>Ga0335081_10001478_pt1 | contig 37529 bp, 24 predicted proteins | sample Lox_Sample_35_FD_206713 | JGI IMG/M metagenome (GOLD analysis project Ga0335081, IMG submission 206713) | Soil microbial communities from Loxahatchee National Wildlife Refuge, Florida, United States - Lox_Sample_3.5 | ecosystem: Environmental > Terrestrial > Soil > Wetlands | place: USA...
GTACGAGAGTCAACACGGAAATTCCACGGCAGTCTGGGAGGACCATCATGTCCTATCGAATAGGGATGACTTGGGCCAAGGTCGCGCTCGCAATCGTTTTCACGATCGGCGGGACGTTTACAGCCGGGGCGCAAGGTCCACGCGGGAGGGTTGCCGAACCGTACACACCCGCAGCGGACGCCAAAGACCTGAAGGCCGTACTCTTCAGGTGGATGTGGGGCATGGGCATGCTGAAGGGCCATGATGAACGCGACATGGTCGCATCCCTGGAATATCAGGGCAAAGGCACGATTCAGGTAGAGGGACAACCTTGCACGCTCACGAAATATCGTGCGAGCACGAACTACCAGACTTTCAGCCAGCGGATTCAGTACACCTGCACGCGGCCGAATGGAGAAACGCACTCGAATATCGAGGTGGTCAGCGGGCTGTACGCGTGGAACGAGGACACGCCCGGTGCGGAGATCGGTCCAACCAAGGGGAAGGCCATTCCGATTCCGGCGGCCGTCGAGGAGCGGCTCCTCCGATTTTGGGCAAGTCCCCAGGGCGCGCCCAAGGCAGCGGTGGCAGGGACGACGGAGACATTCTGGTTGGGCGCCAACCCAGGCACTCTTTTCGCGGACGGTATCGCGAAGGCAGGCCAAACCTCCGTGTCGTGGGAGAACGGTAAGCCGGTAGTCACGTTCCCGATTCCGGGCGTCCCGGGGGCGACCGCGACAGCCACGCTGGATGCGACGAAGTATACGACCGAGCGGGTGGTAGTCACCGCTCCGGGCTCGCCCACGAAGATTGAGTTCACCTATGACAACTATCAAGACTGGAACAACCCGCTAAACAAGATCGGGGTGCTTTACGCCGGAAAGATGGTCGAGCGCCGGAACGGCACAGTCATTCGCGACCTTACCACGGAGCAGACGGAGACGGGCGACGTGTATGTGGTTGCGCCCGTTCCGGCAAGCGTGCAGGCGGCCAAAAAGGTCGCGGGGCAACTCCCGCGCGGCGTGATGGCTAAAGCGGATCCCATACTGAACAAGTCGGCTCCCACGCCGCGGTTGGGCGAGCACCCTGACTTGTCGGGCAACTGGTCCTTTACCGACTGGATTGGGAACTACATGACTGGAGGAGGACGCCGATGCAGCCCGTGGCAAGGCCCAGACTGTAGCCGGCAATCCAATCAGACGGAAGATTTTGAGCTGTACTCGCCGTCGCGGTTCGGCAATACGGGTCGTCCAATGTACAAGCCGGAGTTCTGGGACAAAGTCCAACAGCTCGATATGTGGACGAATAAGTATGACCCGGTGATGACCTGCCAGCCCCTGGGAGTCCCGCGCGAGGGCCCGCCCCGGCGTATCTACCAGACCGACCGCGACATTACCTTTATCTATACTGGAGGCGATGCCGGAGGCGGATACGGCGAGTATCGCGTGATCCCGACCGATGGCCGCCCTCACCCCAAATCGGCGGAGTATGATGTCACGTATTTGGGGGATACCGTAGGACGCTGGGAGGGCGACACGCTCGTGCTCGACGCCGTCGCGTTCACCGATGCGACCTGGCTTGGGCGCGGCGGTTTCTTCCACTCCGATCAGATGCATGTCGTGGAGAGATTCACGCGTCAAGGCGATGAGCTCCTGTACGACGTCACGGTGGAAGATCCTGAGGTGCTGGTGGAGCCGTGGGTGTTGCCGACACGAACGGTACTGCGCAACCCGAATCCTAACGCCGGCCTGATCCGGGAGCGAGGCAACTGCGACGTTCCCGAGCTGGGCCACGCCGCGTCGCAGATCCGGCACTAGTGGATCGTCCGGTTAGTTTTTCGAGAGCTCGATCTCATCCACAATCGTCCGGAAGGTTGTGGGTTGGTGCTACAACTATTGGCATTCGGCATTGCCATCAGGTTTCGCGGTGCATCGGCAATTTCCAGCATGCAGCGCATTTTCAGCATCTCGACGTACTTTAGGGTCGACACGATCCACGGTATAGATCCAAAGAAGCTTGCAGGCAGAGGCTTTGACATCGCCGCGCTCCGTCACGGCAAGATACCTCAGTTTCTCGACCACGTAACCCTGCAGTCCTTGGTCAGGCACGCCCTGCGCTATTTCGGTGGCGAAACCAATCTCGCTCACTACGCCTTCGCCCCTCGTGAGAAGCAAGTCCGCCAGAGCATAGTCGAGCGGCTTGTTTGGGTTTGGTCTGTAGCGGAGGTGAGAGCCGCTCTGCACCTCCATGGTGCAGCCGTCCCAACCGTCACAGGCGGTGCGTAGCGATCCCGAATCCCTCCTGAGCCAAAAAATGCGGCGGCCCCCAACTTGCCAAAAGCCCAATGGTCTCGGTCCATCGAAACCGCCAGCCCAACTGAAGTAATAGACGGTCACGGTTTTGGGAACCGGTCCACCCTTGAGCACGTTCTCCACTTGTACTGCGACCTTGCGCAGTTGCAGCGGGACCTTGGGATCTGAGTGCATGGGAATTGGACGATGAACAAGTGAATCGCGGACGAGAACGCCCGCAATCACAATCGGAGCGGTATTTTTTGAGTCACCTTTTCGATCACACTGAGCAACGAGATGAGGCGGTGACAACCCAATCGCCTGCCCTGTCACGCAGCCAGCTACTGCAAGCAACCGAAGTGATGCCGTCAACCGGATCGCAAGCAATCTCATTCGCTCTGGCACCGAAGAATAGACACCGCAATGCTAACGCATGTTCCGGCACTGGCGCAGGGTGGTCCTGGCGTCGTCATCAAGTCCAATTGCCTGGAGATCCGTGTTCCGGCCCTTCAGCTCCGAAAGAGCCTGTGCTATGATGCCTTCGCGCTAACGGATCACTGTGATCCGCGTGGCGCGCCGGGGGCTTCGTGCCACCGCGATTCCGATCAATTCTCAAGGAGGACGCCGATTATGGGTTCGACCAGACGCACCGTACTGGCAGCGGGAGCTGCGGCGGCCGCAACGGCCGCCGTGCCGCGTGTATTTGCTCAGCAATCGGGCAAGAGTGGAAACGGCAAGTTCTACGAAAGGGGCCCGGTTCGCATCTACTATGAAGAGGCCGGTTCCGGCTTCCCGTTGTTACTGCTTCCGGGCGGAGGGCTGAACTCGACCATCTCCTTCTTCACCGGCAACTCGCCCTTTAATGCGATCGAGGAGTTCAAGGGAGAGTATCGGTGCATCACGGCAGACCTGCGCAATGCCCCCAGCGGCCAGTCCACCGGCCCTGTAGAGGTCGACCGGCCGTGGGAATCCTATGCCGACGACCAACTCGGCCTGATGGATCATCTGGGGATCGACAAGTTCGCGGTGATGGGTTTCTGCATTGGCGGCCCCTTCATCTGGAGTCTCCTAAAGCGCGCACTCAATCGGATTCCCGCAGCCGTGCTGGCGCAACCCGTGGGCTGGCGTCCGGAGATGCGCGACCCTAAGTACCCGGGCACATTTTGGAAGAGCTGGGGTGCGGCGCTGATTGCGAAGCGGCCCGAGATCCCGATCGAGACGACCGACCGATTTGTGAGCAGGATGTTCGAAACCGACCCCGACTTCGTCTTCACCGTGACCCGCGACTTCGTGCGCAGTTGCCAAAACCCCATCCTGGTCCTGCCAGACGACGTCCCCGCCCATCCATTGGCCGTCGCAATGGAGTGCGCGATGCTCGCGCCAAAGGCCGAAGTGAGCATATTCCCTTGGAAAGAACCTAAGGAGCGAATCCCCCTGGCGGTGCGCCAAATTCATTCCTTCCTCAAGGCGCATCGGCCCGCTTAGGTGGTGGTGTCCGCTACGAGCCTGGGAAGGCCGCCCGCCGGAGACGGCTGGGACGTTACTTTTTCTGCATGAAGACAGCGCAGTACGGGCGGATCGTCTTCGGCGCGGCGGCAGTGCTGTTCGGCGTCATCGCGTTGATGTGGCACGACTCGGACACCTGGCAAACCCTGCGACAGATCTGGAGCCTGCCTTTTGGCGCCATCATCGGCGGGTGTCTCATGACCGCTCAAATTGCCGGTGGGATTGGGATCGAGTACCCACGGACGGCTCGTTTGGCGTCGATCGTTCTCGGCGTCGTCTATTTGCTTTTCTCGCTAGCCTCGATCCCTGGCATCCTCGCCGCACCGGCCACCTATGTGCACTACGGGAGCTTCTTCGAACAGTTCTCCTCGCTCTGCGGCGCGATTGCCCTGTACGCTGGAACGGAAGCGAATCGAGCACGAGCGGTAGCGTTCGGCCGGGTGGCGCGCCTGGGACTCGGAGTTTGCGCCGTTTCCTTCACGCTGAGTCAGATATTCTATCTTCGGGCGACAGCCGGCTTGGTTCCAACGTGGATTCCGCCAAATCAGATGTTTTGGGCGATACTCACGACGATCGCGTTTGCACTCGCGGCGATCGCGATTCTCATCAATCGCCAGCCACGGCTAGCGTTACACCTGATGACCATCATGCTGGCACTCTTCGGAGTGCTGGTTTGGATTCCACGCCTGATCGCTCACCCCGAGACGCATCTGAACTGGTCCGAATTCGGCCTGACTCTCTTGATTACAGGGGCTGCCTGGATGGTGGCTGATTTGAGGTCATTCTGATTCATCCGTGCGTCCGCGCCGCAAAATCGGCACCCACCCGCGTTGCTTCCGGATCACATCGTGTGTCGGCTATTGCCAAAATTGTTCCGCTGCACAGTGAAGACGGAAATCCGGAAGAGCTTTCGTTGGTGGCATCCGGGCACACGTGAAATGCACGTGGAATCGGGTCCGAGCCGTCATCAGCGCTTAATCCGCCATAAGCGAACCCTTGAGGAATCTACTTTCCGGCCGTATGCTCCAGGCCCCGCGAACTCTCGCATACCGTTTCGATCAGGCCGGTGTCCGGCAGCTTGGTGTAGGTCTTAGGATCGTCAATCGTGACGGCAATTTCCAAGTTCCCGACATTGGGCCGCCGGAAGCGTTCGATGACGTGCAGCGCTTCGCTTTGGGGATGCGCCGCTCCCGTGTCAATCCAGCCCCGGTTAAAGCCGGCTGTGTCCAGTGAGTGCGTGAGTTACACCGCGTGACCCAAATCAGGAACGAGAACGCCCATGGCACAGCCGATCCGCGCGTGCGCGGCTGGAGTAGATTCAGTGATCGCACTCCGTCGCTAGTGATTCAGCGAGGCAGCGAACGGAGGAAGAGTTCGTGCGGCGCACACGAGAAGACAGCGCGTCAAGGATGCGGCGGTAGACTCGGCGTTGGTTCCTGAGAACATCGTCGAGTGCGCGCCGGACGTCTCGACAATTGATAGAGTGCAAGCGTGTTTGCGCCAGGTCGCCTGGAGAGATGGGAGGCCCGGTTCCCGCTCCACGGGAGTGAACAGCGTCAGTTCCCCTGGAAAAAACCCCGGCCGATACCGCGCCGATGCGATCAGCCCGCAAGCTGCCACCTTAAGAACACTGGTGCGCGCGGACTTAAAAAAACATCGCAGACTCTTACGGACATGGCGGCCCGTTCTCCAGACCGCCGACGGCCAGCTATTGATGGGGGCGGCGATCACGCCGGCGGCGAACCGCACCAGTCGTCCGCGAACAATGGCGAGCCACGAACGTAACGGCCATCTGAGCGGGCTCATCGTCGCGTCGAAAAGGCCGACCAAGGCTACTTCGTCTCCCGACTCCCAGAGCCGGCGCGCCATTTCGAAGGCAACGACACCTCCGAAGGAATAACCGCATAGGTAGTAGGGGCCATCGGGTTGCCACGCCTTTACCTCTCTCAAGTACTCAGCTGCCATCGCCTCCACGGTCGCATGCGGCGGCCCCTGGCCGTCCAGACCACGCGCCTGGATACCGATAACCGCTCCCGGGTAGGTCATTCGCCGGGTCATCGGGAAAAGTCCCGCGACATTCCCACCGAGGCCAGGGATGATGAAGACCGGCGGCAAGCCGTCGCCCCGCTTCAGCGGAACGAGCGGGACGTAACGCCTGGTGCGATGTTCTCTCAGTGCCTCGCAAAGTTCGGCGAACTTCGGCGACTCCATGATCAGAGTCAATGAAAGCTCCAGGCCCAGAGCGCGCTCAAGGTCGATCATAAACGTGATCGCCTTTAGCGAATCGCCGCCGGCATAGAAGAAGTCGTCCTCCGGACCGCTAACGGGCGTCTGTAGTACTACTTGCCAGACTTGCGCTACTATCCGAGCGATGTAGTCTTCGTCCATCGGACCGGGTTCGGCTGCAGTGGCGACATTAGCGCGTTCGCGTTGGATGTTGACCTCATCGAGAGCTATGAGCGCGCCCAGGTCCAGCTTGGTACTGGGCAGTCGAGGAACCTTGTTGACAAGATATAGGCGTCTTGGCCGCATGGGCGGCGGCGCCGAGCAGATCATTTTCTTCAGGTCGTCGAGCAGCCCGGCATGCGCCCCATCGCGAGCGCTCACATATGCGACGAGTGTAACTTCTCGATCGGCGCCGCTCGTTTTGATCGGAGGCCTTGCCAGGGCGCCGGCGTCGCGCACGAGGGGGTGCCGGCGAAGAAAGGCTTCTACGCCGTCGAGATCGACGCGGGCGCCCCCAATTTTCACCTGTCTGTCCTTGCGGCCGATCCGCTCCAGCAGCGCGTCGGGCCTTTGGCGCACGAGATCTCCCGTACGGAAAAGCCGGCAAGAGGGCGCGCCGGGGCTTTCGCCGCCCCTTTCAATGCTGCCGGCGGTGCAACGTCCATCGACCCAAAGTCCCAACGCCACGTAAGGGCTTCCGACGATCAGCTCTCCGACCTCGCCCGGCGGCGTGTTGTGCCCATGCTCGTCGATCACCGCCAGGCGGTTACCTGGGAGCGGATGGCCGATGGGAATCCGCGGGTCGTCAGCCCGGCAGGAAACATCGACGAACCACTGCATCATCGGCGCTTCAGTGGCGGCATAAATCAATTGGACTGCCGCCTCCGGCTGGAGCCAACCGCGGAGCAGATCGATGTCGCTCCACAGCGAAGTATCTCCACCGACGCGAACCAGGCGAAGGGCAGCGGGCGCTCGCTTCCCACCGCACGGGATCACCGACCTCAACAGTGCCGGAAACGCGAACAAGATCGTGATGGTCTCTTTGCGGATGACATTCAAAATCTCGCGCGCACCGGCTCGTTGCGGATCGAGTAGGTGAACGCTGGCGCCCGCGAGGAGCGCGGTTATGGCGTCTCGCACGCCGACGATGGTGCAAAGCGAGGCCAGGGTCAGAAACCGGTCCTCGGCATTGATATGCGCGGCGTTAATGGATTGGGCGACGCGCTGCAGAAGATTCCGCTGACTATTGACGATACCCTTCGGCCGGCCGGTACTCCCCGAGGTAAAGACCACGCAGGCGGGTTGGTCCAAGCCGAGTTCGGTGGGACGCCAACTCTTCGGAGCGGCTTGCGGCAAACGGGTTAGATGGATGACGCGCGCCGTTGGCGCGACGGTCTCGATGCCCCTAAGGACATCCTCTCGTCCGACGATCAAGGCTGGCCGCGCATCCTCCAACACCTGGCCCAACCAGTTGCCTGGATAGTGAGGATCCAAGGCGACAAAGGGGCGTCCCGCCGCCAGGCAAGCGAGAATGGCGAGCGGAAACATTGAACACGCCGGCAACACGATGCCGATCAGGTCTCCGGGTTTGGTTTCAGCCGCAATGGTTTCGGCGAGTCCGGAAATACCATCCCACAATTCCCCATAAGACAGACATGTGTCTGAATCCGTCACGGCGATGCGGTTTCGATACCGGCACACCACGCGCTCAAGGTGATCGATGATCGGCCGATCCAGATCTTCGTCGCGAAACCTAATGAAAACCCGGGTCGTTGGACCGTTCCAGTCCAGCGGGTGCTTACCTTCCTCGAGCCACTGCAGGCCCGCACCCTGCGCGGCACCCCCCAGGGCGTGGTCCGTGATTGCAACTGAATTCACCTTCCCCATTCTCCTGCGATCACTGAGCGTCGAATGGCGCCGCGATCTAACACGGAAAAAAGCCCGAGGGCCATTTTCTGTAGATACGAACCAAGCGTGGAATTTGATCCCTGACAGAACAAGTTTTTTTGGGGGGGCATTTGTCGTCTTGCGGCAACAAGGATGTCCGACAGGTTCGATTTTAGGACTCTCCCCTGTGCACCTGCCGAATGATTGCCACGTACCGCCGGGCAGCAGCGCCAATGACTGAAGCATCCCCGGTTTCGAGCGCCGTGCGTGTAATCAATTCGCCTCCCACACCAATGGCCGAGGAGCCCGCTCTCAGGAATTCTGCTGCGTTGTTCAGATTGACCCCTCCGGTGGGGACCATCGGGATCTGCGGCAGGGCCGCTTTCAGCGCTTTGATGTACGAGGGACCGCCCACATTTCCGCAGGGAAAGATCTTCACGAAATCGGAGCCGGCGCGGAATGCCGCAATTACCTCCGTGGGTGTCAGCGCTCCAGTCATGACCAGGAGATCCTGCTTCCGGGCAAGTTCCACAGTAGGGCCGTCAAATCCGGGGCTGACCAGGAATTGAGCGCCAGCTTCGACGCATGCCTTAGCCGTATCCGCATCCAAAACGGTGCCTGCGCCAATCAGCACTTGCGACCCGATCGAACGCGATAGTTGCCTGATCACTTCAATCGCGCCGGGCACCGTCATCGTGATTTCGACGATCGGAATTCCGCCGGCACACACTGCCTGGGCCGCCATGCGCGCCTGTTCGGGCGTTCTCGCACGCACCACCGGCACGATGCCGACGTCCAGAATCTTCTGGCGAACTTCGTCTCGGGTCATGGGTTCTCTAACGTTTCAGTGCAAATGCTTAGCTACCGGGCGATGCGCGCCGCCTTGCCCTCAATGAGCCGCAGCACTTCAGCCAACGTCGCCATCGTGGTATCCCCCGGGGTGGTCATGGCCAGCGCACCGTGTGCCGCGCCGCACTCTACGGACCACTCTGGGGGACGACCGGAGAGAAAGCCGTAGATGAGTCCGGAAGCAAAAGCATCGCCTCCGCCCACGCGATCGTAGATCTCCAGGTCCTTACGCTCAGTGGCGGCGTAGAATTTTCCGTCCACGTGGCAAATTGCTGCCCAATCGTTCCGCGATGCCGTGCTGGCTTTCCGCAGAGTGGCAGCCACTACAGGGATCGAGAACTCGCGTGCCACACCTTCGATGGTCTTTTGGAACGAGGATGCATCCAGGTGCATGAGATCACCGGCGCCTTCCACCGGGAAACCCAGAGCCGCCGAGAAATCCTCTTCATTGCCGATGAGCACCTGGGTCAGCGGCGCCAAACGCCGATTTACGGCCTGTGCCTGATCACGCCCTCCCAAAGATTTCCACAACGAAGGGCGGTAATTGAGGTCGTAGGAGACGACCACGCCATGGCGGCGGGCAACCTGAATGGCTTCGAGAGCCACATCCGGAGCAGTGGCGGACAGCCCGCAAAAAATACCGCCGGTATGGAACCAGCGCGCGCCATATTTTCCGAAAATCTCGTCCCAATCGATCTGTCCAGGCCGTAGCTGAGAAACAGCGGTATGCCCACGGTCGGAGCAGCCCAGCGCCGCGCGCACCCCGAATCCCCGCTCCACAAAATTCAGCCCATTCCGCGCGGCTCGTCCGGTGCCATCGTATTCTACCCAGCGGATCAGGGACGGATCGACTCCACCCTGATAGATCAGGTCGAGGAGTAGCGATCCCACGGGATTTTCTGCAAACGCCGTGACAATGGCGGTGTTCATGCCGAAGCAGCGTTTCAGCCCGCGCGCAACGTTATATTCACCCCCACCTTCATAAACATCAAAACTGCGGGTTGTGGAAATGCGGTGGTCGCGCGGGTCGAAACGCAGCATCACTTCGCCTAACGCCACCAAATCCCAGCGGACCGCGTCGCGTGGCTTGACTGTGAAAACCGGCATACCGGATTATCGTTATCGTTGAATTCGAGACGAGCCGCCGTTGGTGAACGCGCGCACTTCGGCGAGGCTCGCCATGGTGGTATCGCCAGGGAAGGTGGTCAGCAGCGCGCCATGAGCCCAGCCCAGCTTGAGAGCTTGCTCCAGAGGCTCGCCGCTCATCAAGCCGTAGAACAGACCCGATGAGAACCCGTCCCCGCCGCCCACTCGATCGAGCACGTCCAGTTCACAAACCGGTGCCACCACACTCTCGCCGTTGGACCACGCCACCGCGCTCCAACTGTGACGGTTGGTGGAGTGTACTTCACGCAGTGTGGTGGCGATCACGCGGATGTGCGGATAACGCTTAACGACGCAATCCATCATTGCCAGAAAGTTGGCGGGGTCGAGGGCGGAGCCGCTAACGATTTCGGGACCGGGGATTCCGAGGCTTTTCTGCAGATCTTCTTCGTTGCCCACGAGCACGTCCACATTCTGCACGATGCGGTTCATGACATCGGCGGCGCGCTTTTCTCCGCCCCACACCTTCCATAGCTTTTCGCGGTAGTTAAGGTCGAACGACACCGTTGCGCCGGCCGCCCGTGCCGCCGCCATCGCTTCCAGGATCAACTCGCCAGTGGTTGGCGAGAGCGACGCGAAGATCCCGCCGCTGTGAAACCACCGCACGCCGGCTGAGAAGATCGCGCTCCAATCGAAATCGCCGGGCTTCAACTGTGCTGCAGCTTCGTTGGAACGGTTGTAGAAGACCACCGGCGGACGCACGCCGTAACCACGGTCGCTATACACCGTCGCCATATTGGGACCGGTCACGCCGTTGTGCTCGAAGCGTTTGTAGAAGGGCTTCACGCCCATGGCGCGCACGCGCGCAGCGATCAGATCGCCGATCGGGTAATCGGCCATGGCGGTAGCGACGGCCGTTCGCATTCCGAAACAATCCGCCAGGTTCGCTGCGCAATTGAACTCGCCACCGCTCACGTGGATCTGGCACTCGGTGGCCTTGCGAAAGGGGATCACGCCGGGGTCCAGGCGATGCACCAGTGCGCCGAGGGCCAGGAAGTCCAGAGCAGCGCTCATACGTAGTCCTCACGGCACGGTGTAAACACGTCAATCACCACCGAGGGCTCCAGCGCCGATGCCTGGTGCTCCACGCCGCCGCGCACCACGAAGCTATCGCCCGCGGCCACTTCAAAGCTGCGTCCGCTCGCCACCACGCGCAACCGGCCCGAGATCACGTACGCCATCTGGTCATGCGGGTGGCTGTGTGCTGCTCCCACCCATCCCTTCTCCATGCGGTGCTCGGCCAGGAATAGCTTGTCGTTGTATGCACCCACCAGCCGCGTGAGGCCGGATTCCGGATGGCTTTCCTTCATTGCGGCGCCGCTTACTTGAACCACATCTCCGAAAATCGCTTGGCTTTTCATCGCGCCAACCATCCTCCGTCTACCACTAAAATATGTCCGTGCAAATAGTCGCTGGCGGCTGAGGCCAGAAAGACCGCGGCTCCGGCGACATCTTGCGGCGTTCCCCACCGGGCGGCCGGGATGCGTTCGAGAATCTGCCGGCTGCGAGCTTCGTCGGCACGCAGCGCCGCGGTGTTGTTAGTCGCCATGTAGCCGGGCGCGATGGCGTTCACATTCACGCCCTTCGACGCCCACTCGTTAGCCAATGCCTTGGTCAACTGCGCCACAGCGCCCTTGGCGGCGGCATACGCCGGCACCAGGATGCCGCCTTGAAAGGCCAGCAGCGACGCGATGTTGATGATCTTTCCGCGGCCCTGCGCGAGCATGCGCCGGCCCGCCAGCTGCGAAAGCCGAAAGACCGAGTGCAGGTTGGTCTCGATTACGTCGCTCCAATCCTGCTCGGAATAATCGGCGGCGGGCGTACGGCGAATGATGCCGGCGTTATTAATCAGGATGTCGATGGAGCCGAGTTCCTGCACCGTGCGCTCCACGAGCTCTTCGCAAACCTGCGGGTCGGATACGTCGCCTTGAGAGCGCACCGCCTTGCTGCCAGCGCGGCAGATGGCCGCGCAAACTTCGTCGAGGCCCTCGGCTCGACGGTCCTGAACCATCACCTTAGCACCGGCCTCCGCCAGGCCGATCGCCATTCCTGCACCCAAACCGGTGCGTGACCCAGTCACCAGCGCGTTCTTGCCCTTAAGGTTAAACAGGTCGAGGATCATGCTTCATCCCCCAGTTTGGCCGGCTCCAACCCGGGTATCAGAAGGTGAATGATCAGCAGCGCGAGCAGGTAGGCCGACGCGGCGATGATGAACATGGGAACGTAGCTTCCCGTGAATTGCAACACGAAACCGGCGAATGTCGCGATCATCATGCCGCCCACCGCTCCGCCGAAACCGCCAATGCCCACCACCGAAGCCACGGCGCGGCGCGGAAACGTGTCTGACACCAACGTGAACAGGTTCGCGGACCAGCCCTGATGAGACGCCGTAGCCAGTCCGACCAATGCCACTGCCACCCAGAGATTTGAGACGCTAGCACCGAACATGATGGGCACGACGGTCAGGGCGCAAATGAGCATGGCGGTTTTGCGCGCGCGGTTCAGGGACCAGCCCATTTCGAGAAACTTCGCAGGAAGCCATCCGCCGGCCACGCTGCCGATCATCGACAGGTTATAGACGATCACCAGCGGCCACCCCAGGTTGGTCAGCGTCAAGCCGTGGCGGGCATAGAGGAACTTGGGCAGCCAGAACAGAAAGAACCACCAGATTGGGTCAGTCAGGAACTTGGCGATGAGAAAGGCCCATGTCTGGCGATGGGGGATGAGCCTCGACCACGGAATCTTCACCGTCGGTTCGACCGGGTCGCTTTGGATGTGGGCCAGTTCGGAAGGAGAGAGGCGCGGATGCTCTTCCGGGCGCCGATACAGCATGATCCACGGCACAACCCACAAGGCACTCAGCGCGCCCATCGATAGAAACGCTGCCTGCCAGCCGTACCTCAACGTAATCCAGGGAACCACAAGTGGCGCGACGATGGCGCCGACGTTCGCGCCCGAGTTGAAGATGCCGGTGGCCAGCGCGCGCTCCTTGCGCGGGAACCATTCGGCGACGGTTTTGATGGCGGCGGGGAAGTTGGCTGCTTCGCTCAACCCCAGCGCGAACCGCGCCACCCCGAAACCCAGAACCGTTTGCACCAGCGAGTGGCCAACCGTCGCCAGGCTCCAGATGCCGATTGCGACCGCATAGCCGATGCGCGTGCCCACCCGGTCGATGAAACCGCCCGCGACCAACAGGCCGATAGCATAGGCGGCTTGGAAGGCCGTGACGATGTTGCCGTACTGAATTTCATTCCAGCCGATGACTCGCTGCAGTTCCGGCGCCAGGACACCGAGCACCTGGCGATCGACGTAGTTCAGCGTGGTGACGAAGAACAGGAGCGCGCAGATACGCCAGCGATAGCGGCCGATACCACCAGCGAACTTGCCCAGCGGCGAGGCTGGCGCGTCGATGTTGGGCTGGTGAATGACCGGCATGGCGCCTCCTTCCGTCTGTTACTTGCGGCTGGCCTCCAACCCCGAGCCCTGCGCGCCGAAGCCCGGCTGCACATTGACCACTCCAAACTGGCGATCGTCCTTCTCGCGGTGCGCAGCCATCGCCCAAAGGAATGTAATCCGGTGCCCCGGCACCGAGACATTCGGATGATAGCCGGCCGGCATGAGGACGGCATCCCCATCGCGAACGGCGGTGATCAGCTCGGGATAGTCGGTATTCTGGTAGACAAACTGAATTCCGAAGTTCGGCGCCGGCATGTCGAAATAGACGTACATCTCTTCGAGCATCTCGGCGTGTTCGTGCGGCGGCCAACTGGTCCAATTGCCGGGCTCGGAAACGGTGAATCCGGCTACGAGCCGGCCTGCTTCCACATTCTTGCCTAGCAGAATGTTGACACATCGCTGCTGGCTGGGCGTGCCCGCGGTGAACTTCAGAGTAGGATCCTTCGCCACCGCCGCGTAGCGGACGACCTGAAGCGGGTATCGCCCCGTCACGTCCGACGAGAACTCTGCGATATCGACACCGCCGTTCGAACTGAGATGCACGGCACAGTCGCGCGGAATATAGATGCTGTCGTATCGCGTGAGCTCGATGTCTTGGCCTTCCACTTTGACTGTCGCGGACCCGGAGAGAACGATCAGACCGGTCTCGCGGTTGGCGGTTTGAAAAGCAACGGATTTCACCGCATCGTTCAGAATGATCCGGCCATACGAGAGGTGCCGGTTGGTGCTGTTGGCCGGTGTAATCGAAATTTGCCTGCCAACGTGCGCATTGGTTTTGCGAAAGACCATCAGGTCGGTCAGTGCTTGTGTGTCAGTTGCCATGTGTCTGTCTCCTCCTGGATTGCCGAAAATCGATCGCGATGCGCCCACAAGCCCTCGGCTGGATTGGGCACAAAGTAGAACTCGTCGCCCCCGGCGGCGTGGAAGCCCGGCGTAAGTTTGGCCGGATCGTACTGCTTCATCATGGGTGCGAGCGGCCGATAGCGCAGCCCGACGCCCTCGATCTCTTCCTTGCTGAGATGCTCGCAACAATAGGTGACGTGAAAGCGGCCTTCGGATGATCCGTGGATCAGGTGTGCCGCGGCGCTCAGGTTAGCGGCCAAAAACGGGTCTCGGCCCACGGCATCGCGAACCGCGGCCGTGCCCGAGTAGCCGTACTTCCGAATCAGCGCATCGATGCCCGCGTCCTCGCCGAACCGCTTCACTCCGGGCGCCAGGACAATCAGTTCACCGCCATCGGCCATCGCCATGCGGGTTCGATAGATGGCTTTGTTGCCGAGCCAGGTGCTGCGGTACTCGGCAGCATCGAGATAGACTACGGCGCGCTGGAGCGGGCGATCGAGCAGGTTGATGTTGAGCCGTTGACTCAACCGGGCGGCTTGCTCGAAGCACTCGAGATCATCGCCGACGAACAGCCCGCATCGGCCGTCGCGGCCAATCACGGTGAGTACATAGACGATCGGCAGCTGGCGCAGGGATCGATCGGCGGCATAATTCAAAACGCGGCGAACCGGGTTGTCGGCCCGGCCCATGATCCGCTCCATGCCATAGACTGCGCCGAGGTAGTGCGTCTGGTTGATGTTCTCGCTGCCGCCCGTGCCGATGATCAGATTCTTGCTATGCCCAGCCATGCCGGCTACTTCGTGGGGAACTACTTGACCGATCGACAGAATCAGGTCGAAGCCGCCTTCTACCAGCAGCCGGTTGACTCGCACCAGCAGAGAGAACTCTAATTGACCCTCGGATTCTTCGCGGATAACGCTGGCCGGCACTTCGCCCAAAGTTGCAAGATCGGAGCGCCAGTTGTGTGCATGGAAGAGATGGCGCGGAACGCCGCCGAACATGATTTCAATCTGGCGGTCGGTCATGGCCGTGTGTGTGCCCAGGGCGGGGAGGATGTGAGTCAAGCGGTCGCCATAATAATCCCAGGCGCAGCGCGTCAACTCACCCGAGCGCGAGTGGTAGCGCGTGAAATCGGGCGGCACCACCAGCACGCGATTTCGCCGGCCAATCGCATCAAGCGCGCGCAGCAGCCCTACTTCAAGCTGATCGGCTGCGATCTCGGCGGCTAAATAGACACTCATGCGCAGGAGTTCCCGACTCCCTCACTAACTGTTCACTCCCGATGCCAAAAACCCTCCATCCACCACGATGCACTGGCCGGTGATGTAGCTGGCTGCGTCCGATGCCAGCAGCACGGCCACACCGATCACTTCCTCCGCGCATCCGAAGCGCTTCATCGGTATGCGCATCAACAGCTCCTGCCCGCGTTCGGTCTCATCCAGCAGCTTGCGGTTCAGGTCCGTGCGAAAAACGCCCGGGGCAATGGCATTCACGTTGACTCCGGACCGCGCCCACTCCACGGCCAAGCTGCGAGTTAACGATAACAGCGCGGACTTCGCGGCGGCATACGGCGCCACCTCTCTCAGACTCACAAATGAGTTCAGCGACGCAATGTGGATCACGCGGCCGCGGCCGTGAGCGGCCAGGGGTTCATAAAAGGACTGGCAGGCGCGCAGGGCGCCGGTGGCGTTGACATCGATGGTCGCTTCCCATTCAGCTTCACTCACCTGCAAAGTCGGCTTGCGCGCCACCGTTCCCGCCGCGTTCACCAGAATGTCCACGCGCCCAAACTCGTCGAGTACGCGGTCGCGCAGCTCGTCGATCGAATCCCTGTGAAGTACGTCGACGGTGACGCACATACTGTGCCGGCCGGCATTCTCGATCTGTTCAGAAGCCTCGCGGGCCAAAGCCTCGCGGCGGCCGGTGGGAATCACGTCGGCACCGGCGTGGGCGAGGCCGAGCGCAATCGCCCGGCCCAGCCCGGAGGTTCCGCCGATCACCACGGCCACGCGGTCCGCAAGATCGAGTGAGCTAGACATTGACGGTCTTTCCATTCATCGTGACCTGGGCCAGCACCAGGCCTTCCACGTTCTCCACAATGTTGGGGTGCGCCACATTTTCGAACGCGCAGTGTTCCAAGTGAATGTTGTGGATCTTGGCGTTGGGGAAGCCGCGGACATTCAGCGCATAGTTGGCCTTGCGGCACGAGACGTTGCGGATGTCGATGTTGCGCACCACTGGCCGCTCGGGCCCCTGGGGCCCTTCCTCATAAAAGAAGTCAATCTGCAGAACGGCATCGGAAATCTCGCCGATCTGGATGTTCCGGAAGAAAACGTTCTCGATGGTGCCGCCGCGCATGGCGTTGGTCTTGAAACGCAGCGCCTGATTGAGATTGGGGCTGTCGAGCCGGCAATTCTCGGCGAACACGTTGCGCACACCGCCGGACATTTCGCTGCCGATGGTCAACCCGCCGTGGCCGTCTTTCATGCGGCAGTTGCGAATGATCACGTTCTCGGTGGGTACGGCTACGCGGCGGCCGTCGCGGTTGCGCCCTGCTTTAATGGCGATGCAATCGTCGCCGGTGTCGAACACGCAGTTCTCGATCAACACGTCGGTGCAAGAGTCGGGATCGCAGCCGTCGTTATTCGGGCCGTGGGAAATGGTCTTCACGTTGCGCACAGTCACGTTCGTCGACAGAACCGGGTGCACTTCAAACATTGGGGAGTTGGTAATGGTCACTCCCTCGATCAGAATATTCTTTCCGCGAACCGGCTCAATGAACTGCGGCCTCAGGTAGTGGCCCTCGCCGAATTTCCGCTCGGCCACCGGCACGTCTTTCGCGCCCATGTCGAAAAGCACGTTTCGCGCTGTATCCTGCCACGGCTGGCCCTTGCTCCAACCGCATTCGGTGCGGCCCTTCCATGGCCACCAGTGTTCGCAATCGCAGTTGCCGTCGAGCGTGCCTTCGCCCGTGATGGCGATATTGTCCTGCCCGTAGGAATAAATGAAGGCCGAGTAGTTCATGCACTCCACGCCTTCCCACCGCGTGTACACCAGGGGCAGGTAGCGGCTCGTATCCCGGACGAACTTGAGCGTGGCGCCGGAAGCGACGTGCAGATCGACGTTGCTCTTCAGGTGAATCGGGCCGGTCATGAACACGCCCGCCGGAACCACCACGCGCCCACCGCCCGCCTGGTTGCATGCTGCGATCGCCTGGGCAATGGCATCCGTGCAATCCTTTGCGCCGTCGCCCGTAGCGCCATAGCGGGTGATCTCGAAATCGCGTTGCGGAAATCGCGGCGGCTGGATCCGTGCGAGGATGGCGGGCACCTGGTCCCACGCCTCCGCGGCAATGGCGAGCCCAACAGGCCGCGCCAGCACGGCGGCACCCGCGGCCGTTTTCAGAAAATCACGTCTGTTTCTTAACATAAGACTGGCCAATCCGAATATAAGAGGATGCTCGGCGGGTGTCAAATCGGAATCGCTAAAGTATGCGTTCAGTCCCGCTCAACGGCCACGGCGTTGACTTCTCTGAGATCCTTCACTTCTTTTGAAGTCATCGTTCAGCAATTTTCGTTTGACAGGACGGGGGCTTGCTCTTTACCGTCGAAACTGAGATGACCACCGCTATTCCAGAACGGACCACCAGCGAAGGATTACTTACGGAGCAACTACCGGCCGTAATCCACGAGGAGTTCGCCTCGACTCGGTTCGTGGATGTCCACACTCACCTTTTCATGCCGTCGCTAGGCAAGCTCGGGCTCTGGGGCATTGACGAACTCATTACGTATCATTATTTGGAGGCCGAGCTGTTCCGGTCGAGTGACATCACGCCAGAGCGGTACTGGCAGCTCACCAAGCGGGAAAAGGCCGACGTCATCTGGCGTGCGTTGTTTGTGGAGAATGCGCCGGTATCGGAAGCCACTCGCGGGGTGGTCGCGGTACTAAACGCATTCGGACTGCCCACTGCCGCTGACGATCTGCGCGAAGCCCGCGCGTTCTTCGCATCTCAGGAACCGCGCGCGCATATCCGCCGCGTGTTCGAAATGGCGGGAATCGATGCCGTGGTGATGACAAATGACCCGCTCGATCCCGACGAAGCGCCGCTGTGGCAGGCGGGCGCGGAGCCAGACCGGCAGTTCCACCCCGTCCTCCGGCTCGATCGCATTCTGAACAAGTGGGCCGATCACTGGCAGGTTCTGGCAGCGCAAGGTTACGCCGTAGACCGGGAGGCCACGGCCCGCTCGGCCGGCGAAGTCCGAAGGTTCCTCGGTGATTGGTGCACGCGCATGAAGCCCGTGTATATGGCGGTATCGCTGCCGGATACATTCGCGTGGCCGGAGTACAGCGTGCGCGGCCGTCTCCTCGAGCACGCGGTCCTACCGGCGTGCCGTGAGTTTGCCATCCCACTCTCGTTAATGATCGGCGTGCGCTACCAGGTGAACCCGGCCTTGAAACTGGCGGGTGATGGCGCGGGCAAAGCCGACCTCACGGCAGTCGAACGCTTGTGCTCCAGTTATCCGGACAATCGTTTTCTGGTTAGCATGCTAAGCCGCGAGAACCAGCATGAGCTCTGCGTCTATGCGCGCAAATTCAGCAACCTGATGCCATTCGGCTGCTGGTGGTTCCTGAATAATCCCTCCATCGTCGAAGAGATCACGCGCGAGCGCCTGGAAATGCTGGGAACGAGCTTTATCCCGCAGCATTCGGATGCGCGCGTTCTGGAGCAGGTGATCTACAAGTGGCGGAACACGCGCCGTACCATAGCGCCGATCCTCGCCAATACGTATCGCCTGCTGGCGGAGGACGGCCGGCCGGTTTCGCGTGCCGGCATCCGCCGTGATATTGCGCGGCTCTTCCGCACCAACTTCGAGCGGTTCATCGGACTCGGAAAAACCACTACTGGCGCGCGAGAACCGTCTTTAGAAAGTCGGCAATAGCCAGCGTCAGCGCGCGCGGGTATTCGGTCTTGGGCATCGCCAACGCTTGCTGACGCGCCAGGCGGTGTCCCGCCACACGTAACGTCTGGAAGCGAAACCCCCGGCCGCGCAGCGCAAACTGGGGCAGAATCGAGTATCCGAAGCCCGCCTCCACCAGCCGCTTGATGGCTTCGGTATCGTCGGCCTCCATGATGACGCGCGGCGTGATGCCGATCTCCGTAAAAAAGTGATCGATGATGGACCGCATATTGCTGGTCTTGGGGTACAGCAGGAAAGGCGCGTCGGCCAGCTCCGCCGGCTGGATCGAGACCACATTTGCCGTCGTGACCGGCTGGCGCGCGGGTCGAAGCACCAACAGCTCCTCTTCGAAGAGCGGAATGATCTCGAGCGCCTGCTGGGGCCACGGCAGCGAAATCAGCGCCAGATCGAAGTGTCCGTCCAGGAGCCCAGCCACCATGCCTTCGGTGGCGGCCACTGTTACGTGAATATCGGCGTTTGGAAACCGCTTGCGCAACAGCCGGAGCGGTCCGCCCAGCCGGTGGATCAGAGTGGTGGCGCCAGTCGCGAAGTAGAAAGGCCGGACATCTTCCCCCGCAACATTTGCAAAATCCAGCTGGATCTCCCGCACCTTCTGCATCAGGTGCTTCGCATGCTCGGCCAAACGGAACGCCTGTTCGGTGGGCACAATCCGCCGGCCCTGGTGGACGAAGAGCTCGGTCCGCAGTTCGGCCGCAAGGTTATGCAATTGCAGGCTCACCGCCCCTGGGGACAAATAGAGCTTCTCCGCCGTGCGGGTAACGCTCGAATGCTCCATCACCGCCAGAAAGATTTCGAGTTGCCGGATATCCATCGCCGCCTTCAGACCTTTTAGCCATATTAAATGATCCCTTTCGATCTTTGGGGGTTCATTTCAGACCGCCAGGAGTTATATTCCAAATGAACACAGCCCAGGTGCTGTATTGCAGGGGTGAGGCCATGAAACGCTTTTCACTTAGTTTGCTCGTAAGCTCGTTTCTGTTGATTCCTCTTGCGTTGTTCTCGCAGGAATTTCGCGGCACGATTAGCGGCGCGATCACCGACCCGACGGGCGCAATGATCGGGGGCGCCACCGTAACCATTACCGAGGCGAATACCGGCACCCGGATTCCCACCACCTCGGATGCGACCGGGCAGTATATCGCTCCGTTCCTCCTGCCGGGCGATTACAGCATTTCGGTTCAAATGCAGGGTTTCCGGGAGTTCGTCCGGAAAGGCGTGCACATAGGCGCGAGCGATCATGTGGTGATTGACGCTCGGCTCGATCTGGGCGACGTCGCCCAGACTTTGGAAGTCACCGCCGATGCCTCGCTGCTCAACACCGAAAACGCCTCGCTCGGGCAGGCCATTACCTCCAAGGAAGTGGCGGAGCTCCCCATCAACGGTAGAACTCCGATTATGGCGGCTAATCTGGCGCTGGGCGTCATTGGTTACGGTCAGCCAGGTCTGGTCCACCCCTTCGACGCGCAAACAGCGGCTGGATGGAGCGTGGGCGGCGCCTATACGCAAACCAGCGAGCAATTGGTGAATGGCTCCCCCAACGCCACTTGGGATGGCCGCCTGGCATACAGCCCGCCGCAAGATGCGGTACAGGAAGTGCGAATCAAGGCGTCCGACACCGACGCGGCCTTCGGGCATACCGGCGGCGGCACGCTGAACCAGGTGACCAAGAGCGGCACCAATAGCCTGCACGGCTCGGCCTGGGAATTCAACCAGCCGAACACCCTCACCGCCAACGACTTCTTCAACAATCAATCGGGCAAGCCGCGTCCGGTTACGCACCTCAATCAATACGGGGTCACCGCGGGCGGCCCGCTGCTCGTCCCCAAAGTATTCAACGGACGCAACAAGGTTTTCTGGTTCTTCGCCTTCGAGGGAATGAAAGACGCCCAACCCAACCCCTACATCACGACCGTACCGACGGACGCCATGCGGAAGGGCGACTTTTCCCAGATCCTGAAGGCCGACGGAACGATCCTCTACGATCCCTATTCCGCAGTGAAGAGCGGCAGCAACATCACCCGAACCGCTCTTACCAATAACCAGATTCCACAGGTGGCGCCATACGTGAGCAGCGTGGCGCAGGCTTACCTGAAGTATGTGCCGGAGCCGAACGTGGCGCCGCAGAAGCCGGATGGGTTGAATAATTTCGCGGTTGCTCCCAACACGCCCGACAATTTCAGCAACGAATTGGGCCGCATGGACTTCAACATGAGCGATCGCAGCCGCCTGTTCTTCGACGTGCGGCACACGGACTATCTGCAGTCCAAGAACAACTACTTCGACAACATCGCCACCGGGTCCATTCTGTTCCGAACCAACTGGGGCGCCAGCGTCGACGAAGTGTTTACGATCAATCCCCGGACGATCCTCGATTTGCGCGTGAACTTCACGCGGCTGAACGAAGGCCACGACGTGCCCAGCACCGGCTTCGACCCGACCACCTTGGGCTTCCCCTCCTACATGACCAGCTCGTCGCGGTATCTGCAAATGCCGATCATCACTTTCGCCAGCAATTCCTTCCAGCAGATCGGCTTCACCGGAACCGGCGCGGACCGGCTTCCTTCCCAATCGTTCCAGGTCTTCCCCACACTGATCCGAACGATGGGGAGCCACACGCTCAAATTCGGCGGCGATTTCCGCCAATACCGCTTGAACACGTTTTCGGCTAAGAATTCCACCGGCCAATTTTCGTTCAGCGGCAACAACTGGGTGCGGGCGTCCAGCAGCGCCTCGTCCACCGTGGCGTTCGGCCAGGATATGGCCTCGTTCCTCATGGGCCTCCCGTATACCGGTAGGTCTTCCACATACGACATCAACACCTTCGCCTCCTGGTATTCGTACTACGGCGCCGTGTTCGTGCAAGACGACTGGCGAGTGCGCCGCAACCTCACCATTAACCTGGGCGTGCGCTTCGATCACGATGGCCCCTACAATGAGACCTACGGCCGCACCGTTGACGGGTTCGACACCACCACGCCGAATCCCCTGAGCGCGGCTGCGGTGGCGGCATATGCCAAATCCCCGATTGCGCAGCTCAATCCGGCTGACTTCCACGTGCTAGGAGGGTTGACGTTCCCCGGAAGCGGCGATACGGCTGTCTACAACAACACGTCCCACCTGGTGAGCCCACGCGTGGGCTTCGCCTGGACGCCCGACCAGTTCCACGGCAATACCGTCTTCCGCGGCGGATTCGGCATGTTCGTCGCTCCGGTGACCATCTCGCAGATGGACATCAACGGCAAATTCTCCACCACGCCGAACACGAACCAGGAAGGATTCAGCCAATCGACGGCCTTGAACGCCAGTAACGACAACTACCTCACTCCGGCCATGACGCTGAACAATCCTTTCCCCGCGGGATTCCTGCAACCCAGCGGTTCCTCACTGGGCCTGGCCACCTTCGCCGGGCAGAGCATCTTCTTCCTGAATCCGGACATGAAGAGCCCGTACTCGCTGCGCTGGAACTTCGGCGTGCAGCAGAGCATCGGTTCGAACATGATGGTGGAAGTCGTTTACATTGGCAACCACTCCGTGCACCTGCCCATCAACTACACGCAGCTCAATGGGCTGCCGCGCCAGTTCCTCAGCACGCTTCCCGTGCGCGATGCCAAGCAGGCGTATTTGACCAGCACGGTAGCAAACCCGTTCTTCGGCCTGGCTACCAGCGTCGGCGCCAACGCCAACACCACACCGGCGCAGATCCTGGCCCTCTATCCGCAATTCCTAGTGGGCGACAACAGCACCGGATGGAATGGGAATGGCGGCATCATCGAGCAGAACCTGAGCCTCGGGAGCTCCTACTTCGACAGCCTCAACGTGCGCGTGCAAAAGCGGCTTTCCACAGGCCTCTCGTTCACCTTCAACTACAGCTTCTCGAAATTGATGGAACGGGTCACCTGGTTGAACGCGTCCGACCCCGCACCCGAAAAGCGGATTTCCGCGATTGACCACCCAAACCGCTTTGTCACCGCCATCAGCTACGAATTGCCGATTGGAGCAGGCAAAGCTCTGGCGCTCCACTCCCGGCTGGCGAACTCGCTCGTAGGGGGATGGGTAATCAACAGCGTCTACACGTACCAGACCGGCGCCCCGATCAACTGGAACAACGGCAGCACCACCAGCCCGGGCGACTACGTATACCTCGGAACCCCAATCACCTTGAACAACCGCATGGCCAATCCTGGCGTGCCGGCATTCAACACCTCAGCGTTCGACGTCAAGACCGCCGACGCGTTCAACTATCACCTGCGGACCTTCCCGACCATGATTGCCGCCTTGCGCCAGGACGGCATCAACCAATGGGATCCTTCCTTGTTGAAACGTTTCGAGTTCACCGAGAAGGCATACCTGCAGCTTCGTTTTGAGCTCTTCAATGTGCTCAATCATCCGGTTTTCCCTGCCCCGAATACCACCGCAAGCAACTCGCTGTTCGGTACCATCAGTGGCGCGCAGGCGAACCGGCCGCGCAGCATCCAGTTAGGGGCCCGGCTCGTCTTTTGATCTATGGAACTTCTACTGGAGAAGTTCTCGCTGGGGGTAGGCGACCGTTTCGCCCACCAGGCCAGAGCGCAGTTGGAAGCCTGCTCGAAGGCCGCCTCCCTCGGCGTGACCGTGGTTCCGGTCTGGAATAAATCCAACCGCGAACACAACATCGTTGGATCGGAACCTGCCAGCGTCCGGGAGGCCGCGGATGAAGCCGTCCGCCAACTGGGCTGGCAGTTTCCGTATCACGTAGACGCCGACCACATCAACCTCGATACCGTGGATCGGTTCCTCGACTCCAGCGACTTCTTCACCATCGACGTCGCCTCCGCCATCGGACAGCGCAGCGAGCGGGCGGCGGCTTTCGTCAAACGTCATCCGGAATTGGTGGGCACCCTCTCGGTTCCCGGAGTACCAGACCCTCTGACAACTACGGTGGAATCCGTGGAGCGCACCACGGCCAAGTACCTCTTCGCCGTGGAGGAGGCCAGCCGCATCTTCCGGCACATTTGCCAGCGCCGTAACGGGCGTCCCTTCATCACCGAGATTTCGATGGATGAGACCGACGCGCCGCAGACTCCGGTCGAGCTACTGGTGGTTCTTGCCGCCATCGGCGACCACGGCATTCCTATCCAGACGATCGCGCCCAAGTTTACCGGCCGCTTCAACAAGGGCGTGGACTATGTGGGCGATGTCGAATTCTTCGAAAAAGAGTTTGCAGACGACCTGGCGGTCATCGCCTGTGCCATTCAACACTACAATCTGCCCGCGAACCTCAAGCTGAGTGTGCACTCCGGCAGCGATAAGTTCTCGATCTATGGCGCGATGCGGCGGGCGCTCCAACAGTTTGGCGCCGGCGTCCATCTCAAGACGGCTGGAACCACGTGGCTCGAAGAACTCATCGGGCTCGCCGAAGCAGGCGGCCACGGCCTGCGGCTGGCGCAAGAGATCTACGGCAAAGCCTATGCGTGCCGCGCGGCGCTGTGCGAGCCCTACGCCGCGGTGATCGATATCCGTGAAGACCGGCTGCCTTTACCGCACGAAGTCTGTCAGTGGACGGCAGAGCAGTACACCTCCGCCCTGCGGCACGACCAATCGAACCCGGCCTTCAATCCGGATTTCCGCCAGCTTCTGCATGTTGGCTTCAAGATCGCCGCTCACCTGGGCGATCGGTATGTGAACATGCTGGTGGCGTGCCGTGATTCGATCTCCCGCAACGTGACGTACAACCTCTTCGAACGGCACATTCGCCCGTTGTTCCTGGGCGCGTGATGCCGGCGCGTGCCCCAGTTTCCCGCCGCGCCATCATCGGCGGTCTCCTGGCATCAGCCGTTGCCGGGTCGGCGCCCAAGCAACTGGTGGTTTCGAAGAAAGGCGGACCGTTTCGCACGGTGCAGGAAGCCATCGACGCCGTGCCGCGCGGTAACGTTACTCCGTACACCATCGTGATCCGGCCCGGCACTTATCTGGAGCGCTGGACCGTGCCGCGCGACAAGCCGTTTATCCGGCTGATCGGAGAAGATGCCAACCGCACGACGCTGACTTACAATCTGAGCACAGCGACTACGGCCGAGACGCGCTACTCCGCCAGCGGCTACGTCTTCGCCGATGACTTCCAAGCCGAGGGCATCACCTTCGAGAACTCGTACGGCACGGGATCGCAGGCTGTGGCTCTTTTTGTGGGCGCCGACCGCGCTCGTTTCCGCGCCTGCCGGTTCCTCGGCTGGCAAGACACACTGTATGTCAACGGGCCGGGCTGCCACTTCGTGCCGCAGCCGCTCGCGACCGTGGATGCTGCCGATTGTCCCGCGGGCCGCCACACTTTCGATGACTGCTACATCGAAGGCCATGTCGATTTCATTTTCGGCAACGCCGCCGCCCGCTTCCGCCGCTGCCACATCCACAGCAAAGGCCCCGGATACGTGACCGCGCAATCAAAGACCTACGCCGGCCAGACCAGCGGATTCGTTTTCGATGCCTGCCGGCTGACCGGCGAAAACACGGGTCCAGGCGTGTACCTGGGCCGCCCTTGGCGCGCTTACGCGCAGGTGGTGTTTCTCAAGTGCTGGCTAGGCCCCCACATTCGGCCCGAAGGCTGGAGCGTATGGAACGAGAACCGCAATCATGAAACCGCGTTCTACGCTGAGTTCGAATCCGAAGGTCCAGGCGCCAGCCCGCATAGCCGCGTCGCATGGTCCCACCAACTTTCACCGGCTGAGGCAGCCCGCTTCTTGAGTCCAATTTATGCTGAGCAATAGTGAAATCCGTTGGCGAATGCGGCGCCTCGCGGTCCGTGTGGAGTGGTCTGTACATTAAAGTGGAGTGATGCTTCGAACTGTTGTTGCCACCGGCCTGGTATGCGCCGCGTGTTGGAATTTCGAATCACATGCCCAGGCGCTGGTTCCGCTACGCGCTGCCGGCAACATGTCGACCATCGAGTTATCCCCGTTGCTGGTAGCTGCTGACGCAGTCTACCCGGGTCAAGTCATCGTGATCAATGGTGGAATTCCGGCCATCATGAGCGGAATGGTCGATGTCGCGACCAATGCAGAGACTCAGCTTTTGCGGCAATCCGTCAATGACTCCGACTTACGTGTGATCTTCACTGTTGCCGAGAGCTTCTACCGTCTGGTCGCGAGGAGATCCGCCGGAATCCGCCGGATCGCCGACTTAAAAGGAAAGCGAATCACGACGACGCCGAACACCTCCGCCCATTACTTCCTTGTGAAGATGCTGGCCACAGCGCAACTCTCCGAAACGGATGTCACCCTGGTAGCCATCAATCCCGTCACGGACATGTCGACTGCACTGAAAGATGGGCGTGTTGACGCCGTCTCGATGTGGGAGCCGGAAGCGGAACGAGCCATTGCCTCCGTTGGCTCGGATGCGATCGTATTTCAGGACCCTCGCGTCTATCGCGAGCTCTTCAACCTCAACACGTCGCTCAAGGTGCTGGCCGAGCCGGCCAAGAGACGTGCCATCGTGGAACTGCTGCGGTCGCTCATTGCATCTTCGGAAAAGATTCGGCAGCAGCCGCAGCAACATTGGCCCTTAATCGCCAGCAAGCTGAATTACACTCCGGAAACGGTCTCACGGAGTTGGCCCAACTTGCGCTTTGCGGGCGGCTTGGCGCCCGATCTTCTGGATGTGATGATGGAAGAAGAAGTGTGGGTGGCCAAAGAACGAAATCGGACACCCCGCACTCGGTCGCAACTGGCCCCGTTGATCGACCGGTCCCTGCTTGACGAAGCCATTCGAAAGCCGCTCGCGTCGCAAACCAAGAATCAGTAGCAGGCTGCTGAAAGAGCCCAAGAACCGCTCCCTTACGGTCGCGGCTCGGTAACGATGTGATCGGCCGGGCATAACTGCCTGTGAACTCGATGCCGCATTTCCGAGACCGTAAGGGAGCGGGGGGTTGGCGGGCTCTTTCAGCAGCCTGTTAAACGAGGTTACCTGAGACGCCGTGTTGCCATCCGGTCCGTTGCTCTCAGATGGCCGGGCAAGCGCCCTACTGCTGGTGTGGTGTGTCGGGCGAACTAGGCGGGGGCGCCGTCTCGGCTTGGGGCAGTTCGGCCTTGCCGTCCAGACCAAACACCAGCAACCGCGGCTTCATCTTCGTGGTCACTTCGGCGCTCAGGCCCGGGCTCGCCGTCCCCCCCGAGCCGCCCATCAGCGCGATGTACTGCTTGCCGTCCAACGCGAATGTGATCGGTGGGCCCATGCCATTGCGCATCCCCGTAGACAAATCCAAAAGCGTTTCACCCTTCTCGGCCGAGTAGGCGATCAAGTGTCCATTGGGAGCCACTTGGAATACCAGATTGCTCGCCGTGCTTAACGTGCCCCCGTACCGGCTGTTTCCGACCGGTACACGCCAGCGGATCTCCTGCTTCACCGGGTCGTAAGCCACCAGTGTGCCGAGGTTGCCGCCTTCGAGGGGCTCCGGGCCCGTGGCCGGTCCTGCCGGCTGTGTTGGCAGTCCCCGCGTGTTCAGTTTTAGGCCCGTCTGTCCTGCGCCGCCTGCTCGCGAGGGGTCCGGTTTAAAGTCGAAGTCGGTGGCATAGGTGAATGTGTCCCAACCGCGCGTTGGTATGTATACCAATCCGGTCTGCGGATTGAAGGACATCGGCGACCAGCTGTGCGCGCCTCCGCCGCCGGGCGAAACCGGAACCGGGTTCTTTCCGTACTTCACTTCCGTGTTGATGATGGGCCGTCCCGTTTTCTGATCGATCCCCTTGGCCCAGGTGACTCGGGAAAAAGGCTGCGCCGAGATGAATTCGCCCGTGACGCGGTCGAGCACATAGAAGAACCCGTTCTTGTTGGCCTGCATGATCACTTTCCGCTGCCTGCCATTGATGTTCAGATCCGCCAGGATCATCTGCTGCACGCTGTCGTAGTCCCACTCGTCACCGGGGACCATCTGGTAGTGCCACCTCAGCTCACCCGTGTCTACCTGCACGGCGACAATGGAAGCTACATATAAGTTGTCGTGGCCCGTGCTTACGTCCTTGGTGCGCAACGCTTGCGGCCACGGCTCAGCATTGCCAGTGCCGACATACAGCAGGTCGCTATCGGGGTCATACGATATTCCATCCCACACCGAGCCGCCGCCGCCAAGCTTCCACCACTCGCCGTCCCAAGTGGCAGCAGCCTTGCGCATGGCCGAGTTTTCGAAGCCCTTCGCGGGATCGCCCGGAACGGTGTAGAAACGCCAGGCTTCGCGGCCGGTATCGGCGTCGTAGGCGGCAAAGAAGCCGCGCGTCGGACGGTCGCCGCCCGCCGCTCCCACGATCACCTTCCCTTTGGCAATCCGTGGCGCCATAGTGAGAGTCTGTTCGTCCTGAACCCAGCTAACCCGCGCTTCCCATACGGGCTTGCCGGTCTCCGCGTCAAGCGCCTCCAGCCGGCCATCGTTCACCGGAACGTAGACTTTGTTGTGGTAGATCGCCAACCCGCGGTTCACCACCCCGCAGCACAACTTGTCGCGCGTAGGCTGGCGGTTCACTAGCGGATCCCAACGCCACTTCTCCTGGCCGGTGTGCGCATCGACCGCGAATACGATGCTCCAATTGGTGACGCCAAAGATCGTGTTGTTCCAAACCAGCGGCGTCGCTTCTTGATCACCGCCGCCCTCGCCCACTTCATACGACCACACTAGGCCGAGGCGTTTCACGTTCGACGCATCGATCTGCCGGAGCGGACTATACCGTGTCTCGCCCGGCGTGAGGCCATAGGACAGCCACTCACCGTCCGATGATGTCTTCGCGGCATTCTTGAGCGTCGCATCATCGACAGGCCGGACTTGCCCGAACAGAGGCAGCGAAAGCGCCATTGCCAAAAGGAAACGCATGAGTATCCTCAGAGTACTGCGAGTCTATCACGTGCGGTGCTGCCGCCGGTGTCTTTGTCGGTCGTCGTGACGGCCGGCTTGCCGAACAGTCAATAGCTCAGTTTCTTCGCCGCTGCTCTTACCGGTACGCGAAATTCCCTTCGGCGTCGAGCATTACGTGGATCGGCTCCAGCTTCTGCCGGTCTGCCATGCGGCTCAGGATGTGGCGGGATATCGAAGGCAGCAGCGTGTTCGTCAGAATGTTGTCCACGTTGCGCGCGCCGCTTTCCACTTCGGTGCATCGCTTGGCCACTTCGTCCACTACGGCCTCATCGTGGGTCATCACCACTTTGTGGCTTTCCAGCAGCCGCCGCTGAATCTTGCCCAGCTTAAGCCGTACGATCTGCTTCAACACTTCATCGCGCACCGGGTAAAACGGAATGATCACCAGGCGGCCGAGGAACGCGGGCTTGAAAATCTTGTTTAGCTCCGGCTTCATCGCCTTCACGAGTCCTTCGGGCGAGGGCGCGGACTCCGGATCGGCTACCAGCTTCATGAGCGTGTCGGTGGCCGCGTTCGAAGTCAAAATGATAATGGTGTTCTTGAAGTCGATCAGGCGGCCTTCGCCGTCTTCCATCATGCCTTTGTCGAACACTTGGAAGAAGAGCTCCAGCACGTCCGGATGGGCCTTTTCTACCTCGTCCAGCAGCACCACCGAGTAGGGGCGCCGTCGCACCGCCTCCGTCAACACGCCGCCTTCTCCGTAGCCGACATATCCGGGAGGCGAGCCTTTCAGCGACGAAACGGTGTGCGCTTCCTGGAACTCCGACATATTGATGGTGGTCATGTTGCGTTCGCCGCCGTAGAGCAGGTCGGCCAGCGCGAGAGCCGTTTCGGTTTTGCCAACGCCGCTCGGCCCTACGAGCAGGAAAACGCCGATCGGTTTGTTGGGATCCTCCAAGCCCGCCTTGGAAGTTCGGATTCGTTCGCTGATCATCGCGAGCGCATGGTCTTGTCCAACGACGCGCTTGCCCAGAGTCGCTTCGAGCGAAAGTGCAGCCTCCACCTCGTCCTTGAGCATCTTGCCCACCGGAATTCCGGTCCACCCGGAGATCACGTCGCCCACGATGTGGCCGTCCACGCAAACGCGGATCAGCGGCGCTTCCCCTTGCAGCGCTTCCAGCTCGTTATTGAGCGTCGCCAATTGAGCGCGCAGGTCTCCGTTTTCGGAGACGGCTGTAGCGGTAGCAGTTCCGGAACCCGCGGCAACCGCGTGCGCCGTGCTTTCGAGCTTGCCGCGAACCTCGCGGATGCGGCCCACCAGGTCGCTTTCCTTTTCCCAACGAGCTTGCAGTTCCTTCGCCATGGCTTCGGTGCGCGCTTTTCGAGCCTTCACCTCTGCCATCGTTTGGCTGTGGTCGGCGCCGAGCGCCGATTCACGCTCCATGATGCGAATATGCGTCTCACACGCGTCGATCTCGCGCGTGGCGTCTTCGAGCGCCGGCGGCGTGGCGTTCTGCGCAACCGAAAGCCGAGCGCAGGCCGTGTCGAGCACGCTCACGGCCTTGTCGGGAAGCTGACGATCGGGCAGATAGCGAGCCGATAGCTTTACGGCCGCAGCCAAACCTTCATCCAGGATGCGGACGTTATGGTGTTTCTCGAGCGCCGGCACCACGCCGCGCAACATCAACTGGCATTGCGGCTCGGTTGGCTCTTCCACCTTGACCACCTGGAAGCGCCGCGCCAGGGCGGCATCTTTTTCGAAGTACTTCTTGTATTCCGACCATGTGGTGGCCGCGATGGTGCGCAATTCGCCGCGCGCCAGAGCCGGCTTCAGCAAGTTGGCCGCGTCGTTCTGTCCAGCCTGGCCGCCCGCGCCAATCATGGTATGCGCCTCATCAATGAACAGAATGATCGGAGTCGGGGAGGATTTCACCTCTTCGATCAGCCCCTTCAAGCGGTTCTCGAATTCACCCTTGACTCCGGCGCCGGCTTGCAGCAAGGCCAGGTCGAGCGTTCGGACAATGACGTTGCGCAATACGGGTGGCACGTCGCCGGCGGCCACACGCAAGGCGAAGCCTTCGACCACGGCGGTCTTGCCTACGCCGGCTTCGCCCGTCAGAATCGGATTGTTCTGGCGGCGGCGAGTCAAAATGTCAATGATCTGCCGGATTTCGGAATCTCTGGCCAACACGGGATCGATCTTGCCTTTCTTCGCGCTCTCGGTGAGGTTGATCGTGTACTGATCGAGGTTTGGAGTCTTGCCGCCAACCTTTGGAATTCCGGCCGCCGCGGCTCCCGCCCCCGTAGCTATTTCCGAATCCTCGGGCGAGGCGGCCATGATGGCGGACAGCTGTTTCCGCAATGGCTCCGCTTCAATCTTGTTCAGTTCATTGCTCATGCCCGGAAGCATGCGCGAGAGCTCGTCGTCGGTAAACAGCACCAAAATGGTAAACGCCGAGCGGACTTCTTCCGCGTTGTATTCGAGCGATCCCACCGACCAGGCTTCCGTCAGCATCCGGTAGAGCGAGCGGCTGAAGGCGGGGGTGCGCGCGTTGCCGCTTTTGAGCTTGTCCAGACTTCGATTCAGCTCGGCGATGATCCGTTTCTTGTCGACGTCAAACTGCTTTAGGATGCCCGTGAAATCGGACTCGGGGGCATCCAGTAATTTCAATAAATAATGTTCGATCTCCACGTCATAATGGGTGCGCGCGAGGCACAGACCGGCCGCGGCTTCGAGCGCGGAGCGCGTGGTGTTATCCAACTTGGAAACGATCGACTTCAGACTGAGGGCCATGAGGATCTCCTATAAGTACACTTCTCGGAGCGATTATTATCTCACGCAAAAGGGACGGCTTACTGCGTCAATTTGAAGTCGCCCAGCGCGATCTCGTCCTTGCCCGGAACATTGAACCCGAACTTGCCGCGAGCCAGGGTTTCGGTGCTCTCCCAGTTGTCGATCACTTGCCACTGCTGGTCGCGCGCGATCGAGTGCGTGATCGCCTTTGGGGTAATCGTGATGCTGATGCCGATATACTTCTTCCGGTCAGACGCGTGGGGAACCTTGGCCAGTTCGGTGCGCTTGCCGTTCACCACTTCGGACCGGATGAAGTTCTTGTCATCCACCTGGAAGAGGTAATAGTTCTTGGGATCGCGGTAGCCGATCACCCACTCCAGGCGTTTCCCTTTTAGCGAGAGAAGACTGAACTGAATTTTTCCCTGCGTGATGTCCATTGGCGTCAAGACGAAATCGCCGCCGCGGTGCACCAGCACGCCGCCTTCCAGGGTCCACCCCGGCGTCTTCTGCCAGTCGGTCAGACTGAAGGTCCCGCCTTGGCCTCCGGCCGCCCCTGCCGAGCCCTCAGCCGGTTTGAACGTCAGGCTGGCGGAAACCGTGCGCCGCGCGGTCACGCGCACGCTTGCGGTCGCATCCTGATACCGTGGCGCGGAGCCGGTGATGGTGTACGATCCCTCCGGTAGCGTTAATGAAGTTCCCGCAACCTCGCGGTCCTGAGCTTCGCCATCCCGGCGCACGCGCAGTTTCGCGGCGACGCCGGCGGGGCTGATCTCAATATTCACCGTGCCCGTGAGGCCTTCCAAAGCCGCTTCCACTTCGAGCGTTTTGCCCGACGCCAAGAGCTCATCGGAGGTCAGAGGCTTGAAATCGTCATGACGAACCGAAATCGAATGCTTGCCAGGGTCCAGATTCGCGACAGTGAACGAGCCGTCCGCGCCCGTCTTTCCGACTCGCGTGCCATCCACCAGCACATCGCTGCCGGGGGGCGCGTGGCGAATCGAGAGGATCGCCTTTGCCGGAAGCAGCTTGAAGTCCGCCGTGGTTTCCTCTCCCGTCTTCATGTCCACGGTCTGCTCCACCGGCGCGAACCCGTCCTTCTGCACGCGCACCGTGTATTGCTTCGGGCTGAGGTAGATCAACAGCCGCCCGTGCGTCGTTTTGCGTTTATATTTCTCGCCGTTGATGTAGACCTCAGCATCGTCCTCGTTAGCGGCGACACGCAACTCGCCTACGTTCCGGTTGGTGCGCAGCGAAGCATAGACGGCCGCTGACGGCTGCGCGTCGAAAGTGATTCTGTCCTGCTGGCCGGCCGGGCCGGCGAGGCGCAGTTCGTGCGTCCCCGTCGAGAGGTCTTTGAAATCGAGGCCGTTGGCATCCAGCGTCCCCGCCTCTTTGCCATCCAGCGAAACCCGAAATCCCTGCATGTTTCCGTAAACGTGCGCTTCGCCGCCATACTGCGCGACCACGAATCCCCGCAAGCCGGTCGCGTCGATAGGGCCATTGATCTTCGGCAGCGCGCCCGGCGTCAGTTCCAGAGTGAAGTTGGCTTTGGCGCTCCCACTTTGTATGGCCAGCTGGTGCGTACCGGTTTTGATGCCGGCAACCTCCACGCCGCTATCCTGGATCTGGCCGGCCGGCTGTCCGTCGAGCTGCACGGTGCCCTCCGTAAGATCGGTCGAGATGGTCACGCGCGGAGGCGATGGTTGTAGCGCCAGATTGATGTCCGCAGGCGTGCCCGAAACCACATTGAATGTCGTGCTCAAAGGCTCGTAACCAGGCAGCGAGGCTTCCGCTTGATAAGAACCCGGCGGCAGATTCACGTCGCAATTGGCTGCGCCGCCGCATTCAATGCCGTTCAACTTGATTACTGCTCCGGAAGGCGTGGAGTGCACGCTTACGTGCATGCGGCCCTGTATGGCCGGTGTCACTGCCGCCTTTCGGCTGGGGCGCATCACGGCCACGGCGATGATCACGATGATCAAAACGGCTGCGGCCGCCAGACCGCCCTGCACCATGCGGTTTTGCAGAATCGGTGAGGAAGGCCGCGGAACGGAAGGGGGCGTCTGCGGTTGCTGCGGCGCAACCGGAGGCGGAGGCGCTGCCGATGCCGGTGGCGGCGTTGCCGTGATGGGCGGCGCTGCCGCCGGGGTCGCAATCGAATCGTCCATCAGCCGGGTTTCGTCGAAATCGTGCGAGCTTCCGGAGGCCGCTGCTGTCGGCGTGGCTGCGGCCGGGGGCGGCGTCGCCGAGGAAAGCACCACCGTCTCCGTGAGATCGGGCGTCGAATCCGGCGCGACCGGCGGGGCCGGATGGCTACCATGCGAAATGGGTTGCCCGACTGCCGATGTCCCTGCTGCGCTGTGCGCAGTCTTACCCGATAACCGCTGCTCTTCCGCCTGCGCGCGTTGCAGCGTAGCGTGCAACTGCTGCAGCCGCGATTCGTTGGGGTACGTCGTGATTGCCTGGCTGGCAATCGTCAGAGCCCCCTGAATATCGCCTTCCGTTTGCAGCCGGCGGGCATTGGTGAGGCATCCCGAAACGAAATCCTCGCGTTTGCGGTCGTTGATGCGGCTCATCAGGCTCTGCGCCGGCGCGTGATTGGGCTCGACGGCGAGCACTTCATGCAAAGTCGCGTCGGCCGCCACCCAATCGTTATCCACCGTGCGGCGCGCTTGATCCAGCAGCGAATTGACGAATACCGTGCGGATTACCGTGCTGCGCGGGTCCAGAGCGTTCGCCTGGCGCAACGCTTCGAGGCTTTCATCCTGTGCGCCCCGCTCCCTGGCTTCATGTGCTTTTTCCAAAAACTCCAGCGCTTGGCGGCCGCGGTCGCGGTTCTTCTGAACCAGTTTTTCCAGCTCCAGCAGCTCGGGATCGCCCGCAAACTCCGCCAGCGCGCTTTCCACGGTTTGTCCCGCGCGGTCGTAATCGCCGCGCTCCAGGTGCTTGTCGGTCTGCTCTACCCAGCGCGCTTTGGCGTTCTCGTGCGCCTGCTGATCGCGCCGTTTGCCCAGCCGTTGAATCTCGAACGCCAGGCCCGGATGTTTCTCGTGGATCGACTTGAGGATCTGCCACTGGTCGAGCGCTTCGTTAAACTGGCCCCGCTCCTCAAAGAAGCCGGCCTTCGCCACGATGGAATTCACCAGGTCGCGCTTGTCGCGCACCAGCCGCAGCGCGCGGTCGAAATGCGGCTCGCCCGGGTAGGCTTTCAAAGCATCTTGCAGGATGGCCACGCGCCGGTCGAGGTCGGGTTCCTCTTCCGCCCGCCGGTCGGTTCCGGCGATCACCGAAGAGAGCTTCTGCCGCTGGCGCTCTTCGATATCGAACTTGAGCGACTGAAACAGAGCGTGGTTGGGATACTTGATCAGATACTGTTTGCAAATCGCGAGAGCCGCTTCGAAGTTCTCATCCGCCAAGTTGCCGCGGGCTTCATCGTAGGCATTCTTGATCGCGTTGTGCTCGGAGTGTACCTGGTTATAAAAGTTGTGATACGTGCCACTGCGGCCAGTATCCGCTTCGGGGGAATCTTTTTCGAGCGCAACGAGGTTCTCGAGCTTGCTCATGGCGGAAGTGACTTCGCCTTTTTCCCAGGCCTGCACCGCCGCCTGGTAGAGGCGCGATTTCTCCTCGCGCGTGTGCGAGACTTCTTGCTCGCGGCGCGCCAACTCCGCAATGAGACCCAATGCGTCTGTTTCGTTGGGCTTCACTTGCAAAACGTTGTCGAGAGCTTCGCGAGCCTGCCGGAATGCCTGGTTGTCGATATGCTGCCGCGCCAGCGTAATCCACTCGGAAATTTTTCGTTCGCGCCGCTCTTTCTCCACCTGGTTTTTCAGAGCAAGCGCGCTCGAATCGCCGGGATCGAGTTCCAGCGCTTCCTGGATCTTGCGCAATGCCAGCGGGTATTCACCGGCTTCAAAAAAGCGCCGCGCGCTCTCCAGCATCTGCCGGATGCGCGTCTGCCGCATGGCCTGGTCCACCTGCCCGCGCAGCAGGTGGATCTCCTGGTCCATGTGGCCTTCGGCTTCTAGTTCCGACAGCACGTCGCTGGCGAACGCGTATTCGCCCTCGGCGAAACCCTTCGCAGCCCGCTCCAGCCGCGGCTTGATCTTCGCGCTATCGAAATACTCCAGCGGCTCGCCACGAAGCGCCTTCTGCAACGCCTCGCCGTACTCCCGCATATTCGGGAAGCGGTGCCACGGCTGCTTCGCCATGGCTTTGTGCACCACCTGGCTGACGGCGTAGCTCACCTCGTGATTGATTTCCGAGACCGGCGGCGGGCTGTAGGTGCGAATCGCTTCGGCAACCTCGCTCTCCGTAGAGCCCTGAAAAGGCCGGCGGCGCGTGAGCGCTTCGAATGTCACCACGGCTAGCGAGAACAGGTCGGAAACCGGCGTGGGCGGCTTCAACTCCAGTTGCTCGGGCGACATGTAGGAAAGCGTGCCCTTCAGCGTCGTGCGCGATTGCCCCGACATCTCGCGCGCCACACCGAAATCGATGATCTTCACCGAGTTGTCATCCATCACGAAGATGTTGCTCGGCTTCACGTCGCGGTGCACCAGCCCCTGCTCATGCGCAGCGTGCAGGCCGCGACAGGCCTGGTCAATGATATCGATTACCCCGGTTACGCTCAGCCGCGGGCTGCCATCTTTGATCAGTTGTTCCAGCGTGCCGCCCGGCAGTAGCGGCATCACGAAGAATGGCTTTTTGGTCCCGTCTACGTCGAATTCGCCGATGTCGTAGATGCTGATCACATTCGGGTGCACCATCGTGGCCAGCACGCTCCACTCTTTGTAAAAGAGCGCCATGGTGGTGGTGTTGTCGATATCCAGAATAGTTTTGAGCGCTACATCGCGCCGCATCAGGGAGTCATATGCCTTGTAAACGACCCCCATCCCGCCGCGGCCCAAAACCTCTTTCAATTCATAGCGCTCTTGTAGCTGAGTTCGTTTTTCAGACACGGCAGAGTCCCGAATTGATCTATTTTACGCCCTATTGCAAAGGCCTTGAGAGTTTACCAAAGATAGTGCCCTGGAGCGGCCACGCCAAGCCCGTCTAACGCACCTTCGCTCCACAACGGCCATAAAGATACTTGACAACCGGCTGCTTAATTCTTGTTGAGCGCTTCCGGTCTGGGGGCCAAGCCGCTGGTCTACGAAGCAGAATCGACGTTTGGGCTGTAACAAAAACGAAACCTTCCAGCCCTGTTCCCGGTCTATCGCCTTTGCGCGTCCGTTCATCAGGGCCATTTCCACTATGTTTTACGATGACTACAGGACGCGCGGGAAAGATCCGCAAAAAGTAGCAGCAGGCCGCGCCGGCGGAAAAAGCCGAGCCAAGAAACTAACCCCAGCCCAACGAAAAGAGAGCGCCCGCAAAGCCATCGCCGCGCGCTGGCGACGGTATCGCGAACAGAGGGAGCAACGCTCGTAGCCCAGGCCCCAGTTTGCCAGACTGCCGTTTTCCCCGTATCTTGGAGGGCATGGAAGTCCATTTCAACGCCGCGACGGAAAAGAAGCTCAAAGACCCCGCTGCCCAAAGCGACATAGAACGGCGGCCGAACTGGTTGCCGCCGCCCGACCAAAGCCGGCGTGAAAGCATCGACGCCGCGGGACGCCGAAATCCCCGCCTCCTGGCCGCCATCCTGATGGGCAGGCAGTAAGGATCGCCTCCCCAGCTATCATCAAAATATCCGATGATTTCGCTGACCGGCGTCTCCAAGCTTTACAACGGAAAGCGCCAGGTGA
>Ga0335081_10001480_pt1 | contig 37515 bp, 34 predicted proteins | sample Lox_Sample_35_FD_206713 | JGI IMG/M metagenome (GOLD analysis project Ga0335081, IMG submission 206713) | Soil microbial communities from Loxahatchee National Wildlife Refuge, Florida, United States - Lox_Sample_3.5 | ecosystem: Environmental > Terrestrial > Soil > Wetlands | place: USA...
TGCATCGAATATGCAAGCCAAGCCGGTGATTGACGCCTAATTGTCGGAGTGGCTAGCGCTATTTAGAGGTAGAGCGTTAACGCCCAACTAACGGTCGATGACGCGTCATGGCCTCCTATCGCCGCCATCATCCCGCCACCAGCGCGGCCGGCGCAGGGACCCGGCGAACCCCGCCACGGCGCTCACAGACCTGATCGGCGTAACCCAGTACCCCTGCCCTGCGCACACGGCTTCGGAGGCCGTAACTCTTAAGGCTTCTACCTGAGCGAACCTCCGCCGACCGCCTGAATTGGGGGCGTATGGAAGCGAGCCCAGGCTGCCAACTCGATCATGGAGACTGCGGCCAGAATAACCAGATCGGCGACACCAGTCCGGAGATCGTGAACGGATCCGGTGGCCGACCAGAACGGCGGATTTCGCGCTGGGATCGCGACCGGCGATCCTCACGGTACGCGACCGGTGTTGCAGAGGGTGAGCGAACCGGGCGCTGAATATTCGTGCCCGCCGTGACAGTCGGCCGGGTGTGACGACGGCATTTATATCGGCCGGTTCTGGACCGCATGCCGCAATGCTCGTCCCTGCGTTGCGACGCGGCGGATTCGGCGGGTCATCCGGTGGCAGCGTTTCGGCGCGGGAGGTCCCGCAGCGGGCCCGTCGGCCCGTAGCGCAGCGGGCTCCGTCGCGCTGTTCCTCTCGGGCCGGCTACCGGGATTGACGACCCGTGCCCGTGCGGCGTTCCCGCCGCGGCCGGATAGAGGATCACGCGACCAGCCACGTCCTGTCCCGGTGGGCGACAGGCGCCGCGGTCAGCGGTGGTAGGGGTCGGGTATGTCGGTGCCCACGGTCAGCTGCGCGATGCCATCCGGCTCAACCAGCACTGGTTCCGGTGACGTGCCGCTAGCGAGATCAAGCGACACGATCCCGCACCGCTTCATTCCTAGAATGGGCTGCGCCTGGTCCGGGAGAACCGCCCATGTGCTGGGCACCCACAGGTGATCGGTGCCATCGAGGCGGAGCAGGCGGTACTGGTGCACATGCCCGCTCATCACCAGTGTCAGCGGCGTTTGCCTGTGCAGGCCGCGAAGACGGTCACGGGCCGACCACGCCAGGAACCGGTGGGCCGGCGAGCCGGCCAGTTCCGTGTCGGTCGCGGTCACGGGCTTGTGCGTGATGAGAGCGACGCGTCGGTTCTCGCTGAGCCCGCTGAGTTGCTCCCCGAGCCATGACCATTGCCCGGCCTCGGCCTCCAGGCCGGATCCGGCGAGCTGCGCGTTGATCGCCAGCAAGGTCCAGCCGTTCAGTGTCAGCGACCAGTGGTCGGCGCCGACGATGTCAAGCCACCGCTGGCACCGGCCGGCATCCACGGTCCAGTCCGCTGACGCGCCAGGCCAGGGGTTGTCGCCGATGTCGTGGTTGCCGGGAACCGCGTGCCAGGGCACGGGCAGCCGGTCGAGCTGCCGGCGGCCATAGCGCAGGTCGCCAGCGTCATGCGTTCCGTCGCGGGAGAGATCGCCGAGGTGGATGACGACGTCGGGGGCGTTCGCGCCGACGTAGCGGAGCACGGCATCCCAGTTGGCTTCGGCCTCCGGCGCGGCCGGCGACAGGTGAGTGTCAGAGACCAGGAGCACGCGCGTCGCAGTCACACCTGCACCGTACCGGCGGTCCAGGCCATCAGCCGGACACGATTCAGAATCACGTCTGCGGTCTTCCGCTACGGAGCGCGGCGCGGTGGAATTGCTGCGTGGACGAAGAGCTAAGGCAGGAACTGCTGGCCCGCCGTGAAGAAGATCAGCGGATCCGCCACCTGGTGTCCTCACGGCGGGGCGGGTATATGGTCCAGCTCCCTGACGAGCTGGCAGCGGACTGGCAGCGCATCGATGAGGAAAACACGCGGTGGCTCGCGGAAGTTCTCAGCGCCCGGGGCTGGCCGGGGTGGACACTGGCTGGCGAGGAAGGCGCCGGGGCGGCATGGCTGCTGGCCCAGCACTCAGACCACGATCCCGTCCAGCAGCGAGCCTTCCTGCATGCCCTGCGCAGCGCAGTCGCCCAAGGGCAGGCGTCGCGGGCCCACCTGGCCTACCTGGAGGACAGGGTGCGGGTTAATGCCGGTCAGCCTCAGCTGTACGGCACCCAGTTCACCGTCATCGACGGGGAACTCGGGCCTTCCCCGATTGAAGACCGGGAACGGCTGGACGAGCGTCGCGCCGAAGCCGGACTTGAACCGTTCGCTGACTATGAAGGGCGAATGCGAGACAAGTCATAGCCATTCCCGGCGCCAGCGAACGCGGGCGAGCTCGGCAAGAATAGGTCATGAAGCCTCTGGCAGCGAGCCCCGTGCGTATCGCCCGGCCGAGCCATGACCTGCGGGCGGCCGAACGCTTCTGGGGCGAGGCCCGCGGGCTCGACGTCTTATCCCGGCCGCTGCTCGCACGCGTACGCATTCAGCCGCTCCAGTTCGTCCGCGTAGATGGCCCGCATCGTCCGTGGCGCGAACATCCGCTCGAAGAAGCCCCCGATCCCCCCGGCGCCATCCCAGGTCGTGCAGATCTGCACGAGCGAGTCGCCGTCGCGGGGGGCGACCGTGGTCGTGGTGACCATGCTGGAGCCGGTATCGGACTCGGTCAGGACCCGGCCCGGTTCGGGCTCGTCCACCTTCATCCGGTACTCGCGGGTCCGACCGCCCGCGGTCACCGTGAACCGCGTGATGGTCCCGGCCCCCGTGCCACCGGATTCCACCCGGAAATCCGAGAACGCCGGAGGCAGGAAACGTGGGTGATGTTCGCGCATGTCCGCGACATAGCGGTAGACCGCATCCGCGGGCGCATCGACCACGCGTTCGGCGCAGACCACGATTTTCCCCATGCAGGCCTGTCTATCACGGCAGTCCTGCGCGCTCACACTCGCTTCGAGTGCATTTGCGGTCAAGAGGCTTCGGCCACGTTTCCGCGGAAGCGTCTTGTGCGAAGTTTCACAAGCCGTTGACAGCTGGGTCAGCTAGCCCCGGCCACGGTCATCCGTGGTCCTGGCCCGGCACGACCAGGCCCGATTCGTAGGCGGCGACCACGGCCTGGGTCCGGTCGCGCAGGCCGAGCTTGGCCAGGATGCGGCTGACGTGCGTCTTCACCGTTTCCTCGGTGACGACGAGGCGGCGCGCGACCTCCGGGTTGGACATCCCCTCGGCGACCAGGCGCAGCACCTCGGTCTCGCGCGGGGTGAGCGTGCCGAGGACGGCCGAGGGCGGGGTGCCGGAAACCGGCCGCATCCGGGTGAACTCGCTGATCAGGCGGCGGGTGACAGCCGGTGCGAGCAGCGCTTCGCCGGCCGCGATGACGCGCACCGCGTCGAACAGCCGCTCGGCGGTGACGTCTTTGAGCAGGAAGCCACTGGCCCCGGCGCGCAGCGCGTCGAAGACGTACTCGTCCAGGTCGAACGTGGTGAGGATCAGCACCCGCGGGCCCCGTTCGTCGGCAGCGGCCAGCCGCCTGGTCGCCTCGATCCCGTCCAGGCTGGGCATCCGGACGTCCATCAGCACGACGTCAGGGCGCAGCTCGCGGCACACCTGCACCGCCTCGCCGCCGTCGCACGCGGTACCGAGCACGGTGAAGTCCGGCTGCGTGTCCAGCAGGGCGGCGAAACCGGCCCGCACCACCTCGTGATCGTCGGCGACGACGATGCCGATGCTCACGGGTGCGTCCTGTCCGCACGTCTGCCCGTCATGGCGTCCGGGACCTTGGCGGGCAGGTCCGCTTCAACGCAGAAACCGCCGCCTCGCCCGTCGCCCGTCTGCAGGGATCCGCCGACGGCGGCGGCCCGCTCGCGCATCCCGAGCAGGCCGTGACCGGCGTGAGAACGGGCCGCCTGGCCTGGCCCGTTGTCGCGGATCCGCAGCCGCAGGGCGTCGTCGGCGTAGCGCAGCTCGACGTCGACGGCCGCGCCCGGCGCGTGCCGCCGCGCGTTGGTGAGAGCCTCCTGCACGATGCGGTAGGCGGCCAGCTCCACGCCCGGATCCAGCCGGTTCGCCTGGCCGGACATGATGAGCCTGACCATACCGCCGGATGCCTCCCGCGCGTCGTCCACCAGGTCGCCCAGCTGCGGCAAGCCCGGCTGCGGACGCCGGTCCGGGCCCGCCGGCTGCAGGCCCGGGCCCGCCGGCTGCGGGCCCGGGCCCGGACCGGATGCCGTGTCCTGCTCGGCGTCCTCGCGGAGCACGCCGAGCAGGCGGCGCATCTCGGTCAGCCCGGCCCGGGCGGTGTCGCCGATCGCGGCGAACCGCTGTGCGCCCGCGGCGGGCAGCCCCGGCGTGGCCAGCCGGCCGGTCTCTGCCTGCACCGCGATCATCGAGATGTGGTGCGCGACCACGTCGTGTAGCTCGCGGGCGATCCTGGCCCGCTCCCCGCGCGCCAGGTGATCGGCCAGCATCCCCTCGGTTTCCTCGCGGGCGGCGGTGTGGCTCTGGCTCTGCTCGCGCGCTCCCCGCGCCATCGCGGCCACCGTCGCGAGCGGGATCGCCGACGCCAGCAGGACCGCGAGCACCCGGGTCTCGGTGGCCGCCGCGGCCAGGTCGGACACGGGCGGCATCCGCACGCTCCCCGGGGCGGTACCGGCTAGCACCAGGGCGAGCCCGAGGAACGGTGCCCCCAGCACGACGGCGAGGGCCAGTGACCCGGCTCGCGCCAGCCGGTACGCGGCCACCAGCAGCGCCGCCGCCCCCGCGATCGTCACCAGCTCGAACAGCGCCAGCGACAGCGCCGCCGCCAGGTACACCGTCACCGCCGCGGGGACCGGGCGGAGCAGGCCGGCCGGCACGGTGGCCAGCAGGCAGAACCCGCACATCAGCAGCGCGGTCGGCACGGTCACCCCGGCATGGCCGGCCGGTGCGGCCAGCCCGGCGCGCACGGTTGAGCTGGCGCTGAGCCGGGCGGACAGCTCGGCCACGGCGAGCAGGCCAAGCAGCGCGCCCAGCGCCAGCGGCGCCCTGGGCCGCGTAGCCGCATCCATGCTCCCATTGTCGCCGCTGGCCAGCACGACCGCATCGGACCGGCAGGTGGTCCCGCCGTCCCCCGTGCGGGGGACGCGGCCGGCTCCGGCGTCCCACCAGGCAGCGAGCTCGAAGACGGCTCCGTCGCGGGACGACCGCGGGGTACCCGGTTCCCTAGCCTTCTGCACATGGAGGCAACCATCGAAGTCGACGGGCTGCGCAAGCGATTCGGGCCTGCCATTGCCCTCGACGGCATGACGTTCACCGTCGCACCCGGCCAGGTCACCGGGTTCGTCGGGCCGAACGGCGCGGGCAAGTCCACCACCATGCGGGTCATCCTCGGTCTCGATGCGGCCGACGCCGGGACCGCGACCGTCGGCGGGCGGCCGTACGCCAGCCTGCGCCACCCGCTCAGCCAGGTCGGCTCGCTGCTCGACGCGGGGGCGCTGCAGCCCAGCCGGTCCGCCCGCAACCACCTGCTCTGGCTGGCCCACTCGCAGGGCCTGGGGGCCACGCGGGCCGACGAGGTCATCGAGCGGGCCGGCCTGGGTCAGGCGGCCAGGCGGAAGGCGGGCGGCTTCTCCCTCGGCATGCGGCAGCGGCTCGGGATCGCCGCCGCGCTGCTCGGCGACCCGCCGGTGCTGATGTTCGACGAGCCGTTCAACGGCATGGACCCGGAGGGCATCGTCTGGATGCGCGGCTTCCTCAGGTCCCTGGCCGCGCAGGGCCGCGCCCTGCTGGTCTCCAGCCACCTGATGAGCGAGCTGCAGGACGCCGCCGATCACCTGATCGTAGTCGGCCGCGGCCGGGTGATCGCCGACGCCAGCGTGGCCGAGCTGATCGCCGCGGCCTCCGCCGACCGGGTGACGGTGCGCACCGCGGCGCGCGACGAGGCGATGACGGTGCTGGCCCGGGCCGGGGCCGAGCCCGCGGCCACGGCTCGCGACGTCATCACCGTCGCCGGCATGACTCCCGAACGGGTGGTGAAACTGCTATCAGAAAACTCGGTGCCGTTCGCCGAGCTGTCGGCCCACCGGGCGTCCCTGGAAGAGGCCTACATGGAGCTGACCAGGGACGCGGTCGAATTCCGTGCGGAGGTCACGCCATGAGCGTGATGACGCCCTACCACTCGGAGCTGCGTGTCAGGCGCGACGGGTTCGCCCAGCTCCTGCGGTCCGAGTGGACCAAGTTCCGGACGGTGCGCGGCTGGCTCATCGGCATGGCCATCGCGATGCTGCTCATCGTGGGGCTCGGTGCGCTGACCGGGGCAAACAGCGAGTGCGGCATACAGTTGGGCCCCAACAGCCCCAGGCTGGCCTGCCCGGCGCCACCCACCGGGCCTGGCGGGGAGTGGGTAACCGATAGTTTCTACTTCGTCCGCCAGCCGCTGGCCGGGAACGGCAGCATCACCGTCCGGGTCACGTCGCTGACCGGCTTGTACTCCACCAGCGGCGGGTTCGCGTCCGACCAGAACCCGACGGCGGGCATGACGCCCGGCGTGCAGCCGTGGTCGAAAGCCGGGATCATCGTCAAGGCCAGCACCCGCCAGGGGACGGCGTACGCGGCGATGATGGTCACCGGAAGCCACGGGGTGCGGATGCAGTGGGACTTCACCCACGACGTGGCCGGGCTGACCGGGAAGGTGTCCGCCGCCTCGCCGCGCTGGCTCCGGCTGAACCGGTCCGGCGACACGATCACCGGCTACGACTCCGCCGACGGCGCGCACTGGACCCGGGTCGGCATCGCCACGCTGGCCGGGCTGCCGACCGCCGCGCAGGCCGGGCTGTTTGCCGCCTCGCCCGGCTACTCGGTGACCTCGAGGTCATTCGGCGGTTCATCCTCCACGGGGGGCCCGACCCTGGCCACCGCGGTCTTCGACCAGATGGGCCGGCAAGGCACCTGGCCGGCGAGCCGGTGGACCGGCGAGGGCATCCAAGGAGCCTTTGACAAGGCGCTCCCGGTGTCGGCGCAAGGGTTCACGCAGGCCGCAGGCCGGTTCACCGTGTCCGGGTCGGGCGACATCGCCCCGGCTACCGATAACATCGACGTGATCAGGCACACCCTGGCGGGGACATTCGCCGGGCTGATCGCCGTGGTGGTGATCGGCGTCATGTTCGTCACCGCGGAGTACCGGCGCGGGATGATCAGGACCACGTTCACGGCCAGCCCGCGGCGCGGCCGGGTCCTGGCGGCCAAGGCGATCGTGCTGGCCGCGGTGATGTTCGCGGCCGGGCTCGTCGCGGTCGCGGTCACGATCCCGCTCGGCGAGCACTTGCTGCACGAGAGCGGAAATCCGATCCCTCCGGTCACGGCGCTCACCTGGCTGCGGGTCGTGGCCGGCACGGCCGGGCTGCTGGCCGTGGCCGCCGTGCTCGGGCTAGCCGTGGGAACGCTGCTGCGGCGCAGTGCCGGGGCGATCACCGCGGTGATCGTCGGCATCGTGCTGCCCTATCTGCTCGCGGTCACCCCGGGGATCCTGCCGGCCGGCGTCGAGCAGTGGCTGGTCCGCGTCACCCCGGCGGCCGCGTTCGCTGTCCAGCAGAGCATCCAGCACTACCCCCAGGTCACCCAGGACTATACGCCGGGGAACGGGTACTTCCCGCTGGCGCCGTGGGCCGGTTTCGCGGTGCTGTGCGCCTGGGCTGCGGTCGCCCTCGTCCTCGCGCTGTTCCTGCTCCGGCGGAGGGACGCATGACGGACGTGGTGCACGCGGAGTGGACCAAGCTGCGCACCCTGCCCGGCACCGGCTGGCTGCTGCTGGCCGCGGCCGCCCTGACCGCGGCGGTGAGCGCGATCGCGGCGAACTCGGTGAGCTGCCCGGCCGGAGGCTGTCAGCTCGACCCGGCCAAGGTCAGCCTCACCGGGATCTACCTCGGCCAGGCCGTCGTCGCCATCATGGCCGTGACCGTGATCAGCGGCGAGTACAGCACCGGGATGATCCGCCTCACGCTGGCCGCCACGCCCGGCCGGTGGCGGGTGCTGGCCGCCAAGGCCGCCGTCGTCGGCGCCGCGACCCTGGCCGCGGGGGCGGTCGCGGTGCTGGCCTCGGTGCTGGCCGGAGGGTTGCTGCTAGCCCGGCACGGCGTCACATCCGCGCACGGTTACCAGGCCCTGTCCCTGGGCCAGGGACCCGTGCTGCGCGCCGCCGCCGGGTCGGTGCTCTACCTGGCGCTGATCGCCCTGCTCAGCCTCGGTGTCGCTGCGGCGGTCCGGGACTCCGCGGTGGCGATCGGGGTGGTGCTGGCGCTGCTCTTCCTGTTCCCCATTGTGTCGAGCGTGATCACCAGCCCGGGCTGGCACCGGCACCTGGAGCAGCTCAGCCCTATGATGGCGGGCCTGTACATTCAAGCCACCACCAACCTGCGCTCGCTGCCACTCACCCCGTGGCAGGGCCTCGGCGTGCTGGCCGCCTGGGCGGCCGGGGCGATGCTGGCCGGGGCCCTGGTGCTGCGGTTCCGGGACGCATGACTACGGGTTATAGGAGCCGGGCGCCCAGGCGCGGGTGCTGACGCCGATGGCGTTCCAGGCGTTGATGGTGACGATGAGGCTGACCAGCGCCGCGACCTGGAGCGGGCTGAACTCCGCGGCCACGTCCTGGTACGCCTGGCCGGGGACGTGCGTCTCGGACAGCCGCGTCACCGTCTCGGTGAACGCCAGCGCGGCACGCTCGCGCGGGGTGAAGTACGGGGTCTCCCGCCAGGCGGCCAGCCCGTAGAGGCGCTGCTCGGTCTCTCCGATCGCGCGCGCGTCCTTAGTGTGCACGTCGATGCAGTAGGCGCAGCCGTTGACCTGCGAGGCGCGGATCCGGATCAGCTCGCGGAGCTTCGGGTCGATCTCGGCCTTGTCGAGCTCCTTGGTCGCGGCGTGGTCCAGGTGTCCCATGGCGCGCGAGTACCCGACGGCGAGGGAGTCGAAATCCAGCCGGACGGGGATCTGCGCGATCTCGTTCGTGATCGTCATGACTTTCACGCTATGAACCTAAGCAGCCCAAAGGTAAGGTCCATTTCTATGGAAGAAACGTGGGCCAAGGGGAGGGCGCGCGGCGGGCAGGCCGACGTGGGTCAAGGGGTCGGCATGGACCTTCACCTGGACTTGCCCGGGACCAGGGTGCGGGCCGGCCTGGAAGGCGCGCTGCGCGACGCCATCCGGGCCGGCCGCCTCCGTGCGGGTACCCGGCTGCCGTCATCGCGCGCGCTGGCCGCGGATCTGGGCATCGCGCGCAACACGGTCGCCGAGGTCTACAGCCAGCTGGTCGCCGAGGGATGGCTGACCGCCCGCACCGGATCGGGAACCTCGGTGCCTCCGCACCGGGCGCCCGCGCCCGGTGCGGAGGCCACGGCCCGGCCCGAGCAGGCGGTGCCCCGCTTCGACCTGCGCGCCGGAGCCCCCGACCTGTCGGCGTTCCCGCGCCGCGCCTGGCTCGCGACGGCGCGCAAGGTCCTCGTGAGCGCCCCCGATCACCTGCTCGGCTACCCGGATCCGCGCGGGGTGCCGCAGCTGCGCGCCGCTCTGGCCGGTTACCTGGCCCGGGCGCGGGGCGTGACCGCCGATCCCGTGCACATCGTCATCTGCGCGGGCTTCGCGCACGGCCTGGCCGGCATCAGCCGGGCGTTGCGCGCTACGGGCTCGGCCACCCTCGCGGTGGAGGCCTATGGCCACCAGGTCCACCGCGACATCGCGGCCGGGCAGGGCCTGCGGCTGCGGCCCATTCCGGTCGACGGCATGGGCGCGGTCGTCGCCCAGGCCGCGGGGGCGGACGCGGTGCTGCTGACCCCGGCGCACCAGTTCCCGCTGGGCGTGACGCTGCATCCGCGGCGCCGCCGGGAGGTGGCCGACTGGGGCGGCGTGGTGATCGAGGACGACTACGACGGGGAGTTCCGCTACGACCGCCAGCCGGTCGGCGCGCTGCAGACGCTCGCGCCCGACCACGTCATCTACGCCGGGACGGCCAGCAAGAGCCTGGCCCCCAGCCTGCGGCTCGGCTGGCTGGTCGTCCCGGCGCGGCTGCTCGATGCGGTGACGGCGGAACTGGCCGCCGGCCCGTCCGCGCTCGACCAGCTGACCCTGGCCGAGTTCATCACCTCGGGCGGCTACGACCGGCAGATCCGCCGGGCCCGGCTCGCCTACCGGCGCCGCCGGGACCGCCTGGCCGCCGCCCTGGGCCGTCAGGGCCTGCGGGTCACCGGGATCGCCGCGGGCATGCACGCGGTCTTCGAATTGCCCCGGGAGGGCCTGGAGCGTGCCGCCCTTTCCGGGGCCAGCGAGCATGGGGTGGCCATCGACGGCCTGGGACATTACCGGGCTGGCGAAACCGGCCCTGGCGAAACCGGCCCTGACGACGACGGTCACCGGGCCCGGGCCGGCCTCGTGATCGGCTACGGCCGCCCGCCCGAGCACGCCTACACCACGGCCCTGGCCCGGCTGTGCGCCGTCCTGGCTGATCTGCGGTGAGGAGTTATTACCTGTCCCTTACCCGAGTCCGGAACCATGAGCCGGACCGTGTCGCGCTCCGTGTCCAGGATGTACGGCCTGGTATACGCGGACGGCAGGGAAGGTGGGCGGGGTGGGAGTCTCATGACGGCGCGCCGCCTGCTGCTGTCCGCGGCGGCACTGGCCGGCCTGCTCACGATGTGCGGGCTGCCCCTGGCCGCCGGGCCGGCCCAGGCTGAGCCGGGCGTACCGGCTTCATCCGAGCTGACGCCGGGCCCAGCCGAGTGGTGGCTCACGGCCTGGCAGGTGCAGCGGAAGGTGTGGCCGCTGACCGAAGGGGCCGGCGTCACCGTCGGCGAGGTGGAAAGCGGGGTCCAGGCCACCGTCCCCGACCTGCGCGGCGTGGTCCTCCCCGGGGCCAACCTGACCGGGACCGGCGGCAACGGGGACACCGACATCCAGGCCGGCGAGGACGGGCACGGTACGGCCATGGCGGTGGTGATCGCCGGGCAGGGCGCGGGCACCCGCACGGTGGGCATCGCGCCGAGGTCCAGGATCCTGCCGGTGATCGTGGGCGGTTCGGGCCCGGCGTCGGTGCGGACGGCCGCGGCCGGGATCCGGTACGCCGTCTCGCACGGCGCCCAGGTCATCAACCTGCCCTTCGGAATCGCCAGAACCTCCCCGGCGGCCTGCGATCCTGTCCTGCAAGCCGCGGTCGCGTACGCCCTCGGCCACGATGTCGTCCTGGTCGCGAGCTCGGGTAACACCAGCCTCTACGCGGGGCCCGGCGAGCCGGCGTCCTGCGCGGGCGTGCTCGCGGTGGGCGGCACCGAGCCGGATGGGTCCCTGTGGCGCGGCAGCACGCGGCAACCATACGTCGCGATCGGCGCGCCCGCGGACCACATGGTCTACGTGGGGCGTGACGGCCGGTACACCACCACGGGAGCGGGGACGAGCTTCTCCGCCGCGCTGACCGCGGGCACGGCCGCGCTGATCAGGTCCCGCTACCCGGACATGCCCTGGTATCGGGTGGACCAGCGGCTGACGGGCACCGCCACCCCGGCCGGCCACCCGGTGCCGAACCAGGGCTACGGCTACGGAATCATCAATCCGGCCCGGGCGGTGAACGCCTCCGCTTATCCCGTCCCCGCCTCGGCCCCTAACCCGGTCTTTGCGAAGTTCACCAGGTGGCTGGCCACTCCGGCGGGCCGGACGGCGGCCGCGCGGTACGGGGGCGCCCGGGAACCGGTCACCCCCGCGGCCCGGCCCGGCCGGGGCGACTCCGTGCCCATACCGCCGATCACCATGCGGGAGATCGTGATCACCGCGGCGGCGGCGGTCTGCGCCTTCGTGACGGCGCTGGTGTTCGTGCTCAGGATCTCCTCACGCCGCCGGCGGCTCGCCGCGATGGCCGCCGAACCCCGTCCCCGCAGGCGCCGGCAGTGGGACGAAAGATCCGCCTCGTTCGGCTCCTATGAGAGCGGGGAATACGGCGGGTCGCCCGGGTACGGCCGCCCGCCCGGGTACGGGCCGCCTCCGCTGTGGGCCGAACCGCCGTACGACCAGCCCTGACGCTGACGGCCTTACCGGCCCATCGGCGCGGGCGGGCCCAGCGAGGCCGCTTCCAGGAACGGGATGACCGCGTGCGGCAGGTCGGGGGAGAAGAAGATATCGTAGTGCGTGTGGCCGGGCAGGATGGCCAGCCGCGCCACGGGCCGGGCCGAGCCGTCCCAGTTCGCGTCGCGCAGCCCGCCGCCGAGCAGCGCAAAGAACTCGGCGATGTGCGCGGGCCACACCGAGTCAGCGTCCGCGAAGACCAGCATCACCGGCGCAGTGATCTTGGCGACGTCTGCCGACCAGTCGTAGTCCTGGCGCAGCAACGTGCCCATCTTGCCGACCAGCACGGGCCAATCCTCCACCCGCGGCGCGACCCGGGCGTATGTCTCGTAGATCGGCGACTGCTTCATGGTCTCGGCGAACGCCGGTCCCATCTGGTCGAACCCGGCCAGGCTCTGCGGGAACCACCCGTCATGCCGGACCGGATGGGAGACGATCACCAGGCGGCGGACCAGGTCGGGGTGCTGGATCGCGGTCCTCAGGGCCGTCGCGGCGCCGAACGAGTAGCCCATGACGTCGGCCTGCGCGAGGCCGAGATGCCGGATGAGGGCGGCGATGTCGTCGCCCAGCGTCTGGAAGGACAGCGGGCGGTCCACGTCCGCGGTGCGGCCATGTCCCTGCAGGTCGGCCGTTATCACCCGGCGCCCGGCGGCCAGCGCCGGCAGGATCGCGCCGGCCGTCTCGCTCGTGGCGTAGCCGCCGTGCAGCAGGATGAGCGGCTGGCCCGAGCCGTGCTCTTCGTAGTACAGGGAGATACCGTTCACGTCCGCGTAGCTCATCGGATGACCGATGAGCCCACCGTCGGGGCGGGCGATCCGGCCAGCCGGTGGATGACGTCGTGCCGGGACAGGCCGTCGGCGAACAGGCGGCTGGCCGTCTGGTACGTGGGATTGTCCTCGTCCCGCCACAGCTCCTCGACCACGCGGTACGCGGCTTCCACGAACTCCTCGCTGGTCAGGCCGGGCGGTGGCGTGCACTCGCCGAACTCCTCCGCCACCAGGCGGTGACGGTCGGCCGGATCGGACAGGTCCAGCGGGGTGTGCCGGTCCGGTATCGGCAGCGCGAACATCCGCCGGCCCACGCTGCCGGACAGCCAGGAGACGTCGGCGGCGCTGGTGGCCAGGCCGGACGCGTAACCGCGGATCGCCACCGCGTCCGGGTCGTCGTAGGCCTCGCCGAACCGGCTGAGCACCCGCGGCAGCTGCTCCATCAGCACCGTCGTGCCCGCCTCACCCAGCTTCCGCCGAGCGGCGGACCAGCGGATCCAGGCGGTCGCCGCGGGCTCGAGGTAGTCGCGCTGGGCCGGGGTCAGGACGAACGTGTTCGGCACGTGGCCGAGCAGGATGTGCGCGAGCTTGCGCGGGCCCACCTGGTCCGGCGGCTCGCCGGGGATCCGCCCGCTGTAGCCAGTGAGCACCTCGGCCCAGAACCGGGTCGACGCCTCGTCCGCCGCGACGGCCTCGGCCGCCTCCGGGCTCGTCATGAACTCCTCGACCGCGGCCGCGCGGTCGGCCGCGGTATACACCGGACGAGGCTCGCCGTCACCGTCAGGGAGGCGGCGGACCCGGGACTTAGCCACTGGCAGGTACGCGATGCTGCTCGGGGAGAGCTCGGGGCTCTCGTCCCGGCCGGCCCGGTCCAGCGGCCGTAGCATCCTCATCCGCGCCTCGGCCAGGCTGATCTGCTCGGACCGGTCGAACTCCTCGTTGTTGCCGCTGATGACCTCGATCAGCTTCGCCCCGTCGGAGGACACACCGATCGTGGTGGCGACCGGGATGCCGGCCAGGTCGACCTGGACCACGACGCCGTGCTCGGTCTCGCCGTAGCTGAACGTCACCGCCATGGCCTCGTCGTCGCCGAACACGTCGTAGCGGCGCCAGGCCTGGCCGGGGGTCGCCTTGCCGATCTCGGTCACCCACTCGGGCGGGTAGATGCCCTCGCCGGTCAGGTCGGCCAGGGCCCGGCTTGCCGCCCGCCTCGTGGCCGGCGTGCCCAGCGCCATGAGCAGCCGGAGCAGCGCGGCACCGTCCGGGTCACGACGGCGGACGGCCCCCTTCACCAGCACGGTGTCGATGAACGACTCGATGTCGGCGGGGTCACGCTGGCCCAGCACGTACGGGAACGCCATGCAGGTCGCGGTCTCCAGTTCGGCCCGCAGCGGGTCACCCGAGGCGACCCCCTCCCACAGCTTGGACAGCACGTCCCGGACGATCGCGTCCGCCTCGGCCTGGCTGATATCGCCGTCCTGGCTGGCCTTTGCCTGGCTGGTCCTTGCCGGGCTGGCCGGAGCCCGGCGCCGCGCCTTGTTCTTGCTCACCGCGTCATCCTATTGCGCCCATCCGACAGAACTCGGCGTCCAGGGCGTCGACCAGGTACCCAAACGTGACGTCCACCGATTCCGGCAGCCCGAACCCGCCCGCAGTCTGCAGCGTGGCGATGCCGTGGCAGACGGCCCGCCACATCCGCACTGCGTGGATCAGTGCCGCGCCCTCCAGGCGGTAACCCGCCAGCGCCGCGGCGATCATCTCGACCGCTTCGGTCGCCACCTCGGCGTGCTCCTCGTCGCCGGGCGCGGGCGCGAGCACGCTGGCCGCGTACCGCCCGGGGCAGGCCAGCGCGTAAGACCGGTAGGCGGCGGAGATCGCCTGCAGGGCGTCGGCGCCGGCCACCCCCGCCGCGGCCCGCGCCCCGGCACCGGTCAGCTCCCGCACGGCCAGCAGCGCGATGCCGCGCCGGACCTCGTCCAGCCCGCTGACGTGCTTGTACAGGCCCGGTAGCGAAATCCCGCAGCGCTGCGCGACCGCCGCCAGGGTGAGCCGGTCTAGGCCCACCTCGTCGGCGACGGTCGCAGCCTCGGAGATGATCCGCTCCGGGGTCAGCCCGGCCCGCGGCATGCCTCAGTGTTCCCTTGTCCCGTGGTCCCTGCGCCCGGCGGTCATGCCGGTCACGATGCCACAGCCGGTGATGAAGGCCAGCAGCAGCACGAGCGCGGGCCCGGCCGCGGCCGCGAGCGGCGCGATCAGCAGCAGGTACACCAGGCCGGAGCAGGTGATCGCGGCGGCCAGTGCGATCCCCGTCCAGCGCAGCCAGCGGGGGAGCGCGGTCATCGTCGCCGCGGCCGCGCCGAGGACGGCCAGCGCGAGCATCTTGACCCCGTCCAGCCGGTCGACCGAGGTGAAGAGCAGGTGCGCCGGGCCGGGCGCCGAGGTCGCGGTCAGGGCCAGGCCGAGGCCGAACTGCAGCGCCGAGATGATCGCGGCGGCCAGGCCGGCCACCAGTGCGAACCGCGCGGCGGCGGCGGAGCCCGAGCGGCGCGCGGTCCGGGCCAGGGCGACCGCGATGACGGCGAGGCCCGCGGCCGGCAAGCCCTCGGTCAGGGCGAACTGCGCGGCGACGGCCGGGCCGTGCCCGGACAGCGCCGCCACGATCTCGGTGCCGCTGGCGCCGAAACCGGGGGCGGGCGCCGGGACGGCCAGCCCGGCGATCCAGGACAGCGAGTAACCGACGCCGGCCAGGCCGGGGACGGTCAGGAGCCACCGGCGGTGGCCGGGGCGGAGCGGGGGAGCGGTCGTGCCGCGAGTCGTCAGGTTAATTGTCATAACTACAAGTTAATACGATTAACTTTGATGCGCAAATCCTTCGGCAGCGCGGATGACGCCCACTTCCGCCTCGCCACCGATGACGGGGGCGGTGGCCAGTTCGTCGGGGACGGCGGCGCCGAGCAGGCGCAGCGTCGCCACCGTGACCGGCGTCCGGCCCCGGTGCGCCCCGTCGTCGATCTTGACCGCGCCGGCCCTGCCGTCGCTCAGCGCGAAAGCGTCGACGCCCTCGGCGCCGCCCTTGATCAGCAGGCCGGGCACCGCGTCCATCAGCGTGCGCTCCTCCCGGACGGTACCGCTGGTCCACTCCGGGTGCGCACGCATGGCGTCGGCCACCCGGCGCTCCGGTGTTCCCGGCGCGGCCAGCACTAGCACCCGGAAGGCGCGCGCCAGCCCGGCCAGCGTCAGCGCGAACAGCGGCGCGCCGCAGCCGTCCACTCCGGTGGCGGGCGCCCGCTCGCCCGCCAGCTCCTCGACGGTCCGCACGATGGCCTGCTGGAGCGGGTGCTGCGGGCTCAGGTAGCTGCTCGTCGGCCAGCCGTTTACCACGCAGGTAGCCAGCATGGCCGCGTGCTTCCCCGAGCAGTTCATCCGGACCCTGGACATGCCCTCGCCGCGGGCGATCAGCCGGCGCGCCGCCTCCTGGTCGAGCGGCCAGGATGGCGGGCAGCCCAGGTCGGCCTCTGTCAGCCCGGCACCGGACAAGATCTTCCGGACCCCGTCGACGTGGTAGTCCTCGCCCGAATGGCTGGCCGCGGCCAGCGCCAGCAGCTCGCCGTCAAGTTCGGCCCCGGCCCGGAGCATGGCCGTGGCCTGCAGCGGCTTGTTCGCCGAGCGGGGGAAGAACGGCACTGCGGTGTCTCCCGCGCTGACCACCTGGGTGCCATCGGCGGCCAGGCCCGCGACCGCGCCGCGGTGCCGCGACTCGACCATGCCCGAGCGCACGACCTCGGCGACCACAGGGTTCACGTCATTGTGTTCCGGAAAGATCATCATGCACGCAGTGTGCTCTCTTCCCGGCCGCGCCGGGTAGCCTGCCCTGCTATGCGAGCAGTGGTGCAGCGGGTGAGCCGGGCGAGCGTGGCTGTGGACGGTCAGGTAGCGGGCGCGATCGAGGAGCCGGGACTTCTGGTCCTGGTCGGCGTGACCCACGACGACACCCCGGACCAGGCCGCCCGGCTCGCCGCCAAGGTGTGGGGACTGCGCATCCTCGACGGCGAGAAGTCCTGCTCCGACATTGGCGCGCCGCTGCTGGTGATCAGCCAGTTCACGCTCTACGCCGACCTGGGCAAGGGCCGCCGCCCGTCCTGGTCCGCCGCTGCCCCCGGCCCGGTGGCCGAGCCCCTCGTCGGTGCCGTGGTGCAGGCCCTGCGCGACCTCGGCGCCCGGGTCCAGACCGGTGTGTTCGGTGCCGACATGAAGGTATCCCTGGTCAACGATGGCCCTGTCACGATCATCGTCGACCTGTAGCGGCTCCGCCGCACTGATGATTCCGATGGATTTCCGGGTCTGGACAAATGATGATTAGTCGTGCCGGCATGAACGAGGACTCGAGCCAGGCCCCGGTGACGCGGGCGGCGTGTGGAACTGGAGTGATCAGCGGGGATATCCAGTACGACTCGGCAGATTCCATGAATGGCCCTCTCTACCGGATCTACCCGGTAGAGAGGGACAACCACTGAATCCTGCTTGGGGCACGCGGGAATACCAGGCTATGTGGGGCTGGAGTGACCGGCCAGCCGGACTGAAGGCAGGTTGAGGAAAGATCCGGGCTACGACGCTGCGGTGCTCGGAGCGGCGGGCGGGTTCAGCCCGGCCAGGACGCACTGCGGCCGGGCGCGCAGCGAAACCTGGTCGCCGGACCGGAACGAGGCCTGGCAGAACGCCTGCGCCCGCGACCCGCAGTAGTGCAGGACGGCCCCGCCGGTGGAGTTCGGCACGGTGACGCTCACGCAGCCGTGCGCCGAAGTCCCGTACGTGTCGTGCGCCGTCGCCCCCCAGGCCGCGAGACCGCCGAAGAGGACGACCACGACCACGACGGCGACCGCGAAGATCCGCTTGTGCCGCGGCGAGATGCGCACTGCCCTCGGGTTGGTCTTGGCGTACATGGATGTCCATGCAACCAGCCGCATGTAACCACGGCGTTAGCCGCGTAACCACCGTGTTAACCGCCTGCGCAGCCGGGCCCGAAGCTAAACCGGCGGGGTGCCGTGGGTGTGGAAGGACTCGATCGTCTTCAGGCCCCAGGCCTGGCCCTTGGCCCGTTCGGCTTCGGTCCAGGTGATCGTGCGCCAGTCCGGCGCCAGTACCAGCCGGGCGACCGGGTTGCACAGCTCGATCCGGTTCCCGCCCGGCTCGTAGACATAGAGGAAGAACGTCTGCTGGATGGCGTGCTTGTGCGGCCCGGTCTCGATGAAGACCCCGTGGTCCAGGCAGATGTCGGCGGCCCGGATGATGTCCTCGCGCGTGTCCGGCGCGAACGCGACGTGGTGCAGGCGCCCGCGCGTTCCGGTCCAGTCGCGCGTGTACACCAGGTCGTAGCCCTTGTTGGTGAAGTGCAGCCACTGCGCCGAGATCGTGCCGTTGTCGAGCTGGATCTGCTCGGTGACCCGCCCGCCGAGCACGTCGCGGACGAAGTCCCCGTTCGGCGGCACGTCCTGGGCCAGGTAGTTGACGTGGTCCAGGCGCCGGACGCAGACGCCGCGCCCCGGGTAGGCCTGGGCCTGGTTCTTCAGCGACGGCTTGAGCTCGTCGGGCGGCGCGTACCACTCGGTCTCCCAGTACAGCTCCAGCTCGTGCCCGTCCGGGTCGTGGAACAGGTAGGTCGGCCCGATACCGGGGTCGCCGTCCTTCCAGGCGACGCCCAGCCCGGCCGCCTCGATCGCCGCCACCCGTGCCTCCAGCGCGGCCTGGCTGGAAGCCCGCAGCCCCACCCGGCGGATGCCCGAGGTCTCGTGCGCGGTGAGCTTCACCGTGTGATGCTCGTAGTCGTCCCAGGTACGCAGGTACACCGAGTTGCCCTCGCGGCAGGTCTCGGTCATGCCGAGTATCTCCACGAAGAACCACAGGCTCTCGCACATCTTGGGGGTCAGCAGTTCGATGTGGCCGAGGTGCGCGACGTCGTGCAGGGGCGGCCGCGTCGCCGCCGCGGTGCCGGAAGGGATCGGGCTTGTCACCGGGACCTCCGTGGAAAGACGGCGCCGTCGAAGAGCTTGCGCGCGGTGCGCACCACGCCCGAGCGGACCACCTGGGGCGGCTGGCTTGCCTGGTCGACTTCGGTCTCGACCTCCAGCTGGCCAGTGGGGTGCTCGATGCCGAACCGCGTCTGCCCCGGCTTGTTCACGGCCAGGTCGGCCCCTGCCGCGCCGTCAAGCAGGAGCGCGGTCGCGACGCTGACCGCGCCGAGCACCCCGATCGAGTCGTGCACGCGGATCGGGATGAACGTCCTCGTGCAGATCGTCCCGCCGTCCGCGGGCGCGGCGACCAGCGAGATCTTCGGCACCGAGGCCCCGGATACGTCACCAAGCCCCATCAGCTCGCCGGCCGCCAGCTGCAGCGCCCGCACCCTGCGCCTGAGCTCGTCGTCCGCCTCCAGCTCGGCGACGCTCTCGTACCCGCTGCGACCGAACTCCGCGGCGGGCACCACTACCACCGGCATGCCGTTGTCGATGCAGGTGACGGTGACGCCCTCGATGACGTCGGTAACGTTTCCGGTGGGCAGCAGCGCGCCGGTGGCCGAGCCCTCGGTCCCGGCGAAGTCAAGCACGATGGCCGCGGCCGTCCCCGGGACCCCCGCGATCGCCGTGTCGCCGTCATAGTCCACGATGCGGTCGACCACCGGAAAGCTGGCCGTGGCCACGCTGCCCGAGTTGACCATGTGGATCCGGACCGGCGAGCTCGCGGCCAGGCCGCGTTCGACCGCGAACGGCCCGACCCCGGCGAGCAGATTGCCGCAGTTCTGCCGGTCCGAGACGGTGGCCTGGTCGACTCCAACCTGCAGGAAGAGGTAATCGACGTCCGCATCGGGCCGAACGGTCGCTGAGATCACCGCCACCTTGGAGGTCAGCGGGTGCGCCCCGCCGATCCCGTCGATCTGCCTGGCGTCCGGGCTCCCCATGATCCGCAGCAGCAGGTCGTCTCGCGTCGCCGGATCGGCCGGCAGGTCCCCGGCGAGAAAGTAGGCCCCCTTCGACGTGCCGCCCCGCATCAGCATGCAGCGCACGCCCTCCGTGCTCATCGGGTGTCCTGGTCCCCGGCCGGGACGTACCGCACGCCGCGCGCCGCGAGCTTGTCGCGCAGGCCGTACAGGTCGAGACCGAGCTGGCCGTCGGCCAGGGCCTTGCGGCTCTGCTCTTCCCTGGCCACCCGGGCCCGCGCCGCCTCGAGCGCCTGGCCGACGTCGGCGCGCGGCACGCACACCACGCCGTCGTCGTCGGCGATGATCGCGTCGCCCGGACGGACGATCTGCCCCCCGACCGAGACCGGCACGTTGACCGAACCCGCCGTCTCCTTGACCGTGCCCTGAGCGCTGACCGCCGCGGACCAGACACCGAAGCCCATCGCCCGCAGCTCGGCCACGTCCCGGACGCCAGCCTCGATGACCAGCCCGCGGACCCCGCGTGCGGCCAGCGAGGTGGCCAGCAGCTCACCGAACATCCCGTCGGTGCACGGCGAGGTTGTCGTTACCACCAGCAGGTCGCCGGCCTGGCACTGCTCCACTGCCGCGTGGATCATGAGGTTGTCGCCGGGCCAGCACAGCGCGGTAACCGCGGTGCCGCCCGTCCGCACGCCGTCCTGGATCGGGCGCAGGCCGGGCCCGAGGTATCCGGCCCGGCCGATCGCCTCGTGCACGGTGGCCACTCCGAGCTCGGTCAGCTGGTCGACCACACCGGGGTCGGCCCGGGTCACGCCGGTAACGATCACGGTGCTCATCAGTTCAGCCTGTCTGTGACGTGCGGGAACACTCGCATGTAGGCCTCGCCCATGGTGTTCGACGGCAGGCCGAGGTTGGGTCCGGCGTTGCGTCTGAGCTGGGTGCCTCGCCGTCGGGCCAGGTCGGTGTAGTACTCCCAGAGGTGCTGCTGCGCGCCCATGCACTCCATCGCCTTGCGCTTGGCGTCGAAGACCGGCGTGATATCCAGCAGGACCTCCGGCTTGAAGCCGCACATCTCCGGCTGGTGCGGCTCGAACAGGAAGACCGGCGGGGCGCCGATCGGCTCGCCGGGAGCGGGATACCCGATCGCCTGGGCCAGCACCCGGGCGCGCAGTGCCATCTGCCCGGCCGCGGGGTGATCGCCGTTATACGGATCGGCGAGTGTGTGGGTGAGCACCAGCGACGGGTTGACCTCCCGGTATACCCGGACAATGCGATCGACGAGCTCGTCGGTCTCGCGCAGCGGGTAGTCCCCGGCGTCGAGGAACTCGATCGCGGCCCCCAGCGCGGCCGCCGCGCTCTCGGCCTCGCCCCGGCGCTGCGCCTTGATCTGCTCCAGCGTCTTGCCCGCCCGCCAGGCGCTGGCCGACTCGCCCCGCTCGCCGTAGCTCAGGCACAGCACCGTGACCCGGTCGCCGCGCCCGGCCGCCAGCGCCACCGCGCCGCCCGCGCGCCAGACGAAGTCGGCGGCGTGCGCGCTCACCACGAGCATCGATTCCTGCTGGCTCACCTGGCCTCCTCCTGGAACTGTGCCTTCTGGGACTGGGCCGGCTGCTCGTCGCGCAGCGACGAGATCACGCTGCTCAGGTGGCGGCGGGTGGCGTCCTCCGCCTCGGCCGGCCGGCGTCCGGCCACGGCGGCGATGATCGCCAGGTGCTCGGGCAGCGAGGACTGCGGGCGCCCGGGGCGCAGCGACAGCTGGAACTGGTGGCGGACCAGCTGGCCGTTCAGGCGTTCGAGCAGGCTGGTGGCCACCGCCTGGCCGGAGATCTCCCGCACCAGCCGGTGCAGCTCGTGGTTGAGCGCCGAGTACTGCAGCAGCTCGCCGTCCGCGACGCAGCGCCGCATCTCCTCGCCCAGTCGGCGCAGCCGGGCCGCATCGGGTTCGGTGACCCGCTCGGCCGCCTTGGCCGCGCATAGCCCTTCGAGCGCCATCCGGCACTCGGTGATCGCGACCGCCTCGTCCAGGGTGACGGCCCGGACCCGCGCGCCGCGGTTCGGTATCCGCTCGACCAGTCCGTCTGCGGCCAGGTCGAACAGGGCCGCGCGCAGGCTGGCGCGGGTCACCCCGAGCATCCCGGCCAGCTCCTCCTCGACCAGACGCTGCCCGGGCGCCATTTCCCCGGCCAGGATCGCCTGCCGGAGCCGCTCAACCGCCAGCCGCCGCCCGATAGCGCCCGCCACCGGCCCCGATGCAAGTCCCGCAGGAACCTCGGAAGCCTCAACAGCCGCTGGCGTCACATCGTGAGCCGCATCCACGGGACGAGCTTAAAAATGTCCAACAAAATTGTCAACAATCCATGTGCCGCGTCGGGCGTTCAGCCGGTTACGCGGGCCGCGTTGTAGAATGGCCATGGTTCGCAGGGCACCCCCGGTCCGCGGGAAGGACAGAGTCCACCTGTGCGGGGCCGGTGATCTGATTTCAGCCATTCCTCCTTTCGGCTTGCGACGCGGACCGCGGGCGCTCGAAAGGAGCGATCATGCCCGACCTGCCCAGCGAGCCCAGCCTCCAGCAGCTGCGCCATCAGGCCAGGGACCTCCAGCGCGCGGTGCGCCGCGGCGATCAGGACGCACTCGCCGAGGTGGCCGGACGCCATCCGGCCGGGGCCCCGGACGGCGCCGCGGCCGCCGCGTTCCCGCTGAGCGCCGCCCAGCTGGTCGTGGCCAGGCGCTACGACTTCCCGAGCTGGGTCAGGCTGCGCCGCTACGTCGAGGTCGTCGAGCGGTACAGCCGGTTCCCTAACCGGATGACGGCCGGGCCGGCGAACCCGGACAACCCGGCCGACGAGTTTCTCCGCCTGGCCTGCCTGTACTACGAGGAGGACGAACCGGGACGCTGGGCGCAGGCGCGCCTGATCCTGCTGGAGCACCCGGAGATCACCCGGCTGAGCGTGTGCGCGGCCGCGGCAGCCGCGGACCTGCCGCGACTGGCCGTGCACCTGGCCGCCGACGGCCGGGCAGCGGCCAGGCCGGGCGGCCCGTTCCGTTGCGAGCCACTGTTCTACCTGGCCTACGCCCGGCACGACCCCGCCATCGGCGAGGCCGCGGTGCTCGGCGCCGCCCGGATGCTGCTCCAGGCCGGCGCGGACCCGAACGCCGGCTACCTGTGGCACGGCCTGCCGACTCCGTTCACGGTGCTGACAGGCGTCTTCGGCGAGGGCGAACTCGGCCCGGTGCGCCAGCCACGCCACCCGCACGCGCCGGCCCTGGCCCGCCTGCTGCTCGAAGCGGGCGCCGACCCCAACGACGGCCAGGCCCTGTACAACCGGATGTTCGAGCCGGGCCACGACCACCTGGAGCTGCTGTTCGAGTTCGGCCTCGGCGCCGGCGACGGTGGCCCGTGGCAGGCCCGGCTGGGCGGCGCCCTGGACACGCCGGAGGAGATGGTGCGCGGTCAGCTCGGCTGGGCCGTCACCCACGGGATGGCCGAACGGGTCCGGCTGCTCGTGGAGCACGGCGCCGACATCGCCTCGCCCTTCGAGGACGGCAGCATGCCCGCGGAGCGCGCCGCCATCACCGGGCACCCCGAGCTCGCCCGCTACCTGGTCGAGCACGGCGCACCAGCGCCCGCACTCGATCCAGGGCAGCGTTTCGTGGCCGCAGCCCTGGTCGCGGACCAGGCTGCCGTGGAGGAGCTGCGGGCCGCTCACCCGGGGCTGGCCGAGGCCGTCCGCCGGGACCGCCCGGCGCTGATCGTCTGGGCCGCGGCGCGGGGGCGGCCCGGCTCGGCCGAACTGCTCGCCGGGCTCGGCTTCGACGTGAACGCCAGGGGCAGGTCCGACGTGCCCGCCGCCGACCCGTGGCAGACCGCGCTGCACGTCGCGGCGATGGACGGCCGCCTGGACCTGGCCAGGAGCCTGCTCAGGCTCGGGGCCGATCCCGCTATCCGCGATCAGCGCTTCGATTCCACCCCGCTCGGCTGGGCCCGGTATTTCGGGCAGGAGCAGCTGGTCAAGCTGCTCGAGCCGCTGACCGCGCCGGAGGAACCCTGATCAGCCCGCGGCCGGATGGCTGACCTGGCCGAGGAACAGCGGCAGGCCGGTCGCGCTGTCGACGATCGCGAACAGGAACGGCCTGTCCACCACCATCGTGACCGCGGGCGGCGGCCGCATGGCGGCCGCCGCCCGGATGACCACCGCGGTGGCCGCCGCCGCCTCGGTGCCCTGCTCGTCGACGTCGACGTAGGCCTTGTGCGCCACCGCGCCGATCCGCAGCGGCGCGGCCTCGGTGATCTCGCTGAAGTCCGCGCCCCCGCCGAACGCCGCGACGACGCCGAGCCGCCGCAATGCCGGGATGAGGTCGAACGCCGCTTCCAGCCGGAACCTCGGCAGCGACAGCGTGACCCGGTGCCGGGCCGCCCCGGCGAGCAGGGCGCCCAGGCCGGCCGCGGCGATCTTCGGGCGCAGCGCCGCCAGCGGCCCGTCGGGCAGCAGCACGGCCATGGCCAGGTTGATGTCCCGGTAGGGGAGCAGCACGGCCTGGTAACCGTCGCCGCGCAGGTAGGCGCGCGACGCGGTGCCATGCATCATCGGCACGGTCAGCGCCGGCTGGTCCCGGCCGTCCGGGTAGAACGGCGCGCTGGCCGTGGCGCGCTCCGGGAAGGGATCCGTCCAGGCCGCCTTGAGATACACCGCGCTGGCCAGCACCAGCCTGGTCAGCGCGGTGATGGTGCCGGACGGCAGCAAGCCGCTGATCTTGCCCTCGGTCTGGGTGGCGATCACCCGGTTGATCTCGGTCCGCGTCGCCTCGGGCGCGGTGCGGAAGTCGGCGGCGGCCAACGTCACCGCGTCGTGCAGCCGGGCCTCGAACGCAGCGCGCACCGGGAGTCCGGACTGGATCCACACGGTATTCGGCGCCCGGAACGTCGCGGACCCGCTGCCGGGCCCGGCAGCGGGGCCCCCGGATGTCAGTGTTAGCCGCAGTCCGGTCGCCGCGGCGTCCTGCGGCTTCGGGTCTTCGTCCAGGTGCAGCACCCGGGCCAGTTCGGCCGCCGTCTGGCCGCGCGCCCCGGCGAGCGCAATCCGCAGCGCGCTGGCCACGCTGGCCGGGGAGAAGACCGTGTCCGCGGCGTCCTCGGTCAGAACCTGGTACAGATCCGCGCCGAGCGCCACGTCGGCCGCCGCTGGTACGTTTCGCACCGTCTGTACCTACCCACCCAGGATGAAAGCATGGCCCGATGAGCTGGTTCATGACCGCGGATACGAGACGGTTCCTGAACGCGGCGGGGGAGTTCCTGCGCGCCGACCCGGCCAGGAACACGGTGATCCTGACTGTGACCGAGGACCTCAGGGTCAAGGCGGCCGCCTCGGCCGGGGCGCTGTTCGGCTGGTGGCAACCGGAAGGAGAGCCGGCCGGGGCCGCGTTCATGCACACGCCGGACTACCCCCTCCTGCTCTCCGGGGTGAGCGCCCCGGCCGCCGGCCGGCTGGCCGGGGATCTCACCGAGGCTCGCCGCCGGGTTCCCGGCGTCAACGCCAGCCAGGAGGCGGCCGACGCGTTCGCGGCGGCCTGGCGGGACCGCACTGGGGCCACGGTCACGGTGTACCGCCGGATGCGCTTGTTCCGGCTCGGGGAGCTCATCCCGCCCGGGCGGTGGCCCGACGGCACGGTCAGGCTCGCCGCCCGAACCGACCGCGACCTGCTGGCCCGGTGGTTCGGCGCGTTCGCCCGCGAGGTCGGCGACCCGCCCGGACAGGACCATCGCGGCGCGGTGGCCGAACGGCTCGGCTACGGCGGCATCACCGTCTGGGAGGCCGGCGGCGTCCCGGTCTCGGTGGCCGGCCGGACCCGGGCGGTGGCGGGGATGGTGCGGGTGGGACCCGTCTACACGCCTCCGGAGCTGCGCGGACACGGCTTTGCGAGTGCCGTGACCGCCGCCGTCAGCCGGGCGGCGCTGGAGGCCGGCCTGCGGGAGGTGGTGCTCTACACCGACCTGGCCAACCCCACCAGCAACGCCGTGTACCAGCGTCTGGGCTACCGCCCGGTGGAGGACCGCGTGGTGCTCTCCTTCACGACGGCCCGACGCAGGTTAGGCTTCACCCGTGAGCGGACTCGAGGACTTCGCCCGGCTGGTCGACGGCGATCACGGCCTGTGCGTCGTGTCCACGCTGCGGCCGGACGGCACGATCCAGTCGTCGGTGGTGAACGCGGGCGTGCTCCCGCATCCGGTGACCGGGGCTCAGGTCGTCGGTCTGGTCAGCCGCGGTGATGCGCACCGGGTAGCTAACCTGCGGGCCCGGCCGCGGGTCAGCGTGGTCATCCGGGCCGGCTGGCAGTGGGCCGGCGTCGAGGGGCCGGCGGAACTGGCCGGGCCGGACGACCCGATGCCCGGCGTCGACGCCGAGCGGCTGCGCCTGCTGCTGCGCGAGATCTTCACCGCCGCGGGCGGGACGCACGACGACTTCGGCACCTACGACCGGGTGATGGCCGAGGAACGCCGGGTCGCCGTGCTGGTCACCCCGGCCCGGATCTCGCCGCGCGGCTGAGCGCCCGTGTCCACCCAACGGCGCAGCCTCACCCGTCCGGACGGCCGGGTGATCGAGTTCCTGGTGACAGGCCCGGGGGGCGGCTTGCCTCTCGTGCTGCACGAGGGCACCCCGTGCGGCCTCGTCCTGTACTCGCCGACGCTGCGGGCGGCCGCGGTCCGCGGCCTGCGCGTGATCCTGGCCGCCCGGCCCGGATACGAGGGCTCGACGGCGCGGCCCGGCCGCCGGGTAGCGGACGTGGCCGAGGACACCGCGGCGATCCTCGACGACCTGGGCGTCGGCACCTTCGTCACCCTGGGCTGGTCAGGGGGCGGCCCGCACGCGCTGGCCTGCGCCGCGGCCCTGCCCGGGCGGTGCCTGGCCGCCGGGTCGATCGCCGGGGTGGCGCCGTACACGGCGGACGGCCTGGACTGGCTGGGCGGCATGGGACCGGAGAACGTCGCGGAGTTCGGCGCGGCGCTGCGCGGCGAGGCCGCGCTGACCGAGTTCCTCGGCCGCGAGGCGGCCATGATGAGCGCCGTCACCGGTGAGAGCGTGGCCGCCTCGCTGGGCGGCCTGGTGATCGAGGCCGACAGGGCCGTGCTCACCGGGGAATTCGCCGACCACGTCGCGGCCTGCCTGCGCACCGCGCTGAGCTCAGGCATCGCGGGCTGGCGCGACGACGACCTGGCGTTCGTCAAGGACTGGGGCTTCTCCCTGGGCTGGGAGTCGCCGGCGCCGGCGCCCGCTGACCCGGCACCGGTCGCCGTCTGGCAGGGCGACCAGGACCGGATGGTCCCGTTCGCGCACGGGCAGTGGCTGGCCGGCGCCATCCGCGGCGCCCATGTTCACCTGATGCCGGGCGAGGGGCATCTGTCGATGACCGTGCGTGCCTTCGACCGCATCCTCGACGACCTGCTCGACCTAGCCGGTCCCGGGGCGTAACCGGGCCTCGGCGGGTGCGCCGCCTGTTGCTCCGGCAGCGCGCTTCCTGAACCGCATCCGGAACAGGCCGTAAGCGACCGGCCCGGCGAGCAGCGGCACCCAGTACGAGGCGATCCGGTACGTGAGCGTGGCCAGCACGGCCTGGCTGGAGTTCACCTCGGCCAGCACCAGCAGCCCCGTCAGGCTCGCTTCCACCAGCCCGAGACCGCCCGGGGTGAGCGGGATCATCCCGATGATGCCGGCCACCGCGTACGCCACCAGGATCAGCGAGGGGCGCGGGTTGCTGCCGGTGGCCCGCAGCGCAAACAGCAGGCACAGGTAGTCGAACGCCAGGCGGCCCGCGGAAAGCAGGAGCGCCTGCCACCACTGCTGGCCAAGCGTCGCCCGGATCTCGTCACGCTTCTCCAGCAGGGTGTCGTCCAGCCCGTGCAGCGGGGGACGCTTCCGCAAGACCAGGTTCCTCAGCCACTGCGCGGCCCGGCCCGCCCAGCGTAGCGGCGGGTCGTAGACCAGGACGACCGCCCCGAACCCGGCGAAGGCCACGAACCCCGCCGCCCCGAGGAACGCCGCATGTTCCAGCCCGCGGTCGACGGGCGCGCCGAGCAGGATGACGGGCAGGGCGAATAGCGGCAGCGCAAGCAAGCCGCCCACGCCGAGCAGAGAGAACGCCGCCAGGCCGCCGACGGTCTCGCTGGTCTCCATTCCGCTGGCCGCCAGCATCCGGAACTGGACCGCGGCCCCCACTGCCGCCCCTCCCGGCATGACGAGGGTGATCGCATTGCCGGCCAGCTGGGAAGTAATGACCGGGAACCACGCCCTGGTCCGCAGGGCGAGGCGTTGCAGCGCGAACGTGCAGGTGAAGTGCGCGATCTCGGCGCCGATCGCCGCGATGAGCCACCAGGGGTTCAGGGTCGACAGGCGCGGCCAGGATGCGAGCACCTCGGTGATAGCCGGGAACACGAGGTAAATGGCGAGGCCGGCTACGACGACGAGCGCGGCGCGCTTGGCAACCGTCTTCCAGGCCAGCGGATGCGATTTCTCGCGGTCGATCCTCGCGGTCAGGGACGGCTTGCCCGGGACCACTGACTGATCATCCATAACGGTAGGCCCCGGGCTACACGCCGGTCCGGGCGGCCAGTCGCCCCGAGTCGACGGCGGCGGCGAACGCGGCGTAGTCCCGTTCGTTCTGGTCCGCGTACGCCGCGGAGAAGTCCGCCATGGCACGGTCGAATGTCTCCCCCTTGCCGAGGTAGGAGGCGATGGCGATCCGGTCCCCCCACCGGGCGTGCGCGCGGGCCAGGGTCGCCCCGCAGATGCGCGCGTACAGCGTGGCTCCCGGCACGAGGAGGGTCTCGACGTCCGCGCTGCCTTTCCAGTCATGGAACTGGCGCACGTAGTAGTCGCGGGTTACGCCGTCCATCCCGCGGATGCGCTGCCAGCCCAGGAAGATGTCCGTCGCCGCCTGCATCAGCCGCTGTCCCGCGACCACGCGCTCGCCGTGGTGCGAGTACGTGCTCGGGCCGAGGAAACGTTCGAGCACCGAGGGCTGCGCTTCCTTGACCTGCAGGAACAGTGGGTCGTCGTGGTCGCGGCCGATCAGCAGCATGATGTAGCAGCGGGTCCCGACGCTGCCCACGCCCACCATCTTGTAGGCCGAGTGGACGTAGCGGTACTCCTCCAGGGGGTGGTGCTGCCGTCCGAGCGTGCGCCGGTACGAGCTGAGCAGCTTCTTGATGAGCGGGGCCGGGTTTTCCCATTCCGACCCGGGCTGGACCAGGTCCTCGATCGGGATGATGACCGGTGGGTCGGCGACGATGCGCAGTTCGCCCTCGACCTCCCCGGCCCGCTTGGCGAACACCCGGGTGCTGTCGCGGGTCCTCGCCTTGGCTGCCATCTCCTCGATCGCCCGGGCTTCGCTCTTGCCCACGCGCCTGACGCGGACCTCCTTGCGGACCAGCTTGAGCAGCATTCCGACCTCGAAATGCTCGTACCACGCGTCCAGGCTCCGCATCCCGGCGGCCCGGCGCATCCGCCTCCGGTACTCCTGGGCCCCGGCCATGACCACGGCGCGGCGGTCGTCCGGTGAGAAGCCGCGGTCACGGCCCATGATCTCGAAGCTGGCCGCGAGCCGCTTCACGTCCCACTCCCACGGGCCCGGGAGGGTCTCGTCGAAATCGTTGATGTCGAACAGCATCTGCCGCTCCGGCGTGCCGAACAGGCCGAAATTCGACAGGTGGGCGTCACCGCACAGCTGCACGGTGACCCCGCTTACCGGGGTGGCCGCCAGGTCGGCCGCCATGATCAGCGCGGCGCCACGGTAGAAGGTGAACGGAGAGGCCAGCATCCGGCCGTGGCGGATCGGGACTAGGTCGGGTACCCGGCTCGCCGCCTGCACTTCCAGCAGCGCGACCGGATCGGGGCGGTCCGGAGCAGGCTCCCATCGTCCGTGACTCGACCGTGGTGCCTCCTGGCGCGCGGCCAGGCCCCGGGCGACTCGCTCGTCGACGGTCAGGTGCCGGCGCCGCCACGAAGACGCGAACGGTCCTGCCGATTCCGGCGGCGGGCTCGTGCTCGGGCGCGAACGTTCCGCCATGGCGTCTCCCCTTTCACAGGTACTCCCTCCTCCGCATCCAGACCAGGGTGATCCAGCCCCAGATGGGCGGCAGGTAGGAGGTGAACAGGCGCTGGATGAATACCGCCGCGGTAGCGTCGGCCTCCGCGACCCCGGCCGCGGTGAGGCCGAGGATCATGCCCGCTTCCACGACCCCCATGCCGCCGGGCGACGGCGAGATCCCTCCGATGATCCCGGCCAGGGTGATGACCACGATCAGGACCGGCAGCCGCAGATGATCGCCGAACGCGCGCAGCGACACCGACAGCGCCATGGCCACCAGCAGTTCCCCGCCGAACGAGCCGCCCACGAGCAGCACCAGCTTGTGCGGAGAGCCGGCCACCTGCCTGAGGTTGCCCCAGATGTCGCGCACCTTGGGACGCAGCTTGTCCGCGGCCAGCCTGCGCAGCCGGGGCACGGCCAGGAGCAGGCCCGCCACCAGGGCGACCAGCACCACGAGGGCCAGGATGATCCAGACCAGCTTCGAATCCCCGCCGCTCTGCGGGGTGGCCTCGAGGTCGAGGGATCCCCATGCGAACGGCAGCGACACCAGGAAAATGACGGTGATGGCGATCCAGCTCGAGGTGGCCATGATGGCGCCGGAACTCAGTGCCACCGTAGCGTCGTAGCCCTGTTTCTGGAAGAAACGCACGCGGGTGGCGAAGACGGCGGCCGTGCCGCCGGCCAGCGCGCTGAACGAGTTGGCGAACTCGACCGCCACCGCCCGGCCGAGGGGAAGCGGCCCGGCCACACTGCCCACGCCCTCGACGCCGGACGCCACGTAGGCGAGCTGGGCGAGGACGAGCGCGATGATGACCCAGAGCCAGTCGGCGCCGATCACGGTGTCAAAGGACGCGGAGACATCGATGAGCACCCCGATCAGGGCCCAGCCGCCGACGAGCGTGCCGATGATCATGATAAGCGTCGGCCAGCTCACCCGGCGAGGCTCGGCCAGCTGCGGCAGCTCGATCGAGGCGGCCTGCGCGGCGCGCTGACGGACATCCGGCAGCAGGCTGCGCTTGCCCCGCAGGCTCCGGCCGAGCAGCGGGTCGAGGGCCGGCTTCTGCAGTTGCCTGAGCGCCCCTTCCAGGACGCCCGGCTCCAGGCACCGCGCCGCGGAATCGCCGGCTCGTTCGGCGCCGATCACCACCGCGGTGGCCGCGATGGCACTGGCCAGGTCGCGATCGAGCTGATCCGGCGAGGCCTGCACCGAGGCGTTGCGGAAGTCCGCCAGGACAACGGTTCCCGCCACCGGGTCGACCAGCATCGCGTCACCGCTGATCGCGCCGTGAGCGATGCGGGCCCGCCGCAGGGTCAGCAACTGGCGGTATAGGTCGTCGAGCATGGTGTCACTGATCTCGGCGGCGTCCGTGTCCGACAGCGCTGTCCCGGGCGGCATCCGGTAAACCAGCAGCGCATCGCGGGACGGTCCCGCCGTTCCCGCCTCGACGATCTCGGGCACGGCGACATCCGCCAGGCCCGCTCGCATGGTGACGTAGGCCTCGTGCTCGACCTGCTGAAGCCGGGTAATCGTCAGGCTCGGCCCGGAGTCCCGGTACAGCAGGAACCGGCCCGCCTTGGTGAGCAGCCTGGCATCGGCCGCGTCCCGGCCGTATACCGCGATACCGAGGCGACCGGGCGTATCGGCCGGGCACAGCTCGGTCGCCTCGAATCTCGCCACCCCCCAGACCTGCCGGGTCGCCGGGCGCACATCCCTCGACCGGATGCCGAACCCCTCGAGCAGCAGCCTGACGTCCTCGGCCGAGGGCAGGCCAAGCGGGGAGCCGAAAACGAGCCGGACTACCGCCGTCACCCCCCACCCGATGACCAGGCTCCCCAGCACGTTGAGCGGCAGCCCGTGGCCTCCGACGGCTGACGCGAGGGCCACCAGCGCGATGAAGATCTCGATAAGGCGCTGCACGCCGCGCGCCAGGTACGGCAGCCCCGCCGTGGCGACCGCCATGAACAGGGCGATCTGCAGGACGGGAAAGCTCATCTCGTAGCCGTTGATCACGATCCCGGCCGGCCGGCCGCCGCGGCTGCCCAGCAAGGCGATCAGGATCCCGCACACCGCCGCCGTCCCGGCCGCGCTCACCCCGATGTCGCGCGCGATCTCCCAGCGGCGCGCGAGCAGGGCCAGTCCCACCAGGACGACCGCAACACCGATTGAGCCCGCCTGGTACACCACCGTCACCAGCCAGGTGATACTCCACGGCGGCGGGTGGATCACCTGGGTGATGGCCCGGTCGATCCGGGAGTCATACCGGATGACCAGCAGGCAGCACACCAGGACGAGGACGGCGGCGGCCAGGCGCACGCCGTCGCTTCCGCGACGGCGTCGCTGGCCGCTGCCGACCGGGGCGAACATGACCGAGCGCCAGCCCCGGACCAAGTGCTGATCAGGAACCGGGCTGGCGCTCTGGATCACATCTTCAGTCATACCCGGCCGACTGGTGCTCAGGCCAGGATCTTGGCCTTCTCGCGCTCGAACTCTGCGGCCGTGATGACGCCCCGGTCACGCAGGTCGGCCAGCTTGCTGAGCTGGTCGGCCGGGGTTCCCGAACCGGCGGCGTCCTGGATGTAGGCGCGGGCGTCCGCGTCCGCCTGCCGCGCCTGCTGCTGCGCCCGCTCCTGCATGCTGCCGCCCCGGGCTATCAGGTAGACCAGGACGCCGATCAGCGGGATGAACAGCACGAAGATGAACCACAGGGCCTTCGCCCAGCCGGACAGGTCGTGGCTGCGGAAGATGTCGATGAAGACATAGATCAGGACCCAGATCCACAGGACCCAGAGGAAGATCTCGAGGATCGTCCAGAACGCCCCGAGCAACGGATAGGAATATGAGCTAGCGAGCGGCATGGCGACCCCATCAGTGGGAATGGCGCTTATCAGGCGCTACGTCAATGGACCGTTCATCACCACTATCGTCATGCCCTACGGGCCCCCGCCACCTCACCCGCCATGGGTGATTGGCCGGCCTTAGCCCGACACCGTGACGTTCACCCCCGCCTCGCGCAGCCAGTCGCCGGCGGTGGCGGTCGCGTGCACCACCGAGGTGGCGTTCGGCGCATAGCCCGGCGGCGTCACCATGAAGGTGACGGCCGGGGCCTGGCCCGGAGCCACCGAGCCGAACACCGCCGGGCCGGCCGGCACCGCCCGCCAGCCCTGCGGAAGCTGCAGGGCCAGCCGCACGCCATGCAGCGTCGCGCTGCCCGCGGCGCTCAGCGTCACCCGCACCGCGGCCGTGTGGCCCGGCGTCACGGTGGCCGGGGCATTCACGGTCACCTGGCGGGCCCCGGGGGTGGCGGCCATGGCGAACGAGCCCTGCAACGGCAGGCCCGTCAGCGCCGAGGAATCGCCCACGTAAACCTGGTAGCGCCCGGCGGTCTGCGTCCAGCCGCTGGCCGGGTCGCTCCACCAGGACATCGCCTGCGGGGTCACCTCGAACGAGACCCGCGCCGAGGCCCCGGGCGCCAGGCTGACCCGCTGGAAGCCGGCCAGCTGGCGCGGCGGCTCCCCGGTGCCGGACGGGTCGCCGAGGTAGAGCTGGGCCACCTCGGATCCTGGCCGGTGGCCAACGTTGGTCACCACCGCGGACACCCGCACGTCCTGCGTTCCGTCGGTCACCGGGCGGCTCACCGACAGGTGGCTGAACGCGAACCGCGTGTAGGACAGGCCGAACCCGAACGGGAACAGCGGCGTGGTGTCCTTGGCGTCATACCAGCGGTACCCCACGTCCACGCCCTCCGAGTACTGCACGGTCGAGCCGTTCCCGGGGAACTGGGCCGTGGTCGAGGCCGGCACCTGGCTCAGCGAGGCCGGGAAGGTCACCGGCAGGTGCCCGCCGGGATCGGTCTGGCCGAACAGCACGCTGGCCAGCGAGGTCCCGCTGGTCTGGCCGGGGTACCAGGTGTCCACCACGCCCGCCACGGCCGGCAGCCACGGCATCGCCACCGGCGCGCCCGCGTTGACCACCACGACCGTACGCGGGTTGGCCGCCGCGACTGCGGAGATCAGCTCATCCTGGGCCGACGGCAGGTTCAGCGACAGCCGGTCCGTGGCCTCGGACTCGGTGTCGTCGGACACCACGACCACGGCGACCGACGCCGACTTGGCGGCCGAAACCGCGGCGGCGATGCCAGGCGCCAGCGCCGACGGCGTCCCCCACAGCAGCTGTGAGGAGGCCCCGCTGATCGACAGCGTGTACGTCTTACCGGCAGTCAGCTGGACCGCGACGGAGTACGTGTGCACCGGCGGCGTGGACGGGTCGTCGATGATCTGCTTCCCGTCCAGCGACAGGTACGTCGAGGTGTAGCAGCCGCACGGGTTCGTGATGGCCAGCACGTAGGTGCCGGTCTCCGGCGCGGTGAGGGTGCCCGTGTAGCTGCCGCCGAACGGCGTGGGCGCGTAGGCCGGGGACAGGTCGGCCGCCGGGATGGCCGGCAGCGACGTGTCCGCGGGCAGGCCCGGCTGGTACGCCACGCTCGTGCCGGACCCTGCTGCGGCCTTGATCCCGGCCAGCGGGCTCACCGTGCCCGATCCAAGCACGTAGGCGCTGCCGCCTCCTGCATAGACCGGCGAGGCGTCCGCCGCCGGGCCGACCACGGCGATCGAGCCCCCGGAGGATAGTGGCAGCGCCGAACCCGTGTTCTTCAGCAGCGTCGTGCCCGACTCGGCGACCTGGGCCGCCAGCGCGACGTGCGCGGGCGTGGTCACGGTGGCGGACGTCGACCCGGTACGTGGCTGGCTGAACAGCTTGAACCGAAACATCTCGGTCAGCACCCGCTGCACCATCGTATTCAGCACGCTCTTGGGGATCGTCCCGTTCTGCACCGCGGTCTGCAGCGGCGCCCCGTAGTAGGTGTTGAACGGCTGCTCCTGGTCGGTGCCCTGCACGGCGCCCTGGGTGGAGTGCAGCGCCGCGTAGTCCGACATCATGAAGCCGGGGAAGTCCCATTGGTCGCGCAGGATGCTGGTTTCCAGGTCGGCGTCGTTGCAGGCGAAATCGCCGTTGATCACCGCGTACGAGCACATGACCGAGGCGTCGCCTGATTTCACCGCCGCGTAGAACGACGGCAGGTAGATCTCGTGCTCGGTGCGGGGGTCGATGATGACGTCGTCGGCCGGCGTGTTCCTGTACGTCTCCTGGTTGTAGACCGCGAAGTGCTTCACCTGGGCCTCTACGTCCTGGCTCTGCACCCCGGCGATCTCCGGCACGTCGAGCGACGCGTTCAGGAACGGGTCCTCGCTCAGTGCCTCGAACGACCGGCCCCAGCGCGGGTCGCGGTCGATGTTCACGGTCGGGCCCAGGTTGGCGCTGGCGCCCTTGCCGTACTCCTCGGCCCCGATCACCTGTCCGTACCGTCCGGCCAGGGACGGGTCCCAGGTCGCCGCCAGCGCCACGCCGGCCGGCAGTTCGGTGACCCCGGTCAGCCCGTCGGCAACCCCGGCGGGCCCGTCCTCGAGGCCGACGGCCGGGATGCACAGCGCCGGGATCGCGGGCGTGTAGAACACGTACGGGTTCGAGGTGCCATGGCCCTCCACCATGCTGATCTCGTCGGCCAGGCTCATCTGGCTCATCAGCTGGGCGACGCGCTGCGAGACGGGTGCGTGCGACGTGACCCATGGGCAGGTGGCGCTCGCCGCGGGCGAAGCCTGGCTGGCGGTCGCCGCGGCCGCCGCGGTGGCCGGCCCGCCGAGCAGCACCGCCACCGCCAGCGCGCCTACTCGCCGCCACCACGTCCGTGCACGTCGGCCGCATGACGGGTTCCGTCCTCGTGACGAAATCCGATGTCCCGACAAGATCCGGCAAGTCTGATCAATTATGATCACGTTGTCCTCCGGTTCAGGCCTGATATCCCGCGATAGACACGTAACTCGACAAGAATTAACACATTACGCCGGAAAGCAGAAGCGATACTCGGAGTCTTTTAGGAGTTTTTAACCCCGATGCCGCGTGCGCAGGCCGGACTGGTACGCAAGCCTTCCGCGTGACACCCGGGCATCCTGGTGCCTGGGCGCACAGTGATGCGCCGGGCCGCGGGAAATAGCGTGGTGGATTCGGGCTTTGCGGTGGATCCGGTGCACTATAGGCCCCCAAATCAACCACGAAGCCCGGATCGACCACGTTAAATGTGCGACCAATCAAATAAATATACGAGTATGTAATAACGAGGTCGGCGTGGCCGGTGTGACGCAGCGCCGGGCCGAGCGCAGACGCGGATCGCGCGGGCTCAGCCCGGCATCGCTCGCTGGCACAATTGCTGAGTGACCCAGAATCAGTCAGTGGACCAGCGGATCGCCGGTGAGCTGGGCGTGGCCGTGCGCCAGGTCAGCGCGGCGGTCGAGCTGCTCGACGGCGGCGCGACCGTGCCGTTCATCGCCAGGTACCGCAAGGAGGCTACCGGCGCGCTCGACGACGCACAGCTGCGCACGCTCGAGGAGCGCCTGCGCTACCTGCGCGAACTCGACGAGCGCCGGGACGCGATCCTGAGGGAGATCACCGCCCAGGGCAAGCTGACCGACGAGCTCGAGGCCCAGCTCCGCGCCGCCGACGCCAAGGCCCGGCTGGAAGACCTCTACCTGCCCTACAAGCCGAAGCGGCGCACCAGGGCGCAGATCGCCCGCGAGGCCGGCCTGGAGCCACTGGCCGACCTGCTCCTAGGCGACCCGTCCAACGACCCGCAGCGGGCGGCCGCGGACTTCGTCAACCCGGACGAGAACGTCCCGGATGCGACTGCGGCCCTGGACGGCGCCCGCGCCATCCTGGTCGAGCGGTTCGCCGAGGACGCGGACCTGCTCGGCGAGCTGCGCGAGTCGATGGCCGCCCGCGGCTCGCTGACCTCCAGGGTCCGCGAAGGCCTTCAGGAGAAGGGCGCGAAGTTCGCCGACTACTTCGAGTTCAGCGAGCCGTTCTCGCGGCTGCCCTCGCACCGCGTGCTGGCCCTGTTCCGCGGCGAGAAGGAGGAGATCCTCGACCTCACCCTGGAGCCCGGGGGCGAGGACGCGGAGTTCGAGCAGCGCATCGCCGGGCGGTTCGGCATCCGCGACGAACGACGCCCGGCCGACCAGTGGCTGCAGGCCACGGTGCACTGGGCCTGGCGCACCCGCATCCTGACGCACCTGAGCGTCGACATCAGGGTCCGGCTGTGGCAGGCGGCCGAGGACGAGGCGGTCCGGGTGTTCGCCGCCAACGTGCGTGATCTGCTGCTGGCCGCTCCGGCCGGCGCGCGGACCACGATCGGCCTGGACCCTGGCTTCCGCACCGGCGTCAAGGTCGCGGTCACCGACGGCACCGGCAAGGTACTCGGCACGGCCACCATCTACCCGCACGAGCCGCACCGGCGCTGGGACGAGGCCATCGACACCCTGGCCAGACTGGCGAAGCAGCACCACGCCGAGCTCGTCGCCATCGGCAACGGCACCGCCTCGCGGGAGACCGACCGGCTGGCCGCCGACCTGATCAAGCGCCACCCGGAGCTCAAGCTGACCAAGGTGGTGGTCTCCGAGGCCGGCGCGTCGGTCTACTCCGCCTCGGCCTACGCCTCGGCGGAACTGCCCGGCATGGACGTCTCGCTGCGCGGTGCGGTCTCCATCGCCCGGCGGCTGCAGGATCCGCTGGCCGAACTGGTCAAGATAGACCCGAAGTCCATCGGCGTGGGGCAGTACCAGCACGACGTGGCCGAGGGCAAGCTGTCGCACTCGCTGGACGCCGTGGT
>Ga0335081_10001481_pt1 | contig 37508 bp, 34 predicted proteins | sample Lox_Sample_35_FD_206713 | JGI IMG/M metagenome (GOLD analysis project Ga0335081, IMG submission 206713) | Soil microbial communities from Loxahatchee National Wildlife Refuge, Florida, United States - Lox_Sample_3.5 | ecosystem: Environmental > Terrestrial > Soil > Wetlands | place: USA...
ACGATGGCGGATATTTTTCGACGTCGAGGAACAAGATTACGGTCTTTTCGAGGGTAGGTTGAATGTGCCAGTCGCCCTGGGAAACCCCTCCCAGTCCAACTGGCGGGTTGCCGTAGAGATTGGTCGCCCGCAAAAAAATAAAGGCAACGGTTAAGGCCAGCCCCAGCCTGAAGATGATCTGATTGCGGCGACTGCCGTCGAACTCGTAGAGCTTGCCAAAAGCGTAACCCGCGGCCATTACACCCACCCAGGGGACAATTTGAAAAAGCACAAATTTGGGGACGTGGAACGGCAGCATGGCGAGGCCGCGCACGTGGAGGATGGTCCATAGCCAGGCGAAGGAGCCGAATTGTTGCGGGCGAACTCGATCGAGCAGGTCGTGGGTCGCGATCATCAATGTAGAAAGAATCGCTATCCAGCGCAGTGGGAGCCTCACCACTACCGCCATAATCACCATCGACGCGCCTAGGGCCCAGATGACGCCAAAAAACCCTCCAGCCACCAGGAATGTCCAGGAGAACCCGATTACGGTGAATTCGAGAACAATCAGCCACAGCCCGCGCGTCCACAGAAAACGGCTCAGCGCCTGTGGAGTTCTGCGTCGCCCATACAAGTACGCCCCGGTGCCCGCGAGGAAAAAGAACAACGGCGCGCAGAAGTGGGTAATCCAGCGGGTGAAGAACAAGCTGTAATAGGTGAACTTCAGGTTTTCGGGTGCGAAGGGCACATTGGTGAAAAAGTCCCGGGTGTGGTCGATCGCCATGATCACCATGACCAGGCCGCGCATGATGTCGAGTGAGGCGAGGCGGCCCGCGGTCGCAGGAGCAGTGCCGGACACACCGCCCGGCGAAGAAAGCGTAGAGGATGCCATCGCAGTCGCCCTTTAAACTTGGGAGTATATACGGCGATGCAGCAGGTTTTGCACGGTTTCGCCGTTCGCAGTTAGACGTAAAGCGGCGAAGAATGGTTCGTAAAACTGGCCGGTCGGCTCAGTCGGAAACCTTGTATTCGCAGGCGTCGCGGCAAGGCTCGCAATAGTAGAGCCCGTCCTGGCAGAGGCGTATCTCCATCTGCGCCTGGCAAAGGCAGCAGTATCGCTCACACTGGCAGCGCTCTTCGGTCATTTCGCACTGCATGCAGCGATACTTGTTTTTCGTGGTAGTAGTAGCCATGGGGGAACTGTAACGCCGCGCCGAGCACGGGGAAAGTGTCGTTGGTAACTGGGCTTTTGGCGTGATATTGCGGGGGTGTCCCAGTTTCAAAGCCGCTATAATGTCAAGAATGGCACTGTTTGACGTCTTGGCGTTTGCATTTCTTACGCTGTTTACCCTCAGTTTCTTGGTACTCGTGATAGCGATGTTTCTACCACGTGACCAACGGAAGAAACTGTTGCATCGGCTTGGGCGAAAATGGGTCATCTAATGCCCGCAAACTGAGATACACCGATGTTGCCCTCGGTTGCCGCGTTTGCCGCCAGCATGTTACGGTAATAAGTCTCACCAGCTCAGATCTCCAGCCACTGCTTTTGATTGAGGAGAAATTGTCCGCCGCTGAAACCACCACGCCGGTAATCCGCAAAACGGCGCTCAACGCCGTCCATCGCCAGCTGGGCGCGAAAATGGTGGAATTCAACGGCTGGGACATGCCGGTCGAATACCCGTCGGTGGGCGGCATCATCGCCGAGCACAACGCCGTCCGCACCGGCGTCGGCATTTTCGACGTCAGCCACATGGGCGATATTCGCCTGCATGGGCCCGAGGCGCTGGCCGCGGTCCAGCACATTTCGATGAACGACGCCTCGCGCCTGGCGATCGGGCAGGCGCAATATTCGGCGCTGCTCTACCCGCAAGGGACTTTTGTGGACGATGTCATCGTGCACCGCCTGGGCGAAGATGATTATCTGCTCGTCATCAACGCCGGCACCCGCGAGAAAGACTTCAACTGGGTGCGCGACAACACCCGCCAGTTCAAGTGCAAAGTCGAGAATCTTTCGGACGACTTCACCCAGATCGCGATTCAAGGCCCGAGGGGCGTGGATCTGCTGCAAAAGCTGACGGACGCGAATCTCTCGGCAGTGAAATTCTACTGGGTGACGCACGGCACCGTCTGCGGCCTGAAGAACACCCTGATCGCCCGCACCGGCTACACTGCCGAGGATGGCTTTGAAATCTACGTTCCGGCCGACGAATCTACCAGCGCCATGGTCTGGAATCGAGCCCTTGAAGCTGGCAGAGAGTTCGGAGCGATCCCCTGCGGCCTGGGCGCCCGCAATACTTTGCGCCTGGAGGGCAGCCTGTCGCTCTACGGTCACGAGATTTCCGATACCATAAATGTTTGGGAAGCGCGGCTCGACCGCTTCTGCAAAATGGAGAAGCCGGAGTTCGTCGGCCGTTCGGCGCTGGAGAAGGCAAAAGCCGCCGGTGTAGAGCGAAAACTGGCTGGCCTGGAGATGGTCGAGCGCGGCATCGCTCGCGATGGCTACAAAGTGCTGGACGATGGCGGCCGCGAGATCGGCTACGTCACCAGCGGATCGTATGCCCCGTTTCTCAAGAAGAATATCGCCCTGGCCTATGTGCCGCCGGAATTCGCGGGCATTGGATCGACGGTGAAAGTCGAAATTCGCGGTCAGGGCGTAAAGGCACAGGTAGTCCCGACGCCGTTTTATAAACGGCCGAAAAAGGTTTAATTAAAATAGCCAGGAGCGAGACCCATGGCCTATCCCGCAGACTTCAAATACACCAAAGAGCATGAGTGGATCAAGTCCGACGGCAAGACCGCGACCATCGGCATCACCCATTACGCGCAGGAGTCGCTGGGTGACATTGTTTTCGTGGACTTGCCCAAGCCCGGCGCCGAAATCACCGCGGGCAAGACGTTTGGCTCGGTGGAGTCGGTGAAGGCGGTTTCGGATCTGTATGCGCCGGCCTCTGGCACCGTCACCGAGGTGAATGGCGAGTTGGCGACCGCTCCGGAAAAGATCAATAAAGACGCTCACGGCTCTTGGATGGTGAAGGTGACGTTGAAGAATCCCGGCGAGGTGAACGGACTGCTCTCCGCCGCCGACTACGAAAAGTTTGTCGCCGAAGAGGGCGGACATTGAGGATTTTGGACGCCACAGTCGAGCCGGGTGGTTGTTACATCTAATAGTTTTCTTATGCGCTATTTACCCAAATCTCCTGCCGACCGCGAGGCCATCCTCAAAGCCATTGGCGGGCGTTCGATCGACGACCTTTTTGCCCCCATTCCCGCGGAATATCGCCTGAACCGCGATCTGAAGGTTCCGCGGCAGATGGCGGAGTCGGAAATTGTCGACTGGTTCCGCGAGCGTTCGCGCGAAAATGGCGACGGTTATGCGACCTTTCTCGGCGCGGGCGCCTATTATCACTATCGCCCGGTGATCATTGATTCGCTGATTTCTCGCGGCGAATTCCTCACCGCATACACCCCTTATCAGGCGGAAATTTCGCAGGGCACGTTGCAGTCGATCTTCGAATTTCAGACCATGATCTGCGAACTGACGGGCATGGAAGTCGCCAACGCTTCCATGTATGACGGTTCCACCGCCGCCACCGAAGCCGTAATGATGGCCGTGCGGCTTACCGGACGCCGTTCCGTGGTCGTGGCTCGCAATGTGCACCCGGAATATCGCGAAGTGCTGGCAACCTATGCGCGTCACCAGGGCATGCCGCTCACTACGGCCGGATACAAGGACAGCGGCCGAGTCGACCTCAGGGAACTGGAAGAGTCGGTGAATCAGAACACCGCCTGCGTCCTCATCCAGTCTCCCAATTTCTTCGGCACGATCGAAGACGTTGGCGCCGTCGCGGACATAGCCCATAAGAACGGCGCCATGCTGGTGGTTTCGATTGCCGAGGCCGTATCGCTCGGCATCGTCGAACCGCCGCGCCAGGCCGACGTCGTCGCCATGGAGGCGCAATCGTTCGGCGTACCGCTGGGGTTTGGCGGACCCTACTGCGGGGTGATTGCCACCCGCGAAAAATACGTGCGGCAAATGCCCGGCCGGCTGGTCGGCCAGACGACCGACCGCAACGGCAAGCGCGGATTTGTACTCACGCTGGCAACTCGCGAACAGCACATCCGCCGCGAGAAAGCTACTTCGAACATCTGCACCAACCAGGCGCTGGTCGCTTTGATGGCCAACATCTTCATGACCATTTACGGCAAGGTCGGATTGAAAGAGCTGGCCAAACAGAATCTGGCGAAGACCGCCTATGCCGCGCAGCAGTTCGGCAAGCACGCCCAGGTACTGTTCGCGGGAACGCCGCGCTTCAACGAATTTGTGGTTCAAACCAGCGAGGATCCTTACGCCATCAACAGCCGGACTCTGGGACACAAAATCGTCGGCGGTTTCCCGCTGAAGAAGTTCTATCCGGAACTGGGCAATGCGGCTCTGTGGTGCTGCACCGAGACGACGACTCGCGCTGCCATTGATACCGCCGTGGGTTTGGTGGCTGAAAGCGAAAGGTCGGTCAAGTCTTCGGTGGAAACCGGGGTCGAGGAGGTGACGCGATGAAGCCCGCCATCCGCAAAGCCACGACCCACGTCAATCAGAATGAAGGCCTGATCTTCGAGAAATCTTCCGCCGGCAAATCGGCCTGGAGACTGCCGCCGCTTGACGTTCCCGAAGTCGATACCAGCAAGCTTCTCGGTTCAGCCGAAAGAAAAGACCTGGGCCACATGCCAGAGGTGAGCGAGATTGAAATCATCCGCCACTTCACCCGGCTTTCCACCTGGAATTACGCGATTGATCTGGGAATGTATCCGCTGGGTTCCTGCACCATGAAGTACAACCCGCGAGTGAACGAAGTGGTCTCGCGCCTCGATGGCCTGGCCAACGGCCATCCTTATCAGCCGGAGAAGATTTCCCAGGGTGCGCTGCGCATTCTCAAGACGCTGAGCGATTGCCTTATCGAGATCACCGGCATGGATGCCATCACACTGCAACCGGCCGCGGGCGCGCACGGCGAACTGACCGGCTTGTTGCTGGTGCGGGCGCACCATCAGTCCAAGGGACATCCACGCAAGAAAATTCTGATTCCGGATTCCGCCCACGGTACGAATCCTGCGACGGCGGCAACCGTGGGATATGCGGTCGAGAACCTGAAGTCGGATTCGCGAGGCATGGTGGACGTAGCGGCGCTGGCAGCGCAGATGAATGAGGATGTAGCGGCGCTGATGCTTACCAACCCCAACACTCTAGGGGTCTTCGAACAAGACATCGCCAAGATCGCCGATATCATGCACGCCAAGGGCGGCTTGCTCTACATGGACGGCGCCAATATGAACGCGCTCGTGGGCAAGGTGCGTCCCGGCGATTTCGGCGTGGACGTGATGCACCTGAATCTGCACAAGACATTCTCCACGCCACACGGCGGAGGCGGCCCCGGCTCCGGGCCGGTGGCAGTGAAGAAGATTCTGGAGCCGTATCTGCCGACGCCGGTTGTGATCACGAAACCGGATGGGACGTTGGGTTTTGAATACAACCGCCCGCAGTCGGTGGGCCGGGTGCGCGCCTTCTACGGAAATTTCGGCATGTTCGTGCGCGCCCTCGCGTACACGCTGGCCAACGGCCCTGACGGCCTGCGCCAGACCACGGAAGACGCGGTGCTCAATGCGAACTACATCCGTAAAGGACTCGAAGGCGCGTACGACTTGCCTTACTCGACGCCTTCAATGCACGAGGTCGTGTTCAGCGACAAGCTGCAGGCGAAAAAGGGCGTCAAGACAATGGACATCGCCAAGCGGCTTATCGATTATGGATTCCATCCCTACACCACGGCGTTTCCGCTGATTGTGCCGGGCGCGTTGATGATCGAACCGACGGAAAGCGAATCGAAAGAAGAGATGGATTTGTTCATCGAGGCCATGCGGTCGATTGCGGAAGAAGTGGAAGAAGACCCCGAGATGGTACTGGCCGCGCCGCATACCACGCGAGTTTCGCGGCTCGACGAAGTTGCGGCCGCGCGAAAGCCCGTGCTGCGCTGGAAACCGAGTTAGGTGCTTTTCCGTGAGTGTGATCGCCTGTTTTCAACAGTTAGGAATTTCCCTGTTGCCTAGCAGCCTATAATGCTGTCATGCGCCACTGGCATGTCGGAGCCGGTTGTCTGACCATCGCCTGCATCATAGGCCCGTGGACACGAGCACAGGTTGCCAATTCGCACCCAGTGCCCTCTACACAAGCCTCTTTGTCCTGTCCACCGGCCATATCCCGTTCCTCTGACCCCAAGGTTCGACTTGCCAGCCTAACGTTAGAGGGATCATTGAAATTGCCCGTTGTCGATCAGGATCAAATCGCAGGATCTCTCAAGGAGCAAACCTATTCGGGCGACATTGATGGTGTGACAGCACAACTTGAGGAAAGAACGAGACGAGGATGGCAAGAGCACGGATACTTTGAGGTGCAAGTTCACGGCGATGGAAGAGTGCTCACCAGCAGTCCTGTCGAGACTCGGGTCGCGATTACCCTTCGGGTGGATGAGGGTCAACAATACCGCTTAGGGGGAATAACGTTCAAGAACACCCGCGTGATTAAAGACCTTCAATCCTTGCGCGACCTGTTCCCTATTCGCGACGGAGATCTTTTCAATGCGACTCTTTTTGCCGACGGCCTGAAGAAGCTTAGCGATGCCTACGGACAGTTGGGCTACATCAACTTTACGTCTGTGCCCGAGACGCGGATCAGTGAGGAGCAGCAGACTGTCTGGGTTGATCTCGATCTCGACGACGGCAAGCCGTTCTTCGTAAGTGGCATCAATGTTATTGGTCTAGATGAACAAAGCTCGCAGCGGGTCTTGAAGGACTTCCTGCAAAAGCCGGGAGAAGTTTACAGCCAGCAACTGGTTGACCTGTCGATGGAGAGGTTATCCGCGCCCTCGGTTGCTGTTGAAAGCGAAGAACGCCTTGATGAAAAAACGGGCACGGTTGCCATTACGATTACATTCCGGGAGTGCCCAGTCCAATAAACTCTTTCCCGCCTCCTTGCCGGATGGTTGGCGTAACATCGCCGTTACACTCATTGACGCCTATTCTGCTCTGCGCTAATCGCAGATTGACCACTAATATTTAGCCCAATTACTTTGGTTTCCATCTCTCGCTGTGTCCCCTGTGTCCTCTGTGGTTAAATCACTCTGTTGGCATCTCCCGCGACAATGCGCGTCAGCCCTGCGAGCCAAACGCTTTTTTCTTCCCCCGAGAAACGCACCCTCGTTCTCGCTCTTCTTCTCGTAGTCGCAACTCTCGCTCTCTACAACCCGGTCGCTCATCATCCCTTCGTCAATTTCGATGACGACCGCTACGTCACCGACAACATTCACGTACGTGCGGGCCTGCACTGGGACACCATCAAGTGGGCGTTCTCCAGCTTCGACGAGGCCAACTGGCATCCCCTGACCTGGCTTTCGCACGCCCTCGATTGCGAGTTCTTCGGCCAGAATCCCGCTGGGCACCATTACGTCAACGTTCTGCTGCATGCGCTGAATGCAGCCCTGCTGTTCTTGGTCTTGTGGCGGGCGACCGGTGCGACCGCCCGCAGTTGGATGGTGGCCGCCCTGTTCGCGCTTCATCCCATCAACGTGGAATCGGTCGCCTGGGTGGCCGAACGAAAGACTGTTCTCAGCATGTTGTTTTTTCTGCTGGCGCTGGGCGCTTACAGATGGTATTCGCGCCGTCGCACGATCGGCCGGTATGCAGCGGTTGCCGCGCTGTTTGCTTGCGGCCTGATGGCCAAGCCCATGGTGATCACGTTTCCGTTTCTGCTTTTACTTTGGGACTACTGGCCGCTCGAACGCGACCAGCGTTTTGCCAAGCTGGCCCTGGAAAAAGCCCCGCTGCTGGCGCTTTCCGCCGCCAGCGCCGTGATCACCGTGAGAGCGCAGCGGGCCGGCGAAGCCATCGGCAGCATGCTGCAATACCCGCTTTCCATGCGCATCGAGAATGCCGCCATTTCCTATGTCCGGTATCTGGGAAAGGCGTTCTGGCCGTCGCATCTTTCGCCCCAGTATCCCTATCCTGAAGGCGTGTTGAAGTGGCAGGCCCTCGGCGCTTCGGTTTTTTTGCTTGCCGCAACCGTTCTGATCTGTGCCGCCGGAAAGCAGCGCCGCTACCTCGCCGTAGGATGGTTCTGGTTCCTGGGCACGCTGGTTCCCATGATTGGTCTGGTGCAAGTGGGCAGCCAGGCCATGGCCGATCGCTATGCCTACCTCCCGTTCGTTGGGCTGTTCGTGCTGATCTGTTGGGGCATCGCCGACTTGGTCAAAGACAAGAGCGTGCCGAGTATTGCTTTAGTCGCAGCCAGTGGCATCGCGCTCGCAGCCTTGTCGGCAGCGACCTTTCGCCAGATCGGCTATTGGCGCGACAACCTGACCCTGTGGTCGCATGCGGTCGCGGTGACGCCGGGCAGTTTCATTGCCGAAGATAATCTGGGCGGTGCGCTGTTGAGCGAAGGCAGAGAAGAAGAAGCCATGCCCCACTTTCGGGCTGCGGCAGCGCTCGATCCGATTGATCCTATGAGCGGGTTGAATCTCGCGGCTTACGCGCAACGGCAGGGCCATGCGCAGCGGGCGATCGACCAGTACACCAAAGTATTAACCATGACCCGCGATGCCAGGCTGCGGGCTACCGCGTTCAGCGACATGGGCTACGCCCTGCGCGACCTGGGGGATTCTGAGCACGCCAAAGCCAGCTTCCGTGCAGCCGTCAACCTTCGGCCTCGGACTTTGCGGGCCTGGCTGGGCCTCGGGCTCACCGAACAAAAATCAGGCAACTACCCCGAGGCCGTCAAGGACTACGCGCAGGTGGTGGCGATTCAACCTTGGGACCTGGGATACTTTCTGCTGGCACGCGCCTTGCAGCAAGACGGCCAACCCGATGCATCGAAAGCCGCCATGGACCAGGCCCGGCGGCTCTCGGATAACTTCGACCAGTTACAGCTGACCGCTGACAATTTGCTAAAGAAATAAAACCGCTTAACCACAAAGGACACGAAGGACCACAAAGCAAAACCATCGCCGCAGCGGGCGTCGGCTATTTGGCCTCGGCGATTTTCACCGCCGCTTGCGTATTCTCCCAGCTTAGAGTGAGCGTGCAAGCTTGATCGAACGCGATGGTGAAATTCTCGACCGCTGACGGCGTCTTGGAGACTTTCATGTCCACGCGGCCGAGTTCATCGGCCTCATACTTGTAGGGGATGCCCCACTCGCCCGTCTTCTTGTTGATGATCAGCTTCCAACTGCCTTGGTTCGGGACGGTAAACATCGTGTAGTTGCCCGCGGGAACACTCTTGCCGCCGACGGTCAAATTAGCGGTGGTAACGAATGTAGTAGCTTCGTTGGCTCCGGTGCGCCAGACTTCGCCGTAAGGCACGAGATCGCCGAAAATCTTGCGGCCTCTCATGCGCGGGCTGGAATAATCCACCGTAATGGTCTTGCCGTCAGAGAATTTACATTGCGCCTGCGCCGCCGGGCTGGGTTTCTGGGCCGCCGCGAGGGTAGTAAGCGCGAGGAAAAACAGAGTAACAATAGCAAGCCGCTTGAACATTGGGATCTCCTTTGAGCAGTCAGCAATTAGCACTCAGCATTCAGCCAGCAAAGACTGTGCATGGACATTGAGGGCAGATGTTTAGACTATCGAGGCCTTCGCCGGATAGCAAACCGCCCAACCCTGACTGAATGCTGAATGCTGGGTGCTAAGTGCTCAGAAGGTACAATTCCTCTATGCCGGTATTCGACGACAAACACGAAGAACTGGAACACTACGAAGCCATGATGGGCGTGCCTCGCGGCCGCCTGGCCGTCACCATGGACATGATTACCGACGCCATGGCCCTGGTCGGCCAGCACGGCGTCTATTGCCAAAGCACCCGCTGGCCGGGCAAGCCGGTCATGGACATCCAAATGGTCATGAAGAATCTTACCGACGCTAAAGAGCTGATTCAGACTGTGATGGAAGGGTTGAAGAGCAAGGCTTAACCAACCGGGAGCACGGAGGACCCGGAGGCAATGCCCGCCTGGCCCTCTTCACAAATCTATACAAATTCCAGCTATCCCGCGAGACCCCTGGACAATCTGATTACTTAGAAAGCGCCGGCAATTCGGGAGGGTGCAGTGAAACACTTCATTTTCGGCTTGGCTATGGTTTTTTCATTCACGGTGGCTTTACAGGGTCAAACGCAGGCCGCGCGTCGCGCGGTGGTGTACGTGATGCCTACCGCGGTGGCCAGTCCGGCGGGCGACAACCCGCAGGTGGTGGTGGATTCGTCCCGCAATGACAAGGAGCCGCAGGTGGCCAAAACTTATCAGGAACTGCAGCACCGCGCGGAATGCAAGCAATTTTCGGCGAACATGATCAAGGACAAGGCCGATTACTTCCTGTTGTTGCAGCACGGGGGCGGGAAAGGAAATCGCTGGGCGGTTTCCGACAAGCAGGGTAACGTGATCGCGTCCGGAGAATCGTTCACCCTGGGGAATTCAGTGAAAGACGCCTGCCTGGCCATCGCGAAAGATTGGCAGCAGCCGCGGGGAGCGGCCGCGGCGAATTAAGCCAAATCGTAACCACAGAGGACACCGAGGATCATGGAAGCCCTTCGACCCACGGTGTCGAGAGGGTGGAGTTAGGCCAGCGAATACTTCCCCCGCTCAATCATCTTTTGCGCGATCAGCTGGCGCAATTCGATGGTGTTGAAAGGCTCGTACTTGGCCAGACGGCGAAGGATCGCTAACTGGGTGCGCAGCATATCGCCATCGGCCACCGCGGCGATGACTTTCTTCGCCGCAGCTTCAATCTTTTCCATCGCCTGCGATAGATAGACACGAGCCATGGCAATGGGCAAGGCAGCGGCAGCTTCGCCGCTATGCTCGACGATCTTCTGCGCCCGCAGTACTGCCGATTCCATCGCGTAGGTTTCAATCACCATGTCCGCGATCGCGCCCATGACTTCTTGCTGGTCCTGGATGGCCTGCATAAATTTTTGCGTGGCTGCGCCCGAAGCGAACAGCCCCAGCTTCTTGGCGCTGGCTACGAGTTTTCGCTCTTCGGCGAGCGGGCCTTCGAGGTCTGCGCTCATGGAAGGCCCCGAGAGCACTTCATCCATCAACTTCTTGATGGCCGGCATCAGCGGCAACTGGCCGCTCATCGCCCGTTTCAGCAGGAAACCGGTGATGATCAGGCGGTTAATTTCGTTGGTGCCTTCAAAGATGCGGTTGATGCGGGCGTCGCGATAGGCGCGCTCCGCCGGATACTCTTCGACAAATCCGTAGCCGCCATAAATCTGCACCGTCTCGTCAACCACGTAGTCGATCATCTCGGAACCCCAGACTTTGATGATCGAGCACTCGACGGCATATTCCTCGATGGCTTTACGGGTTTCTTTCAGACCGTCGGGGCCGGACTTGTCAACCTCGTTTAGCGCTACATCCATCATGCCGACGGTGCGATAGACCAGCGATTCGCCGACATACAGCAGCGTCGCCATGTTGGCCAATTTCTCGCGTACCAAGCCGAAATCGGCGATAACTTTGCCGAATGCCTTGCGCTGCTTGGCATAGCCGATGGCGTTAGCGATCGACACGCGCGCTCCGCCCACACACATGGCACCCAGTTTAAAGCGTCCAACGTTCAAAATATTGAACGCGATCACATGCCCCTTGCCGATCTCCCCTAGCACATTTTCTGCGGGAACCTTGCAATCGTTCAGAATGATGGGGCAGGTGGACGACCCACGAATTCCCATCTTGTGCTCTTCCGCGCCAATGGAGAAACCCGGAAAAGTTTTTTCCACCAGGAAGGCCGTAAACCTCTCTCCATCGACTTTGGCAAAAACCGTAAACAGGTCGGCGAAGCCGGCGTTGGTGATCCACATCTTCTCGCCGTTCAGGATGTAAGTCTTGCCGTCTTGCGAAAGCTCGGCGCGGGCGCGGCAATTCAGCGCGTCCGATCCCGACGACGCTTCCGACAATGCGTAAGCGCCGACGATTTCGCCCGCTCCCAGACGCGGCAGATATTTCTTTTTTTGTTCTTCAGTTCCGAAGTACACGATGGGCAGCGTGCCAATGCCAGTGTGTCCACCCCAGGTGGTGGCGAAGCCGGCGTACTTGGCAATATGGTCGGCAATGACGGCGGCGGTGACTTTGTCCATTTCCAGGCCGCCGTAGGCCTCGGGAATCTCAGCGGAGCTCAGTCCGAGTTCTCCGGCTTTCTTGAGCAAATCACGGGTGACCGAGAAGTCCTTGTGCTCGATCTTTTCGGCGTTGGGCAGGATCTCGTTGACGGCAAACTCCTCCGCCGTCTGGCCGATGAGGTTGTGCTGCTCGGTGAAATCTTCAGGCGTGAAGACCTCCTCGGGCCGGCGCTCTTCGAGCAGAAAGCTGCCGCCGGAGATTTTGGTGCTGGACATTACGGTTGTGGCCATGGGACTCCCTTTTTAGATCACAAAGGCCCGAAGTCTCTCGGACGAAAGGTCTCCTTCGTGTTCCTTCGTGTCCTTTGTGGTTGATTGCTCTTCACTTCCAGCCGGTTCCGTTCACCAGACGCCTGATGCCGTCTTTCAAATGTACAACATTGAAGTTTATAAGCAGTCCCAGCGATTTGCCACTCAACTTAAGGTACGAAAGGAGCTGGGCCTGATGTACCGGCGACAGGGCATCGACCGACTTGACTTCCACGATCACCAAGTTTTCGACCAGCAAATCCATCCGATAACCAAGATCGAGCTTGACGCCCCGGTAAACGACCGGCAGACCAACCTGAGAAACTGCATGACATCCGGCTAGTGTGAGTTCGTGACGGAGGCATGCGGAATATGTGCTTTCGAGTAGTCCGGGGCCGAGCTCACTGTGAACCGTCATGGCGGCAGTGATGACGGCGTGGCTGACCTGATTGGCGGAAATGTGCCTGATAGGGGCTGTGGCCATTTGCTCCTCCAGGGCATATGGTGGTTGGGTCCGGGGAGGAAGGCAAGGTTGGATGTCACAATGGGGGAAAATCTTGTAACCACAAAGGGCACGAAGTTTCACGAAGGTTTAGGGGCCGCCTTTGTGTACCTTTGTGTCCTCTGTGGTTAAAGCCTTTCGAAAATCCCTGCGGCACCCATGCCCCCGCCCACGCACATGGTCACCATGCCATAGCGGCCCTTGCGGCGCTCGAGCTCGCGGATGACGGTTGCCGTCAGCTTGGCGCCGGTGCAGCCCAACGGATGCCCGAGTGCGATCGCGCCGCCGTTGACATTCACGCGCGCCGGATCGAGCCCGGCTTCTTTGATTACCGCCAGCGACTGCGCCGCGAAAGCCTCGTTCAATTCGATCACCTCGATGTCGGAAAGTTTCAGCCCCCCGAGCTTCAACGCCTTGGGAATCGCAAACACCGGGCCGAGCCCCATTTCTTCTGGCTTGTATCCGGCGGTCGCGAAAGCAATGTAGCGCGCCAGCGGCCTGATGCCCAGAGCTTTGGCTCGATCAGCGGACATGACGACGGCCGCTGCTGCACCATCCGACATTTGCGACGAATTGCCGGCGGTCACCGTGCCCTTAACATGAAACGCGGGCTTGAGCGCCAGCAGCGCTTCAAGTGAAGTGTCGGCACGCGGGCCTTCATCTACTTTGAAAATGATTTCCTGCCGCTTGGGCCTCGAGCCGTTGGGGGTGGTGAAGCTTACAGGCACGGGAACGGTTTCATCCGTGAACTTTCCGGCCTGAATCGCGGCCAAGGCTTTCTGATGGCTGTGATAAGAAAATTCGTCAGCCTGCTCGCGAGTAATGCCAAAACGCTGCGCCACGCGCTCCGCGGTCAGGCCCATGGATAGATAGGCATCGGGATAATGGTCGACGAGCCAGGGGTTCGGCGAAATCTTGTGGCCGCCCATCGGGATCATCGACATCGACTCCGTCCCGCCCGCGACCATGACTTCCGCGCCGCCACTCCCGATGCGCTCGGCTGCCAAGGCAATCGCCTGCAATCCGGAGGAACAGAAACGGTTAATGGTCAGAGCGGAAGTTTCGACTGGCAAGCCCGCGCGCAGCGAGGCGATGCGAGCCACGTTCATCCCTTGCTCGGCCTCAGGCATGGCGCAGCCCAGGATGACATCTTCAATCTCTTTCACGTCAAGTTGCGGAACCCGCTCCAGCGCGCCTTTGATGGCAACGGCAGCGAGTTCATCCGGACGGGTAGCGCGCAGCATGCCTTTGAAGGCGCGCCCAACCGGTGTACGAACAGAAGAAGCAATGATGACGTCACGCATAGAAACTCCCTGCCACCATTGTAACGGACGAGGCGACGAATGCTTCTTAAGCTGTAGCTATATCGATTGACATCGTAACATGTATCGTTACACTATACGGAGTGATCAAAAGCCAAAAGCTTCCGGCATCGGGGCGTGGAGAGGTTCTTCCGCACCGGGTCGAAGGCGGGGATTCAGCCGAAGCACGCGGGCAAGCTGCGCTTGCAACTGTTTGCTCTCGACAATGCCCGCCGGCCGGGCGATATGAATGCTCCGGGGTGGAGACTTCATTCCCTGGCCGGGGAGCTGAAGGATCATTGGGCGATAAGCGTCAGCGGAACCTGGCGGCTGACGTTCAAGTTCGAGGGCGAGGATGCGATTCTCGTCGATTACCAGGACCATCACTAGGAGATTAGCAATGCCGATGCACAATCCGCCTCATCCCGGCGCGGTTCTGCGCGAATATCTTGGAGACTTGGCCGTGTCAGCGGCGGCGGCACATCTACGGGTTACACGTGTGACGTTGTCGCGAGTGCTGAACGGCAAAGCAGGAATCTCTGCCGCCATGGCCATCCGCTTGGCCGCTGCCCTCGGCACTTCACCCGAACTGTGGATGAATATGCAGTCGCAGTATGACCTGTGGCGGGCCAAGCAAGCACGACAACCGGCGGTACGCCGGTTTGCGCATGTGGCCGCAGGATAAACTCCAGACAGCACAGAGACGTGAAGCCTTCCCGCCTGGGAACAAGGACAATCTCAGCCGGCCTTCTTTGGCCTGCCGCCTAGCTTCCCATTGGCTCTGGCTGCGGCTCGTTTGGCTGGACTCGTGATCTTGCCGCCCGTTTGACCAAGCCTCGCCGCCATCCACCGTTTTGATCCGAGAAAACCTTCCAGCAGGCTGGGGAGATAGATGTCGGCATCCAGTTTCGGGAAATGAATGCCGAAACCCGAAGGGCTGATCTCGATTTTTTCGAGTTGCGAGCGCTTAGCATGCTCCAGTCCCTGCGCATCGCGTGGTGAAAAACTCACATCCAACCGCGAACTGAGATGGATCACAATGCGTCGACCGGTTCGGTCATAGTGGGCACCGATGACTCGCGGGAGCCGGGATGCTTCGCCCATCAATACTTCGTTCCTCTCGCCTTCACACGGTGATGTATTCGGTTTTCGCACTGGGAACGGGGACCTTGTCGCCGTGTTCGCGCATGCCTTCGAGATGAAAGTCGATGGCCTCACGGATCAATTCCTTGACCTCATCCAATGTCTCGGCGGCTACGCCGAGGCCTGGAAGGTCGGGGGCGTAGGCACCCCACCCGGTCTTAGATTTTTCGTAAATGACGAGGTATTTCATTTCAAACCAATCTGCATGAGCCTCTTACCGCAAGGAGTGGGGGCGAAGGCCATATCCTCCGGCGCCAGTTCGGCAGAAGTCGTGGGTTCCTCCAGAAAACCCCTAATTCCTCAGCGTCTTCCCCGTCTTCAGCGTGTACTGGATCCGCTCCTGGGTCTTCTTTTCCCCGCATAGCGATTTGAAACCTTCACGCTCCAAGTCGAGGACGTACTGCTCGCTCACCGGAGTGCCCGGCGAGACGGCACCGCCGCAAAGCACCTCCGCGACTTTACCTGCCAGCTTCACTTCGTATTCCGTGATGTAATCGCCCTGGCGCATCATGTGAACGCCCAGTTTCAGCGCCGCCAAAATGTTTTCACCGGGTGCAGGGATGTCGGTGCGCGGTACGGGAGGCTCGTATCCTGCCCGCGCCATCTCTAGCGCCCGCGCTTTGGCATCGCTCAGCACGCGCTCGCGATTCATAGTGATGCGGTCGGAGTCGCGCAGGAATCCCAAGCCCCGCGCCTCATGCGCCGAAGTAGCGACCTTGGCAGTGGCGATGGTCTCAAACGCCTTCTTCATAGCTTCCATCAATTCGACCGACTCGCCGCGGCCTCCGGGACGAATCGAGGCCGCGCTATCTACTGCGCGCAGCAACATTTCCTTACAGCCGCCGCCGCCAGGCAACAGTCCGACACCGACCTCAACCAGCCCGATGTAAAGCTCAGCATGCGGTTGCAATGCAGGCGCATGCATCGAGATTTCCGTTCCGCCGCCCAGGCACAGCCCGAACGGAGCTACGACCACCGGCTTGGGCGAGAACTTGATCGCCTGCGTCATCCCCTGGAACTGGCGGATGATCATGTCAATCTCGTCCCATTCCTCTTCCTGAATCGACATCAGCAGCAACATCAAGTTGGCGCCGACCGAAAAATTGGTGGCGTCGTTGGTCATGACAAACGCGTCAAAGCCATCGCCCGGCCCGCCCGGCTTGAGCGTCTGGCTGATCAGCGAAATAATGTCCGCCCCCAGCGAATTCATCTTGGAATGGAACTCGATGCAGCCCACGCCATCGCCCAGATCGACCAGCGAAGCTCCGGAATTCTTCTTCACCACTGCGTTCGATTTCTTCGCGACCTCAACCGACCACACTCCCGCCGGCACTTGTGCCGGCTTGTAACTCGCGCTCCCCAGATCGAGGTACGCCCGCCCCGAGCCTGCCGCGGGATCATCCTCATACCACGATGTTTCCCCTCCGGCCAGCAGTTTCTCCACATTTGCCGCGACCGGACGATTTTCCTTTTTCATCCGGGCCACCGTCGCTTCCACTCCCGCCGCGTCCCACAACTCAAATGGCCCCAGCTCCCAATTGAACCCCAGTTTCATCGCGCGGTCGATCTCGACCACGGAATCGGAGATCTCCGGCACCCGATTGGCCGAGTAAGTCCAGAGATCGGACAGCGCCGCCCAAAGAAACGCGCCGGCTTTGTCGTTTTTCTGCGGACCGCTGCCATCGAAGCCCAGCAGCATCTTCACTCGTGCGCCCGTCTGTTCAACGTTCTTGGCCATGTCGAGCGCTGGAAACTTGGCTTTATGGCGGGGATGGTATTCGAGCGTCTTCCAGTCGAGCGCCAGGCGTTCGTCGCCTTTCCCTTTTTTGTAAAAGCCGCCCTTGGTTTTATCCCCGAGCAGCTTGCGCTCGATCATCTGACCGACGAACTCAGGAACTTTCAAGTCGCTGCGCTCGTCGTGAACATTCTGGGTCATGTTCGCGACCACGTGCCCCAAAATGTCGAGGCCGACTAGATCAATGGTGCGAAAGGTTGCTGACTTCGGCCAGCCCACGGCTTGACCGGTCAGCGCATCCACCTCTTCGATCGTCAGGTCCATCTCCTGCATCAGCCGCATCACGTTGAGCACCGAGAATGTCCCGATGCGATTGCCAATGAAATTCGGCGTGTCTTTGGCGAACACCACGCCTTTGCCCAGGCGGGTATCGCAAAAGTGGGCAATGGCGTCGATGGCGGCAGGATCGGCCTCAGGCGTGGGAATCAGCTCCAGTAGCCGCATGTAGCGCGGAGGATTGAAAAAGTGCGTGCCAAACCACACCCGGCGAAACTCCGCGGAGAATCCTTCGGCGATCTTCCCTACCGGCAAGCCGCTGGTGTTGGTGGTAATGATGGTGCCAGGCTTGCGAATAGCCTCAACTTTCTTTAGCAGCCCGCGCTTGATCTCGAGGTTCTCTACCACCGCCTCGATGATCCAGTCCACCTCGGCCAGCTTCTTCAAGTCATCTTCAAAATTCCCCACTGTGACCAGGCGCGCCAAAGCCGCCTCCATGAAAGCGGCCGGCTTGGACTTTTTCAAGACCTCGAGGCCGGCAGTGGCGATCTGGTTCCGGGCTGCGCCCTCCGCTCCCGCAGGAACAATGTCAAAGAGATAGCTGGGCACGCCTGCGTTGGCGAAGTGGGCAGCGATGCGGGCGCCCATGGTTCCGGCGCCTAAGACGGCGACCTTATGAATGGTTTTCATGACGGCATAGCTCCGCTCGTTCAACCAGCAAACATTAAGAAATAAAGCGTTCCGTTATGGAGTTTAGTCGCGGCGGGTGATTCTTCGCCAGTAGTAGAGATCCAAAGACACGAAAAGCGCGTGCCGTATGAATGTGGGGTAAGGATGGCAACGGCACGCGCCCTATCAATTAGCTGTATGATACAAGCTCGCAACTGCGGCGTCAAGCTCCGTCAAACCGGCGCAGTGTCCTAAATCAACCACAAAGGACACGAAGGAAACCCGCATGTTCAAAACATGCTCACAGTTCCGGATGCGACTGCAAATATTCGCCCGCCCGCCGTACCATATCACGCTCGCCCCTATGCGTCAGCTTGCGCCCGGCTTCTGCGAAAGGAATCCACTGCGCCCGTTTCACCTCGATGCGCATTTCAGGCGCAATCTGATCGATGCTCCCCGACTCATATCGCAATAAATAAAAGCTCACAATCTTGAACACCCGCTGCTTGTCTCCCCACGAACGAACATAGACATACTTGATGTCACCGAGTTTCGTGACCGGAACCGCGGCCAACCCGGTTTCCTCCGCCACTTCGCGGACCGCAGTCTGTTCCGGCCTTTCGCCCGCATCCACCAACCCCTTGGGCAACGCGAGTGACATTTTTTGCCATCTTTTTCCCTTGGCCGTTGCCGCGGGAGGTTCTTTTTGCGGCTCAATCACCGCTAATTCCCAGCCCGCCGCCGCCCGCCGCAGCACCACGCCCCCGGCTGAGATCTCCCGCTCCATGCGCTCAAGTTAACAGGAACAAAGGGACTTAGTCACGCCCCCCGGTTCCCCTGTACGAAGTAACCTCTGAGCCGTGACTTGGGCTATCGCGGATCGGTTACCTGCTCCGCTCTCCTGGCATCTAATTTGCTAGATAGATGGCTGGAATAGTGGGTCGAGCACGGGTGAGAGTGGGGTCACCGGTGAAAAGCTTAGGCAGGATTATCCGCTCGGTGCAAGCGTTTGGCCGCGAACTTTCCGGTCATTCCGACGCCGAATCACGCAACGGTCAAAGTGGCATCGGTTTGGCCCTGGGCGGCGGGTTCGCCCGCGGCCTGGCACACATCGGCGTCCTCAAAGTTCTGGAAGAAGAAAACATTCCCATCCGCTTTATCGCGGGCACCAGCGTGGGCGCTCTTATTGGAGCGGCCTACTGCAGCGGACTCTCTATCGCGGAACTGGAGCAGGTTGCTACCCGCGTCCGCTTCAAACATTTCGCCCGCTGGACGCTGTCGCGCTACGGATTCGCCAGCAACCAGCGCATGATCGGATTCCTCAACAGCCTCCTCAGAGTCAAGACCTTCGAAGAATTGCGCATCCCGCTGGCCGTCACCGCCACCGATTTTTCCACCGGCGAGGGTGTGGTGTTTCACTCCGGCCCGCTCGTCGACCCGGTTCGCGCCAGTTGCGCCTACCCCGGAATGTTTTTACCAGTAAAAATCCGCGGACGCCTGCTCATCGACGGCATGTTGTCTCATGCCGTGCCTACCAAACCGGTGCGGCAAATGGGAGCTGACCACGTGCTGGCAGTGCATCTGAAGGGAAGGTGGGTCAGCGGCGACGGTCCGCGGCATCTGTTCGACGTCATTGGCCAGTGCTTCTCCATCGCGCAGGAGATGAACAGCAGCCAGTGGAAAGAAGCCGCCGATCTGGTGATCGAGCCCGACGTCAATGGCTACAAGTACGATGCCTTCGAGCACAGCGCCAGCCTCATCCGCGCCGGTGAGATTGTGACCCGGGCTGCCCTTCCGGAAATTTGCCGGTGCATGGAGCAACGCGAACGAACTCACGTCCCCGAACGCCGCCGTCCGCCGGTGGCGAACCCCGCAACCATGCCCGCCGATTAGCCGGACCTCTGGCATTTTGGGAAACGACACCACAAAAACACTAAATATAAGCATCAAATCACTCCTGTCTCTGTCATCCTGAGCGAAGCGGGCGTCGCGCTTGCGCGACGGCCGCGAGTCGAAGGACCCCATACCTGTCGTAAGCGCCACGAACGCCGCAAGGCATTCTCGCTGTGCTTTGTAGGAAGTGAAGTGAGAACGCCTTGCAGCGCCGGTGCTGCCGCACGCGGACATGGGGTCCTTCGACTTCGTAACTGCTTCGCTAAGCGAAGCAGTTACTACGCTCAGGATGACAGGGGCTATGAGGGAACATCGCTACTACGTCTACATCGTTGCTAGCAAAACCGGCACCCTGTACATCGGCATGACAAATAGCCTCGACCGGCGAATGTTGCAGCACAAAGCTGGCGAGATCGAGGGATTTGCCAGCAAGTATCACTGCGATCGGCTGGTGTGCTGCGAAAGTTTTGATGACCTTCACAAAGCAATAGGACGCGAGAAAAAGCTGCGGGCGAGAGCCTGCCCCGCTGACCTGCTAAACTATCCGGTCATTTCTTCCAGGAGAAACATTCTTGCCGATTGATCCGGTTCTTCTTGTGCATGGCGGCGCTTGGGCCATTCCTGACGACATGGTCGAAGCTCATCTTCAAGGCGTGCGCCATGCCCTTGCGGCCGGATGGCGCGTGCTGTCCGCTGGCGGCGATGCGCTCGACGCCGTCGAAGAAGCCGTGGTGGTCATGGAGGACGATGAGACCTTCGACGCCGGCCGCGGCAGCTTTCTGAATCGCGATGGCAAAGTGCAACTCGACGCGCTCATCATGGACGGCGCTACCTTGCGCGCGGGCGGCGTCGGTTGCGTGGAGCATTTGCGCAATCCGGTGCGGGCGGCGCGCAAGATTCTAAGTGAAAGTTCGCATCTGTATTTTGTCGGGGAAGGCGCGGAGAGGTTTGCCGCCGAACACGGCATTCCGCTCTGCAAGAATGAAGACCTCATCATCCCGCGCGAGGTGAAGCGCCTGCAGGAATTCCAGGCGCGCGGCGAGCAGAAACCGAATCTGTTTGCCGGAATGCTCGATCACGATACCGTGGGCGCGGTCGCGCTCGACGGCCACGGCAATATCGCGGCGGCGACTTCCACCGGCGGCACCCTCAACAAAGCCCCCGGGCGCCTGGGAGATTCGTCGCTGATCGGCTGCGGCTGCTTCGCCGATAACAAAACCGCGGCGGCCTCCACCACCGGTTGGGGCGAACCCATCATGAAATTAGTGCTGGCAAAGTGGGCGGCGGACCGCGTCGCCGCTGGAAACTTGCCGGAATGGGTGGCGGCGGAAGCCATGAATTACTTGCAGTCGCGGGTGCAAGGCCACGGCGGAATGATTTTGCTCGATACGCGGGGACGTTTCGGAATCGCCCACAACACCCCGCGCATGGCTTGGGCGGTGAAGACGGTAAAAGAAGAAGGTTCGGCAATTTCGCGATGAAGATTGAATCTTCTCAGCGGACTCTGCGGCCGTTCTTGGCGATCTCTGCGTTTCAAGCTTTTTGATCGAGGGCGCCACCACCCGCCACGCACGCTCGTTCCGCTAACTAAGCCAATTCCTCACAATAATTTAGCTTGCTTTCAGCTACCCATTGATGTACAAGTCTGCCGTTCGCACCTTCTCGAAAATGTCTGCACTCAAGGCTGCCAATGAAGTTCGAGGACGGTCTTTGTTCTTAGAATCCCATGCAGGAGAAGACTCTATGGCCCGGAAACTGGTTTCACTCGCTGTTTTCATGCTGCTGCTGACTGGGTTTGGATTCGGCCAGGGTGTGGCCACCGGCGATCTGCACGTTACGGTGAAGGACCCCCACGGGAATCTGGTGACCAACGCGACGGTCACCGTGCAAGACCAGGCCAAGGGGCTGGAGCGATCCACCACTGCCAACACGAATGGAGAATACCGGGTTGTGCTGCTGCCACCTGGAACTTACACGGTAGTGGTCCAGGCCAAGGGCTTCGCCAAGGCGGAAGCCCAGGGTGTGGTGATCACGGTGGGCGGAGTCGCCGATCTGCCGCTCTTGCTTTCGGTGGAGGGAACGCAGGTGGTGGTCAACGTCAGTTCGACGGCGGAACTGATCGAGACCACGCGCAGCTCATCGACCGACACGATTGGCCAACGGCGCATTGACAACCTTCCCATCAACGGGCGCAACTATATCAATTTCGCGCTCACCGACTCCCAAGTGGTGCGCGACAACGCCCCTTCGATCGGCGCAGCGCCCACAAGTGGGCTCAACATGAGCGGGCAGCGGGCGCGGTCGAACCTGGTCAACGTGGATGGCGCAGATGCCATTGACAATTCCACCAACGGCGTGCGCTCCACGGTTTCGCAGGAAGCGGTGCAGGAATTTCAGATCATCAACAACAGCTACGCGGCAGAATACGGACGCGCGGCGGGTGGTGTGGTCAACATCATTACGCGTTCCGGGTCGAACAACTTTCACGGAGACGTATACGGCTACTTGCGCAACCGGAATTTCCAGGCCGTGAACCCATTCAGCACCACCCCCAACCCTGCGTATACACGAGTGCAAGCGGGGGCGGCGTTTGGCGGTCCGATCAAGAAGGACAAGACGTATTTCTATTTCGCTTACGAGGTCACACGTCGGCACGAGACCGGGTTCTCCAGTATTGGGGCCAACAACTTCGATTTGGTTCCGTTCAACAGCGCGCTGGCCGGACTGCCGTTTGGGACGATCCAGCTGACGCAGCCCCAGGTACAGTTTCTGACTAACCCTGCGGTGCAGCAGCAGGAATTCCTCAACTCCGCGTTCGCGCAAGAGGTGGGGCAGTACGCAGCGCTGGCAGCAGCGTCTTCCGGAATGGCCTTAAATGGCGCCTGGCCAGCGTCCATGGTGCAAGCTTTGACGGGTGGGGCGCTGTCAAAGTTTTCCTCCTTCCCCACAAGTTGTCAGCTTCCCGGTCCGTGTTTTGTGCCGTCGGCATTCCAAACGCTGGAATCACAAGTCGGGAACTTCCCGATTTTTGAGGGGACCAGCCTGTACTCACTCCGGCTCGACCATAACCTGAACAGCAACAATCGGGTCATGTTGCGCGTCAATGTGAGTCCCAGCACGGTTACAGGAATTGAAGTGAATGGGGAAAATCAGGTTTTCGGGCAGAATTCGTTCTCGCGCACTTCGCAGCAAACCTATCGCGATGTGGCCGGTGTGGCCCAGGACACATGGACCATCGGCAACAACAAGGTGAACCAGTTCAGCTTCCAATATGCACGGCGAGGCTTGTCGTATTTCTATTCGAGCGCTCCGGGGGGAGGCGATGTCGCGGTAAACATCCCGGGATTCGCCTTTTTCGGACGCGAACCCTATTCCTACATTCAGCGGGTGGAAGAGCGTTACCAAATCACGGACAACTTCTCCTGGACGATAGGGCGCCACGACACGAAATTTGGCGTGGACTTCAACTACATCCCGATTACGGCGACCTTCACGGTGAACTACGGTGGGGAGTACACGTTTGGGGCGCAAGACGTTTTCCCGGTGGCCATTGCGCCGCCCGCGGGGACCGCGTTTCCCCAGTTCAACGCAATCCAGGCTTATGGGGCGGGCATTCCGACCGACTACGTGCAGGGCATCGGCAACCCCCACGATTCGTTCTCCAACAAGCCACTGGGGCTGTATTGGCAGGATTCGTGGCGGTTTCGATCGAATCTAACGTTTAACTACGGGATTCGTTATGACGTGGAGTTTCCCCCCCAACTCGCGGCGCCGAATGCGCTGGCGCTTGCCGCCTACAACCAGCTGGGCCTGCAAAAAGGCATTCAGACCGACACCAACAACATTCAGCCGCGAGTCGGCGTGGCCTGGGACCCCAAGGGCGACGGCAAGACTGTGATCCGGGCTTCCTATGGCATGTTCTACGATCACCCGCTGCTCGGCCTATATTTCCTGGGGGATGCATCGGATGGATCAAGGAGCGGCCAGGCACTTCTGTTCGGCGCCGCACCCGGATGCAACACCTTGGTGCCGCCGTTGAGCCTGACGGCCAGCAACGCCTTCCAGGGACTGGCGGGGAACTGCTACCCGGCGGCGGTCACGGGGTTCGGTTATGAGGCCAACCAACAGCAATTCAACTCGTTCTTGCCCAATTCCCTCTTTATCAATCAAGGCTACCTGACCGCGGGCGTTCCGCTGGTGAACCAGCCGTTTGGCTATCCGCAGGCCAAGAACTTTGTTTACGCCTATTCGCAGCAGGCAAACTTCGCCGTGGAGCGCGAGTTGGGCGGCGGCTTTGCTTTGAGTCTGGCCTACAACTGGAATGCCGGAAGTCACCTCAACCGGCCCATTAACGCCAACACGGTACGGGGAGACTTACTGACCGAAAACTGGGAAGCGGCGTTTGCAACCAATCCGGCGGCCACCGGCTCCAACCCGTTGGGCGTCGCCTCTTGCGGCCCGAGTCCGTTTGCCGCCCTGCCCGGGGCCATGCCTTTCTACGTCCCCGCCGCGCTGGTCAACGATTTCCGGCCGGGCGGACTGAATCCTTCCCTGGCGGCCGTGTTCGCGCCCTGTGTACCCCTGGCCCAGGCCGATCTTGCGAAGGCTGGGCTGAATGCCGTCTGCAACCCTACTACGCTGGCGAATTGCATCCCATTCAGCGACATGGATGCGAATTTTTCCAACGGCAGTTCGAGCTATAACGGATTCACGGTTAATCTACGCAAACGGTTCAGCAACCACTATGAACTACAGGGGTCTTACACCTATTCGCATGCCATCGACGACTCGACCGACCTGCAGTCGCCGTTGGCGCCGCAGGACAGTTACTTTCCGCAACTGGAGCGGTCGAACTCGTTGTTCGATCAGCGGCACCGCTTCGTGTTCAGCGGCGTGTACCAGAGCGGGAGACTTGGGGGCGACAGTTTTGCCAGCAAGTTCTTCAGCGACTGGACGGTGGCGCCGATTATCGAGATTTCCTCGGGCCGGCCCTACAACCTGACGACGGGCAGCAGCGACAATTTCCAGTTCGTCTCCAGCGGCGGGCGGCCGAATGTGGTTCCGGCGGGTACCCCCACCAACGGGTGCGGTTACCCGACGGTAGCCTCGTCGGTCTCGCCGACGGGTTTCTTTCAAGAGCCTTGCTTTGCCGACTTGACGCCCCAGCAACTGGTTGCGCCCAACGCATTGCTCTTGCTCGATGGCAACTTTGGCCGCAATGCTGCAACCCAACCGTATACGGTGTTCAACGACATTCGAATCGCACGGCGAATTTATTTCGGCGAGCGCGTGAACCTGGATCTGATTGCTGACATGTTCAACCTTGCCAATCGATTCAACGTGGCCCAGGTGAATCCCTTGTTCACCAACGCCGGCCAGCCGACGGCGGCGTACGACCCACGGCAATTCCAGTTTGCGATGAAGGTGAACTGGTAGGAAAAACCGGCGAATTGGTATGGCGGACTCATGGCAGTCGATTCTGTCTCGCTGGACAGACGCTGGACTTGTGGATGCGGCGTCGGCCGAGCGAATCCGGCAGTTTGAAACTTCCAAAGGGGGAGCGAATTCGGAGGGGACTTGCCGCATGGGCGACAATGCACACTAGGGTTCGCAAAGGCAATAAAGCGCTCACCACAGAGGCCACACAGAGGTTCACGGAGGAAATCCTTCGGGGCTGGACATCGTAAGACTCCTGCTACACTTTTGCCGTCGTGATCCTTGGCGCTTGCCGGAGTCCTCTACTGATGCCTGAAAATTACACTCCCACTGCCCGCACCCGATTGGTGCGCGAGGCGGACCGCGCGGTTTATGACCGGGCCGCGGCTTACAAGATTCTGGATGAAGGCTTCATCTGCCACGTGGGATTTGTGGCGGACGGCCAGCCATTTGTGATTCCCACCGGGTACGGACGCGTAGGCGACAACCTCTACATTCATGGCTCGGCGGCGAGCCGCATGTTGCGGAATCTGGAGCAAGGAGTCGCGGTGTGTGTGACAGTCACGTTGCTGGACGGGTTGGTGCTGGCGCGGTCGATCTTCAATCATTCGATGAATTACCGATCGGTGGTGGTACTGGGGACGGCGGTAGCGGTGCAGGACCCGGCGGAGAAACTGGAGGCGCTGAGGCGGCTGTCGGAACATATTTTGCCGGGGCGGTGGGCAGAGTCGCGGCAGCCGAATGAGAAGGAGATCAAGGCGACGCTGGTGATGCGCCTGCCGATTACGGAGTTTTCGGCGAAAGTGCGGCAGGGGCCTCCGATTGATGATGCGGAGGACTTGGCGTTTCCGACCTGGGCGGGAGTGATTCCGCTGCAGATGGTTGGGGGTGAGCCGATTGACGATCCGAAGCTGATTGCCGGACAAGTTGCGCCGGAGTACGCGAAGCGGTATTCGCGGAAGGGAAAACCTGACGGCTTTTAACCACAAAGGACACAAAGGTACACGAAGGAAAACGTGCACGAAGGGAAACGGAGTCGATGCGCTTTTTGATGGTGGGCGGGACTAAGTTCATCGGCCCTTATGTGGTGCGCCAACTGCTGGAACGGGGGCACGAAGTGACCGTGTACCATCGCGGGCAAACCGAGGCTTCCCTGCCGGCGGCGGTGCGGCACATTCGCAGTCCGCAGGCGGCCATACCGGTGTTGTCTTTTCCCCAAGAGGTGCTCGCGGAGGCTTTCGACGTGGTTGTACACATGATCGCCATGGGCGAGCCTGACGCTCGTGCTGCGGTCGCGGCATTTCGGGGACGCGTAGGACGTCTGGTGGTGCTTAGCAGCGGCGATGTCTATCGCGCGTATGGTCGCTTCACCGGCCTCGAGCCGGGACCGCTGGAGGCAGTGCCGCTACACGAAGGGTCAGCGCTTCGCAACGTGCTCTTTCCCTACCGTGAGAAGGCGGCGTCGCGTGCGGACTGGGCTTATTCCTACGAAAAAATCCTGGTGGAACGGGAGGTCATGGGCGATCCCGACCTGCCGGGCACGGTTTTGCGCCTGCCGAAAGTCTACGGACCGGGCGGCAACGCCGATCTCGGAACCGTCTACTCTATGCGGAACCGCCCCCACTGGCGTTGGACTCACGGTTACGTGGAGAACGTAGCGGCGGCGATTGTGCTGGCGGCGACCGTTCCCGAAGCGGCGGGACGGATTTACAACGTGGGCGAGGAGCATACGCCGACGGTGGGCGAGAGGCTGGCGGGATTGCCGCCGTCCCCGGTGCCGAGCGGGGAAAATCGTGAGTACGATTTCGCGCAAGATATCTGGTATGACACTGGCCGGATCCGGAATGAACTGGGGTACAAAGAGATTGTGACCTATGAGGAAGGATTGCGGCGGACGTTGGGGGAAGGGAAGATAACCACAAAGGACGCGGAGGATCACGAAGGAAATCCGAAAGGCGATAACCACAAAGGACACGAAGGATCACAAAGGAAAACCGAAAGGCGATAATCACGAGGGAAACCTGCTCGCGGGCGAGGGCGCCCGCGCCAGATGGATCAGGGCAACAGCAGCAATTTTCCTGTGGTCTTGCGTCCTTCCAGATCGCGGTGGGCCTGGGCGGCGGCGGCGAGTTTGTAAACGTGGGCGATGCGCACTTCAAGTTTGCTGTCGGCGATCATCTGAAATACGGCGCGGGCCCGGGCATGCAGTTCTTCGGTGGTAGCGATGTAATGCCAAAGCGTGGGCCGGGTCACGAAGAGAGAGCCTTTGGTCGAGAGCTGGATGAGATCAAAAGGAGGAACGGCGCCGCTGGAGCCTCCGAACAGGACCATGTAGCCGCGGGGGCGCAGAACGTTCAGACCTTTTTCGAACGTGGTTTTGCCGACGCCGTCGTAGACCACGTCAACCCCTTTGTTGTTGGTGAGGCGTTTGGTCTCGGTTTCGAAATCGGTGTGAGAATAGAGGATGACTTCGTCGGCTCCGGCGTGGCGGGCGAGCTTGGCCTTTTCTTCGGTGGAGACGGTGGCGATGACGCGAGCGCCGATGTTGTGGGCCATCTGCACCAGCAGATTTCCGACGCCGCCGGCAGCGGCGTGGATCAGCGTGGTCTGGCCTCGGCGGAGCGGGAAAGTGTCGTAGAGCAGGTAGTGGGCGGTCATTCCTTGCAGCAGGGCAGCGGCGGCTTGTTCATCGGTGATTCCCTGGGGAAGGCTGACCAGGCGGTCGGCGGGGACGGCAGCATAGTCCGCATACGTGCCGAGAATGCCAGTCCAGGCAACGTGGTCGCCGGGCTTCACAGACGTGACTTCGGAACCGACGGACGCGACAGTGCCGGCAGCTTCCTGTCCGAGAACGAATGGCAGCGGGACTTTGTAGCGGCCCTCGCGCTGATAAGTGTCGATGAAGTTGACGCCGCAGGCCGCAATTTTTACCAGAGCTTCATTGGGCTTCGGTTGTGGAACTGGCACATCGACGAGCTGCAGAACCTCAGGGCCGCCGGTTTGGGATATCTGGATGGCTTTCATGGATGCTTAGATCATCAAAACCCAGTTTTCGGTTCTCGGTTCCCAGTTCTAGCCCAAAGTAACCTGCCCACCCGGTCCCAAAGGTAACCTGGGACCTCTTGATTGCGGATTGACCCGTCTAAGCCCTGATAGTAGCATTAGCTGACCTGTGGAAAGCTGGGCGGGTCGCTGTAAGTAATAGATAGATATGAGCATTGGCAAACGACACTTGGGGATGGTGGGAGGCATTGCCTGCGTCTTGGGCAGCCTGGCCTGCCAGACTGGGCCGCGTCCGGCGGGGCTGCTGCCTGCGAAACAGGCGAGCGCGCCTGCCATCGGTGCGAGTGCGCCTGCTGCGGCATCCGTCATGGCCGAAACCGGGCCAGCCCCGGTAGCGCCGCCGCAGCCCGAAGTCAAGCCGGATCCAGCGGCAGATCTGATCGCCCAAGTGGAAAAGGAATATCAGGCAGGGCAAGCCAACTACCAGGCCGGACACCTGGAAGCCGCCAAAGAGAATTTTGACCACGCCTTCAACCTGTTGTTGGAGAGCCCGTTGGATGTCGGGTCGGATGAGCGTTTGCAGAAGGAGTTCGACCGCTTGCTGGACGGCGTGAACGGTCTGGAGATGCAAGCCTTGGAGCAGGGGGATGGATTCACCGAGCAGAAGACGGAGCCAGCGCCGATCGACGAAGCGAACGAAGTGACCTACCCGGTGGATCCCAACATCAAGGCCAAGGCAGAAGCGGAAGTCAAGGAGACGCATTCCGATCTGCCGCTGATGATGACCGATCCAGTGGCGGGCTACATTAACTATTTTTCGACGCGGGGACGGGGGACGTTGGAGCGGGCACTGGCGCGGAGTGGACGCTACGAAGAGATGATTCGGAGGATTCTGAAAGAAGAGGGCGTACCCCAGGATTTGATCTATCTGGCGCAGGCAGAATCGGGGTTCCATCCCCTGGCACTTTCGCGAGTGGGGGCGCGGGGAATGTGGCAGTTCATGGGAAGCCGCGCCAAAGGATACGGATTGGAGCGCAGCTGGTGGGTGGACGACCGGCAAGACCCGGAGAAAGCCACCCGGGCGGCGGCGCGCCACCTGAAGGACTTGTACAACGAGTTCGGGGATTGGTACCTGGCGATGGCGGCCTATAACTCTGGCCCGGGAACGGTGCAAAGCGCAGTCAAGCGGACCGGCTACGCGGATTTCTGGCAACTGTACAAACGCAACGTGCTGCCCAAAGAAACGCGAAACTACGTGCCGATCATTATTGCCGTGACCATCATGGCCAAGAACCCGCAGCAGTATGGGTTGGAAGATGTGGTGACCGAGAAGCCGGAGGTTTACGACACGGTGGAAATCGACTATCCCGTGGATCTCCGGCTGGTGGCGGAATGCGTGGACGCTTCCGCCGGCACGCTGCAGGAACTAAACCCCAGCCTGCTCCGGTTAACGACCCCCAAAAACCAAGAGTTTGAACTTCACCTGCCCGCCGGCAGCAAGGACAGTTATCTGACGGCAATTCGGGCGATTCCTCCCGACATGCGGGTGTGGTGGCGGTACCACAGCGTGGTGCCTGGCGACACCCTGGCCTCAGTTGCGAAGGCTTATCGCAGCAGCCGTAAGGTGATCGCGGAGGCGAATGGGCTGGGCGAAGACGAGAACCTGACACCGGAGAGTAAGCTGATCATCCCGGTGACGCCGGGCAAGCATTTGCCTGGGGAGGGTGAGGCATATGCCCGGCATGTCACGCGTTATAAGGTGAGAAGGGGTGACACGGTGCAGAGTGTGGCCGATAATTTCGGCGTCCCGCCAGCCATGGTGCGGCACTGGAACCACCTGAAGGGTGACAGTTTAGCGGGGCGGCGGGTGTTGTACGTCCGCCTGCCGGTTACCCCGAATTTCGCTGAGAAACAGTCGGCGGATTCCATTAAGTCAAAACCCAAGAAGACCTTACATGGCGCCGACAGCCGGGGGACCGTGCGGCATAAGGTGGAACCCGGCGAAACCTTGTACTCGATCGCCAAGTCCCATAAGACTACCGTGACCGCCCTCAAACAGCAGAATGGCAACCTGGCCACGCTGAAGCCGGGGATGATCCTGCTAATCCACAGCGGGCAATAGCATCCTGGCTTCTTGCCCAGGGAAGAGCGATTGCAATCTGGAATCGGTCAACCTCAGACCTTGCCGATTTCGCTTGCGCCGCCACCACCGAAGGGAAACCCAAACATCCGAGTTCGGTGTAATATGCAGGAGAGTCGGTAAGCACCTGATCTTTTTGTGACCAACGGGCGAAAAACTACTGTGCTATAATCGCGCCCCGCCGAGTCATATGAGACGAATGCAGTTTTCTTTTTTCAGCGTAGGCAGTGTGCAGCATCCGGGCATCGGGGCAACCGGAAAATTCAGGAGGAGACAATGACTTTTTACGAGACCCTCTATCTACGGGACGACGAGGTGGATGAGTTTGGCGACAGCGGCGCGTATGGCGAGTCGCTGGAAGAAGACTACGAAGAGGAGGAAGAGGAGGAAGAAGCCGAGATGCCGGCCATGAGGGAACCGGAACCGATGGCCGAAGCTCCAGTTCCTGCGATGCCGATTTCGGGCGGAGGCGGCGGGGGATTCCCCAAGCCCGCGCCCAAGAAGGCGGCGAAGAAGAAAGCTGCCACAAAGAAGAAGAAAAAGGCCGCCAAGAAAAAACCCGCCAAGAAGAAACCGGCCAAGAAGAAGAAAGCCGCCAAGAGAAAACCGGCGAAGAAGGCCAAGAAGAAAGGGAAGAAGTCCGCTCGCCGACGGCGTTAAGGACAAATTTCAATTGCCACCGACTGGCCGCAGCCCAAGGCTGCGGCCTTTTGCTTTCGAAATCGACTACGGGCTTGATCCCGCCGTCATGGCTTGGCTTGGACCGCGTGCAAGCATCTTCCGTAAAGTTCAAGCAAGTGGTTGGCGTATTCGTCGGGTTTGGTCGCGGCACCGGTACCCTGAAAGCCCACACCCGACGAGGTGGTGCGGCCGTAGCCGGTGGTCATGGCAATAAATTTCATCAAGTCGAGAGCGATGTCTTCGTTGCGGCGCGCGCCCGGCGTGACCGCAGTTGCGTCGTCCATGAAAGCCTCCGTGGGAATGCGAATGCTGGGAATTTCGTCGTCCATCTGGAACAATCCGGCAGAAAAATGATGATAGCAGAAGGTCAGGGAGCTACGCTCTTTCCGTCCGTCATGGAATTGAGCAAACCAAAAGAAAGAGGTTCGCCCCAGACCGAAGCAACTCGAAGGGTTAGCTAAAAAGGATTTGGCGTTGTGGATGAAGGGGTTGAGATTCTGGCGCGGGTGTTGCACGGGTGGAAGCAGGCGTGACACCGTCACCTCAGGTTTCGATGCCAAAATAGCAGACCCTGCCGATCAGGTAGTCTGCCGGCTTCTTACCTTCTTCCACAGGCAGCATATCCACCGGGTAGGCGTGATTGTGCGGGCGCAAAACCAGTTGATCGCCAGCCACTTCCACATACTTAACGGTGCAAGCGCCGCCTTTGTTGACGGCGTACATATTGCATTCACCTTTTCGATAAGGCTTGAGCGAGTTGTAGTGACGATCGATGAGCACGATGGCGCCCGGCAGGAGGCGAGGGTACATGCTCATGCCTTCGCGGGCATCAATCTTCATGAGGACAAAACGTTCCCAACGGTCACGGGCAGTTTCGATTTCCGGGCGGAGGCCGCGCAGGAAAGCCTTTTTGAACTTCAGTATGTCCTTTACGTTCATGCTCATGATGAGGGACTCCGTGGCGGCAACTTCACCCTCGACCAAGAGCACGTTCTGAAATTCATCCTCGCTGGGGGGCAAGATGCTGGCGCGCTTGTTGATCTCAGCAGGGTCAAGAAGGTCAAGGACAGAAAGATGCTGCACTTTGAGAACTCTGTCCATGCCCTCGAGGCTGAGGCCCCGTTTGCGGTTGAGGAAATTGCAGATATGAGCTTGCCGGAAACCAGTCTGCGCGGCCAGGCCCAGGCCCGTCAATTCTCCCTCTCCGATGCGCTGCCACAGGGCCTTGCGGAGATTGTCCTGGAGAGTCTTGAATTTCATGTTCTTGAGTCTACCAGCATCTATAGCACAATGCTATTGTAACTATTCTTAGAACATCTTTAGAACATACCAAAACACACAGCTTTCCACAGACGCCAACACCGCCTTTTCCGGCAAACAACCTTGACCCACAAAACATCGAGCTATACGATGCAAACTGAAAATACAACTTCATATGTAAAGAGCAGGACACGAACATGGCATTAAACGGGCAGCCGGAAAATGACGAGAAGGCTTTTGTGGAGTTTCGCCGCAAGGTTCGCTCGGCCGATGTGCTGTCGGCCGCGATGGAGCAACTGCTGCGAGCGCTGCACTTTAGCGGGAAGCTCTGCGTGGTAATACAGAATGGCCGGGTCTTAAAATCGGGCTATGAGGAGGGCTATTTCCGGCAACCGACGACTTAGAGCAGTTCCAGCTAAATAGACGAACCAGGTTATCCGTAAGAGAAACGGGCCCTGTGACCGAGCATCGGTCCAGGGCCTTTTCTTTGAGCGGCAGACTTCGAGTTGCCGCGTAAGTGAAGAAAACAAGTTACAGGACGGAGGCGGTCATGGAAAGCGGAAATTGGGAGATCATTCGATTGGAACTGAAGTACTGTGAGTGCTGCGGCGGGCTGTGGCTGCGGCGGCAAGGTATGGGAAGGGTGTACTGCGCGGCGTGCGCCTCAGAAGCCCCGGACTTTCTGCTCTGCGGCCGAAAAATCAGCCGGCCACGATTGCCGACCGGCGGGACCCTCGAAAGTGCAAGCCAGGATGGGGCAGTACGGTACCGAGTTGGGGATGGACGGGGGCGCGCATGACGGACGACGAAGTGGATGGACCAGCGGAAGCAGCGGCGTTGCCTTCAGGTGAGGACGAGTGGGATCCAGGTTCAGACGGAGAGACGTGGTGTAACGACGAATTGGCGCTGGATCAGCCTGGGGAAACGGAGGCCGAAGACGAGACTCTCATTCTGGAGGAAGGCTACGAGATCGTTCCTCCTGCCGATCCAGATCTCTGGCTGTACCGGGACCGGACGTGCGCCATTCTGCGGCGCTACCTGCGTCTGGCGGTAGAAGTCGGTCGCTTACCGGCCCTGCTGGGGCGGGAGTTCTTCCGAACACGAGTTTCGTCCTACCATACCCAGACGTTTGAGGACACCGTAATTTTTGTACACGATGTGGAGCGTTGCCTGGGTCCGGGCCTACTCGCAGAACTGCGGCAGCCGAAACATCGTGTTGAAGGCGCGGCAAGTGGGCATCACGACCTATATTGCCGCACGGTTCTTTGTGCAGACGATCACGCAGCCTGGCACGCTGACGGTACTGGTCGCGCACGATCAGGAATCAGCCGAGGGCATTTTTAAGATCGTGCATCGCTTCTGGGAGAACCTTCCGGAAAGAATGCAGAAAGGCGCGCTGCGGACCTCGCGGGCGAACGTACGCCAGTTGGCGTTTCCGCGGTTGGACAGCGAGTATCGGGTTGCAACCGCGGCCGATCCCAGCGCGGGCCGGGGGACGACCATCCACCACCTGCATTGTTCGGAGGTGGCGCGCTGGCCTGAAGACGCAGAGGAGACGCTCACTTCGCTGCGGGCGGCGGTCCCGGAGTCGGGCGAGGTAGTGATTGAGTCGACGCCGAATGGCGCCGGTGGGACTTTTTATGAGGAATGGGAAAGAGCCGCGGAAACAGGCTACCGGCGCCATTTCTTCCCCTGGTGGTGCGAGGACGAATATCGCGTCGAGGCCGGCCAGTCTTTGGAGATGCCGCTCACGGCGGAAGAACAACGGTTGGTGGAGCAACACCGATTGACGCCGGCGCAGATGGCGTGGCGGCGCATCAAGAGAGCTCAATTGCGGGGCCTGGCAGTGCAGGAATATGCGGAAGACGCGGTCTCCTGCTTCCGGGCCTCGGGCGAATGCGTCTTCGATTTAGAGGCGATTGAGCAGGCATTGCATTTGTGCGGTGATCCCTGGGAATCGCATGACAACCAGCGGCTGAACCTGTGGTTTCCGCCGCACGCCGGCAAACAATACATCGTCGGCGTTGATCCTGCTGGGGGAGGGTCGGAAGGAGACTACTCCTGCGCCGAGGTGATCGAGCGTAAAACTGGACTGCAATGCGCAGAGTTGCATGGACATTTTCCGCCGGGCGAACTGGCTCGAAAGCTGCTTGAGTTGTGCAATCTCTACAACCATGGATTGCTGGTGGTCGAACGCAACAACCATGGCTATGGTGTGCTGGCGCATTTGCAGATGGCGGGCTACGACAATATTTATTGTGCCGGAAAGCAAGCGGGGTGGTTGACGTCAGCGGTGACGCGCCCGGCGATGATTGAGAACCTGGCGTCGGCGCTGGCCGCTGACCCTGCACTGTTTCGCAGCCGGCGGCTGCTGGGAGAATGCCGGACATTTGTGAGGCACGGGGATGGCAGTTCGGGAGCCACATCTGGGACGCACGATGACTGCGTGATGGCCATGGCGATGGCGCTTGCCGCGCGCGCTGCCGTGGCCGGGCAACTGCCGGGTGCGAGCCGGCTCGAGCTGGCTAGTCTGCCAGTAACGCGTTGACCCGTCATGGTTAGGGCGATGTTCATCCGTCACATACGGCACGGTTGAGATGGCCTAACATGGTGCCGCCCGAGATGGACTGCGGTTCTCGGCCTTCAGAAGATGCCTCTGGTTGCGGTGCAACACGTGCGGCGGATGCGGGGTGGCGCGCAGGGGCATCTGATGCGCTGCTCCGACGGCAATTTCTATGTCGTGAAGTTTCGCAACAATCCGCAGCACCTGCGGGTGCTGGCCAATGAACTGTTGGCGACGCGGCTGGCCGAGGCAATCGATCTCCCCGTCCCCAGGACCGAGGTGGTGGAGGTCAGCGATTGGATGATCGGTCACACCTCGGACCTGAATATTCAGCTGGCGGGCGGCACCATTCCCTGCCAGGCGGGACTACAGTTTGGGTCGCGCTATGTGGTGAGCCCCCTGGAAGGCCAGGTGTTCGACTATCTGCCCATGGAAACCCTGGAGCGGGTGCGAAACCTGGAGACGTTTGCCGGGATCCTGGCGATGGATAAGTGGACGGGCAATGCCAACGGAAGGCAGGCAACATTCTGGCGGAAAATGCGGGAGCGGAAGTACACGGCTGCGTTTATCGATCAAGGCTATTGCTTCAATGCCGGCGAGTGGACGTTTCCGGATTCTCCCCTGCGCGGGGTCTATGCACGCAACGAAGTGTATTCCGGGGTGCATGGGTGGGAGTCGTTTGAGCCCTGGCTGTCGCGGATTGAGGGCATGCGCGAAGACGTGGTGTGGAAAGCGGCAAACGAAATCCCCCCGGAGTGGTATGAGAACGAGTGGGACGCCTTAGAGGAACTGATGCACCTGTTGCTGGATCGCCGGGCGCTGGTCAGAGAATTGATTACGGCGTTTCGCACCTCAACCAGGAATCCGTTCCCAAGTTGGAGGCACAACTAGCGACCTCGATGGCTGAGCAGCGGCAATTCGAATTCTTCCTGCTGCGGTATGTGCCCAACGCGGTGCAGGATGAGTTTGTTAACATCGGGCTAGTGATGGTGGAACCCGGAGGCGACTTCGCAGATGTTCGGTTCACTCGCGATTGGCGGCGGGTGCGGTGCCTCGATCCGCAAGTGGACATTGAGATGCTGGAAGCTCTCGAGAGTGATATGCGACGTGAGCTGCTGGGAACCCAGACGCGGGAGACGCTGCTTCGGAGGCTCAACGACTCTTCTTCCAACTTGGTTCAGCTTTCGACAACGAAAGCATGTTTGACAGATGATCCGGCGAAGGAAATCGAGGCGCTGGCGAGACTGTATTTCGACGGACCCAAGCGCACCACCCGAAGTGGACGTTCCCCGCGGCAGCGCCTTTACGAAAGCATGGACGGATCCTTCGAAGATGCGGGAATTGGAAAGTGGATCATGCGCGGAATCGCAGTGGCTCCGTATACCAGGGCGGGGGATCCCTTCAAGTTTGATTTTGGCTATCGAGTGGGGAACACAATGAAACTCTTTCAGGCGGTTTCGATGAAGTCGAGCATTGATCAGGCTGTGCTCCTGGCGGCGCGCTATCCGGCGATTGCGGAAGGAATCGGCAAGAAGGTTCAGGCATTCCCCCTCCTGACCGCGGTCACGGAAGATGGCCTGGACAGAGCTCAGGAACAAACGCGGTTTGCGATGGAGATGTTGGAGGATGCGCGGATCAGGGTAGCGATCGCGACAGACATGCCTTCGCTGGCGGAGCAGGCCAGGAAAGAATTGTCAGGCCCAGGGGATGCAAGCAATTGAGCCTTCCGGTTCAAATCTCTGGCTTTGGCAGTGAGGGTGAAAACTAGTTTCTGCATTGCGGGCGCTCAGGCCCGCACTCAAAAGAAAAAATCATGAATATCACAAAAACGTTACGCGGCGCCATGCGCCGGATCGCAGAAGTGTCTTCGTCGAAGGTCGAGGGCAAACGCAAGACGCTGGCCTTGCCTTCCATTCTTCAAACCTACGGGCCGCGGGCCGATACCATGCCGAAGCCGACGCCCATCAACCTGCGGCGCTTCTCGGAAACCCCGGTGGCACGCCGCGCGATCAACGCCATTAAGGACCAGATCGCCGGCATGCGCTGGCGAGTCCAGTCCCGGCCGGGCCTGGCGGCTCCGGAGGCGGACAGCGAAGTCAGGATCAGGGTTTTGACCAACAACTTCGCCTCCCCCAATCCCGATGACTCCTTCCGCTCATTGAGTGAGCAAGTGCTGGACGATGTGATCGTCGGCGGATTCGGCGCCATTGAAGTCGATGACACCGGAGATCCGCAGCAGCCGCTCATGCTGTGGCCGGTGGACGGCGCAACCATCCGCATGAAGACCGATTGGGACGGGCTGCCGGGCTCGCCGAGGTACGAACAGGGGACGGGAAAGCCCGGCCCGCAGGGCAACATTGTTCTGAATGATGACGAGCTGATTTACATCCGGCTGAATCCGCGGACCTTCACACCTTTCGGACTGGGCCGGCTGGAAGTTGCGTTTGAGGCGGTCAATGCGTTT
>Ga0335081_10001483_pt1 | contig 37430 bp, 39 predicted proteins | sample Lox_Sample_35_FD_206713 | JGI IMG/M metagenome (GOLD analysis project Ga0335081, IMG submission 206713) | Soil microbial communities from Loxahatchee National Wildlife Refuge, Florida, United States - Lox_Sample_3.5 | ecosystem: Environmental > Terrestrial > Soil > Wetlands | place: USA...
CGCGCTGACTTTGTCGAGCTGTTCAAGATCATGGGCGCGTTGCCAGTGACCATCCGGCTGCTCGACCCGCCGCTGCACGAATTCCTGCCGCATACCGAGGAAGAGATCGCCGAAGTCGCCGCCGCCATGGGCGCCGATCCGAAGCGGCTCGCGGATCGGGCGCGCGAGCTGCACGAGTTCAATCCCATGCTCGGCTTTCGCGGCTGCCGCCTGGCCATCGCTTATCCGGAAATCGCCGAGATGCAGGCCCGCGCCATCTTCGAGGCCGCTGCCGAGGCGCAACGCGGGAGCAAAAGCGCGGTGGCGCCGGAGATCATGGTGCCGCTGATCGCGAGCAAGGCGGAACTCGATCTCGTCAAGGCGCGCATCGATGCCATGGCGCGAACCGTCGGCGCCGAGACCGGCGTGAAGCTCAAATATCAGGTCGGCACCATGATCGAGCTGCCGCGCGCGGCGCTCAAGGCCGATGAGATTGCCGCCACCGCCGAGTTCTTCTCGTTCGGCACCAACGATCTGACGCAGACCGCGTTCGGCATCAGCCGCGACGACGCGGCGAGCTTCCTCGGCATCTATACGGCGAAGGGCATCCTGCCGGCCGATCCGTTCGTGTCGATCGACCGCGACGGCGTCGGCGAGCTTGTCCGCATCGCCGCCGAGCGCGGCCGCAAGGCGCGCAAAGGCTTGAAACTCGGCATCTGCGGCGAGCACGGCGGCGACCCGGCCTCGGTCGCGTTCTGCCACGAGGTCAAGCTCGACTACGTGTCGTGCTCGCCATTCCGCGTGCCGATCGCGCGCCTTGCCGCCGCGCAAGCGGCGCTTGGCAAAGGTTCCGCCAGCACGGCGTGACGCTGCGCGATTTTTCGATGTGACACGTACGTGCGCGAGCGGTCGCGTCGTTTTTTTGAAATTTTATTTACCATGCACACGATCGCAGCGCGTCGCGGTTCTCTTTCCGTGCCCGCGCGATTAACGCGATCGCAAGGTTAACCCCACAATAGATTGAACCGTCGCATTCGCGCCACACCGTCCATGTTTCGATAATCACGTGTGCGTTGCATGCGGGCGTTGGGGTAAGGGGTTCAATGACAGCGTCGCGTGTTCGGACGAAGGGCGCCTCTTCGGCGCCCTTCTGGTTCGGTGCGTTCCTTCTGGCAGCGATGCCGACCTCGGTCGGATATCAGGACTTCGCCGCGCTCGTGAGGCAGCACGTCGGCCTGTCGCAGCGCTGGCGCGATCATCTGATCGCATCGCCGTTCGGCACCATCGAGCCCGCGACTTTCACCTACGGCCGCCCGATCGGCACGTCGGTTCCGGCGCCACCGGCCTATCGCACCGTCAATTTCGACCCGGCCGCGGTCGATGCGGGCGCGAATGTCTGGCGCATCGATGCGCCGCTCAATGTGCAGGTGGCGGCGCCGCTGGCATATCCGAGCGTCAACCGCCGCCTGAAGGGCGATCGCCAGCCGGTGCACATTGAGCCGCCGGCGGCCGCCGCGCCGGAGCCGCTGCCGCAGCTCGAGCGGGTCGATGTGCCGGCGCTTCCCATGCCCGCCGCGCCAGCCGTGGCGCCGGCCGAGCCGCAACCGATTGCGCCCGCGCCGCTGCCGCCGCCGATGTTGCATCTGAAAAACGCCGACGCCGTCGATGCGGTGCCGCCGCTCGCGCAGCCGGCGCATCTGCCGCCCGAGGCGCCGGTGCTGCAGCTCGATGCCGGGGCCGATGCCGCGCCGCGCGTCGAGCCTGCGTCCGCCGCCACCGCGCGCAGCGTCACCGATGACGACGACGATTTCGTCGTCGCCGATGTGCCGCCGGAAATTCCCGCGGCCGGCGAGGCTGCGGCGTCGGACGCGCAATCGTCGTCGCTCGCCCTGTCCTACATCGACGACAATCCGGCGCAGCGTTCCGCGCAAACGTTCTTCGGCGGCGGCGCCATGGGCGCACCGAGCGGCTTGCAGAGCTGGGCGCCGGGCACCGAGCCGATCCTGGTGGCGCGTGGCGGCGACCCCGACATCAAGCTCGCGGCGCTGGAAGGCAATACGGCCGTCGCCGGCGAGGGCGGCGAGACGGTGGTGAAGAAGGACGACGGCAGTTTGCTGGTCAGCCCGGCCGATCGCCTCAAGCTCGACGGCAAGCCGCGCGCCAAGGCCGAGAAGTGCCTCGCCGACGCAGTCTATTTCGAAGCCCGCGGCGAGCCCTACAAGGGCCAGCAGGCGGTGGCGCAGGTGATCATGAACCGCGTGTTCTCCGGCAAATATCCGAACGACGTCTGCGGCGTGGTCTATCAGAACGCCAGCCGGCATCTCGCCTGCCAGTTCACCTTCGCCTGCGAAGGCAAGGATCTTGAGAAGATCGACGAGCCCGACATGTGGGAGCAGGCGAAGAAGATCGCGAAGGACATGCTCGACGGCAGGATCTGGCTCGCCGAGGTCGGCCACGCCACGCACTATCACGCCTACTGGGTGCATCCGAGCTGGGTGCACGAGATGACCAAGCTCTACCGGCTCGGCGTGCACACGTTCTATCGGCCGAAGAATTGGGGCGACGGCGACGACGCGCCGGCCTACGGCCCGGTGCCGAGCACCGGCAAAGCCGATGCGCCGGGCGACAAGGCCGACGCGGCGAAGGGCCCTCAGGCCGCGACCACCAAACCGGAAGCGACGGCGAAGCTCTAAGCTGAAACTTTAATGTGGTATCATCGTTTGCATTGATGGCGGGGAGCGATCGGGAGGTCGTGATGGCGTCAATTCTGATGAGAATGGCAATCGCAATTGTGCTGACATTTGGCCTGGCCGCCGCGCTTTCTCAAGGCGCGTCCGCAGCGAGCGACAAGCGCCATCATCATGCGACGAAAACCCAGCCAGCCAAACAGCCAGCCGAGCAATATCTGCGCTCGGCCGCGCCGCCCGATCCGGAGCATCAGCAGCGCTGACCACGCCGCGCCTCACATCTCGATGTCGAGGCCGATGTCGAGATTCTGCACCGAGTGGGTCAGCGAGCCTGACGACAGATAATCGACGCCGGTTTCGGCGATTGCCGCGGCGCTCGCGAGCGTGATGCCGCCCGAGGCCTCGATCACCAGGCGACCCGCCACCATGGCGACCGCCCGGCGCATGGCGTCGAGATCGAAATTGTCGATCAGCACCACGTCGGCGAGGCCGGTGTCGAGCACCTCCTCGAGCTGATCGAGCGAGTCGACCTCGATCTCGACCTTGACCAGGTGGCCGATGGCGGCCTTGGCGCGGGTCAGCACGGCGCGAATGCCGCCGGCGACCGCGATGTGGTTGTCCTTGATCAAGACTGCGTCGTCGAGACCGAAGCGGTGATTGAAGCCGCCGCCGCAGCGCACCGCGTATTTCTCAAGCGCGCGCAATCCCGGCGTGGTCTTGCGCGTGCAGATGATCCGCGCCTTGGTATGGGCGATCTTCTGCACGAAGGCCGCGGTCGCGGTGGCGATGCCGGAGAGATGTCCGGCGAAATTGAGCGCGGTGCGCTCGGCCGCGAGGATCGCGCGCGCGTCGCCCGAAATCGTCATCAGCTTGGCGCCGGCGGTAATCGCCTTGCCGTCGCGGCTGTGCGGCTCGATCGCGATGTCTCGCGCAAGCCGCCGGAAGGTGGCCTCGACCAGCGGCAGGCCGGCGACCACGCCCGGCTTGCGCGCCGCCATGACGGCGCGGCCGCGCGTGTCTTCCGGCACCGTGGCGATCGAGGTGACGTCGCCGGCGCGGCCCAAATCCTCGGCCAGCGCCCGCGTCACCGCGTCTTCGATCTCGAGCGGCGAGACAAACGCTTGCGCACAAAAAAGCGACATGGATTGGTCCGAAGCTTTAAGCAAAGACTGCCAAATCCTTATCGACTACTGCCAAATATGGCAAACCCATGCGCCGGCCGACAGGTCAGCCATGCGCTTGCCGAATCGTGAGGCAGGTTTTCTTTGGTAGATCAGCCCCTATGTCTTATGGTCCACGGCTTCTCGAATCTCATACCCCCGGACTGCCAACAATGACCAGCCAGCCTAAGAGCAGCGAGTTCAGCACGCCGCAATCCGCCGCCGCGCCCGGCGGCTGGCGCACGCCCGCATTGGTCATCGGCTTCGGCTGTCTGATCACGCTGATCGCGTTCGGGCCGCGTTCGACGATGGGCTTCTTTCTGACGCCGTTGTCGAACGCCAATCACTGGGGCCGCGACGTGTTCGCGTTCGCGCTCGCCTTGCAGAATCTGCTGTGGGGCACCGCGCAGCCGTTCGGCGGCATGATCGCCGACCGCTTCGGCACGGTGCGTGTCGTGTGTGCCGGCGCCTTGCTTTACGGCACCGGCCTCGTGCTGATGTCGCGCGCCACCAGCGCGCCGATGCTCGACGTATCGGCCGGCGTGCTGCTCGGCTTCGGTCTCGCCGGCTGCTCGTTCCCGGTCATCATTGCCGCCTTCGGCAAGATCCTGCCGAAGGAATGGCGCTCCGTCGCGTTCGGCTTCGGCACCGCCGCCGGCTCGTTCGGCCAATTCCTCTATTCGCCGATCGCGGTGGCGTTGATGGATAGGTTCGGCTGGCAGCAGACGCTGGTGATCTTCGCGGCGACTTTGCTCATCGTACTGCCGTTGTCGCTAGCGCTGTCGACGCCGACAAGCGATTCAGCGAAGGATGCCGCCGCGCCTCAGCAATCGCTGTGGCAGGCGCTGCGCGAAGCCTTCGCGCACCGCTCCTATGTGCTGCTGGTGCTCGGCTTCTTCACCTGCGGCTTTCAGCTTGCGTTCATCACCGTGCACATGCCGTCCTATCTGGTCGACCGCGGACTTTCCGCGCAGGTCGGCGGTTGGACCATCGCCACCATCGGGCTGTTCAACATTATCGGCTCGGTCAGCGCCGGCTGGCTCGGCGACCGCATGCCCAAGCGCTATCTGTTGTCGTTCATCTATTTCGTGCGGGCGGCGGCGATCCTCGCCTTCATCGCGTTTCCGGTCACGACGGTGAGCTGCCTCGTCTTCGGCGCCATCATGGGCTTGATGTGGCTCTCCACCGTGCCGCCGACCAACGGCATCATCATGCTGATGTTCGGCACGCGGTGGCTGGCGACGCTTTCCGGTTTCGCCTTCTTCAGCCACCAGGTCGGCGGCTTCCTCGGCGTCTGGCTCGGCGGCCTGGTGTTCGACCGCACCGGCTCCTACAACGTGGTATGGTGGCTCGCCATCCTGTTCGGCGTGCTGTCGGCGCTGATCAACATGCCGATCGTCGAGAAGCCGGTGCCGCGCGTCGCCATGGCGGCGGCATAGCGACCCGTCTCTACAAAACGTTATCTGCGGGTCGCACTGTGCTCAGTGCCGGAGCTGCGGTTTGGCTCTTGTCCCGGGCACCTACGTCTTACAAACTCGCACGCCTGTGGTTAAGCGGAGTGCGCGGATGGCAACCTTCAAGGCGATCGTCATCGACAAGGCCGAAGCCGGCCAGTCGGTGCGGCTCACCGACTTCGACGAGAAGGATCTGATGGACGGCGACGTCACTGTCGCGGTCGAATACTCAACCGTGAACTACAAGGACGGCCTTGCCGTCACCGGCAAGGCGCCGGTGGTGCGCCGCTTCCCGATGATCGGCGGCGTCGATTTTTCCGGCACTGTTGAATCTTCGTCACACCCGGCCTGGAAGCCGGGCGACAAGGTCGTACTCAACGGCTGGGGCCTCGGCGAGACCCACCTCGGCGCCTATGCGGGGAAGGCGCGCGTCAAGGGCGATTGGCTGGTGCGGCTGCCGGCGAACATGAGCGCGCGCGACGCCATGGCGATCGGCACCGCGGGCTACACCGCCATGCTGTCGGTCATGGCGCTGGAGCGCGGCGGCATCACGCCGGCGCGTGGCGCGATCGTCGTCACCGGCGCCGCCGGCGGCGTCGGCTCGGTCGCGATCGCTATTCTCGCCAAGCTCGGCTACACGGTGACGGCGTCGACCGGCCGGCCCGCCGAAGCCGACTACCTCAAGGGCCTCGGCGCCGCCGAGATCATCGACCGCAAGGAGCTTGCAGGGCCGGCGCGGCCGCTCGCCAAGGAGCGCTGGGCCGGCGGCATCGACGCGGTTGGCTCGACGACGCTCGCGAATGTGCTTTCCATGACACGGTACGGCGGAGTTATCGCCGCATGCGGTCTTGCGGGCGGAATGGACTTGCCGACGTCGGTTGCGCCCTTCATCCTTCGTGGCGTGTCATTGATCGGTATCGATTCGGTGATGTGTCCGTTGCCACTGCGGCAGGAGGCGTGGCGGCGGTTGGACCAGGACTTGGCCAAGGACAAGCTCGCGGCGATGACCGCGGAGATCGGCCTTGGCGGCGTCATCGATGCCGGCAAGCGCATTGTCGAAGGGCAGGTGCGCGGCCGGATTGTGGTAAAGATCGGGTAAACAGGCGCGCGATTTGGCCACAAAGCTGGGCCAGCATTGAGGGGCGACGGGGTCGTTATGGTAAGGGGACGGTTAAGAACTTTTGTTAACGTCGCACTCACGTCGATCGTGGAGTTGCCGATGTTGAAGCGTATCGCCATCATCTGTGCGTGCCTGTTGGGGGCGGCCTCGGCCGTCGCCGAGGAGCTTGGGCCGGAGCAGGCCCGCGCCTTCGTGGTCGGCAAGCTGTTCTCCTATACCTGCTTCGACGGCACCGCCGGCGTGGGCCGCGTATTCCCTGACGGCTCGGTGGTCGGCACCATCCGACCGGGCGGCCAGGGCCAGTTGCGCTTTGCCGCGCTGCCGGCCGGCACCATCCGCGTCACCAGCACGTCGATGTGCGCGCATCTGAACGGCTTGCTGATCGAGCCGTGCTTTAGGGTGCAGAAGATCGACTACAAGAGCTTCCGCGGCTCGATTGCCGGGCTGTCGTTCGCCTATTGCGACTTCTCTCAGCGCAGCAATCCGCGCAACGAGATGATCGGCCGCAGCGCCTTCCGCCCGACCGCGACGACGGCAACGGTGGCGACGGCGCGGTCGTCGGAAGACTGAAGTAAACGACTCTCCCAAACCTCATGGCGAGGAGCGGCGCGAAAGCGCCGCGTCTCGAACCATGTGCGCGTTCAGAGCAGCATCCTTCGAGACGCGCCCTTCGGGCGCTCCTCAGGATGAGGACGGTGCGGTTAAGATGAGCGCGCTGGAGTTGGCGCGTCTTCGCTGCGCGCCCGCGGATAGAGCACGCGCTGGTACACCCAGCCGATGCCGAGCAGCACGATGCCGAGCCCGATCGCCGACAGCGCGCGATAGATGCCGCTGATGGTCGCGGTGTCGATGATGAAGACTTTGGCGATGGTCAGGCCGATGACGGCGAGCGCGCAGAACCGTGCCGGCTGCGAGCGCAGATAAAAGCCCAACGCCAAGAGCACGATGCCGAAGGCGAGCCATACGGTGGAAAATGCATATTGCTCGGCGTCGCCAGTCGGACCGGCCAGGATCGGGCCGTGGAACAGGCGGCGCACTTCGAGCGTCAGATAGAACAAGGCGAGCACGATGGCGGTGATGGTGGCGACGACGCGATAGGACATCGGACGCGTGGTGCGCGCGATCAGCGCCAGCGTGATGGCGAGCAAGGCCGGCAGGCCGTAGCCCAGCAGGATGAGATTGAAGAACGGCCCGCCGACCGGATGGTCGGCGAAGCGCGGTCCGACGGAGAAGAGAAGCTCGAACAGGATGGCGGCGAGCGTCGCTCCGGCGACGATCAGCGCCGCCGCGTTGTGCACGATGCTTTCGGTGCGGCCGCGCACGCGTTCGAGCCCGATGGCAGCCGCCAGGCCGGCATTGACGTAGAGCATGATTTCCACGACCTCGGCCGCCGGCCGGTAGATGTTGCCGCCGCTGACATAGTGGCGGATCTCGAGGACGACGAGCAGCACGGTGAAGAGCACAGCGCCGGCGTCGACCATGCGCGCCGGCAGGTCGTCGGCGCGCCGCCGCAACAGCCATCCGGCCAGCCAGAACGAAGCGGCCGGAACGCCATAGCCGTAAAGCAGCCAGTTGAAGATCGGCGTCGTGCCGAGATCGGTGCCGACGACGCGCGGTTCGTAAGCGAGCCGCGCCGTGACGACGGCGACCATGACCGCGGCGAGCCAGCGCAACCACGGCAGCGGCCGTTGCGCCGCGATCCAGGCGGCGCCCGGCACCATCAGCGCGAGCGCAATGGTGAGCCAGCCCTTCTCCAGCGCGAAGGTGAGGGCGAGCGCCAGCGCGGCGAGCGTGCCGGTCGCGAATATCGAGCTCGCCGCCATCAGGCCGGGCCGTGGCGCGCGCTTGATCAGCGCTTCGGTCGCGAGCCCGTAGATCGCCGCGAGCAGCAGCGCCAGCGCTGCGAACGGCAGCGAGCGGTCGAGCTGCGCGATGCGATAGTAGAGCGCGCCGAGCATGGCGAGCGGGGTCGCCACCGACGCTGCCGCCCACAGCACGGGGGCGAGCGCGCGCGACGAGCGGCCTTGCGCCAAAAATCCGCTGCCGCCGAACATCACGGCCCATCCGGCGCCGAGCACGAGATGCCAGCCGTAATCGTAGCGTTGCGGCTCCGGGATCGCCGGTGCCGTCGGGCCGGACGGCGCGAGAAGACCTTGCTTATGCAGGTACACTGCCCAGTGGGCCATCACGGCAGTTGCGAGCACGGCGGCAATCGGCACCGCGCCGGCCGCGGCCTCGGTGCGCCAGGCGATCGCGACGGTCGCGGCCGTCAGCACCACAAAGCCGATCAGCGCCACCGCATCGTGGTTGCTGCCGTAGACCAGCAGCGCCGCGACCGTGAGATAGACCGCAAGCGAGAGCGTCGAGATGCGGTCGATCTGGCCCGGTGCCGCCGGCGGGCCGTAGAGCAAGCCGCAGACCAGGAATGTTGCGGCAAGCGCGAATCCGATCAGCGCGTGGAAGACGTGCGCGCCGATCGCGGTGATCGGAAACGTGTCCATCGCTCCCGGCAGCGTCCACAGCGCGCTGAGCACGAGCGCGGCGATCGCAAGCCACTGCCAGAGCCGCAACCGTGCCAGCGCGAAGGCGGCCGCGGTGACGACGGTGAGATAGAGATAGAGCGCCCAGTAATCCGGCTTGTCGGACGCAACCAGCATCGGCGTCACATAGGCGCCGACGACGCCAAGGCCGGCGAGCGCCGGTCCGTGCAACAGCGCCGCCGCCAAGGTGGCGAGCGCAACGACACCAAGGAGAACGAAGGCGTGCGCGGGCCCGAGGAATCCGTAAAGCGCGTAGGCGGCGTAGACCGTTGCATAGGCCGTGACCGTGCCGGCGGCGGTCAGCGTGCCGGGAATATGGGCCGACGGCACGCCGGCAAGCCCGGAAAGATTCTCCTTGCGCCGGGTCCATTCGCCGGCCGCGACCAGCACAAAGGCCAAGAGCGCGCCGAGGAAGATCCGCACGCCCGGGCCGATGAGGCCCTGCTGGATCGAGTAGCGCACCAGAAAGATGCCGCCGAGCGCCAGCGCCACGCCGCCGACCCAGACCACCCAGCGGGTGCCGAAGCGTTCCTCGAAGCCGATTGGTTTCGCGGGCGCCGCGTGAGCCGGCGGCCGCGCTGCGGCCGGAACGGTAGCCGGTTGCGGCGAGGGCAGCGGTGGCGGAGGCGGCGGGGTAGCGGCGACTTGCGCCGGTGCCGGTGCCGGCCGGGCCGGTGCGGGCTGGGCTGCCGGGAAGGGCGGTGCAGGCGCGATGCCGGTTGCCGCCGGCGCTCGCTCCAAGACGCGCACTCTCGCTTCGATCTGCCGCAGCAGCTTTCGATTGCTGATCGCCATGACGAGCGCGGCGCCGGCCACGAACGGCAGCGCCAGCAGCAGGACTACGGCCAGTTCGAATGGGTCGTCCAGTCGCATCGGCGCCCCTGGCCTCGCGATTTCGTCGCGAGTGTAAGGCTAAAGGTTCGGCTGTCTACTCCAGGTCGAGGCTGAACGGCATGGCCTCGTCGGCCATGACGCCACGGCCGATGGTCTCGATGGCGGCGACCATGCGGCCGTCGCGGCCGAGCAATTTGTCGGCGAGCGCGACGATGCGGATATTCGGCGTCGCCGTCGGCGACGCGCGGCGCAGCGCCTGCGCGATGGCCGCCTCGTCGCGCCGCGGATTGAGCGCGCAGACCGACGCATAGGCGCTCGCGGTCGAGCGGCTGATTCCCATGTAGCAGTGCACCACCAGCGGCGCGCGGCGATCCCAGTCGCGCACGAAGCGGATAAGGTCGGCGACGTGCCCCGCGCCGGGCATGATATAGCCGTCGAGCGGCGCCGAGATATCGTGCAGCCGCAGCCGCAAGTGATGCTCAGGCCTGATGCCGTGGGGCCGCAGCACCATCGCCTCGTCGCCGATCAGCGACACGACATGACGCGCGCCGGTGTCTTCGACGGTTTCTTGCAAGCGTACCAGCGAGCAGACGTGAATCATGGCTGCCTTCATATAGGCATGGCCGGGCAGCGCAAGTACCGCCCTCTTTTGATCGATATCAATGAACCTCGGGTCTCGCGGCTTGAAGCTAATATATAATGCATCTTCAATTCGCTCCGATGATCGACAATCCCTTCATCGTCATTTTTGTTGCGCTCGCCCTCCAATGGGGTGCGGCCTACGCCGGTGACGTCCTGCGCAAGCGGGTACGTCCGATCGAGACTAAAGAGCGGCAAGACCTCGATATCGTCTTGACCGCGGCCTTGACGCTGTTTGCTCTCATCATCGGCTTCAGCTTTTCGATGGCGGTAACCCGCTACGATCAGCGCAAGAACTACGAGGAGGCCGAGGCCAATGCGATCGGTACGGAATATCTACGCGCTGACCTGCTGCCGGCCGACGACGCGACGAAGGTGCGCGCGCTGCTGCGGACCTATATCAATCAGCGCATCCAGTTCTATCGAGGCAACGAGCGGCAAATAAGCGATACCGCCCCTAAGCCCGAACAGGTGCAAGCCGAATTGTGGTCGGCGGTCGCCCATGCCGCCGCGACCCAGCCGACGCCGGTCGTCGCTCTGGCCGTCGCCGGCATGAACGACGTGTTGAATGCGCAAGGCTACACGCTGGCTGCCTGGCTCAATCGCATACCAATGGCGGCGTGGGCCCTGATGGGATTGATCGCCATCTTCTCCAACTTGCTGCTCGGATATCGCGAGCGAAGCTCCACCAAGCTTGCGCCGCTCGTCTTGCCGGTCATGGCGTCGATTGCGTTCTTCCTGATCGCGGACATCGACAGTCCGAACGGCGGCGCCATTCACGTCGCGCCGCACAATCTCACGCTGACGGCACAATCGATGAAGGCGCCGTGACCGCGGTCCGATCCAGCGCGGCTTAAGAAATTTGCATTCGGACGTGGACCGCGCCAGCTGCGCGCTGCGTCGTCACCTTGAGTCCGCTGTTTTCGAACACTCTCAGCATCGCGGCGTTCTCGGCAAGGACCTCGGCGATCAGCTCGCTGAGCCCGGCATCCCGGGCGATGACGACGAGATGACGCAGCAAGGCCGAGCCGATACCTTGCCCCTGGAATTCATCGACGACGGCGAACGCGACTTCGGCGCTGCCGGGCTGCACCACGACATAACGTCCGCCGCCGACGATCGCTGATTGGCCGCCCTCGCCAACGACCGCGACCAGGGCGACGTGATTGACGAAATCGACGTTCAGGTAATACGCCTGCTCGGCTTGCGAAAAATCGCGCTTGGCGCCGAAGAAACGCCGGCGCATCGATTGGGCGCCGATGTGCGACACCGCGACAAGCATGTCGGCTTTGTCGTCCGGCTTCAGCGCGCGGATTTCGACGCGGCGGCCGTCGCGCAAGCGTTCTTCAGCCGTGTAATTCGCCGCCTTCGACATCGCCGGCGCCCAAATCGCATCAGCTCTTCATCTCGTGTGTCAGCTCCAGGGTCACGAGCCGGGCCAGCAGCGTTGCGGGATAGAGCTGGCCGATAACGGCCTCGAGATTGGCCAGGCCCCGCGCGTAGGGATGTAGCGGGACAATGTCGCCGTAACCGATCGTCGTCAGCGTGACGAAGCTGAAATAGACCAGGTTGCCCGCAATGGCGAAGTTGCCTTGCGGCGGTTCGAGGCCCTTGAACGCATCGGGGACCAGCAGCGCAACGAGGCCGAACACCGCCACGAATGTCAGCCCGATGGTGAGATAGAGCAGGATGCCCCCGACGATGCGATGCAAGGTCACCTTGCCGGGCCCGAACACGGTGCGCGCGACGACGGCGCTCAGCGTGACGCCGGCAATGAGCCAGGCAAGCGAGTCGAGAAAGGTATCCATCAGCGTAGGCTGCCGGAACTCCATCTCGGCGGCGACCAGGATCAAGACGATAGCGGCCAGGATCGAGCCTGCCGCCATCCAGTTGGCGGCGAGCATGAAGGCTGCCGGAACCAGCACCGCCCCGAAGATGAGGCCGAAGTAGCGCCCCGACACGACGCCGCTTGCTTGCAACGGGGCGATCACGAAGATCAGCAACGTAAGCAGGATCGTCAACGTCGTCAGCAATTTATCGCTGAGCTGCGTATTTCCACGCAGGCGAGAGCGTGCGCTATTCATCGGCGCCACGCCGACCGCACCGCCAGACGCTTGCGATCGCGGCAGAGATTCACGTCAATGCCCGCTGAAGACCAGATTCTGGAACGGCAGCACCAGGGCCTGCAGCCGCAGAATGAGCGCGTGCACGAGCGCGAGCGCATCGACGACGTGGAGAACAAACGCGCGCATCGCGCCGGTGTCTTTCGCCACGATCTCGTCGTGGTTGCTCGAATAGGCGTTGGCGATGCAGCTGCTGCCCGGCGTCACGCCGTCGAGGCCGCCTTTGTAGAGCGGCTCGAGAAACACCAGAAGGGTGCCTGGACGCGATACCTGCTGCACGTCGATGAGCTGCTCGCCGCCGCGGAACTGGCCGGCGGCGATGTAGTCCTGCACCGATGTCACCACCATCGGGATGACGGTGAATGGCTTTGACACGCAAGTCACCTCGGCGACCATGCCGATCTTCATGATCTGCGCCTCGATCTGATCGAAGCCGGCCTGCAGAAAGCGCTCGCCCGAACCCTCGGGGATCAGCACGCCGGCCGGTCGCATCAGCGGATTGACCACGTCGCCCACCCGAAGGGTGAATTGCTCGACGCGTCCGTCAACGCCGGCGCGGACGACGGTTTTTCTCAAGTCCGACTCCGCCACCTCCAGATCGGCTTGGGCGCCGGCTTTCTGGGCAGGGAGCACGTTTGCGATGCGCTCTTGGATGCCCTGCTTCGCGGCCGTGGCAGAATCGATCTCGCCAAGCTGGCCCTCGGCGCGCACTTCCAGCCGCTCGATCTCGCGGGCCGGAACGTTTCCCGGATTGCGCCGCTGCAGCTCTCGCTTGGTCTCCAGTTCGTCGAGCGTTTGCTGGTGAGCGCTCATGGCCTCTTGAATTTGGCCTTCAGCTTTTCTCAGGTCCGCGCGGGCGACTGACATTTCCGCATCGATTTCCGCAATCTTGTGCCGCGCGCCGTCGGCCGCGGCCTGCTGCTTGGAGCTGTCCAGCCTGAAGATCGGCTCGCCTTGCTTGATGGGGCCGCTGACGCCAACGTAAACCTCGGCAACGCGGCCGTTGATCTCGGGAACGATCGGCACGGTGCGGAAGAAAAGCGTGACGCTGCTGGTCGACGGATGATTATAAAAAACCGTGGTGATGAGCAGGACCGTGAGGATCACGCAGGACGTGATCCCCCAGCGAAGCTCGAACCAGACGGAGTAAAGGGTTATCTCCTTGCCGAGCCGCTTGCCCTGCCGATAGCGGCGATAGAGATAATCCGGAACGATCGTCAGCAGCGAGCAGAACATGAGCTCAAGCATGGTCCAGCTCCTTCAGGTTCGCTTCGCTGGTTGCGGGCGCCGGCGGCCGTTCGGGCACACCGTCGATCTTCTTGGCTCCCCCGTTCGCCGCGGCGGCCTTGTCGACCGGTTCGGCCGCTTCCGGATTTTGATCGGCGCCTTCGCCCGGTTTGATCCCGGCCAACTTTTCGAGCGAGCCCGCCATCCGGCCGAGCATGCCGCCGAAATCGGGAAAGTCGACCAGCGCCAGGAGCAGGCCCGCGATCCAGAAGATGTGCATGTGGGTGAACAGCGCGATCAGGCCCAACACCGCGACGATCTCGAACTGCAGCTTGTGAGTCCGATGCGCAATCCGCTCGGGCAGCGTATGCAGGCGAAGAAACAGGATGCCGAAGCCCAAGACCGCAGCCAGCAGCACGATGGTCATGATGACCATCAGCACATCGGTCTCGCCGGGCGCGGTGATGAACGACGGCAGATGGTGGGGTGCGGCTGGGTGCAGTGTATCAGCCATACTGCAACTCCTGTCGAAAGCCACGGGTCAGGGCGCCGTTCGGGGCAGGATAGACCGCCCCGCCGGGGGCGCGATACAGCAATCTTACTGCCAAGCTCTTGAATACCGCCAGCGAAAGCAGTTAGCCTGCAATATCGGCGAAAACCGGCGATAACTCAGTTCAAATTGCGACACTAGGAGCAGACGCCATGAAATATCGGCTGGTCGCGCTTGGATTGCTGCTCGCTGTTCCCGGCGCGCCATCTGCCCAAGCGCAGGTGACCGTGGACGCCACCAAGATTACCTGCATGCAGTTCGCGACCGGCAAGATCGGCCGGCAAGGGGCGGTGGCGAATTGGCTCAGCGGTTATTTGAACGCCAAGCGCGAAAACACCACCATCGACGTCACGGCCATGACGAGAAACGTCAAGAAACTGGAACAATATTGCCTGAAGCACCATGACGAGCTGCTCATGGACGCGGCCAAGAACGTGTTCGGCGCGAACTAGCAAGGACGCCAACGAGCGCGGCAAATGCGCCATTGCGCGCACGGCGGGAGGTGCCATGTCTCCCTTGCTCCAGGAAATTCGACATACTCCGCTGCTCTGGCTGCTGGCGCTGGTGCCGGTAGTCTTGGTCGCGCAGGTCGTAAAGCCCGAAGCACATACGCTTCTCTTCGTGCTTTCGGTTCTGGCCATCGTGCCGTTGGCGGCCCTGTTGAGCCGCGCAACCGAATCCGTCGCCGCCAAGACCGGCGATATGGTCGGCGGCTTGCTCAATGCCACGTTGGGCAATCTGACGGAATTGATCATCACACTCGCGGCGTTGCGCGCCGGGCAATATGTGCTGGTCAAGGCCTCCATCGCCGGAGCCGTCGTCACCAACACGCTGTTCATGCTGGGCGCGTCGTTTCTGCTCGGCGGGCTCAAGCATCACGTGCAGGAATACAACAGCAACAGCGCGCGCCTGCAGGCCGGACTCTTGTTCGTGGCGACCATCGCCATGCTCGTTCCCTCGGTGCTCGCCGATACCGAGACCTCGGGCGTGACCGCGCACTTCACCCAGCCGCTGAGTCTCGGCTTGTCCGTGTTGCTTATCGGCCTTTACGGGCTGGGGCTGCTGTTCACGCTGGGCACCCACCGCGAGTTCTTTGCCAGCGCCGCCCATGCCGAGTCTGAAGAAGAAGCCCCGTGGCCCATCAGCTTGGCCTTAGCCACGCTGGCCGGGGTCACGGTGCTGGTGGCGCTGGTCAGCGAGGTGTTCGTCGAGTCGGTGCAGCAGGCGGCGACCGCGCTCGGCATCGCGCCGGCGTTCGTCGGCTTCATCATCGTGGCGCTGGTGGGCGGCGCCGCCGAAATGGTGTCGGCGTTTGCCGCCGCGCGCAAGAACAGGCTCGATTTGAGCGTCGGCATCGCGCTCGGCAGCGCGTCGCAGATTGCGCTGTTCGTCGCGCCGGTGCTGGTGCTGGCGAGCTACGTCATCGGCCCGACGCCGATGGATCTGCAGTTTTGGCCGGCCGCGGTGGCGATGATGCTGATCGCGACCATGGCCGCTTCGCTCGTCACCAATGCCGGCCGGTCGGCTTGGTTCGTCGGCGCGCTGCTCACGATCGTGTACGTTATTTTCGCGCTGGCGCTCTATCTGCTGCCACCCAAGATGCAGTGATTTTCCGGAGACGTAGCCGCACGCCGGAGTTCAGTCCTTGGCCGCGAGGCTTCGATCTTTCCTGTCGGGCCAATCGACCGCGTGGGCTTTGAGGTAGCTTTCGACGGCGGCTTCGATCGTCGGGAAGAAGAAATTTTCGCCGATCTGCGCGAACAGGCCGAAGCGCTTGAGCTTGTCCTTGACCGGATCTTTGAGCTCGGCGAAGCCAAGCTCGATCCCGGTGTCGCGCAGCGCGGCGATCAAGTCCGTGAGCGCATCGGCCGCGGTCACATCGACGCTGGTGACGGGCTCCGCCGTGATGACCAGCCGGCGCGCGGCAGTGGGTGCCCTTGCCACGGCATCGAGCGCGCGCTCCTTGAACAATTCGGCATTGGCGAAGAACAGCGGCGCATCCCAGCGGAACAGCACCAGGCCGGGAATTTGACGCGCGCCGGGATAGCGGGTGAGGTCGTGGTAGCCCTCGACACCGTCGGCGCGGCCGAGCACCGCGGAATACGGACGCCAGCCGTCCCACAGGAACTCGATGATGGCGATGACGATCGCAAGACCGATGCCTGGGATGGCGCCAAACACCGCGACGCCGGCAAAGCAGACGATGGACAGCCAGAACTCCCAGCGCTGAATGCGAAAGATGCGAGCAAGGTCGGCGATCTCGATCAGCCCGATGGCGGAAGCGATGACGACGGCGGCGAGCGCGGCCGAGGGCAGATTGCGCAGCAGGCTCGGCGCGAACACCAGCAGCGCAGCGACGGCAAGGGCGCCGACGACTCCGGTCAATTGGGTCTTGGCGCCGGCCGCTTCGGCCACCGGCGTGCGCGACGAACTGCTGCTGATCGGAAAACCTTGGAAAAATCCGGCGGCCAAATTCGCGGCTCCAAGCCCCACCATCTCCTGGTTGGGATCGACCGGCGTGCCGAGCCGCGCCGCGTAGGCGCGCGACAGCACGCTGGTGTCGGCGAACGATACCAGCGCAACCGCGCCGCCGCCGATGAGAACCGAAACGATGTCGTCGTAACCGATCCACGGCAGCGCGAAGGCCGGCAGGCCTTGCGGCAGCGGACCGAGCACCGACACGCCGGCGCGCCCGCCCAAGTCGAACAGGCCGACGATCGCGGTGGCGCCGACCACGGCGATCAATATGCCGGGCACGTGCTTGTTGCTCTTGAGCAGCAAGATGACGGCCAAGGTGCCGGCGCCGATGGCGGCCGCAGTCCAGTTTGCCTTGCCGTCCAGAAGCGCTTTGGCGATGGCCCAGATTTCGCGTAGCGGGCCGGCGTCCTCGATCTTGAAGCCGAAAAATTTCGGCAGCTGGCTGATCAGCACCGTCAGCGCGATGCCGTTCATGTAGCCGTAGCGGATCGGCTTCGAGAGGAGCTCGGTGATGAAGCCGAGCCGGGCGACGCCGGCGAGAATGCACACGGCGCCCGACACCACCGCCATCGCGCCGGCGAGCGCAACGGCGCGCTGCGGGTCGCCGCCGGACAGCGGCAGGACGACACCGAGGATGACGGCCGCGAGCGAAGAGTCCGGACCCAGCACCAGGATGCGGCTCGGACCGAACACGGCGTAGGCCAGCAGCGGCACGATGGTGGCGTAGAGACCGTAGATGCCCAGCACGCCCGACGCCACGGCGTAGGCGATGCCGACCGGCACCAGCATGGTCGTCAACACGAAGCCGGCGACGACGTCGTGCGGCAGCCACGCCGCCTGATAGTGGCGCAGCGTCACAAGTCCTGGAGCCCAGCGAAGCCAATCGCTCCGTCCGGGCGCCTCAGAGGTCGTCGCGCGGTCCATCCCCAAGCGGTCAGTGCGGCAAGCGCACCCCGTGCGGCACTTGCGCGCCCGATCCGAGCCAGTGTGCGTAGCTCTCGAAGGTCAGACCAAGCTTGTCGTAATAGACACGCAGATAGCCATCGCTTCCGCGCACGACCGCGTTCGGCATGACCTGCTGCACCTCCTGCGCCATGACGCCGACATAGGCCTTGTCGCTGCCGTTATAGCTGAAGCGATAGAAGCCCAGCCCATTGTCGAGATGGCCAATGAGCGCGATGTCGTGCTTGAGCAGGATGTCGGAGCGCCGTCCGCCGCCGCCGCGGCCTCCACCGCCGCCGCCACGACCGCCGCCGCCGCCGCGCATACCGCCGCCACCGCCACCACGCATGCCGCCACCGCCGCCGCCCCGCGCCCGCATGGCAGCGCCACCGCCGCCACCACCACCGCGATGCGAAACGCGCGCGCCGCCGCCGCGATTGCCGCCGCCACGGTTGGCGCCGCCGCGATTGCTTGGTCTCTGCGCCGCCTTATTACGCTGACCCCCACCTGATGGACGGGTGCTTGGACGATTGCCGCCGCTCGGACGGTTTCCGGCGTTGGGCCTGTTACCCGCACCGGCACCAGGACGGTTTTGGCCGACATTGCCTCGATTGCCGCCAGCGCCCGGCTTGATCACCTGCTGGCCGCCGCTGCCGCGGAAATTCAGCTGATTGTTGCCGCGATTGCCGACGCCCTGGCCGGCGCGATGGTCGACGCGCGGTTTCCAGGCGGCGCCGCCGCCTCCGCCGGGCCGGCCGCCGATATTGATATTGTTGTTGTTCCAGTTCACCCCGCCGCCCCAGTAGTTGCCGCCGTGCCAACGCCCGAGCGCGTAGCCGGCGCCGAAGGCAACGCCGGTGGCGAGCAGGCCCGCGCCGATATAGCCGGGCGCGCCCCAGTAATAGGGTGGATAATCGGGATACGGCCAATCGCCATAGACGACGCCCGGATCGTAATACGGCACGTACATCATGTCGGGGTCGGTCGGCTCGATGGCGATGACCTGCCTGTTGTTGACCTGCTGGACCGTGACTTTCTGCTCCTTGGTTGACTGCAGCTTGTTGTTGGCTTGCGCCTTGGTGCGCAGGCGCTGGATCGCATCCATCACATCGGCTTGCTGCGCCACGACCGCGTCGCCGAGCTTCTGCGTCCAGTCGAGCTTCGTGCTCATCATCTGCAGCACGTCGGGCGTCGCGACCAAGGACTTGATGCTGTCATCCCAGTCCTGTTTGTCGAGCGCCGCCTTCAACGCGTCGTCTTTGAGATTTTTGTTCGCTTCAACCCAACGCTCGGCCTCCACGATGTCGAGCGGATAGGCCGAGGCCATCAGCACCTGGGCCAGCAGCGGATCGGGATAGAGCGCGATCGGCGCGACCAGCTGATCGAGTTCGGCGGGCTTGAGAAGCGGCGCACTGGGGGTGGCGGCCGGCGGCGGCGCTGTCTGCGCTTTGGCGCCAATCGGCAAGAGGATCGCTACAGCCAACGCAATCGATCGAAGGGCGAGCAGTGCCATCGACTCCTCCCTACTCAATGCGACTTATGATGCAGTGCGACAGGCTCTACCGGGTTCCATTCTTATTCACATTCGGAGCGTGTAGCATTCAACGGTCTTTGACCTGCGTCAATACGCCGGGCGACCGGCCGTGCCATTAGGACAAAAGACCGAGCGGGGAGGATGTCATGACACCCCCAACGAGACCTTTCGAACGCTGCGTGCAATGCAATCGGGCACTGACCGCTCCGGAGTGGTCCGAGCAGGTCACGCCATCGAGACTCTGCCATTGGTGGCGATGCCGTTGCGGCTGCGAGTTCGAAACGTTCGAAGACCTGCCGCCCGAGGCGAGACTTCAGCCCGAAATTGTCGAGCAGTTCCTGTCGAGCTTGATCGTTGCGTGAGCGCGAAGCGCGTCGGCGGCGATCACGATTGCGTGTTCCAGATTTAGATGCTGGCAATCCGCTCACGCCGCGAATAGCGCCTTGATCCGGCCAAAATACCGCATCGCCGCGGTCTCGGCCGGCCACGGTTTCAGATAATCGCGCTCCATGGTGGTCGACAATGCCGGCGGCTTGCCGAAGAAGCGCCGCGCCTCGGCGGCTTCGAAACCGGCAAGCCGCGTCGCTTCCAGATACGCGGCGCTTGCGTCCGCCGCCTTGATCAGCGCCGCAAGCTCGAGCGACGTCGTCGCCGGCAAGCCGAAGCGGCGATGGATCGCCGCCAGCAGGCGGTGCTCGACCGCCTTGTAGTCGCCGCCGATCACCGCCTTGAACGGCGAGATCATGTCGCCGATGACGTATTCCGGCGCGTCGTGCAGCAGCACCGTGAGCCGGCCCCCGCGGTCGAGCCGCGGCGAGCGGATGCGCGCCAGCGCCTCGACCAGCATGCAATGCTGCGCTACGGAGAAGATGTGCGCGCCCTTGGTCTGGCCGTTCCAGCGCGCGACGCGGGCCAGTCCATGCGCGATATCTTCCAGCTCGATGTCGAGCGGCGAGGGATCGAGCAGATCGAGCCGCCGGCCCGACAGCATGCGCTGCCAGGCGCGCGGCGCGGCGATGACGCGTAGCGCCGGCCGCTTGGCGCGCCGCGCCCGCTCAGCCACGGCCGCGCGATCCAAGCTTCTGCACGGCGTCGTGGCGGTGGCAGGTGATCAAATGGTCGTTGACCATGCCGACCGCCTGCATGAACGCATAGACGATGGTCGGCCCGCAGAACTTGAAGCCGCGCTCTTTAAGGTCCTTGGAAATGGCGCGCGAGGTCGCGGTCTCGTCCGGCACCTGCCGCGTCGACTTGTAGTGATTGATCTGTGGCTTGCCGTCGACGAAATCCCACAGCAGCTTGGAAAATCCCGGACCCTTTTCCATTATGTCGAGGAAGGCGCGCGCCGACAGCACCGCGCCCTCGATCTTGGCGCGGTTGCGCACGATGCCGGGATCCTGCATCAGGCGCTCGATTTTCGCCGGCCGGTAGCGCGCGATCTTCTCGGGCGCAAATCCGTCGAAGGCGCGGCGGAAATTGTCGCGCTTGCGCAGGATGACGATCCACGACAGCCCGGCCTGAAAGCCGTCGAGCATGAGCTTCTCGTAGAGCGCGCGGTCGTCATATTCCGGCACGCCCCATTCGCTGTCGTGATAGGCGACATAGAGCGGATCGTCTTTCGGCCACGGGCAGCGCGCGAGGCCATCGGTGTGAGCAGGTTTCGCGCTTTTCATTCGGCGGCCTTCGTTGCGCTGGAAGCCTTGGTTTCACCGGGAAACGCAAACTGCGCCCAGTCCGGCTTGATGGGTTGGATGGCAACGCCGCCGGCGAAAAGCCGCTGGCCTTGGGCCAAAGCCTCGCTCACCCGGTCGAGCCGCAATAGCGCAAGCGCGTGGCCGCCCGCCGCCGAGCCGAAGGTGCCGACCGGACGATCGCCGGCCATCACCGCGGCGCCCGCCGCAGGCTCAGGCCCGTCGTAGCGCACCGGCACGATGCGCGTGCGCGCCGTGCCGCGATGCTCCATGCGCGACACTACTTCCTGGCCGACATAGCAGCCCTTGTCGAAGTCGACGCCGCCGAGCTGATCCATGTCGGCCTCGTGCGGGAAGGCGTCGCCATAGGCGAAATCGCTGCCGCCCTGCGGCACGCCCAGCACGATGCGGTGTGCCTCGTAGGCGCCGGGCTCGACGAGGCTGGCGCCAAGCTCGGCCGCGGCCGCGCCGGCAAGGTGCGGCGGCAGCAGCACTCGAATGCCGAGCGCCCGCAGGCGCGGATCGGCAAAACTCAGGCCCTGCCGGGTCGTGCCGCCGCCGTCCCAGGCCGCCAGCACGCCGAGCGTTTCGGAAAGATCTTCGATCATCACCTTCGCGCGAAGTTTGTAGAGGTTGAGCTTCCCAACCAAGGCGCCGCAAAGCGCCCGTGGCGCGTCGAGAAAGAAGCCGCCGCCATCCTTGGCCTGAGCTTCGGTCGCCATGAAGTCGGCGACGATCTTGCCCTGCGGCGTCAGCAGTGCGCAGAACCGCGCCACGCTCGGCTTGAGCGCGAGCATGTCGGCGGTGACGAGCCCGTGCAGAAAGTTCCGCGCCGCGTCGCCTGCGACCTTGACCACGCCGCGATCGGGGAGAAGGGCAGCCTTCATGCACAAACCTTGTCGCCGCAATGTTCCTGCAACCTAGATCGCCGCAAAATTTCGCTCAAGAGTTGCCCGGTAAGTTGCCCGGTCCCTGGGTTTTCAACAAAAGTCCGGTGCAAATGGCCGGCGATCCTACCTGTCGCTGCGCCGGGGCATCAGACCCTGATATATATGGTATCGCGATATGGAGACCGCGGGACGATCTTCCGAAATCGGCGATTGATCTGCGGTCGCGCCGAGCGATTGCAACGCGGCCTTGGCTACTGCCGCGAGATCCGCACTGAAAACTCGCCGTTGCGGATGCGCCCGGCCAGGTTCTCGGCGTAACGGGCGGCGGCCTCTTCACCGTAAGTCGTGGTCAATTCGGCGAGCGCCAGAAACAGCGCGGTCTGTGCCAGGCAATCGCCTTCGATGCCGTCGTGCAGCGCCTCGACCCAGGCGTCGTGCAAAAAGCCGAGCGCAATGCGTTTCTGCTCATGCTCGGGCGCGGCGTCCTGGGCGGCCAAATTCGATATCGCGGTGGTCATTGAAAGTGTCTTGCGCCACGCCCCGGCGGCGTCCCCTGTCCACGGCGAAATTAGCACGGGATGCCGGGGGAAAAGGCCGAAGCTGCGGGCAGGGTTAATGCCTGGGCGCAGGACTTTTGCGTCAATTGGCGTAGCGGGCGGTGATCTCGCGGGCGATCGAGGCGCCCTCCTGCAGGTAGCGGTGCATGACCACGCCGGCCGCCGGCGTGCAACTCCGATAGCTTTGCTGGAAGCCGCGATAGCCGCGGTTGAAGCTCGCCACCATCTGGTCATGGCGGTTGCCGGCCGGCGCTTCGGCGTCGATCAGGGTCTGGGCCTCGGTGCGCCAGTTCTGCCCTTCGTAGTTCGGGCAAATGCCGCGCAGGAAATGCAGCGCGCCGAGGATTTCGGAGAGCCGCTGCAGGTCACGGTCGTAGGGCGCGGCCTCGATCTGCGGCGGCACCGGCGCCGCCGACTGCGGCGCCGCTTGGCCCGGGCCCGGAGGCTTTGGCTGCCCCGGCGGCAGGGCGGGCTTGGGCGGCTGCGGCTGGGTCTGGAACGGCGGCTGGTTCTGGTACTGGCGCCACGGCTGCTGCTGATAAGGCTGACCGAAGCCGAAGAACTGCGCGCGGGCGGGGCCCGCGGCAAGGCACAGCGCGAGCGACAATGCGGTCAACGGGCGAAGCATCGGCATCGATACGACCTTAAGGGTCAGGCGTATCGCCGAGCAAGACGGCAGGGTTGAGGCGGTGGGCGCCGCCGGAGGATGGCTTGGGAACGTAAATGCGCCTGTCCAGCCGGATGGCCGCTATGGTGTCCCGGACCTATACGCGGTCCCATTGGGCGTGCCCTGCCGGGCGCGCGTCATCGCGGTTTCTCTAAGCGGTGGCGCGCTGGTCGCCCTGCAGGAACATGCGCTCGATCTCACTTGGCGGCCGGGCCTTGCTGAACAGGTAGCCCTGCATCTCGACGCAGCCGACCGATTGCAAGGTCTCGAGCTGCTGCTTGGTCTCGACGCCTTCGGCAGTCGAGATCATGTTGAGGCTCTTGGCGAGCCCCGCCACCGCGTGAACGATGGCGAGCGGCTCGGTGCCGTTCGAGAGATCCTGAATGAACGAGCGGTCGATCTTGATCTTGTCGAACGGGAAGCTGCGCAGATAGCTGAGCGACGAATAGCCGGTGCCGAAATCGTCGAGCGCGATCTGCACGCCGAGCGCGCGCAGCTTTTCCAGCGTCGCGAGCGTGTTGAAGGTATTCTGCATCAACACGGTCTCGGTGATCTCGAGCTGCAGGCGCTTTGCCGGCATGCCCGAGGTCTCGAGCGCGTCCATCACCACGTCGGTCAGATTCCGGCTCTTGAGCTGCGACGGCGACAGGTTGACGGCGACCTTGATGTCGGCCGGCCACTTGGAAGTTTCCAGGCAGGCCCGGCGCAGCACCCATTCGCCGAGCGGCACGATGAGGCCGGTCTCCTCGGCAATCGGGATGAAATCGGCCGGCGAGATCAGCCCGCGCGTCGGATGGTTCCAGCGCAGCAGCGCCTCGAACGCCGTGATCTTGTTGTCCTGAAGGTTGACGAGCGGCTGGTAGTGAAGCTCGAATTCGTCTTTGACCATCGCCTTGCGCAAGTCCATGTCGAGCTCGCGCCGCGCCTTCATGCGCGCGTCCATTTCCGGCTCGAAGAACCGGTAGGTGCCGCGGCCGTCGGCCTTGGCGCCGTAGAGCGCCATGTCGGCGTTCTTCAGAAGAAGATCGGGCTCGACCGCGTCGACCGGCGCCACCGAAATGCCGATGCTGATATCGGCGAGAATCTGATGGCCGTCGATATAGTAGGGCCGGGTGATCGATTCGCGGATGCGCTTGGCGAGCGCCACCGCATCGGCCGGATCGTTCATGCCGGTCATCACGATGGCGAATTCGTCGCCGCCAAGCCGCGCGATGGTGTCGGGCGCGCGGGTGCAGCCGCGCAGCCGCTCGGCCACGACTTTCAGGAGCTCGTCCCCGATCGGATGGCCGAGCGTGTCGTTGACGCTTTTGAAGTGATCGAGATCGAGGCAGAGCATCGCCAAGCTCTCGCCACGCTTGACGCGCCGCAGCTCATATTCGAGCCGTTCGCGCAGCATGCTGCGGTTCGGCAGATCAGTCAGCGCGTCGTGGCGCGCCATGTGCACGATGCGCTCTTCGGCGCGCTGTCGCTCGGTGATGTCCTCGTGGGTGGCGATCCAGCCGCCGCCGGCCACCGGCGTTCGGATGATGGAGAACACGCGGCCATCGGCTGCCTTGGCGGTGCCGGTGGAATTCTTGCCCTGGGCGGCAAGCTCCGCGACCTCGGCCATGTAGACGTCGGTGTCGCCGCAAAACGTGCCGACTGCCTTGCGGTGCGCGAGCAGGTCGCCGAGCCGGCAACCGGGAACGACGATCTCGGGCGACAGGCCATACATCTCGATGTAGCGCTGATTGCAGAACACCAGGCGCGCATCGGCGTCGAACAGCAGCACGCCTTGCGACATGTTGCTCAGGACGGTGTCGAGCAGCGTCAAGTAGTCCTTGTGCTCGGTGCCCCTTTGCTCGGCGCCCTTGCGCCCGGCACTGGCGGCTGCCGACGGAAACGCCAAGATGCTGGCCGCACCGGAATCGCGGCCCTTGTTCTTGTTCATGGCCCAGCCCTTCTCCTGCAATCGCGCGCCGAACGCGTGGTGACGTGCGGCGACGCCTGCGAAAATGGGAGGCGCAATTTGAAATCGGTTGAATGGATTGACGCTGATTTTAGACGAAGGAGGCGAAAAGCCTTCCGCAAATTCGACGGACCGCCGGCGCGCAAGGCCGCAAGCCTGACCGGGCGCGCGGCGAAAATCGCGCCATTTTGCGTCGACAATGCCTGGGCGCTCGCCCCACGCGCCGACGCTTTCCGCCCCGACCAAGGTTCGCGGCAGTCAGGGCGCCCGGCCTTGCGATACCCTGCGCGCAAAGCTTCGATCTTGCTGAAATACCTCCAAATTTCCCGGGTAAACTTTGAATTACCATTGCGCGGTAATATTCGCAGCGGCATGTCCGATAATCCGGAGCTCAAGGCGCTGTGCCCCAAATGCGGGGAGGCGTTGATCTATGTCACCTCCGTGCCGCACCCGAAATCGCCCGCCATGCGGCGGACCACGTTCGTCTGCTACCCCTGCAATCGCACTTGGAGCTACGCGCTGGCGCCGGCCATGGCCGAGGCATATGCCGCCGGCAATGCGCCGCCGCCGCTATCCGATCCGGATCAAGTCAACGCGACTTGAGGCGCGGCGCGCCGGTGTGGAGCAAGCAAGCGTGAAGGTGATCGCCGATAATCTCCGCGCCGTTGCCTAATAATCGATACAAACTGAAATATCTCGCGCAGGAGATTCCTTTAACCTTGGCCGATACCGTGAGACCGCAATTGCAGTGGTCGGACATGGCATCGCGACACGCGGACAAGCGAAGAAGCCCTCGGCGCCACACGCGACGCCTCGCCGAAGTCATCGTGGCGGGGCGCGAGCAGCCGATTGACTGTGTGCTGCACGACATCTCGGATGGCGGTGCGCGCTTGAGCTTTTTCATCCCGCTGAAGCGCTTGTCGCGCACCTTCACGCTGGTGCTCTTCAAGGACACAAGCCTAAAGCGCGACTGCGAGATCATGTGGACCGCGGGCGCGTTTGCCGGCGTCAGGTTTACGTCGCCCTGGTACAGCGCGCCGAAGGGCGGTGCGGGATCGGAGCGGGCGCCGCCGCCGGCGGAAGAGAGCGTGAGCTATGCTTAGGGTCCAATCGGCGCACGGCGTAACGCCGGCTTACCCCTTCAGGGCAGGTGCCCACCGCAAGCGGCAGCCGCTGGCGATGTATTTCGGCGTGATCGTCGTTGCGATTTCGATCGCCGCCCTGGCCGTGTTCGCAACGCGCTTCGGCACGTTGCCGGCGCTGGTCGCATCGAACTTCGCGACGCGCGACGAAGGCAATGAAGGCAATGTCGTCGGCAGCATCATGCTGCATTCCCTCGCCGAGGAGTGCCGGCACAAGACGTTCAATAATCGGACCGGCCTGATTGCCGACGCCGGAACGCCGTGCAACGACGTCGTCGTCGACGACAAAGGCGCGCCGGTTCCGATGGGGACGGTCCGCACCATGGGCTCGATCAGCAAGTCCTTCCGGTGACGGTGGCGGATCGCCGCCGGTCAATTCCACTTGCCGCGAGCGGCAATTCGACCGTTGCTGCAACCAAACGCATCCGCTATTAAAATTTTGTCCAGCGTCGGCAACGCCGCATTACCGCATCGGCTCGGCCAATGAACAGTTTGCCTGCCCGCGATCCGCCGAACGTGGTCGGCGGGAAGGAGTTGGTGGCCAAGCAGTCCGCCGTGGATGCGCAAGGCAGACTGAAACGGACGCCGATTCACGACGTTGTTTTTCGCCCGACCCGTCCGGTCCCGCACGATGACGGCCATCTCACCGAGGTGGCGCGCGCCAGTTGGAACGAGATCGGCGGGCCGATCGTCCAGGTTCATGTGACGACCACGCTGCCGGGCCGGCAGCGCGCCTGGGGTCTGCACCGGCAAGGCGCCGATCGGCTGTTTGTCGCCAGCGGCCTCGTCAAGTTCGCGGTGTTCGACGGCCGCTCCGGCTCACCGACCTACGGCTGCGTCAACGAAGTCACGATGAGCGAAACGAGCCCCGGCTTGCTCATCGTTCCGTCGAATCTCTATCACGGCTGGAAGAACATCGGGACGAGCGAGGCGATCATCATCAACATGCCGACTCGCATGTACGACTACGAGGCGCCGGACGCGCTGGATCTGCCTTACGACTCCGAAGCCGCGGCGCGAATCATTCCCTACCGCTTCTGACGGCGCTTCGCGGTGAACGGGGGCCCTTTCTTCTCGATCATCCTGCCGACATACGGACGCGGTCGCCACATCGCGCCGTCGATCGAGTCGGTCTTGGCGCAAACATTCGGCGACTACGAGCTGATCGTCGTCGGCGACGGATGCGCGGACGAGACCGAAACCGTGGTGCGCTCGTTTGCGGCCGCACACGTGGGATGGCGCAACCTGCCGCACAATTCCGGCAGTCAGAGTTTTCCCAACAATGAAGGGATAGCGGCGTCGCGCGGCCGTTGGATCGCCTATATCGGCCACGACGATATTTGGGCGCCCAATCATCTCGCGCGCATGGTCCAGGCGATCGATTCAAGCCAGACGCCGGATTTTGCCGTCAGCGGCTGCATCTTTCACGGTCCGAAGGGCAGCGACGATTACTTCATCACCGGGCTGTTCGAGGGCGCCGACGCGCAGTTCCGGCACTTCTGTCCGCCGACGTCGATCGCGCATCGGCACGACGTCACCGCGCGCATGGGCGGCTGGCGCGATCCGCGCGAATTGAAATGCCCGGCCGACAACGAATTTCTGCTGCGGGCGGCCCATGCCGGGATGCGCTTTTGCTTCGACCGGCGAGATCACCGTGCACAAGTTCGCCGCCGGCCATCGCTACCTGTCCTATCTTCGTCCCAATAGCGACGAGCCGCGCGAGCTGTTGCGGCATTTGACGCATGCGCCGGGCGTCGACATCGGCGCCATGGTTGGCAAGTCGAAGGCGAACGGCCAGTTCATGATTTTCGAATACGGCGATTATTCGAGCCATCCGGAGGGATTCCTGTTTGCGGAAAACCTCAAGCGCAAGGGGATCAGCCGCGCGCCATTGCGGCCGTTGCACGAGCCAGCGGTGATCGCGCAGACCGACGAACCACGCGGCCTCGATTGGCATGACGTGGAAGGCAGCGCCAGGCGGTATCGTTGGTCAGGTCCCAATCCGCGACCGAAAATTCTGATCCCCTATACGGGCCGGCGCGCGCATATCGCAATCGAGGTGGTGCACGGCAATCCGGCGCTGCGGCTCGAGGACGTGTCACTGCGCGTGGAGGACAGCCCAGTCGCGTGCAAGGTCGAAACCGGGCGCGCGGGCGCCTTTTATCTGATCGCCGACATTTGGCTGCAGCGGGACGATTACACCGTCCTGACACTCCATGCGCCGACGTTTTGCGGACAGGGCGAAGACCGGCGCAAGCGCGGGCTTGCGGTCGGCGAAATCCTTATCGAGCCGATCAAGTCCCGGTGGCGCGCGATCGGCTGGAGCAGCATTCGCGAGCGGCTGCCCTTCTGAAGGCGATTGTCAAATGGCCGGCCGCCGGCTCAGGCCGGGCTCGGCGCTTTCAGATATTTGGCGAACCAGTCGAGGGTTCGCTGCCAGGCGAGTTTCGCCGCCGCTTCGTCATAGCGCGGCGTGGTGTCGTTGTGGAAGCCGTGATTGGCGCCGGCATAGACGTAACCTTCGTGCGGCACGTGGGCCGCGGTCAGCGCCGCGTCGAAGGCCGGCCAGCCCGAAGTGATGCGCTGGTCGAGCTCACCGTAATGCGCGAGCAGCGGTGCCTTGATTTTCGCTGCATCTTCGGCGCTCGGCTGAGTGCCGTAGAACGGCACCGCGGCGGCGAGGTCGCCGCCCATCCACACCGCGAGCTGATTCACCACGCGGCCGCCGTAGCAGAAGCCCACGGCGCCGAGCTTGCCGGAAGAGTCGGGCCGCGCCTTCAGCCAGGTCGCCGCGCCCAGAAAATCCTGCAGCATCTTGGCGCCGTCGATTTGCCGGAACAGCTCGCCGCCCTTCTCGTCATCGCCTGGATAGCCGCCGACCGAGGTCAGCGCATCCGGCGCAAACGCGATGTAATTGGCGACCGCCAGGCGGCGCGCCACGTCCTCGATGTAAGGGTTGAGTCCGCGATTTTCGTGCACCACCACGATGACCGGCAGCTTTGCCGGGCCGTTGGCCGGCCGCACCAGATAGCCCTTGATGCTGCCGTTGCCGCTTGGCGTCGCGACCGTCGCGCTCTCGGCCTTGATCCGGCTGTCGTCCTTCGGCACCTGCACGGCCCAAGCATAATTGGGCCGCAGCATCTCGAACAGCGCGGCCACGGTGGCGCCGCCGACGGCGAATTTCTGGGCACGAGCGAGAAAGGCGCGGCGGCTGATGCCGCCGTGGACGTATTCGTCGAACAGGCTCAAAAGCTCCTGTGGAAAATCGGACGCCTTCTTTCGTTGCATTGCTCTACCTCATTGCCGTTGCGCGGCCTGTTGCGCCGCCAGCATGCGCTTGGCCGCCGCGGCGTCGATCAGCGGATACGTATCGAAGTGGGCGGGCACGATGTCGGCCCATTCGTTGAGAATGCGGTGCAGCTCGTCGTTGTCGGCCACGTCGAGGACTGCGACCGCGCCGCGCCCGGCGCGCGCATAGATGTGCCGGCATACGCCGCGCGTCTCGTAGCCCGCCATCCACGGCCAGAACGATTGCCGCGTCTTGGTCAGATCGGACGGCCGCTCTGGCCGCGGCGTCGACACCACCAGGAACAACATGGCGGAAAACTCCGTTTACTCTCGGCGTGCGCTTAGTCTCGCGGCAGCGGCCAATTCGGGTGATCGCGTCCGCTCCATTCGACCTCGGTGAAGCGCGCATCGCCGACGAGACGGAGCCGCTCGTCCCAGCTTTCATCCCTGCGGTTGCGCGCCTTGCCGTCGCGGGCACGAGCGCGGGCCGGTTCGGTATTTTTGCCTCGATCCTTGCTCATCATGGGCTCTTCCTCCCGAACATCCTTTGCTGCGCGGTTGTCCGCTCGCCGGACATTCTAGAGCACCGTGGCGCGGGCGAAAATGACCACGTAGAACGTCGGCGGGGGACACGGGCCGTGGCGGTTGGCAACCTGAGCCGCGTCATGCAGGATCGCTGCGGCGAGAAGAATTGCGGGGGAAGGGGCCCATGAGGGAGCGCATGAGGGGGCGCATGAGCGCGGGAAGAATCGCTGGATTTGCCGGCGTGGTTGCGGCGATCGTTCTCGCCGGCGCTGCGGTACGTGCGGAAGACGCCGATCAGCTCTACGGCAAAGCCAAGGACGAGAAGACGCTGGTGCTCTACGGCGGCGGCCCGGCCGCGCCCTACGAGCGCATGGCGAAGGATTTCGGCGAGCGTTATCCCGGCATCGCGGTGTCGGTGACCGGCGGCTTCTCCAACGTGCTCGACCGCAAGATCGACGAGCAGATGGCGGCGAAGAAGCTCGAAGTCGACATGGCGTTTTTCCAGACCGTGCAGGATTTCGTCGCCTGGAAAAAAGCCGGCGTGCTGCTGCCGTTCAAGCCCGACGGCTACGACAAGATCGACCCGCGCTTTCGCGACAATGACGGTGCGTTCACGCCGACCAGCGTCGTGCTGCTGACCTACGCCTACAACACCAAGCTGCTCGCGCCGGCCGAAGTGCCGACGTCGGCGCTCGATTTTCTCAAGCCGCAATTTGCTGGCGGTAAGCTCGTGACCTGCTATCCCGCCGATGACGATGCCACGCTCTACGTGTTCGACACCATCGTCGAGAAATACGGCTGGGACTACATGAAAAAGTACATGGCGCAAAAGCCGAACTTCATTCAGGGCCACCTCGAAGTGCTGCGCAGCGTTGCCACCGGCGCAAACCTCGTCACCTTCGATTCGACGAGCTCGACGACCGGCGCGCTGAAGAAATCCGGCCAGCCGATCGAGTTCGCGTTCCCAACGCGCGACGCCATGCCGACCTTCTTCGTCACCGCCGGTATCTTCAAGGACGCGCCGCATCCGAACGCCGCCAAGCTGTTTCTGAATTGGTACATGGCGAAGGAGCAGCAGAGCCGGCTCGGCACCTACTCGGCGCGCACCGACGTCGACCCGCCGGCCGGCCTGAAGCCGCTGTCGGCCTACAAGATCGAGACCGGCTACCGGCAATTCGTGAGCAACGAGAAGCGCCTCGCCGAATTGCGCAAGAAGTTCGAGGCGTATACCGGACCGGTGGTCAACAAGGGCGGCGTGCGTTGAAGCACGCGGCCCGATAGCCGCTCGCCGCCTAATCGATCAGATAGATCGGGCTCGACCAGGCTTGATGACCGTCGGCTTGGGTCACGCGCACATAGACCGGAAGGTCGGCGCCGCCGGTGTGGGTCACGCGGTGCTCGAACGTCAGATGCCGGCTCCAATCATTCTCCGGCAGCCGGTAGACGCTGAGCTTGCGGCCGAGACCGCCGCCATCGAACGTGACGCTCTGCTGATCGAGCGCGCCGAGGTCGACGTCGCCCGACACCACATTAGTCTCGATCTTGAGTTTGCCGGTCCGCGGCGTTGCGAGCCAGAGATCGATGCCGACAAGATTCCCCGTCGTCACCGAGGTCCAGGCCAAGACATTTCCCGCCTCGACTTCCTGGATCTTGCGCTCGGGGTTGAGAAAATTCACCGGCGCGAAACGCGCGATGCGGTTGCCGTCGACGGAAAGCTTGCCCTGCCACACCGTCTCGCGGCCGCGGCCGCGATATTCGGCGCCTTGCCACAGCACCCGGATGCGGCGGCCGAGCTCGGCCCCGCCGAACGGCCGCTCCGATTGCACGACTTTGGTGCCGTGCAAGACATCGATGCGCTCGAGCGGCGCCGTCGCCATCGCCTCGACGTGAAGCGTCATCGGCACGCCCTTCGTGCGGATGATGTCGCCCATGAGAGCCTCGCTAACCGGAAACTCGCGCGCCGGGCCGAGCTTCGGGTCTTCGGAAAACCCGGTGACGTCGCGCTCGAAGCTGCCGCGCACGTCGAGGAACAAGCGCGTGCCGGTCGTGCCATAGTGCCGGCGCGTCCGCAGCGCCTCGAACAGCGCGTCGCGCGTCAGCTCCGGCATGAAATAGCAGGACAGGCCGCCGATCGCGCCGAAGGTCGAGGCGCCGGGTGTAGTTGCGCCGGGGCGCCCCTTGTGGTCGTCGCTGTGGCAAACGATGCCGACGCGAAAGCCTTTCTCGAATGCGTCATGCAGCAGCCACTCGAACGTGCCCCAGCTCGAATGCACCTCGACGGTGCGCTCGGTATGGCCGTCGTGGGCGTATTTGAGATCGGCGTAGCGGCCGCCGACATGGGCGATGACGCGGCAGTCTTCGCCGCGCAACGCTTCGAACAGCTTGTCGGCCGTATAGATGGCGTCCGTCGAGGTCTGGCCTTCGACCAAGATGTGCGATGAGCGCCGGATCGGGCGGCCCTCGCGCCGAAAGAAGATATTGCGATCGCCGCCCATGCCGGTGTTGCCGGACCACTCGTAGCCCGGCAGGCAGACGAACTTGCCCGGCGCGTCGAAGGCGGCGGTAAGCGCGTTCAGTCTTTTCCAGAACGCGTCGGTGATCTGGAAGTCGTTGCCTTGATGGCCGACCATGTCGACGAACGCCTTGTCGCGGGCGTAGTGGAAGTAGTCCTCCGCACTGCCCATGCCGATGGTCTCGCCGCTTTGGCCGTGCAGGTCCGCCCAATAGCGCCGCAGCGGGGCGGCGGCGACGATGCGGAGCGGATTGGCGCGCGCCGCGACCTTGCCGTCGGCAATGAGCTCAAGATCGAGATCGCCGGCCTTGTCCGCGACGATATTGTCGACGACGCGCGGGCCATCACCCCGCACGATGGTGACGGCCTCGGGCAGGCCGCGCAGCGGCAGCGAGGATCGCAGCGCAAAAGTGCCCGACGCGTCCTCGGTCGGATTGCCCCACATGTCCTCGGCAACGAGCGCCAGCCGAAACGGCTCGCCGGTGACCGCGAGCGACGGCAGGATCGCCTTCCAGCGCACGGCCGGCCCGGCGATCAGGTCGAACGCCGGCTGCTCCGGCAACTCGCAGAACTCGTACGTGGCGAACGCATCGACCGAGGTGCGCAGCTCGACGCTCTTTTCGACGTTGGTTTGCAGCCGCAAGCCCGGCGAGCCGCGCCGGCGGTCGCCGAGCCGGATCGTCAAAGTATCGCCGGCCCGCAGATAGCCGCGGCCGACGCGGATGAGCAGCGTATTGGCATAGGGGCGAACATTGAGGCGGTCGAACCAGACTTCGAGCTTGGCGCCGTTGCTGGCTTCGACCGTGGTGAAACTCGGCGCGTCAGGCTTGGCGAATTGCGGCTTTGCGAAGTCGGACGTGGTGCGCCACGACACTTTCACCATGCCGGTATCGTCGATGCCGAACGTGCCGGCGGTGTAGACCAGCGTGAGCTCGGCATGGGCACCCGCCACAAACGGCCCGGTGGGCAGCAGTTTGATCGAGCCCATGTGCTCGGGAAGATATTTCGAATACGGCATGTCGATCCGCGGATGCGCTACTGGCCGGGCGCCGGAAGGGCCAATATGATACGCGCTGCCGGCCAGGAGGAAAGGAGCAATCTTCGATGACGAGTTTACGCTCCGTCGTTTTGCTTCTCGCCGCCGCGCTCCTCGCTCCGTCGCCGGTCATGGCGGCCGATTGGCCGAACCGGCCGGTCCATTTCATCGTTCCATTTCCCGCCGGCGGCTCGACCGATGTCGCAGCCCGCGTCGTCGGCGATTATCTGTCGCGCACGCTCGGCCAGCAGGTCGTGGTCGAGAACAAGTCCGGCGCCAACGGCAATATCGGCATCGAATTTGCGGCGAAGGCCGTGCCGGACGGTTATATGGTCCTCGTTGCCACCGACGCGATCAGCAGCAATCCGCATGTCTACAAGATGGATTTCGATCCGCTGAAGGAGCTTGTGCCCGTCGTCGAGCTTTCCCACCAGCCGATCGCGCTTGCCGCCCATCCTTCGCTCGGCGTCAAGACGCTTGCCGAATTGACCGCCATGGTGAAACAGCAGCCGGGCATGCGCTTTGCCACCGGCAGCGGTATCGGTTCGCTCCAGGGCATGGTTGCGCTCTGGTACGCCAAGCTCGCCGGCATCGTGCTCGAGCAGGTGCCGTACCGCGGCGGCGCTCCCGCGATCAACGATCTCATCGCCGGGCACGTCAAGCTGGGCTCGCTCGGCACGACGCCGCTCATTCCGCACTACAAGGCCGGCGCGCTGCGCCTATTGGCGCAATCGATGGCGACGCGGTCCGCCGCACTGCCCGATGTGCCGACGTTCCAGGAGGCGGGCATGAGCGGGTTCGTGGTCGATCAACGGATCGGCATGTTCGTGCCGGCCGGCACGCCGCCGCAGATAATCGCGCGGCTCAACGCCGAAGCAAACACCGCGCTCAAGGACGAGAAAATCCGACAAACATTCGCCGATCAGGCCCAGGAGCCCGCCGGCGGGACGGCCGAGCGTTACGGCATGCTGGTGCACGATGATTCCGACAAATATGCGCGGCTTGCGAAAGATCTGAACATCAAAGTCGAATAGCGAGCCGGACTGGGGGAGCAAACGATGAAAATCAAAAAATTCAGTCGCCGCGCGCTTGTTCGCGGCGCGGTCGCCGCTGGCGCGACTGTCGCGCTCAGTCGCTTGCCAAAGCCCGCGATCGCGCAGACGGCGTCGATCAAGATCGGATTGCTCACGGTGAAGACCGGCCCGCTGGCGCAAGGCGGCATACAGATGGAACAGGGCGTGCTGTCGTTCCTGAAGGACAACAACGCCATGATGGGCGGCCGCAAGGTGGAGTTCATCTCCGCCGACACCGGCGGCAATCCGGCCGGCGCCAAGACCAAGGCGCAGGAGCTTGTCGAGCGCGACAGGGTCGACGTCATTCTCGGGCCGCTCGCGACCTTCGAGCTCTATGCCATCAACGACTATATCCGCGATCAGAAAGTGCCGACGTTCAGCGTCGCCGCCGCCGACGACCTGACGCAGCGCCATCCCAATCCCTATCTGCTGCGCTCCGGCGCGACCGCGTCGGGGGCCATGCACGTGCTGGGGCATTACGCGGCGACCGAGATGAAGCTTAAGCGCGCGGTGACGATCTGCGAGGATCTGTCCTACGGCTATGAGGAGATGGGCGGCTTCCAGGCGGCATTTGCGGCGAATGGCGGCTGCGTCGTCAGCAAGCTGTGGCCGCCGCTGGTCACGCCCGACTACACGCCGTTCATCGCCCAGATCGCCGGCTGTGACGGCGTCTGCCAGGGCTTCGCCGGCTCCAATCCGTTGCGCTTCATGAAGGCCTATGTCAGCGCCGGGCTCAAATATCCGGTGGTGGCGGGCATGACCGGCGCCGACGACGCTCTTCTCAAAAGCTTCGGCGACGAGGCGCTCGGTCTTGTCAGCGCCACGCCGTACACGGTCGACCTCGACACCGACGGCAACAAGCGCTTCGTCGCCAGCATGCTGCAAAATTACGACGCCATCCCGGGCCTTTATTCGGCGGCGCTTTATATCAACAGCCAGGTCATCGACGCCGGCCTGAAGACGCTCGGCGGTGATCTGAGCGACAAGGACAAGCTGATGGCGACGCTGAAAACGGTCAGCCTCGCCGACACGCCGCGCGGACCGGTCAAATTCGACCGTCTCAACAATGCGGTCGGCAACATCTACGTCCGGCGCCTGGGCAAGGAGGGCGCCCAATACGGGCTGACGCTGTGGAACAAGACGATCAAGACCTACGAGAACGTCAGTCAGTTCTTCACCTGGCCCGAAGCCGATTTCCTCGCCCATCCGGTCTACACGCGGGATTATCCGCTGCTCACCAAGTGCTGAGTTGGAACTGAAAATCTCCGCGGCGCTCAGCGCGCCTTCGCTGCGGCGAGCCGCTCCCAGGCGGCGTTGACGATCAGCGACAGCCCCTCGGTGGTCTGCAATTCCGCAAGCGCCGATGGATCGAGCCAGTGCGCCTCGCCTAATTCCTCGTTGAGCGAGACCTCGCCCGAAATCCAGCGCGCCGCGAACGGCAAGATCACGAAATGGCGCTCGACGCCGCCGGCGGCGTCGCGCGTGATGGCCTGGCGGTAACCGGCGAGCGCCACCGGCTCGACGTCGAGCGCGGTCTCCTCACGCACTTCGCGGATCACCGCTTCCTCCAAGGTCTCGCCGAGCTCGACGCCACCGCCGGGCAGGGTGTAGAGGCCGTTCGCCGGCGGCCGCGCCCGGCGCACGATCAAGACCCGGCCGTCACGGAAGATGGCGGCGCTCACCGCCAGATACGGCCGCGTTGGATAAGTGCGCGATCGCTCGTCGTTGGTCATCGCGGTCCGCGGGATTTCGGCTAGTCTCTCTCGGCGCGTACGGCGCCGGTGCTGGTGGATTTTTCTCGATCAAGCATTACGTGTCGGTCGAGAGGTTCTTAGACCAAGGTTCTTAGACCATGTGCGGACGCTATGTCATCATCTCGACGCCGGAAGCGATCCGCGCGCTGTTCGGCTACGGCGAGCGGCCGAACTTTCCGCCGCGCTACAATGTGGCGCCGACCCAGCCGATCCCGATCGTTCGCCGCGACGACCACGGCAAGCGTTCGTTCGCGCTGATGCGTTGGGGTCTCATCCCAGCCTGGGTCAAGGACCCGAAGGGCTTTCCGCTGCTCATCAATGCACGCGGCGAGTCGGTGCTGACGAAGCCGGCGTTCCGCAACGCCATGCAGCGGCGGCGCTGCCTGATCCCGAACGATGGCTTCTACGAATGGCAGGCCGTGGCCGGCGCCGGCGCGGCGAAGCGGCCGTATTTCGTCCGAGGAAAGCGCGGGACCGACGGCACCGCGCCGCCGCTCGCCTTTGCCGGTCTGTACGAGACCTGGACCGGGCCGAACGGCGAAGAAGTCGACACCGTGGCCATCGTCACCACGCGGGCGAACCGCACGCTCAGCCCCATTCACGACCGCATGCCGGTCTATGTGCCGCCCGGCGCCTTCGACATCTGGCTCGATTGCGCCGGCGTCGAACCGGAGGCCGCTGCCGCGCTGATCGCGCCGGCGAGCGATAATCTGCTTGAGGCTTATGAGATTTCGACGGATGTGAACCGCGTCGCCAACGACTCGCCGAAGTTGATCGAGCCGTTCACGCCGCCGGTCTCGGCGGCGCCGCAGAAGCCGGCCGCCGGCGAGCGAAAGGCCAAGCCGCAAAAGACAAACGCGCCGGACGATCAGGCGTCGTTGTTCTAAGACCTTGTGTCCCGGATGCGGTGCAGCACGAAGCGGTGCACCGCTGATCCGGGACCTTCGCAGGCCTTGAGTATGCGACGATCCCGGGTCTGCAGCGCATCACTGCGTGCTGCGCTGCGCCCGGGAAACGCCGCCCCGATTTACTTCGGCCGCGAGCGAAGTATTGCCGGTGGCAATGGCCGCTGCTCCCGTC
>Ga0335081_10001484_pt1 | contig 37422 bp, 33 predicted proteins | sample Lox_Sample_35_FD_206713 | JGI IMG/M metagenome (GOLD analysis project Ga0335081, IMG submission 206713) | Soil microbial communities from Loxahatchee National Wildlife Refuge, Florida, United States - Lox_Sample_3.5 | ecosystem: Environmental > Terrestrial > Soil > Wetlands | place: USA...
GTGGACTCCTATATTCCCTGTACAATTTGATTTCTTAGTCCTAATCGCCTTCGATTTGGCGATGATTGCAGTTGGGACGGCTATGTTCAGCCGTAGAAGATGAGACTTATCCAGGCAAGCGTTGAAGTAGATTTCCAATGACGGGCAGACTGTGGCCTACCTTACTGACCGTTCTATTGCTATCCTATAGAGCCCGGCCCCAGCTACAATGAATGCTCCGGAGAAGGAGACGAGTCCAGTCCAGCTCTGGCCTGTGACGGGGGGAATGCCGATTAGGTAGCCTCTAATGAGGTCGGCGACGGCGCTCAGGGGATTGAATTGTGCGAATAGGATAAGCGAACCTGGTAGGATTTGCTGGAGAATCGTCAAGGGGTAGAAGACGGTGCTGCAGAAAATTAGGAATAGGTAGAGTAGACTTCGGGCAGTCGTGAATCGTTCAAAGCTCCTCAACGCAACTGCTAGACTGATTGCTAGGCCGGATATGCCCATGCTTAGGAGGTACATCGCGAAGAGCATTAGACCAAATTGAGTTGCGGTTGGAAACTTGAGTATGAACATGGCAAGGATTAGGAGGGGAGTGGCGTAGATCATGCCCCTAATTCCTCCCGCCGTCATCCGCCCAAATACCAACTCGGCTCTTCGTAGTGGGAGGCTGAGGAGATACTCATTGTAGCCACGCCTGGTCTCCATATTCACCTCTCTCCCAATCACGAAGGCGGCCGCGAAAAGGCCGGTTGCTGTGACTCCGGGGGCAAGGAATTGGAAGTAGTTGAACGAGACCATCCTCGTGTAAACCACGGCCATGATTAGCAAATCTGCCAGATTCATGCTGATCAAGCCTGCGAGCGTAAACTTGTACTTGAAGAAGACGCGAAGGTCATGTTCAATAACCGCTACGACGCCATGAATCATGATCCTATTACCTCCAAGTTCCCCCTTCTAGACTTCGTTCATAGATGAGGACGCCTGCAACGTTGAATGTTGTGAGAAAGATGACCAGGACGATAAGAGCGGTGACCGGGTTGGCTAGAAATCGTGTGTTGAAATTCAGTGACCAACGAAAGAAATCGGAGGCGTACGTTAGGGGGTTGAATTCAGAAAGAATGGCGATGGGTTTGGGCATGAAGGCTTGTGGGTACAGAGCTGAGCTTAGTCTAACTATGAATGCGTCTAAAGCTCCCATTATGATGTCGAACTTATCCCCTGACCTCAATCCCACAGCTAATGTAATGCTCAACCCCGAAACTCCGAAAGTAAACCCGAACAGTGCCACGAGGGCTATTGCGACTCTCACTGGGTCGACGATGCCGATGAGAAGCATGAATCCTGCAATGATTGGTGCCATGAAGACCATGCTCCTGATGCCTCCCGCCAATGATCGTCCAAGAACAAGCTCCTGCCTCGTTAGTGGAATGCTGAGAAGATATTCTGTGTAACCCTCATCAGCTTCATCGTATATCTCGTAACCGGTGAAGATTGCGACGGAGTACATTGTCATCACGATAACCCCCATCGCATAGTAAGTGTAGTAATCCTGCATCGCGGTGACGAGACGAGAGATTGCTAGGCCGAATATTCCGATCTGAACGATGGCGTAGAACCATCGCATCATCAAGATGCTCTTCTGCATCATCAGCGAGCGAAGGTCCCTTTCGATTACGAGTAGGATTTTCGTCATGACGGTGCACTGTCAGGTTCATCAGATTCCTCAAGGACGTCGCCGGTGTAATGGAAGAAGACATCATCAAGCGAGGGTTCTTTCATGTTAATCGAAGCAATACTCACATCTAGTTCGTTGAGGCGAGACATGATGGTCGGCAGCATCTTTTCTGCCCGGTTGAGATAGAGTCGCATGTGTGATTCTTTGACCAGCGTGAAATCTACGACGCCCGGAATCTGTTTCATCTGTTGCAATATGCTTTCCTGGATGGGACTCTCTGTTCGTATGTCGATAACGTCACCGCCTGGAATGCTGTCTTTGAGGTTTCTTGGAGTATCGAGGATCCGAAGTCTACCGTGGTAAACTATCGCGACGCGGTCCGAAAGCCTATCCGCCTCTCCAAGTTCGTTTGTGGCGAGGAGTATTGTGGATCCCTCATCGCGCAACTTGTGAATCATGTCCCAGATCTGATACTTTCCCGCGACATCGATCTGGGCGGTTGGTTCGTCAACTATTGCGATTTTCGGACGTTGGATCATCACCTTTGCTACTTCTACGCGTTTCTTCATTCCACCCGAGAGTTCGTGTGAGTACTTGTTTCGTGCCTCCCAGAGATTGAGTTGCTTCAGCATACGCTCCGCCGCTTGTTTGGGGTTCTTTATTCCGCAGACTTTTCCATGCCAGTTCAGAATCTGCCAGGGGGTGTTGAACCAGAAGAGTTTTGGTTCTTGGAAGGCTATGCCGATCAGTTCTCGTACCTTGTACGGGTTAGTCCTGATGTCGTATCCTCCAACCTCCGCTGTGCCCTCGGTTGGCTTGATTATGGTTGAGAGCATTAGGAGGGTTGAGCTCTTGCCTGCGCCGTTAGGGCCAAGAATGCCAAGAATCTCGCCCTCTCGAACGTCGAGGTTCATGTGGTCGACTGCGAGATTAGCTCCGTACCTCTTAGTCAACCCCCTAATACTTACGATAGCCACAAACCACAGGCTTCTCTATTCTTATTGAGCGTTCAGCAGATAGTCGAAGATTTACGCCTAATGTCTGATACCGATTGATCTAGCGTTTAGTAGTCGAGACTGTTTTGAACGAACTGACGCACTGATTCTTAAGGAACATAAGTGAAATGCGGGGGGATTTGATTATGGAGTATCGTCAACTCGGACGCACGGACATGCGTGTTTCCACTGTGAGCTTCGGTGCATGGCCGATTGGAAGCGATTGGGGCAGAGTAGATGACTCTGTCTCCATGGCGACATTGAACCGCGCCATTGACTTGGGCATTAATTTCATCGATACCGCTGACGTATACGGAGATGGTAGGAGTGAACGGCTAATCGGTCAGCTGCTCAAGGAACGCAAGGAGGAAATCTTCGTCGCAACAAAAGCTGGTCAACGTCTCTCTCCTCACACGGCCGACGGTTATAACTTGAAGAATTTGGAATCGTTCGTGGACAGAAGCCTCACCAATCTCGGCGTGAAAACAATCGACTTACTCCAACTGCATTGTCCACCCACTGATGCTTACTATCGGCCCGAAGTTTTCAAGGCCCTCGACCAGTTGAAGGAGTCAGGTAAGATCCGTTTTTACGGCGTGAGCGTCGAAAAGGTTCGCGAGGCATTGAAGGCTACTGAATACCCGGATGTCCAGAGTGTTCAGATAATCTTCAACATGTTTCGCCTCAAACCAGCGACCGAGTTCTTCCCAGTCGCGAAGGAAAAGAAGGTGGGTATTCTCGCACGTGTCCCACTTGCTAGTGGATTACTTTCAGGAAAAATGAGTAAGGACCGTGTCTTTCCGAAGGAGGATCATAGAAACTACAACCGGCATGGTGAAGAATTTGACAAGGGTGAAACATTCTCGGGCGTCGGCTTTGAGAAGGGACTGAAGGCTGTTGACGACTTGAAGAAGTTAGTGCCAAGGAATGCGACGATGGCTCAATTTGCGCTACGATGGATCTTGATGCATGATGCTGTAACTTGCGTTATTCCTGGCGCCAAGACCCCAGATCAGATAACTGACAACGCCAAAGCAGCGACCATGCCGAATCTAGACGCGCAGACAATGAAAGGCGTCGAATCAATCTACGACTGTGACATCCGCGCGGACGTACATCAGAACTGGTAGACCTTTGAGAGCGCTATCCGACGCACTCTAGCGAAACTGGTGGCGTTGTGAGCTTCTCAAATCCCTTGGCCGTGATGAGGTACGTATCTTCATCCCTCAATCCACCAATTTGTGGGTGGTAGATTCCCGGTTCGAGTGTGCACACCATACCCTCCTCAAGCTTCTCCTTCGATCCTGGAATCAAGAACGGGGCCTCTTGATCCTCCAAGCCAAGCCCATGACCCGCGTGATGAGGAAAGGTACCCGAATACCCGGCACTCGCTATCTCGCTAGCCACAACGTTGTATACATCGCTGCATTTGACGCGAGGCTTGAGCAAAGCTTCCGCTTTCTTCTTGGCTGATAGAATGATTTCAAACAATCGTCGCTGGTTCTCGTTTGCTTCTGCTACAACATAGGTCCGGGCGCCATCCGCCCAGTAACCATCGTACGTGGATTGGAGGTCCAGGATTATGCTCTCGCCTCGTCTGAATCTCCGGTCAGTTGGGGGTCCACCTACTTCCAAGGTTCTTGGGCCAGAAATCCATGTGTCACCTCGGGAGAACTCGAAAGGGCCATGCCTAAGAATTGAGTCGCTCATAACGTCTCTGCATAACTCAATCTCAGACTTGCCCTCCGCTATGCTGCGTTTTGCGACTTCATACGCTACTTCAAGACGCTTTGTCGCTTCCCTAAGCTTCGTCAGCTCATCTCTGCCTTTAGTCGCCCGAAGATGCATGATATCTGGTGTTATGTCGACGAACCTTGCCCCTCTAATCGTTCCAGAAATTGCTCGAACATAGGCGTGAGGAAGGTGCCAGCCCTCCAGCCCAATTGTCTTCTTGCCTTTGAAAACCTTAGGAGCCTTTAGGAATTGAGCGAATTCTCTCGCAACGTATCCTGGATACACGACCATATGCTTCTTCAGGTTGTAGTCTTCGAAGGTCGTAACTTCGCCATCGTAACTTTTCCTCGCGTCATTTTCTCTCTGCTGTCCCACGAACAAGTGTGACTGGTCATACTTCGAAAGTACTAGGAGAGAATTTTGTCTTGGCCAGAATGTCGAGTAACCTGTCAGGTAGTAAACGTGTTTCGGATTAGAGACGATGGCGACGTCAATTTTCTTTCGGCGCAGAACGCTTGAGAAGAGTTGTCTTCGCTCTCGAAGAGAATCCTTACCCATACGTCATCTGCTCGTTATGTTCGTGCGCCTCGCCCTTCAATGGGCATTGACGAGACAATCTTGTCCCCGCTGCAGAAGTGTATGGTGTCCCATAGGTCGATGAGGGTGCATATATGGTAGGGTAGGAAGGCGAGGCGGTCCCCCAGTTCCGCCTTGATAGCGCCCGACTTCGATTTGAGTGTGGCGTGTTCCTCTGACAAACCAACAACCTCGCCGTTAATGTCATCAAAGGGTACAGGATATCTGCCATAATCCAATGCGAAACTCTTCGACCCTGCGTCAACGACGGCTTGGAAGTTCGACGGTTTGCTCATCACAGTCGCTGTAAGGGTTACCGCGCAGTTGGATTTCGGAGTGCTACGTTCCATTTGCATTACGTCATTGTAAACGTAAGCTCCGGCTTGTAACTCGGTTATGTCATCAAAATTCACCCAGATTGGTGTCGACGGGGTACCGCCGACGGAGATCACATCTACACCAAACCCCTTCCTTCTAACGGCTTTCACCGCGGTTTGCAAAACGCTTCTTGCCTCATTCACGATCTTCAATCGTTCAGCGCTATTCAAAGGAACCCAGCTATGGCCATCATAGCCCATGATTCCGACTAGGTGGAGGTTTGCTGATTTTGATAAAATGTCGGCCAGTTTGGCCGCTTGGTCTGGGTTCACGCCGCACCTGTGCATGCCGACATCCACGTCCAAGTAAACCCCAATCTCGACTCCACTTGACTTGGCAGATTGAGACAATTGTTCTATTCCAAGTTCGGAGTCGACGCCGACTGAAATCTTGGCCTTGTCGGCTAACTCCGCTAGCCTATTCGTCTTCTGTAGTCCGATGACCTCGTTGCTGACAAAAACGTCTCTGATGCCCCCCTTCACGAGCACCTCCGCCTCGCTGGTTTTTTGGACGCAAACTCCGACTGCCCCAGCCTCAACTTGCCATTTGGCTATTGTGGAGAGTTTGTGTGTTTTCGAGTGTGGTCTCAGTTTCTTGCCGTGACTGTCGACAAGCTTCTGCATTTCAGTTATGTTGTGTTTGACTATGTCAATCTCCGCAGTGATGTAAGGAGTGTCTAGGTCTGATGTATGCAAGGCTAACAGGCAACCTTGTCTGTGGATTTGCTGTGAGGAGCTCTGTTAACTTGTCGGCTCATGTCTGGGACCGAACATGCTTAGAGGCGATCCACTGTCTTGGTGGTTGGATCTTTATGATGACCCGTTTCTCGTTTGGAGCAGTTCGTTGTTACTTGCTCGCGGCAATGTACTTCTTCGCCATCTGGTCGATATGTGCGTCTGCGCTGTCCTGCGATTGAGCGGCCACTCGTCCATGAATAACAATCAAACTGTACTGGATCGTGGAATCGGTTATTGCAAGAATGACTCGTTTGTCTCTCTTGAGGTGTTCTTCTGGTTCACTTGCCTCATAGCCATGTCAGCAAGTACTGCATCTCCCTCATGATCAATCCGCATAGGCGCCGCATGCGGAGACCTGTCAGAGTTGAGTGTTTCTAGAAAAGCGAAATTCTTCCCTTCAATGAGTTTTATCGCTTTCTCGGTGAGTTCCACAGATGTATTATCATATCCACGCGAGACCGTGTAGAGTCATTCGCCTATTAAGTCGTACAATATTGAATGAAGTGCCAAGTTAGACGCGTACAAGTTAACAGAGAGAACGTTGTCTAGGGTACTGCATGAACCCGGACATGGGCATCTACTACCCAATGCTCGATGCACTCTCCGCCAGACCTCTACCATTATCGTTTCTTTCGGAGCAGTGGACTGATGTGAATGAGTGGAGGAGAAGCGTCAGAGAGAAAGTAGACGAGTTGCTCGCCTTCAACCCCCAAGAAACCGCCTTGAATCCCAAAGTGGAATCACGAATCGAAAGTGATCGACTCGTAGTCGAGGAAATCTCTTACGATATGCCGTATGGACCGAGAAGTCATGGGTTCTTTCTCTATCCAAGAGAGCGGCGTGCAAAATTGCCTGCAGTTGTTGCGTTGCATGACCACGGCGAATTCTTCTATTATGGCAAGGAGAAGCTTACAGAAATTCCGGACGAACCAACGATTCTCACTGATTACAAGCGACGTTACTATGGTGGGAGAAGCTGGGCGACGGAGCTTGCACAGCGAGGATTCGCTGTATTGATTATGGATTCGTTTCTTTGGGGGAGTCGAAAAATCCCTATGACCTCTGTCAACGAGGAATTGCAAAGCAAGTTTGCAGGCATAGATCCGGACTCGGAGGAGTACGTTCGGAGGTACAATGAATTTTGGGCCAGCAGCGAATGTCCATTGGTCGTGGACAGTATCCTGAACGCTGGTTCGAGTTGGCCGGGGATATTCAACTATGAGGATAGGCGCAGCATAGACTACTTGCTCACACGAGAGGAAGTTGATGTTAAGCGATTGTCATGTGGTGGGCTCTCGATGGGCGGCCTTAGAACCATCTTCCTAGCAGGACTGGATTTCAGGATTAGAGCAGCATTCTGCGTCGGGTTCATGAGCACGATGCGCGGTTTGCTCAGAAATAACGTCCGATGTCCACCAGGTCATGGGTTGCTAGTGTACGCCCCGGGACTCTACTCACACCTAGACATACCCGATGTGATTGCGCTGCATGCTCCCGCCCCACTTATGGTTCAATTCAACGACGATGACGAACTTTACACTCCCGAAGGACAACATCAGGCTGATCAGAAGATTGCTCAGGTTTATTCCAAGGCTGGCGGGGCAGGCCAGTACGTTGCCAAATTCTATCCTGGCCCACACAAGTTTGATGCCGAGATGCAAACTCAAGCATTCGAATGGTTAGAGCAACAACTAACCTAACGGAGCTAGGTCACTTTTGATAGAGCTTTCTCCAAGTAGTTCTTCGACCTCGTGTAGACCCCATCGAGTGAGTCGCGCATGCGAGGATTTCCGCCAATATCAATGCCAAACACGCCATTGAAACCATGCTTCTCGAGTGCTCCGAGGACGATGTTCCAATCAATCAGCCCTTTTCCCAACTCCAGATGGTCCTCGTTCGTGTAGTTGGAGTCGCTCGCGTGTACGTAGAAGATTCGTCTTCCAAGCATCTCCGCTGCTTCAACGAGGTTTGTTCTTTGACATGCGAAGTGGGCGATTTCATAGACGGCGCCAAGATTGCTGCTGTTCACTTCGCGGAGCAAATGATCCAACGCCCAAACGCTTGGCACAGTCTCCCAAACCCTGGGCTCAACACACAACTTGATTCCTTGGCTCGCGGCGAAGTCGTTGCATTTCGCTACAGAATCTACTAGCACGTGATCGAAGAATTTCCAGTAGTCGAACTTGGGGTCCAGCCGCATCTTTGGGGGCGCATAGGCGTAGCTGAAGTCTTTCGCAATATCATATGGTGCTTCAACGTAGAGAGGGGTGTGGTATGAGTCAGCTTCAACCAACTCCGTATCCAAGAACCTCGCAACCTCACAGCCCAGTTGAAAGTTGCTTAGCGCTGTCTTCCGCTTTCCTTCATCTTCACTGGTTAGGTCGGGCAGGACGGGAACGAAGTTAGTAACTTTCAACCCTGCCCTCTCGCATCTTTTCTTTATCTCCGCCTTATTCTTGTCCACGAGTTGGAGCTGATGGCCGACGCCTTCCATCTCAATCCACGAAAACCCAAGTCTCCGCGCGTCTTCGATAGCGCCGAAAATGTCCTCCAAACCCATGACGTAACCATACTTCGTAATCGCGTAAAGCCAACACAAACCTATTCGATAATTCAAATCAGGTCCGGATGCTTGCCAACCCATAGTGAATATAAGACTGACGGGAAACGCTCATTGAAAGAAATGTGCAAATCGTCGGGTGAAAGAATCTACTTCCCCAGAGCTTTCCTAACCGGACGATCTGATCTATCAAAGAAGGGTTGAACCATTTCCAGTCAACGAGTAATTCTCTTCGATATAGATGGAACCCTAATCTCCACTCGTGTAACTGAGGAAAGCGAGGGACGCAGATACGTGGAAAGTATTCGTGAAAGTATCCGCGACGTTGCGGGTAAGGAACCCCGCGTGATGACTTCCAGGTTTGCTGGGATGGTTGACCCACAGATATGCGAGATTCTGCTCACAGAGATCGGGTTAAGCAAGTCGCAGGTGGAACATTTTCTCCCCAAAGTCCTTGCACGAATGGGCGAAGTTTACCGTGGGATGGAGAAGAAGGTAGCATTGAACAGCGGAGTGTTGGGATTGCTTGGTATCCTCGCGATTTCCCCGCGATTCGTTCTGGGGGTGTTGACCGGAAACCTTAGTTCGGTTGCTGAAGAGAAGCTTGTGATTACAGGGATCCGACCATACTTCTCCGATCTATTCTGTGCGGACAACTATTTCGACAGAACCCAACTGGTAGAAGATGCTGTTCAGACTTGTCTGAAGAAATATGGATTAAATTCTAGAACGGACGTGTTGATCATTGGCGATACGCCGCGAGACATAGCAGCCGCCAACGCCGCAGAGGCCACGTCGGTGGGCATTTCGAGCGGAGTCTTCAGCACGGTTCAGCTTAGAGAAGCAAAAGCATCACAAGTGTATCAGAGCTTAGAGCCAACCCGGGAATTACTCTCTGGCTTAGGAGTAACCGGCTGAGTCGCGAAAGTTGCCTCCATGTGCTCAGCATTGTTAGCAAAGGAAACAAACCCTCAATAGTCTGAGTTAGCGTGTTGGGCGAGGATTTCGAGATGACTGAACATTATATGTTGCGGGAGATTCGTGAACAGCCCGCGGCCCTTGGACGAATCTTGGATGAGACGTGGCCGAAGGTTCAGAGCATGGCTCGCGCCGTGTTCAAGAATCATCATCCTCGAACCTTCTACCTTACCGGTTGTGGTTCATCGTATTACGCCGCCATGATACCAGCGCATTACTTCGCCTATTCACTTGGCTTGGATGGGCGTGCGGTTCCATCATCCGAGTTTGTCTGGTATGCGCCGGGGCCAGAGGATTGCTCTCCATTGCTGATCTCACTTTCCCGATCCGGTAGAACATCGGAGTCTGTTGAGGCGATTAGGAAGGCTGTGAAGCTGCGTGTGCCCACGATCGCAGTAACATCGGACCCTAGAAGCACGATGAGTGAGGAGTGCGACTACAGTCTCGACACCGGCGTCCCAACGGATCAGAGCGTAATCATGACGAAGACGTTCACGGGTGGAGCACTTACCGCAACACTTCTAGGTCTCGAATTCAGCAAGGCCCAAGGTCTCCCAACTCTTGCGCGGTTTGAAGAGGAACTAACCCACCTCCGTGTCGACGCTGAGAAGATAATCTCATCGGTGGAGGATCAAGCAAAGAGCAGAGCAAACTCGACGAAGGCTGAACGGTTCATTTACCTAGGCTCAGGCGGAAACTATGGCTCATGCCTTGAAGGAGCCCTAAAGCTTCGAGAAACCTCGTACGCAGCATCTGAGTGTTATCACACCATGGAGTTCAGACATGGACCCTTCGCGGAGCTGGAGAGGGGCATCCAAGTGATCCCCATCATCCCAAAGGGCCAGAATGTACATGAGAATTTGACCTTGCTGAAGGAAATCGCTGCCACGGGCGCCAGCCTAGTTCCGATCTCAAACGAACCGGAGGTCATACGAGCATATGAGGAAACAATCATCATGCCCGACTCGATTGGTTCCGAATTCGCCCCAATCCTCTACATGATCCCACTCCAACTCTTCGCATACTACTACGCGGCCAAGAAGGGCAGAAACCCGGACGAACCGCGAAACCTAACGAAATTTGTGACGACCGAGATCAAACCCCACGACCAAGCGTAGCCACAGGAACCTCACGCGCCGACCTGTATCTACCCTAGTTAGAGCGAACACGAACGCGCGGATCATGCATGCATAAGGAACGGGAAGTAGAAGTGTTTGGGCAGGGCTAAACTTCATTGTGAAATGAAGTCCCTTACTGCCTTGAGGTACGCCTCCTCCTCGTCCCACATGCTCATGTGAGCGCTGTTTTCGAAGACCCTGAGGCTTGAGCCCTTTATGCCCTTGTGAATTGTTTCAGCAACTTTCGGCGTCACTTCATCATACCTTCCAACCGTGACTAGTGTTGGCACTTTGATTTCAGGCAATCGCGCGGTTATGTCCCAATCTTTCAGGTTGCCGATTATCGTGAACTCGTTTGGACCGTTCATAACCCAGTAGACCGGGGTGCTCATATCGTTCATTGCATTCGTGACCTCCTCCGGCCATTTCGGAAGTCTGCAGAGGAAATTCCTATAGAAAACATCAACCGCCTTCAAGTACTCTGGGTGAGTGAAAGCCCAGCGTTCTTCGTATTTCGCCATAGTGTCTTGGACGTCCTTGGGGAGGAACGCTTTCAGTCGATTCATCTCGGCGATTGTTTCAGGGAAACTCGCGAGACCACCCGCAATGATCATCTTCTTGATGTTCTGCTGATACTTCAATGCGTACTGCAACGCCAGAGCCCCGCCATACGACGAACCGAAAAGGTAGACTTTGCCAAGGTTCATCGCTTTCCTAAAGCCCTCCACGTCCTCAGCCCCTTGCTCGATCGTTAAGAGCGAAAGGTCCTTAGGCTTCTCGGATCGCCCGACGCCGAGTTGGTCGAACAGAACAACCTTGACCTTATCATCGCCCAACTTCCCAAGCGACAAGAGGTATTGATGGGTTGCTCCAGGCCCACCGTGCAGGCAGAGAAGAATATTATCGCCCGTACCAAAGGTTCTGTAAAATAGCTGGTAACCGTTCACGTTTACGAATCCACTTGTTTCATTAGATGACATAATCCAAGCCGAGTGCCTCACTTTGAAGTACGGTTTTGAATCTTCTGCAGTGTTCTCACGCGAGAAAACATAAGAGCGTACAAGGTTACTGATGGCTAATGGCGCGTTTCCTCTCTAGTTCGGAATTCAGCTTGGTTCTCGAACCAATTCAATGGTTTAGTGAGCGTGCGGCATCTTTGCCAATGTGGACTGATGCGTCGAGCTATTGCGCGCAGTTGGTGTAGATTGTCGGTTCATTGTGCGTTTTTGCGTAAATTGGAAAAGTGTCACTGAGTCATCAAACCCCGATCGGTTCGACCATTTCGGCCATGAAAGCCGGGGAATTGGCGTCTCAATCATTCTCGGGGGTCTTCAATACTTCTCAGATCTCAAAAAGGAAGAGACTTGACCCACGCTGATTGAGAATATATTCTCTATGAAGACAAGTTCTTTATCGCATCGGATGAATCGGCCGATGTGGAATTCCAATGGGAACCACGACAGAATATTTCGCAAGGAGAGCTTCAGGTCTCGCAAGAAATGTCTCAGCGTACGACGCGCTAATCTACAATATTATGTGGATGGCCCCGTTAGGCACTTGGATCTACGGCATCTGGGCGTTAAACCTCTTCCCAGGCGCTGATCTACCGATGACTGTGCTAATCTCCGAGGTAGTTGCCCTAATCGTCGGCACCTTCTACGCGGTCTTCTCATCCTCAATGGCCCGTTCTGGTGGGGACTACATATGGATGAGTCGAGTCCTCCACCCGGGCATCGGCCTATCAATGAACTTCTTCTTCAACATGGCATTGCTGAGCATCGGCGGAGCGACGATGTTCTGGGTAACCCAGTACTCGCTTGGACCCATGTTCGAAGTCCTAGGCATGGCTCCGGTCGCAGCTTTCTTGGAGAGCTCAAACGGAACATTCATCGTCGCCATAACCCTCTACGTCCTCTTCGGAATCCTCATCACGAGAGGCGCTAAGATAACCCACATAATACTCTGGGTGCTCTTCATCCTAACCGTCCTAGCAATACTCGTCTACAACGGCACACTCCTCTCACTCGGCACCGCTGGCTTCAAAGCATCCTTCAACTCAGCCTCCGGTTGGAACTATGACGACGTCTTGAAAGCCGGAGCAACAGCCGGATATCCAAGCTCCACCATACTAGGGTCAACGTTGCTCGCAGTGGCATTTACCTACTTCAGTTTCACCGGCTTCAACAGCACCGTCTACTACTCAGCTGAGATCAAGAACGTCCGGAAGTCTCAGTTCATAGCAATTCTGGGCGCCACAATCCTCTACATGTTCATTCTATGGATTGACTACTACGTCACTGTCTCCGTAATGGGAACACAATTCGTAGGCTCACTCGCGCTCCTATTCGGGAGCGGCAACCCAGCCTACAAACTGGCATATCCACCATTCTTCCAAAACCTCTTCCGCTTCGCAACCGTCGGCAACCCACTAGCCTACAGCATAGTTGCAATAGGCTTCGCCGCGATGAGCATCGCAGCACCGTTAACCTACGTTTTTGGCGGAACAAGAATGATCTTCGCATGGGCCTTCGACAGAGTCGTCCCAATCTCCCTAGCCAAAGTAGACACCCGTTACCGGTCACCCTACATGGCAATACTCGTGACGGTCGTTATGTCAATCATCGCAATGGTCCTCTGGGTATACACGAGCCTACTCAACTACTTCCTATACGCAAGTTTCGGGTGGATGGTAATGCAAGGCTTCGCCTCAATAGCAGGAATCATCTTCCCATGGCGACGAAAAGACATCTTCGACGCAGCCCCAGAAATAGTCAAACGGAAAATACTCGGACTCCCAACAATCACACTGCTCGGCATCGGCACACTCCTCTGCTCAATCTATATCGGCTATGCCAGCGTCGCACCAGCTTACGAGGGCACCTTCAACCCAGGCTACCTTGGCTTCTCGATCTCACTAATGATAATCGGCGCCATAATCTACTGCATCGCATGGGCATACAGAAAACGAACCGGACTACCACTGGAGCTAACCTTTAGAGAGATACCCCCTGAATAAGGGGGCCCCCAATTTATTTCGGTGATCAAGCACGGCGAAAACTAGACTCTTCTACGCCACCGACACACACGGATCTGAAAGATGCTTCACGAAATTCATCAACGCCGGACCATTCTACAAGGCAGACGTCATAGTGATCGGCGGGGACATAACCGGCAAGTACTTCATCCCCATCGTCGAACAAACCGACGGAACATACACAACCACCTACTTAGGCAAGGATTACAAGCTCAAGGCGGGAAAGGAACTTGACGATCTCCGGACTAGGATTCGAGCAGCCGGATATTACGCCTATATGACCAACCCCAACGACCTACAAGCCCTCCGAGACAACCCCTCCAAAACGGAAGCGATCTTCGAGACGCTAATCACAGAATCCATGAGAAGAATGCTCGCATATGCGGAACAGAAACTAAAAGGAACAAAGATCAAATGCTTCGTCTCACCAGGAAACGACGACGCCTTCTTCATCGATAAAGTGATCGCGGAATCCAAGACCGTAATCAACCCCGAGGGCCAAGTCATAGATATTGATGGAATACATGAGATGGTGAGCACGGGCTACACAAACATGACTCCCTGGAAATGTCCACGTGACATTCCAGAAGAGGAACTGATGAAACGAATAGACGCAATGACGAGTATACTGAAGAACCCCTCTCGAAGCATATTCAACTTCCACTGCCCACCCTACGACACAACCCTAGACAGCGCTCCACAACTCGACGAGAAACTAGAACCAAAACTATCCGCATCCGGACCCATTATGGCTCCGGCAGGAAGCAAGTCTGTACGAGCAGCGATAGAGAAATTTCAACCACTACTAGGACTACACGGACACATACACGAATCTAAAGGGTACTTCCCACTTGGCCGAACGATCTGCGTTAACCCCGGAAGCGAATATACCGAGGGTATTCTTCGGGGCTTTCTAGCCGAATTAGCTGAGGATAAAATCAAGGATTTCCTCTTCGTCTCCGCCTGAGAAATCCAGCACCTTTGGAGCATTGGCGTTACACTGCTGTGGGGATGGTTTGAGTTTTGTTTCTTGATAGTTCTGTCAAGATAGCGCCCGGAAACCTGCGACGCAATCATGCCGGGCATCCATGCGAAAGAACTTTCTAAGCCACTTCAATTTGGGGCGTTAGATGTCCGTAGATGTCCGCTTTTCGGGGTAATCGTGCGCCGTGAAAACCGCATTAAATACAAAACGCTTCAAATCCAGACGCCTGGTTGCCGCTGGATGCCGGTTCTCTGGAGAAACAGAGAGAGCTGACAAGAACTTGAGAGCACCTTCTTGATTGAAAATGGTTAGGGATGATTCGTTCACGCTTTCACGTCGCCTTATTGGTGGTGGGTGGTGATTTTGTTAGGTTGTTCGATCAGCGCGAACTCGGCCTATAGCTTATATCTGGCACCTTGTTTTCTAGAAGAGTGTTCCCGTGATTACGCCGTGTCCACTCTAGAACAAAAGCCCGTGTCAAATAGAACAAGAGTTGAAATCCTAGCCACAATCCTCAAAGTCGCTGGCGGTGGGAACCTGAAAACCCACATCATGTACAAAGCCAACCTAAGCTACCGCCAACTCGAACGCTACCTCAACTTCCTTGAAACCAACGGACTCCTCGCCCGGATACTAGACAACGAGACTCTCACTTTTCAGGTGACGGAGAAGGGGAAGGAGTTTCTAACGGACTACGCCCGAATCTCCACCTACCTCAACTAACCGCCTGCCCCGAACCGGGCTGTGTAACAGCGTTTCACACACCCAAGCATATGTCACTGCAACCATTGTTGAGTGGTGACGGTTCCTAGAAATCCCAACCTAAACATAACCCAGAAGATGATCGCATGACCCGGAGCGAGGAGTTAATCGAGCAACCCACCCCACTCGAAACCCTCACCTCGATCGGGTTCACGCAGACCGAAGCCAAAGGCTTTCTCAACCGCATCGAGAACTCATTCGCCCCCCGTCAAAGCAAAATTATACGCTACCGTCAACGCAAGTGGAATTCTTTCCCCTACGAAGGCGTCCTCGTGGTCGTTTGGGCTTACGCTCTCTCAGTTTGGGTGTACGTTATCGCTATGCAACTACGTTTTCCGGAATCCGTCTACTGGCCTTTGGCTCTCTGGCTGCCAATCCGGATGGATTACTTGGGTGAACTTTCCTTCCTATTCTCATTTCTATTAGCTTGCGTACTAAGCGTCAAGTATGTGAAGTCGCACAGGACGAAGCCAACCCAAACCTAAACGGGTCTAAACTTCGAAGCGCGATCCTTTCGGATTGCTTTGGTTTCGTGGTAAAGCGCGCTGATGAGTTTAGTGTTCAGGCCAAGTATTGGTTTGAGTCGGGGGAAGAGAGAGGAGTTGGCTCAGTACGTATGGAATGTTGTTCTAGAACATCTTTCCATAAGTTCTTTTGTACCTATCCCCATAGTTTCCATTCGGCGTATGGCGATTATTGTGAGCACGCAAGGGAAGCGTCAGTATCGAAGCAAACTGGAGATTACAGCCAACATACTGGAAATAGCCAAGGAAGGCTCGAGAAAAACCCGAATCATGTACCTCGGCAACCTAAGCTTCGACTTACTTCAGAAGTACTTGAAACAACTCGAACAGCTTGGCCTAGTGATCGTCAAGAACACGGCGGATGGCGAACGAGTCTACAACGTCACGGAGAAAGGAAGAGAATTCCTAACCGACTTCTACGAACTACAAAAACACGCCGAGATCGCCAACACGAAGAAGAGTGTTCTCGAAAGCACGCTCGCGCAAAAGTAGATCCTGAGCTCATTCTGAGCGATTGTTTGCTACGCAATTCTCATTCTTCATACGATTTTTTCCTCCCTTAGGAGTCGATGTTGCGAACGTTCCAGGCGACGGAAGAACTCACAGAACGGACAGGGTAGGAACCGGTCGAACCCGTGGTAGTAGTTAGACACGATCCTGTGACATTGCGGGCATCTAAACCAGTAGTAATCCGCGCCGTTGCCTCTGTGTTGAGAAATGCGCTGTCGAAGGCGAAAAGCGAGGATTAGGTGAACAAGTGCCGGTACCGGTCTAGCTTGAAGGTTGAAATCTGATAACGCGTGACGAGTTGCTCCATTCAACGCCCCGGCACGACAAACAAGCCTGGAACAGGCTCGCCCTAAAGTTCGATGAGCGTGTATCAGCCTATACCAGGGATAATTTGCAGGCACAAGAATCACGGAACAGTTACATTACTGCCGTACGTCAGGTTCTGCGTCTCTTGCGTGCGCTTTGTAGTATCATAATTAGGGCAGCGATCAGAATCCCGATCCCGATTGGAATAGCATAGTCTGCTAGGCCCTGCAGCAAGAACGCTGTGGCAATGGGAGTCGTTGTTGTGTAGGTGGTCGTGAGTGTTGAAGCGTCAATCAATGAGCTAGTTTCCGTTGTTGCATAAGTGATGTTGCCCATCTCCGGATCGGGTTTCGTGCTGCCATGATCCATCACAATGATTACCGTCGTTGGGCCGGTGAAGGTTAGGTAGATCGTGCCATTTTCTGGCGCTGTCCAGTGAAGGTTGTAGGCTGTGAAGTTGGTTTCGGAGAAGAGCACGTCGCCAAGTATTTGGCATTTGTTGGGGGAGGATTGGAACGCATAGGTTCGGAGCAGGTAGAGGTTTGAGGGTTCGGTTGACGTCATGGCCATGTTTAGCCGTGTTCCTGCCGTGACGGTGAGGGGGACTTCGAATTGGGCGCACTTGCCCTTGGGCGCCACAAACCCGATTCCGCGCGCGGTCAGATCGAGTGGGGTTTGGTCGATTATGAAGCCCGTGGTTGAGACGTAGGAGGTTTGGGCAGAGATCACTTCGTAGGTGGTTGTTTGTTCGCCTGAGGCTATGAAGGATTGTGTTGAGGCGGGTATGAGCCCAGAGTGTGGAAGGAATGCGATAAGGGCTGAAAGGATTAGGAGAAAGCAGGGCATGACGGAACGCCGAATTACCATAATTGGAACAATGCTGCTCTAGCATTAAAAGCGCTTCGATGACTTATGTCATCATTTACCCGATCTGAGAAGCCCACAACGAATAGGACGGGATTTCATTCATACTATTTCGTCACGTTCCGTTGAAGGATCGACCTTTCGATAGCGCGTCTTTCGCAAAAACGCGGCCCAAGAGCAAAGCGCTCGTTGAACAAAAATATCCCGCACATTGTACGCCCAATAGTCTCGCATGTACCAGTTACTCTTGGCTAGTCATTCCTAGTCAAGCTGCCCAGTATCGGAGGGGAAGACATTTGAATCGACTCTGCAAGGATGAGTTGGCGATAAATTTGTACGATTGCAGATTGCCCGAACAATCTGCATGGAAGGCTTAACTTCGATATGCGGTTCGTCATTTCTGTCGACGTGGAGGGTGATAATCTCTGGGGAAACCCTGCCACAGTCTCAACCAAGAATGCGCAATGCATCCCACGATTCCACAGCTTGTGCAAATCCTATGGTTTTAAGCCGACCTACCTGGTCGACTTCGAAATGGCCAACGATCGGTTTTTTCAGGAATTTGGACTGCAAGTAGTTCGGAAACGTGAGGCTGAGATAGGGATGCATCTTCATGCATGGAACACGCCTCCCTTAGGACGTGCCCAACGCTCTCCACCTGATCCAATATACATCACGGAAGTTGACGATGATGCCATCTTTCGAAAAATGCAACTCATGACATCACTCTTAGCCGATATCTTTCGAGTGAAGCCAACAGCTCACCGCGCTGGTCGATGGGGGTTTGACCAAAGGGTGGCACGGAGCTTGGAGAAGCTTGGCTATCGAGTCGATTGCTCGGTGACGCCGGGAATTTCATGGCGCCATCATAAGGGTGATCCTAATGGAATTGGAGGGCCTGATTTCTACGGCTTCCACGTCAGCCCTTACTTCCTAGATCTCGAGAATATTCGACGTCCAGGCGATTCAAACATTCTAGAGGTACCTGTTACGATACGCCCCATGTACTCCAAGACTATTATGCGTTCATTTCATGTGATGACTAATTGGTCGCTGACAGCGAGGGGGATTCAGAGATTCGTGCGGCCATACCGATGGTTGAAACCAAACGGACGCAACCTGAGTGAGTCCCTTGATCTTGTTGATTGGGCGCTGTCATCTAACCTTCCGGTTTTGCAGCTCACCCTTCATTCAAGCGAACTCTTGCCAGGGAATCCGTTCTTTCCTAGGAAGGAAAATGTCGAGAAACTATACCATGATCTTGAATCGCTCTTTTCGTATGTGGCGTCACGTGAAATAGCCGGATGCTCCCTGACGGATTATCGCAATGCAAATCACGTTACATGAGCTATCATGGGTATTACGATAAATCAGGAGCATTGTGAAGAAACTGACGTTTTGGTCGCGTTAATCCGCCTAACTGCCTCGTGAGATCTGAAGTTGCCTAGGCGTCATGATCCGCATCATAGGAATATTGACGATGGCTTGGCGGATTGCGTCTGCTAGGCCGCCACCGCTAGAATACAATGTCTGTATCCCTGATTCTCGAAGGGCAACGATGTCGGGAAGCATTGAGTCCCTTGAACTGCCGATGACCGTGAGTATTACTCTGTGACCAGATGCGTTGGCCATTATCGCGCCTTCACCCAGTCCCCTTGAGTCTCCATCATAACTGGAAACCACAATGAGTAACTTAGGTGATACATTTGATAGTGTATTTAACGCCTGAAAGGCACCCTGATGTTCAAGGTCCGATGGGTATCTTGTGAGACTTGTCTCATAGTAAGGCAACAGGCTCCTTGCATATACGTCAACTCTTCGGGCTGATGGTTTTACTGCAGTCGCTTCCAAAACGCGGATTAACTCTACAAGCTCCTGGTGGAGCCGTGTCCCATTCGGTGTAGGCTTATCGCTGTGAGTGCTTGAACCGGCTAGGAGAGCGCGCAAAACCAGTACCCTACTCTGTGTTCCTGCTGTTGCGGGAAGTTGTTCAACCACTTCCCGTCTGTTGTATAATATCAGTCCTACTGGAGTTGACGATATGAAAGCCGCTACAAGTTTACCCAACTGCACTAGGACTTGTGCACTACGCGTCAGTACAGAAGTGTCCACTACGATCACGACGCTTGGTTCGGTCTCAGGTGAGTATTCTTTCTTCATGAACTTTCCAGTCCTGGCTGTACTTTTCCAGTCTATTGAGTGAAAGTCATCTAAACTAATCACTTCTCGAATTCGGTCAAGGTCTGTTCCCGTTCCAAGGCGAGTGACACTAGCCAGAGATCCGAGTTGAACTCTCGACTCTATCTTTCCTAGAACGGGTGCGACTTCCACATCTGCCGCACAAGGCACTGCGAGATTATGAACAAAGAGACTTGTTTTGTCTTCCAATTGCAGGATCCATTTCGTCAGTCTGATCTGACCGGGGGAAAGGGCCCGCAGTGACATTTCAATGTGCAGGTCAGAATCGCCTGGCAATAAGTGCGTCTTGTTATCTGGTTTCACTATTGCGAGTTGCAGTGTCTTCGGCCGAGAACCAATGATGTTTGCGGGTACGTTATGTGAGTTCGTAATTACTAGGACCAATTTGAAATTGACAGCTACAAAGGTTGCTACGTGAGCTGGGAGAAGTTCAATGATTAATCTGTCGGCAAGGGTCGTGACGAATCTTCTGAATCGAACAGCTTGAACTCCCAGGTAGGCAAAGGAGGTAATCGCGGCTGCCAGCGCGAACGGGTTTTGCAATAGGACTCCTATTAGAAGAGTCGCAGCAGTAAACCATGCTATGATGTTTCCTCGTGGGGAAAGGTTCAGGTTAAGCGCGCCAGCTAGTCTGTACGCTCAGGAATGGGTGTCTCATTCAGAATATTCGCCACAACTTCATCCATAGAAGGAGCACCGACGGATGCTGACGGTATGAGCCTATGCCTTAAGACAAGTGGAGCGTACTGTTTGACATCGTCAGGTGTAACGAACATTCTTCCCCGCAGCAGGGCAGCCGCACGGACAACTTTTGATAACGCGATTGAAGCTCGAGGGCTTGCTCCTAGTAGTACACCTGAAACACTTCTCGTTCGCTGCACGATTGCCACAATGTATGATTGTACATGCGCGGACATGTAGACCTGCTTTGGAAGGTTGATTAGCCCCAACAGAGTCTCCTTGCTTAAAGCATCTTCTGGCTCTTCGCTTGCAAACGATCTCTGACTCGCGATCAGAACTTCTTCCCTCTCAGAAGGATAACTGACATTGTAGCTTAGAAGAAACCTATCGACAAGAACTTCCGGGAGTGGAAATACGCCGTGGAATTCGATTGGGCTCTGAGTTGCCATAATCATAAATGGGCGCGGCAGGTCAATTGTCTCCCCACTTATCGTAACCTGGCGTTCCTGCATGGCTTCTAACACAGCACTATTCGTCTTTGGGGAGTTACGATTTATCTCATCGATTAGGAGAATATTCGTAAAGACAGGGCCCTTCTGTAGTGCAAACGAGGTCTGGGATGGATTGTAGATGTACGTCCCCACAATGTCTCCCGGCAGTGTATCCACGCTACCTTGGACGCGTTTGAAGTCTAAACCAACCGCGTTGGAGAAAGCCTTGGCAACCGTCGTCTTAGCTACGCCTGGAACGCCCTCAAGGAGAATGTGCCCTTCAGAAAGCAGCGCAACCAATAATCCGTCAATAACTTCTGTCTTCCCGACAACCGTCTTTTGACATTTCGAAATTACGTCTCTGAAAATCCTCAACGTTTCATCTGGCAAACGCTTCTCCTGCTCGATTTCCACTCTTACCACCCTTTGAAGCGCCTACTTGCCATTCGTATGTAAGGTTGATTGCGATGGTGTCGAATTCTCGTCTGATGTCATCACGCGCTTCTCTCGGACGAAAATTCCAGAGAACACTACTACTAATACCGCCGCCAGAGTAAGTTGTGTCAGGGTTGAATGCAAGAAGGTAACCGATGAGTCCAGTTCATTTCTGAACGATATTCTTGGCGCAGTCAAAAGTGCTCGATTGAGGTGGACAACGTCAAAAGTCGCTGTTTCGTTAGCAAACTCTACTAGGTTACTGAAGAGAACTCGATTGTTTAATTCGTTGATCATCTCGTTTGTGAAAACGTATGAACTGGCCACTAGGACGAGTAACCCTTTGCCAATCTGGCCTGTTACGATTATGGGATATGACGTTGTGTTTTCGGTTGGTGGAAGTGTGCCATTATTGAGTTGGTCGATAAATGAAAATGGGGACGAACGTGCGAGCACCTTTGTGGTCGCTGAATCAGCGACTTCTATGTAAGAGGGATGGTCCAACAGTATCGCCGTCAAATTTTTCGTTAGAGTGTCCGAAGTAAATTGAGAGATAACTGGGAACGATGGTGATCTGCTGTAGAAGTACAAGTCCGCTATTGGCTTGCCCGAAAACCTCATGCTCACGTTCAAATTGTCCAAAAGTGTGTTACCCGTCCCATAGTCGTCGGCCACGACAACGGTTCCACCCGCTTTCAAGAAGGACGACACCTCCATACCTTCAGGTTTATTGAACGGAATCTTTGGTCCAATGATGGTTATTAGAGAAGGGGCGATTGGTAAGGGGTTTGAGTATGATAATAGAATAGATCGGCGCGTTGGCATACTGAAAACCTGGCTACATCCATCCCAGCCGACGTTTAATGGATCATATGAATCGGTGATAGGCCAGTAATATGATGCGTACCCTGTCAATATGAGGGATACTAAAGCCGCCACCAACGGGGTCTTGATCCATGTCTTGATCATCAAGGTAAGTCTGCATCTCTTATTATCAATAACCGTCCCAAAACCTCGTTACCTTCACTAACGCGCATTGTGAATTGGCTGTACTCAGCAATCTCAAAAAGCTCAGTTATACGTCTGAGGTCGGGAATTAGTCGCGGTTTCAAATTGACAACTCGCTTATAGAATTCCCAGTGGGTCTCTGTATTATCGAGGTACTCGTTCAACTTGCTGCCAATGAGATTTTGAACAAGCCTATAGCACATTACAATCTTTCTAGAGGCGTCTTTTTCGGCCTGCGCCACTTTCAATCCTGAATTCCAATCCGACATTGACATAGGCACTTTGACTTCCCCGACTACAATTAGAGGCTCTTCAGAGGGACCAGTCACTCCTTGAGGCAGAGCCACAGCCGAAGCACGCCGTTTCCTTCTTAGAGCTAAGATTAGCTGTGGTGCGAGAACAGCTGCCGACGCCATGAGCGCGACATATGGAGTATTGTAAACATACACTTGATCAGTTTTGACCGCAGTTCCCATGCGGGGGTCAGCCGGGACATACACCAGTTCAACTGAATGCAAGCCGAAGTTGACGTTAAGCGGGATTGGAAGGTTCAACGAGAAAGTGCCATCATCACTGACCACAGAACTAGCAGAAGGAACTCCATCAAGCATGATAGTTACATTGCCCCGAAGCGTCCCTTGATGGCTATTCGAATTTTGCACGAAGAACACCGTCCCAGTTGATTTCATGCCGAAACCGGAAAGGATAGCTTTCAAGATTGGAGTCGGGGAGATGCCCATTTGATCGCGTTGAACAATCAACGGTAGCTCGACGGCGCTTGCCCCAAACATCTCTGCTCTGGGCATGAATTGAACGTGTAGCGTGTGGTCGCCGTCGGTTGCTGATGTGGGAACCTGATAGTTGAAGATGAAAGTTCCATCATTTTCCGTTTCAACGCCCCCCAAATTGTTATCGTCGAGCAGAAAAGCAACAGTTCGATTTGCAAGGGGAGTGTCACCTGCCGCTGTTAGTCTCCCAGTCACACTAACTGGATCCAAAGGAAGCGCCATTGTGGGTGAGGCTTCTGCGAAGATCTGTGTTGGATAATATTCGACTTGAGTTAGTGCAGTTGCATTCGTCGTAACGAATTGTTGCGCGTCAATTCCTACCGGATTGAAGGATGCTCCTATAGTCGCCGTCCCGTTGGGGTAACCGGGGCGAAAGATAATGGTCGCATTGTAACTTCCCTCAATATCAGTTAGAGTGCTGATGCTATCCACACCCCACGTGATTGTCACGTTCCGTTGTGCCATGGCTGTTCCGTTATGTGTTTGAAGGCTACCACTGATCATGAGGGGCTGGTTAACAAACACGGAGGGACTTGATGCTGAAATGCTCAAACTCACCATCCTAGGATTGACTTGTGCTCTCAGCTGGTCTATCTCAACGGAGTATTCGATGTAGCTGCGCCTGAACTCGTCAAGCCGCTGTCTAATCAGTTGCACTTGAGCTTGGTTCACGTTCGGTTCCGATTTGATCAGGTCAAGCAGGTTGTAAAGCGTGTTGATGAGCGTTCCCGTTTCATTCCGGAGTGCCACAAGACGGTTGACCACCGTAGATGCTCCTTTAACATCTCCAGAGGACGCTAAACCCTGTGCAAGTCGCAAGTCCGTCTCGGTTTGTTGCATCGTAGAGGATGCGTTAGAGAGTGTTTGCATGTACCTAACTACCGGATCTTGTGATGGGAGGTTTGATGTGCCTAGGGTGATCGGTAGGTTCTGTGCACTCAGTATGTCACTGGGGTTCGTCAGCTGTTCCATTGCGGCAATAGCCGCTCCTCGTGACGGACTGGTAGTCGGGATATTTGTGTAGTGCAGAGTGATCGGAGAGGTGGGGGTGCTGGCAGCAGGAAAAACAATTATCGACAGTATCCCACCCACGATCAGGGTTATCAGGGTGAGAGCAACTGTCCGCCACCTAATCCCCACTCGTCTCATTTCAACGATTCACTTTAGCAATTCAATTAGGTATCGAATTAGAATCTCCGAGAAGATCACGAACAACATGGCTCCAATTATCCTCTCCCTCCTAGTTTCCGCCGGGTAGTGAGGCGCTGTCGCAAGTATTACGATGAAGTATTCTATTATGAACGCGGCTACATAGACATCAATCCCAGACACCATAAGTGAACTGAGAGCGGCCACCGTACATAGTATAATAACTGCATAAGCAAGCAGAGAAATCTCAATTCTTTCTAGCCTCAGACTCATATTGACGAATTCTCCAAGAGTTCTAGGCTGCCCGTCAATACGGATCCCGTTACGCTAGAGTCATGTAACCTGACAAACTTTCCTGTTACTTTTGCCACAGTTGCTGCAACAGCGCTTGTCATGGGTGAACCAATCTGTTCCACAAGTCTAGGAGTCACAGCCCGCAAACGCTCTTCCAGATCAACCAACGACATCAGATCCATCTTGAATTGTATTGTGGAGCCCTCCAATTCCAAAGACAACCCTCGTCTCGAAATGCCCAACATCTCAAACACGAAGCCGATCCGGTCCGCCAGTTCACTGAATTTGATCGTTCCCACATCTAGCTGAAGGCAGCTTTCCACTGCTTGTACGATTTCTTCTCCCGGGGAATAGAGGAGAATCCCCCTCTCGAACATCCCTGTTCCCAAGGTCACAAAGAACCTCCTGCTCCGAGAAAGCTTTGATTTCGGGAAAGGTGTGAGCGTATCCAGGACTGAGTCATTCAGAGGCACGAGCACTTTGGGTATAATTCCGAATCCAGAAGTTGGAATGTAGATCCCGCGGGAACTCACGTCTAAATCCACTATCAGTGCCTCAATATTCAGCAGAGCTGGGAGGCTGGAAAAAGTTGCAAAACGCCCAGCCTTAGCTGACATAGATTCGGGAATGAGCAGAGTCATAGCACCGAGAATCAAACCGCCCAGACCCAAGGCCAAGATTGGCACGATGCCTGCTAGAAACCCAAAGAGACCTATAATGGCTCCAAGAACGAGGGTGAATACTCCGGCATTAGTTAGATCCCTCTGAAGATTAATTGGACGTCTGGTAGGCTTTCGTGAAGCATGCGCCAATTGAAAACCACAATTGCTGCAGAAGTGGTCGCCTGATCTCGTTTCTTGACCACAAGTAATGCAACTATTCTCAGACAACTTGGTTCTTACTCTGGACGCTGTGAAATCGAGGTAAGTGGCCACGTCAAGTTTAAAGATAAGGATAGCTCCGGCAAAATTCGATGAGTTGAGTTGAGGTCGTCAGGGTTCTAACGACTTTCGAGAGGTAAAGTGTTCACACCATGTCTTCCAACAGCTATGACTCTCAGAGTAGTTTGATCCTTGACGCAATCAAGACTAATCATCCAGAAACCGTAAGTCAATTGGCCAGGATTCTTGCCGAGAATCGTGACTTTGATGAGACAGCTTATGTGGACACGATGAAGAGAATGGTGAAAAATGGCTCAATACGATTGGATGAACCAACGTATGAGATATATTCGGTTCTGGACTTCTTGTTCACGATTACGGTATCCGGATGGTTTTGGTTAATCTTACTGCTAGCATGCACCGCTATGATCGCGGTCTATGTGAATCCCGTCCGGTTTCCACTGAGCATCCTTCGGTGGATCTTCGGTTCGATTCTACTCTGCCTCCCCGGGTATGCAACAATTAGACTGCTATTTCTGCACCCACAGCTACCGCAACTAGAACAGCTTGGTTTGAGCTTGGCTTTGAGCCTCGCGATAATTCCAATCATAGGGTTTGTCCTCAATTTCACTCCATGGGGGATTCGATTTTTCCCCATCATCATCTCGCTAGGGGCATATACGCTCCTAGTTGGAACCGCCGCGGCATCTAGGAATTACTTTGACGTAGTTCGAGTGCCGGAATGAATTTCCTGACGTCGCGGCTCCAATTTGAGTAGTGGCGCAAATCGAATTAGCATCGTCAATGAAACATGATTCGTTCAGTAGAGCGAATTCTAGGTTCGACAAGTTAGATCGTCAATCAGGTTCTCAGGGTCACATTGATATGTTTCACAGGAATCTCTGGTCAGCCAACATGCGAGAGCTAGTTCGTTGGGACGGTTGCTTTGGATAAGGTTTGGTCACTCATTGTGCTTGCCATTCTAGCTCTTATGATCCTGAGCCCAGCTTTCACCCAGACTTCTGACGTTGCTACGTTATCATACCGGTCGTTTGTTCAGCTCGCCCAAGTGTATAAGTCAGGGGGGTCCTCCCCCTCTTTGGTTGACCAGATGAATGATGCACTCACGCTGATTGAAATGGCACACGAAAAAGGTCGGCAAGGTGATGTAGCTAACGCGACGAAATTTGAAAACCAGGCACGCACAATCATGAACGTCGTGTCACCCGAAATAGCGATTGCTGAGCAGCAAGCTGTCCAGAATTCAACCTCAAGAACTCAGAGCAACTTCGCTGACGCAGCCTTGGTAGTAGGGGTTCTAACTCTAGGGTTCTATGCAGGGCTAATCGGTTGGCGATGGTATGAAAAGGTGAGCTTTTTCGAGATGAAGATCGTTGAAGAAGATACTAAGACTTAGCCGTAGAGATACTAAGTATCTGATCGTGTTCTTCATAGTCGTTACCGTCTCTGTCTCTTGTCTCACCTATGTGAGCTTAAACCCGTCCTATACGGATCAATTCTTCTCGATGTGGATTGTGGGCAGAAACGGGTTTACGAGCAACTACTTTCCGAACAACAATCCGAATCTGATACCTGGTGAGCAAGTCAATTGGACTATTGGCGTGTACAATCACATGTCGGCATTAGAATATGTGGTAGTCCGCGTGAAACTCCTCAACTCAACCCAGATCCCTCCCAATGAACAAACGGGGTCCCCGAGTCCCGTATCGGAAGTCGTAGAGTTCGCACGAATACTTGTTAACAATCAAACTTGGACGATGTCGTTCCCCTGGATCATAGCGGATACAACAACCGCCAACGGAGCAGTGCTGATCACCAGACTCAGCATAAACGGAACAACCATCTCAGGCAACCTGGCGCGAGCATATGGCGGAGTGGGCTTCCGTTTCGTATTTGAGCTATGGTTCTATGATCAGACTAGCAACGACTTGGCTTTCTCATGGACGACACCAACCTCCACATACTCTGTGTGGACGCAGTTATGGTTCAACGTTACAACTGGAAGCTAGGCGTATCGTGCCGACTCCTGTGCTAACTTAACGTTGATCGTTATACATCAACCATGACGACTTCACCGGATGAGTAGATGATGTTATGCGTCGCTAGGATTTCATGGAAGCTTCGTGATGATACGCGGTAATTCGCGAAAGGTACGACGGGCATGTTGTGTCGGAGCACAACGATGTCACCCTTTGATGGAATCGAAGACATCCATTCTGCGAGAGTGATGTTCAAAGTATTATCCAAGACATGCATGTCTCTATCACCGTAACCACCAACATAGTCGAAGGCGATTTTATCACCCCAAATCCGATTCGCAGTTAGGTGGGCTGAAGCAAAATAGCCTGCAGACTGCCACTGATAGAGAGGAAACCTTACGTCCTCGTTATTCAACGGGGCTGTGCTATCGATTGTGTGTCTCGGATATAGTGTGTAGAGTCCGCCTAAAACGATAATGAAAATTAATGATATCGCAATTGTGTGTCGAAGATGAGTGGGTCTCTGGAACGCAGAAGACAACTTGAGGATAGCATAGAAAGCAACTGGTGCAGAGAAGAAGTAGACGTAGAGAAATCCTCTCAACAACAAATCCGTACCCTGATGAAATCGCAGATAAGATATGAAACCAATGAAGAAGATTAGCGCGCTACTAATGGCGTAGGGCAGAAACTGCTGATATTTTGTCCTTTCCTTCTTTACCAATATCAGGAGAAAGCCGCCGACACAGGTTACTGCAAAAACGGCAGCGGAAATGTCACCCACAACCTGCTCCCACGAATTAGGCAGATTGGATGCTATCGGAAGGACCACGCGTGTAGTTCCACTAAGAAGTGCAGCTAAGACAAATCCCAAAATTCCAACTGTAGACCCAAAGAATGGAAAAGCAACGAACGCAAGCCACGCAAAAGTCAACGTGACCATAAGAGCAGGCATCCTGAAGACTGCGTTTTCAATGGCTCCACGCTTGAACTCAAACCAACGAGCAAGGATGATTATACATAGCGCAACGAACGCGAGGAACACTGAGGTTACGATAGCGGTGAACTCATGAGTCGACACAATTGCTACTGCAGAGAGAACCACTATAAGCCTCCACATCAGCCCGGTCTTTGTTAGACCGTACATTGCCAAGGAGAAGAAGACGAAGGCCAGAGTGAAGTGAATGGTTGACGCTTGCAAAAGTTCAAAACAGTTTCCAGCCAAGAATGCTGCGATGAGTGCGTCTCTTTTGGAGAAATACGCTTGATAAAAGCCCAGAAGGAAGGCGAGTGTGAGAACCCCGAAAACCGGTCCTGCATATTTGAGCACTGTTTCAGCCGATGCCCCAAGGACCATGCTAGTCATGACGAGCAGTGTCTCTTGCATGGGTGTGAATATGTACCCCAACGCGTACGCGGTTGGAGCATTGAAGGTTATTGATCCAGTCGTCGTCATACTCTGCATTATCTGAAGTTGATAAATCATGTCAGGACCAATAGTCATTATGCCCGGAGGTAACCTCAATGGGGTTGCAATCATCAACACGAAGGAGGAGAGGAGTACAAGAAAGACTTGTGTACGGTACTGCAATTTCGATCTAACTAAGATCACTGTCAGAGCCAGCAACGCAATGAACTGTGAAGCGTTGAGGACAACGGGCGAGGTAACGAAATAGATCAACGACCTAACGTAAGTCAAAATAGCGGACAAAGCAACGACGAGAACAACTATCAAACCTCTGTCCGAGCGTGAACCCCAAGGAGAGTCGAAGTCAGGCCGCATTAGTGAACCTGCGCCATATAATGTGTGAGCGTATTTATGTCGTGCCCAACTGGAGAACTTCAGATTTTGCTCGTCGGTCTCGTTCTCATCAAGGCCAAGATCAGGGCGGTGGATTATCAATTGGTGAGTTCGAGCTTCGAGTCTCGTCTGCTCATGGTGACTGTTTTGCGTAAGCCAAGAGCCTGAGCAATGTCAGATATCCACACGCACCCGCGCGCATAATCCAATCAACGACCCTGTACAAGCGCGAAGGAGTTATCGTGATCGTCGTCCTTGTAGCCGTTATACCCGGCCAATTGTTCCAAACAGGCAGGTTGGTTAGGAAGTCAATCTCTTTCACCTCGCGGTTGTCACATAATGAGTGAATAGCTTCATGGATAACGAAAACTCCCGGTGACAACTTTCGGTACTCCTCGACGAAAGACGTTTTTGTGAAGTACGCTGATCTTCTATACTGCAGGACAAGCTCATACGCAATGGTTAGGTTGTTGAGTTCTAAGAAGCAGGCTCTGATTCCGAAGTCAGGTTCAGACTTAGCCGACTGAGCCGCTCCTGTTATGATGGCGTGCAGATCCCGATCCAGTTCTCCTCTGGATTGCATGCGCTCTTGTTTCCAACTTGAGCGTTCAACATTATTGATTCTTTCTATTTCTTGAGGCTCTTTGCCTAGATCGACGAATTCAATTTTCCAGGTTCCGGCCTCAGTGAGATTACGTCTCATTCGTTTAGTGTTCCTTCTGAAGTCGTGCCCTAGTCTAGAAACGAAGTCATCCCAACTGAGCGTTACCGGTACAATTCTATGTCCGAGCCGAGAGTCATTGCGAGTATCGTAACGCAACTTCTTGGCCAGACACTCTGCTTTTAGAGCTTCGAGGTTCGGGGAATTGGATGGAAGGGTCAACTCCATCAATTTTGTCTGCTGGTCCCGGAAAACGAATGCGACTATTTCTTCGATGCACTTTTTCCGGTATTGTTCATCAAGTGCAAAGTCTGGAGAGAGCCATGGTGCCAGAAGAAGTCTTGTAAATTGAAGACCAAATCGTTTTCTTGTCATAAGGGGAACGATTCCAATGAGCGTTCCGTCAACAGAAAGGAGAAGCAGAAGGGGGCGCCAGCCTTCACGTCTGCCTGAACGAATAAACTCCGAAAGCACCCCCGACAGCATGAAGGGATTCGACCCATATTCTCGTACGATTCGATTCCAAGCTTCACCAACCGCATCTAACATGTTAGGGTCGGAAAGCACTCTGACTGAGACTTCGTTGTCCGAGATGGGGTTTCGCACGCCGTTACACCATCGCCCTTTCGATCGTGAAGAGGAGATTCAATTGCGCGCGGTTCATCAATTTAGATGTGTCCGACCAGTGCCAGCCTATACACGTGGAATTTGTCTGATGCGTCTTAAGCTCTTTGTAACGCGCTCTTGTTTCGTCTGCAAAGGTTCATTAAATCCCGGCTCCTCCATGACTTGCTGCCGGGATGCAGTAATTGTGTTGTGACGCCTGATAGTCACGGTGTTTCATTGTATGATTAGGGTAAGGCAGGTCACCACTAACGACGAGTTCGAACGCCTTGGCCCTACTTGGAATGATCTTCTGGGCAGGTCGACAGATGTCTACTCAACTTGGGAGTGGCTCTCTTGTTGGTGGAAGCATTTCGGTCAGAGAAGGGAGTTGCGTGTTCTTGTGGCCGAGGAAGACGGCAAGACAATGGCCATAGCTCCACTAATGCTCTCAAAACGTACCTTGATGAATTCAGTTACGGTGGCTAAACTAGAGTTCATTGGAGGATTGGAATCAGATTATAATGATTTCATTTGGGTCGAGAACGGGCAAGAGTGCCTCAACTTATTTCTGAAATATCTGTCAGAGCTAACTGATTGGGATTGCATCGAATTAACGAATGTTCGGGAAAATTCATTGACTGCGAGTTTGCTTCGCCATCCCCATTCTGACTTGATGTTCGAGGAACGAGTGGTATTCTCTTGCCCTTACATCGAGCTACCGACGACCGTGGAGGAATTCATGACGACATTGAGTAGAGATATGCGGCATCAGATGCGGAGGAAGATGCGGAGACTAGAAGAAACTCACGGAGTAAATTTTAAGTCTCACACGGAATTCTCTTCCATCAAAGAAGCGATGAACCAATTCTTCGATCTGCATGAAATGAGATGGAGATCGAGGAGGAAATCAGACAGTTTCGCCTCCGGTATGATGAAAACCTTCCAGATCGAACTGGCGGAACGGTTTGCAAAGAAGGGATGGCTTGCGCTGTCGTTCTTGACGGCGGACGATAGGTCGGTTGCAGCGGATTATTCCTTCGACTATCACGAGAGGCGATACGGCTATCAATCCGGCTTCGACCCAGACTTTGGCTCTTACGCCGTTGGAACTTTGCTTCGCATGCATAATGTGGAGTCTTGTATAGCAAAAGGATTGAAAGAATATGATTTCACTCGAGGAGGTGAGGCGTACAAGTTGCGATGGCCAATTCAGGTACGAAGAAACTTACAGATTCGATTTGCAAGAGGGGGGCTCATCACAAGACTCCGACTGTTGACGAAAGACGCTGCGCTAAGGTTAGCTTCGAAGCTTCACTAGCTTTGTTCCGATCAAACTATTTTAAAGGAAACGATCTTAATTCATTCACGTCGCTTAGGTAGTCTGCAGTGGATCGCAAAACGGCTGTCGTAACTGTCGCAAGAAAAATCATTCGACGGTTCTCGTATGGTAAGTGGATTTTTCTAGAGGCTTCGTACTCAGACTACACAAATGCTCGCTTGCGTCATCTTGAATCTCTGAACCTTGACTTGTCTGGGAAGAGCGTACTTGAAGTTGGAGCGGGCATCGGCCGACTCACCCAGTTCTTTGAGGGCAAGGGTTGCGCTGTCCTCTCGACTGACGGAAGTCTGGGAAATGTCAATGAGATGAGGAGAAGGTATCCAAGAAGGAGAATTGAGCAGCTAGATCTGGATACGAATCCAGATCTATCCAATCTGGGCTCGTTCGACGTAATCTTCTGCTATGGCACGCTCTATCATCTATCGAAACCCGCTCAAGCACTGAGGGCTTTGAGCCAGATTTGCAAGGAAATCATCCTACTCGAGACACGTGTGGCCCTAGGGAGTCACTCTGAGGTTCAATATGTTCACGAAGTTGTTGGTGCGGAACATGCGGTCTCCGGAGTTGGTTGCCGTCCAACACGATCTTGGGTTATGGATAGACTCAAAGAGTATTTCGGTTACGCGTATCAGACAAGAACACAACCGCGGGACGAGACCTTCCCAGTTGATTGGTGTGCTCCTCCCGAACAAATGAATTATCACGCAGTTTTTGTTGGCTCAAAGCAACCGTTGAACAATCCGCACCTACTAGCAGAAACCCCAGACCACCAGGACCGAGTCAAGTGACCCTTGGTCTTTCGCCGAATCGATCACCCAGGCTTTCAACCTCCGCTCAACACCTGCGTTTCGTAACTGTTCGAGGTTGGCGCGTTAGCGTTGTATTGTCGTCGTTGGTGCGAGTTGGTAGGCGATGGTTATCATAAAGATTACGACCAGCAATAGCGCTACCAACCTCAGTCGTCTGCGGTTGATCAGTATCCCGTAGCCACCTCGGGAGTAGATTGGTGAGATGAGTTCTGATGCGGTGAGGAGGAATACTGACATGACCGCAGCCCAGACGCTTAAACCGCCGACGCTTATTGGAAGGATGGGGAGCATCCTCACAGAATTTGGCCCGCTTAGGGGGCCAGTCGAGGGAGAGTTGCTGTTCGGCGCATAAGCAGTGTCCCGATACACAATGGTCCAACCAAATGGTTGACCGGTGATGTTCTCCGTCAAAGCTAGGTTATCTCCAGTGACATTGTACCTAAGGTCCATGGAATTGTAGCCGACAACATCAAGCAGTTGTGTTTGGTTTGGGAGTGTTACGCTAAACGATTCTGGAATCGTGTGCACATCATTGTACCTCTCCCACGGGTATTCTCTCCAAGAAAGCAAGTAATTCCCACCGCCCAAACCCTCCGCCACATAGGGAAGATTGAATTTTAGAATGAACGAGTACCCGTCGGGTCTAGGTCTCCCAAAGTTCACTACCACGCCGCGATCCTTGTCGATGGTTAGGTTGAGCGGTTGCATTGTTGCGTAATCATACGCTGTCACATTCTGCGCGTACGGCATGTAGAGTCTATAGTGGCTCCATGTGGAGTTGGAAGGATGAATTATCACCCTCAACGATCCATTGCTGGGTGAGTTGGATGATTGGGTTACGATAATGTTCCAGTAGTTTTCCTGCGTCACTATGGGCGTTAGCTGGAAATAATCCGAGAAGAGGAGTGAACCATCGGCAAGGAAATCCACCCTCCAACGTCCAATCTTACCCGCTAACGTCGTTCCCCCAATCCTCAGCCCGCTTATCGTGTCGCACGGTGTCGCGATGCAATCCGCGTTAAAGCTGTAAGTTTGCTGCAGCTGCCCGGCTGGATCGTACCACTGCCAAGTGAGATTTGCACTGTAGAATGTAGCCTGCACATAGCTGTAAACCTGTGTGTCATCTTGTGTAAACGTTGAAGTCTTGTTTACGAGAGCAATGTGTCCGTTGCCAGTCCAATGGTAGTTCTTTGCAAAAGCATGATCAAGAACGACTATCGATGCAGCGTTAACATTAGTATTGGCGTACTCAACCATTATCGGGATGAGAACCAGTATGACTAGGAAGCGTTTCTTCATTATTCCCTTCTTCTAGTCGAACCTGATCAACGAACGGATTTGGCGACGGCTCTTATAGGTAGAACGGTAACGTGAATTGGACGCAGGATAGCGGTTTACTAGTAGCAGTGACACGCTAGGGGAACGCAAGTGAATCTGAATTGAAGATGATCGGGCGCAGGGAACGCCAACGTTCATACTCCCCTCATTCCACGTCGAAGCGGCTAAGAGTGCGGGAAGCGGGTGGGATAGGTGGTTTGTCGCTTCTGCTAATCCTTCTAATCATGCCGCTCCTTTCGGGCAACTTGGCGATTGTTGCGCAACAATATCAAGCCACATTAACCGAGTGGACCCTTCCAACGCCCAATAGCGGAGTCAGGGCGTTGACTCTGGATCGCTCCGGATCCTGCTGTTGGTTCGTGGAGTATTATGGGAACAAACTCGGCCACCTCGACACTACCTCAAACACATTCCAGGAATGGGTAGTTCCCACAGACTCCGCTAACCCATACGACCTAGCGGTCGCCAACAACCCCGTATCCCCAGAATTCTGGGGAACAGAATACGCATCTAACCGAATCTTCTCGTTTACGCCTGAAACCAGCAAGTTCACCGAATACCCTCTTCCGGTGTGGAATTCCGGTGCAGGGTACATTTCGATCGAGCCGACCGGAACGACAGTGAGGGTGTGGTTTACGGAAACTACAGCGAACGGTAACGGGGAATTGATCTACGACCCTACATCCGCCAATGCCACGCTCTACGAAGATCACTTCCCCGCACAAGCGGGGGGAGGAGCGTTAGGAGTATACGCCGAATCAAACTCTGTCTGGTTCGCCGGCTTCTCCGCGCTCATAAAATGGGATCGAACCACCCAACAATATTCCATATGGCCCCTACCCGTTCATGGAGCGGCGATCGGGCGCTTCATTACAATCGACTCATACGGCCAGGCATGGTACACACAAGGAACTCAGAACGCAACTAGCAGCGAGAACTTCGCAGGAGTTCTGAAGAGTAACGGGATCCTAGAGGAGTGGACGCTGCCAAGCCGAGGCGCCGATCCACAAAAGATCAGCATCAATCCCCAAACCCTGCAACCCTGGATCGCTGAAAGATCACTAGCCGCCGAAGCCGGCGCCATCGCCGTCCTAGCTAACTCTAGCGAGCCAAGATTGGTTCCGGTAACCTCAACAACATACCCCTCCGGAGGAACTCCGTACATTCTACCGTCAACGTCAAAGAAAGCAGTTCCTACAACCACCCTAACCCCACCCATAACGAGAACCATCTCAGGCTTGTCGACCGGTCAATTCACGGAGTTTCTAACGGCTACAGCCAACCCGCAGGACATTGTGACCGACTCGCGAGGAAACGTGTGGTTTAGCGAACCGGGGACGAATAGGATCGCGGAACTTTCGAATTTCACGCCGGACTTCACGTTCACTACATCCCCGCAGGCAATGTCGTTGCCCCAGGGAGGTTCCGCAACCGTGACACTAACCGCCCTGTCGATCTCAGGCTACCAGGGGAGCATAACAATCGGCACCTCTGGGCTACCTAACACCCTCAGCGCTTCTCCGAAGATCACGTTAACCATTCCCACGGGAGCAAAGAACGCGTCTAGTGGAATCGTGTTGTCTATTGATCCAAACGCCACGCTTGGAACCAGCTTAATCACTTTCGGTGGAAGCGATGGAACGCATGAACATGCGGCTAGCGTTCTGCTTACGGTTACAAGCAAGAACGCCACTGCACCCAGCAAGCCACAGTGCCTCTTGGCTGCGGCAACCTACGGCTCAGACCTAAGCTCGGGAGTCAACTCGCTTCGCGGCTTTAGAGGGAGTGTGCTTGGAACCAAGATCGGGAGAAGCTTCCTAACCATTTTCAACTCATGGTACTATTCCTTCAGCCCGAGAGTCGCAAGTTACGCGAGCACGCATTCGAATGTGCGTGAGGGAGTGAAGGGTCTCATGTATCCGTTAATCGGGTCGCTTATGCTCGTCTCGGCCGTGTACGCGGCACTATCTTTCAATCCCGAATTTGCCGTGGTACTCTCAGGTCTGCTGGCATGCGTCCTAATCGGCTCCCTATACTTGGCAGTTCCCTTACTAATTATCAAAAGAGCACTGCGCATCTCACTACGCTCCCTCAACCGACTATGCCTCATCGCAACCCTAGGAGGATTGAGTGGGCTGCTTGTGGGCTTGAGAGTTGGCTCGAATAGTTTGATGATGGCCGCCAGCTTAGTCACCGTTCTCTCAATCACACTCGGTGCCGGCGTGCTAACAGCGGAGTTCGTTTCTACTCTGAAACTATCAGTGCCCAACTGGATAGCGCTTGCTCAAGCTTCACAAGAAACTCGTCTGAAACCATAAAACCCTTGGCACAAGGGTGCCGTTCGACTTAGTTGTTCTAATCAATTTGCCTTAAATTGAACGCGACTTAAGCGGAATACGGCTACTGAGGGTTATTTGAGGAACGGTGATGTAGCTGTACAAAGTGCTATTGATTCCCGCCCAGGACTATACAAAGCATCCACACATCACCAGGCATCACCACCTCTTCGAGAACTTTGATGATCGCTTCAAGGTCACGGTTCTAAACGTAAGATTAAGGACTGGGCCGAGAACGAGGGAATCAAAACATGAGATCGCAGAAGTGGGATTGTCCACACACACTATACTCCGATCCTACATAGTAGGATACGTTTCCTTTCACCTGAAACTTGTTCAACTTGTGAGGGCCCAGAAGTACGATTGTGTTGTTTTGTCGAACTTAATCTCGCCGTTAGTTCCCCTCCTCGTGCGTGGGCGTCCGCTCATATTTGATTACAAGGACGTTTACCCGCTCTCCGCCTCAGAACCATTCAAAGCTCCTACCAGGCAGATCGTGTATTGGATTGCACGGTTTTTCGAACGAATCTTGTTCAAATTCCACATGACCGTCGTCGTTCCGTCACCCTCAATGCAGCGCATGGTTCGGAACAGGTTCAAGATCGAAAGCGTCCTAATCTCAAACGGCGTGAATACCGAGCTCTTTCACCCGATTTCCGAAAGGTCGCGGCAGAGGGTTCGGTCGGAATTAGGAATACAAGAGAAGGAATTCGCTCTCTGCTACCTCGGTAGCATAGAAAACTGGCTGGATCTCGAGACCGTAGTGGAGACTCTGATTAAAGTCAAGCCACTCAAACTAGTCTTGATTGGTGATCCGCCGAGATCTGCAACATACCTCAGGAAGGTACTTTTACTGTGTGAGAGGAGAAACGTGAGAGAGCGTGT
>Ga0335081_10001485_pt1 | contig 37408 bp, 32 predicted proteins | sample Lox_Sample_35_FD_206713 | JGI IMG/M metagenome (GOLD analysis project Ga0335081, IMG submission 206713) | Soil microbial communities from Loxahatchee National Wildlife Refuge, Florida, United States - Lox_Sample_3.5 | ecosystem: Environmental > Terrestrial > Soil > Wetlands | place: USA...
GTCTCAACTGACCACCCACCGGCGGAAACGGCGAAGGCAGCGATGGCCGGGTTTACCGATCCTGGCGCCTGGAAGTCGCGGTCGGTATCCTGCCAGACCGATTTTGCATAGCCTGCCGCCAAGGCTTTCGTAAACTCGCCATGGCCGTTGTTGATCCAGATCCCTACGGGCTCGCGGCCGAACTCGCTGGTGAGCACAAGGTCGAGATCCTGGTCGCCATCGACATCGCGGGCGCTGATGTGGAGGCCCCCGGGGGGACCGGACTCCAAGTCGAAGCCGCTGTCTGGCTGGCCGGCAAAGAAAACCTGGATGCGGTACCGGTAGGCGCCATTGACCAAGCCTTGCGGCCGGGCGACGGCAAGATCGGCGCGGTGGTCGCCGTCGAAATCGCCTAAGACACCCGAAACCCGAAGTGCGAAAGCCGAAGCTGGCTGAAGAACGGTGGCAGAAGTAAGGTTCCCCTGTTGCGCCTGGGCAAACCGGGGCAGAAGCGCGGCAGCCAGAGCAATCGCGCTGGCCAGTGTGGCCCTAAATCGGGTTGACTCAAGGTGTACCATCCTCAAGTACACAGACCTACAAATCTGGAGTCTGGGAGTGAACTGCGTGAAAGAACCATAAACAACCGTTTAGGAAGAATTTATCGGCCCGATTCAGAAGGGCTACACTGAATTTGATTATAAACGACGGGTATCGATCGCATCAACCCAATGGGGCTAGTGAGCGCCGAAAACCGCTCCTTGCCGTCGCGGCCCGGTGACACGTACCGGCGTTACTTGGACTCAGAGCTCCAGCTTGCCCTGGAACATCATCTCAGACAGGTCGAAAGACTGGGCCACTACGATGCGGCCGATGTGCGCTTCAAATTCGAGCCTGCCGTCTTTTGGCGAAATTTCCGCAGAGAAGGGGAACAAATACACGGCGGCCCACCCATCGGGCAGCGAGAAGACCTCGACGCTGGTAGGCTTCATATCCTTCTTGCCGTCGCGCCGCAGGACCGCTTCCTCCTTGAGAGGGTCGCCGAGTTTCTTGGGATCTCCTTTAAAGTTACCACCCGGCAGACCATAAACCGCGATGCGGTAGCCATCGCCTTCCAGTGTCGGCGGCCCGCTCTCCTGCGTCTTCAACTCGGCGAGGCGTACCGGCAAAGCGGTTTCCCAGCGCAGCCGCACCATCATGCTGGAGACCATGGATCGAGGGCTGCGAGTGTTGCTGCCGGTGAAGATTTCCGCCGGCGATTTTGGCATTTTGGGCCCGCTGCCTTTGGGATCCACTCCATCGTAGCCGAGCCCTTTCGGCTGGCCCATCTTGCCGCCTTCCCGAAGTTCATCCTCACTCTCCCGCCGTGCGACACCGGCTATTACCTGGCGAGCCCACGGAGATTTCGTGAGTATCAGCGCGGCTTCCTCCGGGGTCCATTGTGCCGGAGGCTTTGTCTTCCAAGACGGATCCGCGGCCAACAACACTGCCGCGGCAATTCCAAGGAAACAGAATAGTTGAACCGGGTACCTGCGCATTTCTTACCTCACTGGTGGCGAGCACAGCAGGCGGGTAGTTGTCATTCGTCCGCTGGTTCTGGTCTGGGCATGCTTCAGTCTATCAAACCCGTTTGTCAGCGAGAGGCATCAGAATTGTGATGGCCCCGATAACGAATACCGCCATTTATATATTGTTCAGGAAATCTTTATGCCTTTTTTATCTGCCACAACCTACACTGCTCATCGGTGATCTGAAGGCATGCTAAGGCGCTCGACAGACAGCTGATATAGCTTTGCGAACGAGCTGGCCTCGATCGAGTCAACAGTACAACCTTTTGAACCCGCAGGCGTTTTCGTAAGCCGGCGTGTCGTAGGACCGTTAGAGCCTTGGCTCGCGCCGGACCAACATCGTTGCTCCCAACCAGTGACCAATCAGATAGAGTTCCGCCCCGAGCCACACCGGCGCGCTACAACTTGAGCTGCCAAGGCCGGACAAGGCTGGCAGTCGAGCTATTTGTGGGAAGCAGCGTTCTCGAGAAGCGCGCGAATTTCGGCTGCCGAGGCAGCGGGGTCGACTCCCCTCCCGGGAGCTCCACGACCTGCGGCTCCGGCGGCGGGAGCAGCAGCGCCGGCTGCACCGCCTCCGCCAGCCGGAGCGGGTGCAGGGAGTGCCCGGGGCGCGGCGGCGCTCGCTACCAGGTCGATCGGCTTCTTGCCGTTGGCATCGAGAATTTCGGGATTGGCGCCCTTATCGAGCAGGTAGCGCACCAGATCGGTCTTGCTCGTCAGGGCGGCCCAGTGGAGAGCCGTCATGCCTTCGTTGGCAGAGGGCGCGCGCGCAATCCGCATGGAGTAGGTCTTGGTGCCGGTAATTTGCGTGTTGACATCGGCGCCGTGTGCGAGGAGAAGATCCATGAGCGGCACATTCGCAGGTGTACCAGCGGCGGCCTGCGCAGCCAGGCCGGTTCCACCGCGCGTGCCCGTTCCCACGCCCGCCGCCACCAGGAACGCGGTCAGGCCCATGGCGTCGATGTTCGGTGAAGCGCCCTTGGCCAGAAGTGTTCGAACCAATTCTATGTCGCCGGCCATGGACGCGCGGAGCAGAGGGGTGCATCCTGTATTCAAAAGCGGGTCGATGAAGCGGCCGCTATTGCCTCCGCGGCTGGGGCGATGCATATTGAGCTCGGGACTGGGGTCGACACCAGCGGCGAGGAGGGCGTTGATGATCTCCATGTCGGGAACGGGCGGACGGCCGGAGACGCGAGCGGCCGCGGCCAGCATCGCGTCACGCGCGGGCGGGCTGACCACGCTTCTGCCGCCCGGGTTCAGGCCGCGGCTCGAGCCGCCTTCCTTTCGATCGACCACGATGTACAGGGCCGTGCGTCCCCACCAATCCCAAACATTGGGATTCGCTCCTCGCTCTAACAGCAGCTTGGCGACGTCGTTGTGGTCGTTATCCAGCGCGATCATCAGCGCGGTCACGCCTTCCGGCGTCGGTACATTGGGGTCCGCTCCGGCCGCGATCAACTCCTCTACGCAGTCATAGCAGCCATCGCGCACCGCATACAGCAATGCCGTCAGCCCGCCGGTGGCGCGATATTGTGCGCGGGGCTCGGAGGTAATCTGGCTCGGCCAGTCGCTGTACAGCGCCTGCGGCTTCACGTCGGCACCCCTGGCAAGGAGCAGCTTCACGATCGCGCCCGCGTTCTTGGGCGCAGCGGTTGCCCACATCAGCGCGGTTTGTTGGTGAAATTTCTCAATCGTGTTGACGTTGGCGCCGGCCTTGATCAGCATTTCGACGACGGGCAGCTCGCCCGTTTTCACCGCCAACATTAATGCCGTCTCGCCGTCCGGATTGACGGCTTCGGGTTCAGCGCCGGCATCGAGCAGCATCTTGACTATCCGGGCGTCGCCCAGCTTGGCTGCTTCGGCGAGTGGCGTGGATCCGAAATCATTGGTGACGTTTACTTTCGCCTTCTTCGCGAGCAGGGCTTCGAGCAACTCGTAATCGACGTGGTAGACGGCCCATTGGATTGGGCGGGTGCCGTCGGGCTGCGCCGCGTTTACGTCGGTACCCGCGCGAATCTTCTCCAGCGCGGCTTTGCGGTTGCCGGCTTCGATCAGATTGGCGAGGGAGTCCTTGGGGGGCTGGGCCAGGAGCGGTAGAGCGGCGACCGAGGTACAGAGCGCGGCGAGAACGAAGCGTTTCATCAATCCCTCCCTACGATCAACACGCCGGGCAGAAGCCCGGCGGCAGGCCAAAAGGCCTGGCCCCACTAAACGACATTGGGGTCCAGTTTGTTGTGGTGACCCCATAGGCCCTTGGCGGCGTCATACAGGAACTTATATGGATCTTCCCACCTGCGGGGCAAGCCGTTCAGAACGCCTTCGTCCAGCATGTCCTTAGGACCGTCGCCATCCCGAACCTTTGTGAATAAGCGCTGCCGAACCTCTTCCATCAGGTCGCGTTCGGCTTTGAACTGAGTTTGGGTCATCACCGGCCCATACGCCGGCACGATCCTGGTCTGATCGTTGCTCAGCTTGAGCACGATATCCATGGCGTCCACGCGGCCTCCGATCCAGGCGCCGGTGAAGTAATCGAGCGAGGGATCGCGCACGGGCGACGCCACGTCGCCTACGGCGAGAACGTTCGCGGATTTGAAGAAGACGTAAATGTCGCCGCTGGTGTGGGCCAGGGGCAGATAACCGTAGGCGATCGGTTCGCTGCCGGCCTTCAAGGAACCGGTAGTCAGAAAAGTCTCGGTCGGCAGAGCCGCCTTGGGACGGGCCTTCTCATAACGATTCTTCGCCGGAACCCAGTAATCGGTCGACATCCACTGGCGCGTGCGCTCGTGCGCGATGATCCTGGCGCCCGCTGCCGCGAACAGTTCGTTGTTGCCCGTTTGATCGAGGTGATAGTGGGTGTTAAACAGGGTTTGCACTTTGGCATTTTTCAGCGCGGCCATTACGCGATCGCCGGATTTGGGAGCGCCGCTATCTACGAGCAGCAATCCGTCACCGGTGGAAAATGCCAGCACATTCGCGCCGCCGCCATCGACTACCGTGAGCTTCTCGTTCAGTTGTTGCGCGCGAAGGCGGCGCGACGCCCACATGGCGAGCGCGCCCGCCGCGGCGCTTTTTAGAACTCGTCTTCGGTCCATATCTAGACGCCCGCGATCGGGCCGGTGCTGTCGCCGAACTTGTCGCGCTCCATCCCGACTTTCTGGAGCAGGGTCAGGTGGAGATTCGCGATCGGCGTGCGCTCCGCGAGCACCAGATGTTGCCCGCCGATCTTCATCTTTCCGTTGCCGCCGCCCACCACGATGTTCGGCTCGGGGTAGTTGTTGTGCAGATCGCTGTTGCTCATGTTCGACCCGTACATGAAGAGGGAGTGGTCGAGCAGCGACCCTTCGCCATCCGGCGTCTCCGCCATCTTCTTTATAAACTCCGCGAACTTCTCCACATGCCAGGTCTGGATCTTCACCAGCTTGTTGAGTCGCTCCAGATCGTTGGCGTGGTGGGAGACGGGGTGGAACGCGTCCGGCACGCCGATGTGGTTGTAGGTTCGGTTCGTGCCTTCCGAGACCATGATGTACGTCGCCACGCGTGTGAGGTCAGCCTGATACGCGAGAGCGAGCAGGTCGAACATCAACTTCACCTGCGCGGCGAAGTCTTCCAGTTCACCGACCGGCGCATCCGGAATCTTGAGGCCCGATGTGCCTTTCGCGGAGGCCTTCTGGGTTCGCCGCTCGATTTCGCGGACGCTGTCCAGATATCCGTCGAGAGCGGTGCGGTCGGCGGGTCCCAGTTCGCCTTGGAGTTTCTTGGTGCGGTCGAGCATCAGATCGAGAATGCTGCTGGTCTGGTGGCTGATGGACGCGCGTTCCTGCGGCGTGTCGCCCTCGCCGAAAAGCTGGAGGAAGACTTTCCGCGGGTTGTACTCCATGGGCAGGGGCGATTCGGCGTCGCGGAACGACAGGGTGGTATAGAAACCGCCGCCGCCGGCCGCCACCTGCACGGTCGTTTCCGAGGCGAGCTCCAGCGACGGCAGCGGCGTGTCCTGACTGATCAACTTCGAGATCACCTGATCGAGAGTGGTCGCCATGTGGGCGCGGGGGCCGCCGGCGTCCGGACGCGTCGCGCTGAGCCACGTGGCCGGATTGAGCGTATGAACCGAACCCGCGCTGGCCGCATTCTCCAGGTTGCCGAACGAGTTCACATACTTCTTGTACGGTTCGAGCGGGGAGAGGATGGGGCTGAGCTTGAAATCGGCGCCGGAGCCGCTGGGCGTCCACTTGTCCATGGCCGGACCATGCGACGTGTTGTACATGATCGCGCCGTGGGGAAGGTAGAAGAAGCCCGCCCGCACCTTCGGCGCCGCGGCGGTTTGGGCGAGGGCTGTGCTGGCGGGCACCATGGCGTCCAGAAACGGCAACCCCAGTGTTGCTCCGGCAGCCTTCAGCACGGTTCTGCGGTCAAGATGTTTCTTGGTGAGGAACATGTAATCTCCTAGCGAGGCTCTGCCTCAGGCCTACAAAATGAATAACCGCCCAGACGCAGAGACGGACCTTTTGGCCTTCTCGTGTCTCGGCGGTGAAAAACTTGACTCATTCGAATTAAGGTCTAGCAGGCTGCTGAAAAAGCCCGCCAAGCCTCCGCTCCCTAACGGTCGCGGCTCGGTAACTGCCTGTGAACTGAGCCTCTATCATTTAACTAACGCCGCGGTCTTCACTGCGGTCTCTTTCCCGGAGGATTTCGCAGAGGGCGCTGCGCCTTGCTTTCGGAACGCATCCGTGTTGACGACTCCCAAAACAATGGAAGAAAACTTGTAGTTGTTCTTCTCCGCCTCGTGCACCACCGCACGAACCTGCGGCATATCGTAGTATTCCAGTTCCCGGTTCAAAGCGTACATCATGAGCCGCTCTGTCAGGGTCTCGGCGAACCTGGCCGGGTGATCGGCCAGTTCCTTCCGCAGTTCCACCGGACCATTGACCGCGACGCCGTTCGGCAGCACGGTGCTGGCATCAATCGGCTGCTTCGCCTGGCGGTCGATGGTTCGGTATTGTCCAATCGCATCGAAGGTTTCGAGCGGCAAGCCGGGCGGATCGATCACACCGTGGCACTGCCGGCAGACCGCCTTGGCGCGGTGCTGCTCGAGCCGCTCCCGGACCGTCTTCGGCACCTCGCCAGCCTTTTGATCCAGGCTGGTGGCCACGTTCGGCGGCGGCGGCGAGGGGGGCGTGCCCATCAACTTATCGAGCACCCAGGCTCCGCGCAGAACCGGGGACGTGCGGTCGCCGTAGGAAGTTCGCAGCAGAACGGCACCCTTGCCCAGCAGACCCCAGCGCTCCTGTTCCGGCAGTGTGACCTTGCGGAACTGCGGGCCGGCTACGCCGGGAACACCGTAGTGGCGGGCCAACCGTTCATCCAGGAACGTGTAGTCGGCGGTCAGCAGATCCAGCACGTTGCGGTCTTCCAAAAGGATGCTGCTGATGAATTCTTGCGCTTCTGTCGAAAAATCATGCCGCAGTTGCTCGTTGAATGCCGGGAACAATTCCGGTGCGGGCTGCACGGCATCGAGATCGCCGATGTTCAGCCACTTCATGGCGAAGCTGGTGACCAGACTCGAGGCCTTGGGATCGGCCAGCATGCGCCGCACCTGCTTTTCCACCGCTCCGGGTTTGGCCAACCCGCCCGATGCCGCAAGCGCGAGGAGTTCGTCGTCGGGGCCGGTGTTCCAGAGAAAGAAGGAAAGACGCGAGGCCAATTCAAGATCGGTGAGAGCGAACCCGGCGTCCGGCGACGCGCCCTTGGGCGCGGTGATGGCGCGATAGAGGAACTCGGGGCTGGCCAGCACCGCCGCTACCACCTGCTCGATTCCCTGATCGAAACTTCCCCCATCCTGCCGCCCGGCTTGGTAGAAGGGCATGAGGCGATTCACATCCTCTGCCGTAACCGGCCGGCGGAAGGCGCGGCGCGCCAGAGTCTCGGTGATCTGCTTCGCGCAGGCAGGCTCGCCGGTCTTCTTGGGATCGCAGACAAAAATCAGGGCGCGGCTGGGCGTTCGCGAAATACCCGTGGGATTGTAGGGCCCGGAGATTTCGATGCCGTCCCTCAGGCTCGGCATGCGGGCAGTAGCTGCGCTGCCGAAGCCGCCGAGGCCGGCGCCCCCGAAGGCATTCGCGACATTCTCGTCCGACTCGATGTGGGAACGATCGATGAATGCGACGGCCACGTCGCGCACGCCGGCTTGGACCTCGACCGGAATCTTCGTGAAGCGTTCCATGATCGCGGCGCGCCCATCGGCTCCCTTGCGAACCGCCAGAGCCAGATCGGCGGGCCCGCCAACCGGTTTGCGAAACACAATCTTGCCGTCGATCATGATGACGAGCGTGCTCTCGTTTTCCACCTGCCCGGTATACAGCCCCACCGAAAGATCGTTGATGTTGATGCGATACTCGCCGTCGGCTTGGAAATTATGTTTGAACCGCACGCCGCCGCGCGTGCCTGGAGGCAAGGGCTCGTCATTGTTTTGGACGTTCGCGATCAAATACTTCACGCTCGAAACGCGCGGATGGGGGCTACCCACGGCGAGGCTGGCAACGTGCCGCGCGGCGGTGATGTATTGATCCAGGAACGCAGGCGAGATGCTCAAACTGGCCGCAATGTTGTCAAAGCCGCCGACCCGGATGTCCTGCGGCAGGATGTCCTTCTCATTTACGTCCACGCCCACCAGCGTTTTCACGGACGCAGCGTATTCCGTGCGGTTCAGCCGCTCGATGGGCACATAGCCTGCCTTCGGGCCGGTGGCGTGGGAGTCGATGGCGTTCTCCATCCAGGCGGAGAAGGCGTCGATGTCTTTCTGCGGTGGTTGGGGAAGGCCAGGAGGCGGCATCAAGCGCCCGCGCAGCTTGCGCAGCGCCTTCTCCCAGATCTCCGCGTCATTGGCTGCGTTTTGAAGGTCGAGAGCTTCCAAGGCGAGGCCGCCCGTTTTCAGGCGGGTGCTGTGACAAGTGAAGCAATACTTGGTCAGCATCGCGCGAGGTTGGTCCGGTCCGCCCGGAGCGAAGTCGGAGCGAGACTGCGCAGGGGCCGCGGCCGATAAAACCCACAGGGCGGCGGTGAGTACGACCAGGGGACTCACGGAAGAGAGACGCTTCATATTTAGCAATCCATCGCGCGATCAATCATTTGCCGCCGGAGGTGCGGACGGCAAGCTCTTCTATTTTAGGCAAAAATGACGCGGGTATCGAAGGGGGTCCTGCGGTGGCCCCGGCGAGCAACCCGGTGAGCGGCGTATGAGACGAACTCAAAGAGTAACTTAACCAATGCCGGATCCGCGGTGCAGACGTTTCTCTTGACCTATAGCATGGAGGAGAGAGCGCGGGTTCAAACCGGTTGCGGTTATCTGGCCAAAGACGGAGAGGTTGTTTCGGAAGGGGCGGGTGACCGAAAGCGAGGCGGTAGCGGGTGGACGGCCGTGGCCAGCCGATCGAAACTGTAGTGGTGGCGGCGTGGCAGGAATTTCTAAGCAAACCCGACGTGTGCGGTGGTGCGATCTGCGCGAATGGGACGAGGATTCCGGTTACGGTGATCCTCGACAATCTGGCCGAGGGGGCCAATGCAGAAGAGATTCTGACAAGCTACCCCTCTCGCTGCGGCCTGAACACATTAGAGCGGCGTTGGCCTATGCGGCGGAACTTGCGCACGAAGAAATGCTGGTGCCGCTCCGGCCGCTGTGAATCTGAAACTCCTCGAAAACCTCCCCGTGGAACTGGCGGCGGACCTCCGGGCGATGGGCTACGACACCGACACCGTTGCCGACGAAGGACTATGCGGCGCGCCCGGCTCGAAGGTCGTGGAGGCCGCGTCCGATGCGAAACGGATACTATTAACGCTCGACAAAGGGATCGCCGATATTCGGCGCCAAAGCCATGCGGGAGTAGTGTTGTTCCGGCCAGACAGCGCGGGGCGTGGAGCGGTGCTCGCCTTTGTGCGCGAGCGCATTCGGAAAGTTCTTGGAATGGATGTCGCGGGCCGGCTGACGGTCGTCACTCGCTCCCGAATCCGGTTCCGGTAGATAGCGAATACTGGCAGCGCATCCATTTCTAACCCGAACTACTGATGAGCGGTGCCGGTGGCGTATCTCTAGTACAGTGAAACCGATGAGTTTCCGGAATTAATCGAGGCTCGGGCTAACGTGATGATGGGCAAGCCGTGTCTAAAAGGGACCCGCATTCCGCCGCCTAACCTTCCGTGAAATCGGTCATACTGCTTTAAGGATTCACCTCGTGACTACGTTTAACCGCAAGCTCCTTCTGGCCGCTGGCATCGCCACTCTCATTTTGATCTCCGCCGTCTCCGCCCAACCGCCGCGCGCCGTGGACGCGAACATTCTGAAAACCGCGGGAACGGCCAACGACTCAATGGCAGGCTCGTGGCTTACCTATGGCCTGACGCAAGCCGAAACCCGCTTCAGTCCGTTGAAGCAGATCGACACGTCCAACGTCGGCAAACTCGGGTTGTCGTGGTCCTATGAATTGGGAGCCGGCGGCGGTGGGCAGGAAGCGACGCCGCTGGTCTGGAACAACACCATCTACGGGATCACCACCTGGAGCGTCGTGTTCGCGGTAGATGCCCGCAGCGGTAAGCAGGTATGGCGTTGGGATCCGGAGGTGAATCAAACCGGGATGCGGCGGCGCATGTGCTGTGGCGCGGTGAATCGCGGCATCGCGATCTCGAACGGCATGATCTTTGTGCCGGTCAACGACGGCCGGATGGTGGCGCTCGATGCGCTAACCGGTCAGGTGAAGTGGGAGAACCGCGTGGCCTATCCGCAGGATTGGTACTCGCTGACCATGGCGCCACGGATCGCAGGTAATAAGGTGGTGGTGGGTGTGGCGGGCGGCGATCATCCGATTCGCGGCTTCTTCGATGCCTACGACATCGCCACGGGCAAGCGGGCCTGGCGCTTCTATACGGTTCCGGGCGACCCTTCCAAAGGGTTCGAAGACGAAACACAACGCGCGGCGGCGAAAACCTGGACCGGCGACTGGTGGAAGTGGGGCGGCGGCGGAGCGGTATGGGATGGCATGGCCTACGATGCCGAAACGAACACGGTGTACGCCGGCACCGGCAACGCGGAACCATGGCCGGAGAGGTTCCGCGGCGACAAGCACCTGGATAATCTGTACACCTGCTCGATCGTCGCGGTGGATGCCAATACCGGCAAGCTCAAGTGGCATTATCAGACGACCCCGGATGACCAATGGGATTTCGACTCGGTTGGCCAGTTGATGCTGGCGGAATTGAAGATTGACGGGCGCACGCGCAAGGTGATCATGCAGGCTCCGAAGAACGGCATCTTCTACGTGCTCGATCGCTTGACGGGTGAGTTTATCTCGGCCGAACCGTTTGTGCAGGTGAATTGGACCAAGGGCTTCGACCCGAAGACCGGGCGGCCGATGCTCAATCCGGACGCGTTCTACGACAAGACTCCGGTGCGCATCTATCCGGGCGGCGGTGGCGCGCACAATTGGGCGCCCATGTCCTACAATCCGGCCACCGGTTTGGTCTACCTGCCGGCATCATATGGCACCTACACGTTTCTCGCGGCTGACGAGGTGACCGAGGCGCCGGGTGGACACCATGGCCTGTCATTTGCGCGTGGGGGCACGCCGGTTACGCCTTCTCCCATCATCGGGCCGGAGCCGCCACCTCCGTCGCAGCCGCCCGTCGGATTCCCGGGCGCAGTCTTGGAAGCGCGCGATCCGGTGACTCAGAAGATCGTTTGGCAGAAGCCCGGCGGCGGTGCGTCCGGCGGGGGCACGCTCACCACCGCGGGCAACCTCGTATTGCAAGTGCTGGGTGACGGGCGGTTGCGAGCCTATAGCGCCGATAAGGGCGAGCAGCTTCTGGAACTCCGCACCAACAAGTTCGGCGCGGGACCGCCGATCACCTACATGATCGACGGCAAGCAGTTCGTCGCATTCCTGGCCGGGGCGGGGCGCACGGCTTTAACCGCCGGCCCCACGGATGCCAAGGTCGACAATCCGCCGATGCTGTTTGTGTTCGAAGTGGGCGGCACGGCTGCGCTGCCTCCCGCGCCAGTGGGCGGACGAGGGCCGTCCGGCGCCGCACCTCCGCCAGCGCCACCGGCTGCGGCGACGCCGGAGCTACATAAGTAAGCCCGTTGCTTTACACCGGGACGTGCGCGCGCCAGCCCGCCGGCGCATACGATTCGCGGGCCACTTCGGTATAGGGAACCGGCGACACAATCGCCGGAATCTCCACTTGAATGTGCGGCTCCACGGTCGGCTTGCTCGACCCGCCGTTGGGTTCACCCCAAAGTAATCCGACCTGCGTGCCGGGTTTGCTGTACGCTTCATCCACCATCGCCAGCGTGAGCATTCTACCTTCGCTGGAGCTGTAGCCGATCCAGGTCGAAAGGCCAATCGTTTTTCCGTTCACCAGAACCCGGTCAAAAGGATGCATGGAATAGACGGCGCTTGGAAACTCGATAAACTTCGCCCGATCCGATTTTTTGAAAGCCGTCGCGAGGACCATCGACACGTGGTCGCTGTCGAGAGCCAGCGTTACCTTTTGCCGGTGCGGCCCCTTGACCTTTTTCTCGAGCGCGGGGCGGCCGATGAAGTCATGATCGAACTTCACGATGTGGCCGTAGCCCAGCTCCCACGGAGTGAGATAGTAGTCCTCGATGTTTTCGGAATAGAAGCTGCCGCCGATGGACGCTTTCGCTTCGTAGCAGTCGGCCGGGAGCCAATCGCGATACGCTTTCAATTCGTTGCCGGTATAGATGGCTGGGAGCGGCGAAGGAATCCAGCCGGATTCCAGAGTGTTGGAAGAGTATGCGCGCCCGCCCACCTGGCGCAGACCGAATTCCTTGCCGGCTTCGACCAGTGCCAGACGGACTGCTTCCCCGTCGTCCCACGGTCCGAAGAATTCCAAACCCGGCTGGCCCGCCATGCCGTGGCGCAGAGCGCGAACCTTCTTGCCGGCGATTTCGGTCCAGGTTAAGTGGAAGAACTTAACGTCGGGAACGGGGCGTTGCGTGGCGCGCTCGATCACTTTCATTGCGTTCGGCCCCTGGACCTGGAAACGATAGTGGCGCCGCCGGCTCTGGTCTTTGCGGATGGCGGTCCGCTCATCCAGATCGGCCTTGACCTTATACCCCCCCGTCGCGGCGTGATAGCGGACCCAGTTGAGGACGGGGTTGCGGCCCACTAGGTTGAACTGGTTTTCTGCCAGGTGGAAAAGGATCACGTCTCCGATCACAAATCCATCGGGTGAGCAGGGCACGAACTGCTTGGCCCGATCTAACGGGAAATTCGCGAAACTATTGACGCCGAGGTAGCTCAGCAGCTTCAGCGCATCCGGCCCTTCCAGCAGGAGCTCGGCCATGTGATAGGACTGATTAAAGAGGACGCAGGTCTTCTGCCAGGCCCTCTGCTCATCCCTCCAGTTCGTGTATTCCGGCGGTACGCCGGGGTACACATTGGGACCGGTTTGCTGATTGTACAGAAGATGGGCGATCCCCTTCGTCCCATGTAGCAATGCTTCTAAGTTGTCGTTAGCCATTCTGAGTCCAAAATTCGCCTCTTGCAAGAATACCCGTTCTCGCGCTCTCCCAATATCAACGGAAAACGTCGGGGTTATCAAGTTTTTTGTCGAGGTTTGGATGGCCAATTCCGCGCCTGTGATGGGGTGGCCCTCCGGATGCGGTTTATTGGCAAGGCAGCGCGCCTGGCAGCCGGCAACGGAGCGCCGGCGGTACGGGGCTACAGAACGCATTCCCGGCGTTGCATTGTGACAGGCTCTCCGACTTCTCCCACATCTCCAGATAGTCCTCGGCCGACGTGAAGAGATGTTCGAGATCGCTCTGGTGATACGGGTCCACGTTTTTCAGATCCTGCAGGAGATCGGGGACCAATCCGTAATGCGCCAGGCCATCCACGTTGAAGTCGTAAGTGCGATAAGCCATCCGGTACGGCTTGAGCGGCGCGTTGTGGCCCAGGCGGACATCGTGTTGATCGATGCCGTCGTACACGATGGCGTTGACCTGGTCATGCGGGCGGCTGTGTTCGTGGCCCTTGCCGTTGTGCGGCTTCATCTCGTACTTGAGCGACGGCTTGATCTTATATCCGGCGCAGGCGTCCGGGCCGAAGCGCGGCGACACCCCGGCGATGAAGGTGAAATCCGTAGCCATTCCGGTGCCGAAACCGAGGCGTTCCACCGCGAAGTGGAGCGCATTGCCGAAACTCTTGGACGACATGGGGCAATCGTTGGGGAACCCGGGCACACCCTCTTCGATCATGCTCTGGGCTGTAAACGTTCCCGCTACGCCGCCCTTGTCATGGAAGCGCTTCAAGGTGCTGTCGCTGATGAAGTACTCGGTAGGGCGCAGGTCGACGGGCGCCCCTTCTTCGTAGTGCGCCTGAGCCCGGTAGTGTGCGTGCGACATGATCGCGGGGTAATCAGGAATGGATCCGTCGATGGTTTGGAACGTTCCCGCCACCGAAACGTCGGACATGTGAGCAATGTCCACAATCATGCCTTTACTCATGAGCGCACGAATGAATTCCGCCCCATCCGCCGTGAACGGCTGGGCATTTTTTTGGCCCGGCGGGTTTGGCCGTTTCGATTGGTAATCGGGCCAGGGTTTGGGCCAAATGAACGGAGCGAGCTGAAAATGAGAGCCGGGTATGCGCGCCAGACCCACCCGCAACTGCTCGGGCTGAAGCCGGAAGAGCACGGTCTCGCCTTTCGTCACGGAGCCAGTGTCTTCGCTCACTTGAAAGAATTTTGGCGGGTACGCGTCGAGTTGTTCGACCGGGATGTCGTGCTTGCCGCGATACTCGAGGTCGTTGGTCCAGTTGTACGCATCGACAAAAACGGCCGCGCCCCCGAACCGATTGTTGATGGCGTGTATGGGCGTAACCGCCCGGACGCCGAGGCTCCAGAGGTAGACGACCTCCTCAGCCGGGGTGCGGGGATGCTGGGGATCGGCTTCTTCGAGCAGGCGGTCGACCTCAACTCCCATGATGACGGCGAGCTTGTTTTCCAGGATGATGCGCCGGGCATCCTCAGCGGTGTAAGCAATCTCCATCCAACTCGAATTCAGCTCCGCCATGCGCAGCATCCCGCAAATCTGCGCTTCCATGGAATCCTGCAGCCGCGTGGGATGGACTTCGCCGCCGCGTGTTTTGGAGGTGAGGTACTCGGCTCCCAGATTGTCCGTCGCGAGGCCGACCATGAGCCGCAGGCCGCCGTCATAATTCCGGCGGATCTGGGTGATGTGCATCTGCTGGTGGGCGCCGCGGTAGAAGGTGGGAAAGTCGCCGAATTCAGGGCCGCCGTCGCGCGGGTGGGGGAAGATGGCGCGGAGCGTCCACTTGGAGAAGCGTTCAATGTTGAGCGACTGGGCAATGTCGAGAAACAGCTCTGCGAGCGGCCCGCCGCCGTGCCCGGGAGTGCAATGGGGAATATCGCAGGCGGCGCGGTAATTGTTCTCGTCGTAATCCTCGATGCTGCCGCCCGGGGATCCCCAAATGACATGCTGCGGGTCCTCCTGCAAGGCCCCGAACGCGAGGTAGCTCATGGGGTGCGTGTGGTAATCGGCATAGCCCCAAACCGGCGTGCGGTGCGGGCCTGGCTCGCCGGCCGTGAACCGGATGTAATCGACGTTGATGTGTCCGTGAGGGGAGGCATCGACAATGCGGATGCGGGCCATGTGCCCGCTGGCCGAGTCGGGCACGCGATAGAGCACCTGGCGGAGCGCCTCGGTACCGCCGGTGGCGGAGAAGTAGGTAAAGAACTCGTTGCCGAAGCGGACTTGCAGTTCGGCGCGCTCGTTGGCGGGGTCGTTGGTTCCGCCCATGAGCATACTGAGCCACGGCTGGTCGATACGGAACTCCGGCGAGGTGAGGACGCCTGTAGCCGCATCGCCGAGATTACCTTCCGCGGTAGCCACCAGATAGTGGCCGTGCTGCCCGAGCGGGTAATGCAATCCGCGCCAATAGTCGCCGCCGAGCGGGCTTCGGCCGATCGTTCCAGTGAGGACGCGGCCGCCATCAATCGGCTGCGTGGAAAAAACCGGGTCTCTGGTCCAGGATGGTTCACCCGGTTCAAAGTCAAAAGAGGGTTGGGCAAGTGCGGTGCCGGCCATTGACAGCATCGACAAAAGAAACAGCCACACGCCCGCGAACGCCATAGAGATACTCTACCCCTGGAAACAGAAGCGAGAAAGAGCGCAATTTCCTGCCACGGGTTCGATTGCCGCCGCCTCCGCGCTTTCCGTGGGACCGTCGCCTTTCGCGGGGTGCCAGCGTGTGCCAAGCGCGCCTTGGCACCTCTGTGCGGCGCCGGCAGACGACAGAAACCGATCGTCTGCCCCACAGTCTCCTTACATCAACGGAAAACGGCGAGCTTATCATGTTTTTTGTCATAGCCTGGAGGCCCAAAACATCGTGCGTTTGCTGGTATACTTCCGCGAATGAGACTGTCTGCCGTTCCGTTTGTGCTCGCGCTATGGATGGCACCGTGCAGCATCGCGCAAGGCCGCTTTTCGGGCGACGCACCCCGTAAGCCGAAGCCGGCATTCCCCGGCCAGACCGATGCGCCGAAGCCGTCGAAGCCCTCGGCGGTTCCGAAAGTCGAGAGCATCACGAACCGGCTCAACGGTCCGTGGTCGGAGGCGCTGCTGCCCGACGGAAACTTCCTCGTAACCGAGAGCATCGGCATCATGCGCGTGGTGCGCCCGGACGGTGTTGTGTCGGCGCCGCTCACCGGCGTGCCGGGCGTCAAAGTGGTCGCGGCGCAAGGCCTGCACGATGTGCTGCTCGACCCCGACTTTTCCCGAAACCGTTTGCTCTACTTCACCTACTTCGCGCCGCCGCGCGGTGAGAAGCCGGCCCTGTGGCCGGTGGAATTCTTCTATCAAAAGGTCTGGACCAAACCGCTCGCCGAGCGGCGCCTGACGGATATCGGCACAGAGCGCATCGCCCGCGCCCGGTTGAACCAGGACGAGACGGGGCTCGAAGACGTCCAAACACTCGCCGAAAGTGCCGAGCGGCGGATCGTGCTGGCGCCCGACGGCACACTCTACGTGACCGGCGCCGACCGCTTCCGCTTTTACGATTCCAAATACGATGGCGTCGAGCACGACTTCACCGACAATCCCGATATCGGCCGCAACTTCTCCGGGCGCGTGCTGCGCATCAATCGCGATGGATCGATCCCGAAGGACAATCCATGGTTGAGCCGCGCGACGGTTGCCCCGGAAACTTTCGCGCACGGGTTGCGCGACCCGGAAGGGGCCGCGATCAATCCCGTAACGGGCGAACTCTGGGTGACCGATCATGGTCCGCAGGGTGGCGACGAGATCAACATTATCCGCGCGGGGAAGAACTACGGGTGGCCGGATGTCTCCTACGGAACCCAATACGACTTCCAGCGCACCGATGGCCGAAAAAATGTTCCCGTCGGCAGCGGAAAGACGTCCATGCCAGGCGTCGAAGAGCCCGCTTACTTCTGGTTCCCGGACATCGCGCCCTCCGGCATGATGTTCTACACAGGCGACCGCTTCCCGGAATGGAAAGGCAATCTGTTCGTCGGCGGGCTGGACGCGCAGGCGCTCGTGCGGTTGGTGCTCGACGGCAACCAGGTCGTCGCCGAGGAGCGCTTGCTCACCGATCGCCATCAGCGCGTGCGCGATATCCGCCAGGGTCCGAACGGCGAAATTTATCTTGTGTCCGGCAACGAGTTGCTGCGGCTCACTCCGAAATGAGGCGGTCCCGCTGGCTGTTTCCCAGCCACACCCGGAGTTCGTCGGCTGGACCGAGCGCGCGGAGCCGGTCTTCCACCGCGGTGTGATTGCCCCAGACCACGTCCGGTGACTCCTGGGCAATCGACTCGATACGGCTGCAACCCAGAACGTCGTGCCGCTCTCGGTAGAAGCCATAGGTGCGGCAGGCAACCGGCCGCGCCGCGTAGACCATACAGGTTGCGGATCTGGTATCTAACGCCGGGCAAACGATCGGGCGTGACATGCCCGCGGAGTCGCGAATGCGTTGCCGGACCAATTCGGCAGTATCCGCAGGCGGAGCATCCAGTGCGGCAACAATCCACTGCCACTCTGGCTCGGTCACGCGCGGTGGTGAGGCCAGCCGGCGGCAACAGTCGTCGCATCCTTTGCGGCAGGGCCAGTTCCCGTGCGCCGCGATCGTCACCTCGGAACGCAGCCGAACTTCGTCCTGGATCACTGCAAACGGGCGTGAAGCTCCGGATCTCCGGGTGGGGCGTCGATGGAACGAGGCGGCGTCGTATCGCGGCTCATGCCTGGTCTTATCTTCCCATGCCCGATTCCTGCGCCAGTGAGGAGAAAATTGAGATTGGGGGTAGTCACTCAAAACACTCGGATATTCGAGAATCCAGGTCCTTCCGCATAGCGAAACGGTCCTGAGAATGGGCTTGGGCCGACACCTATCCATTGGGGCAGGTTGCTCGTGGTCGTCTAGACATGGCGCGACGTTCGCTTCAACGACTGTCGGCAATTGGGTTATTCGAGCGTCAATGAGGCTGAGATCATCTGATCGCGGAAATAGCGCCGCGGTGGTACTCTTGATTTCGCCAGATCGGGCTGGAATCGCACAATCTCCGCAGCCAGCCACGTAGAGCGATGTCGGCCGGCAGTTGGCTGAGGCGATGTCAACATACTGGGTAAATTTTGCGGCCGACGGGCTTCCGCTCGCATAGGACAGTGCGAAGAATAAGAGCGCGAGCGCCTTTGGAGACAAGCCCAGAATGGCCTTGGCGCCCAGGGATTGGCACGGGCTTAGGCCGACTCGCTCCTCTTACCCAGATCCGTGTGTAGGGGACCGGTGATCGGAATTCACGGCTGAAAGGAGAAGGAACGTGCGGCGTGGTACGGGTAAGGGTCACCCCACCAATCAGCGCGGTCGCGCTCCGGTCTGGAAGACCATCCTCTATATGCTTTTGATGGGTGTGATCTGCTGGTGGGTCGCAGCCGACGCGTACTCATTTGCGATCAAACTGGGCCTTTCCGAAACGGATGCCGCCAGGTTGCCGGGGTATGCGTTCCTGACGGGGCTTGCTCTAGGTCTTGGCATCGGTCTGGTGCGATCCATCAAAGACGTCTTCGCTGCCCTGTTGGTGATAGTAGTGTTGAGTAGCGTGTTCTGGTTCATCGCGGTGGTGATAGAGGCATTTCTCGTTGGCTTCGGGCTCTCGGCTGAAATTGCCTACTGGATCTCGTGGGTGGTCTTTGGGATTGGCCCGCTCCTCGGCTCAATCACCCTATACGCGGTCGGGCAGGATATCCTGCAGTCTCTGTTCCGGCGGAAGGGCGGCGGCGCCCCGTCCCCAAGTTCCGATGCAAACCAGTAGAGCGAGCCATAAGTGCCGACCGCACGGGAACCGCAGTAGGATACGCGGAGATGGCCTCATCAGCCGCCGAAAAAGCCCAAGAACCGCTTGCTAACGCGCGCGGCTCGGAAACGCGGCATCGAGTTCACAGGCAGTTACCGAGCCGCGAAGAAGCCTCGTATCGCCACTGACTCGTTCCTCGCTCGAATTAATGCCTGCTCATCAGAAAGAGTAACAGCAACACCACGCATGTTACCAAGCCGATCACCAGTCCGGTCCGACCTTTTGACGCGCGCACATCTGGTGCATATACGGCACGTTCCTCACCGTATATCCACAACTTGCTACCTACCGACTTAGGCGCCGAGAAGGCGATCTGATAGACCGGGACCCGGCCAACTTGAAGCCGCTGGCGAACGATGCGAGCCGCGTCCTGCTTGGATTTGGTGATCACCGCGCCCACCTTCGGATCCACTTCTGGTGCGATCGGTTCGATACTATTCAGAACCGAAGCAGTCTTGCTGCCGAGAGTGACGCTTTTGCTCTTTCGGAGTAGATCGTCAGGCACTGCTGTTGTATTGATGATTTCCGTGAGAACGGAGGGGCGAAAGTGAACGTGCAGCATATCGAAAACCTTGAGTTTCCCGGTTCCTGAGCAGGAACTGCAAGTCAGCCATCCAGCCCGGCAAGTACACGGAACCCGGCCTCCACTGCACGACGTACAAACCACGGAGACCGATTGTGACTGATAGACCGTCTTGCCACCCTGGAATACAGGGCGTTGCTGCATCTGCATTCTCCGGCCAGACCCGCTGCAAGAGCCACAGATCCTTCGGCCGAAACCGCCACAGTGGGGGCACTTCTTCTGCCCGGCCCCTGAGCAGGATCCGCATTGTTCGGCACTTTCCGTATGCGGCACCGGGATCTCGATAATCTTGTTCTCGAACTCGGCCGGCATCTCTACCGGTATTGTTGTCGGATTGGGCGGGGTGCCTGAATCATCGAGCTTGCTTCCTTTGTACGGTTCCTTTTTTCGAGAGACGGACCGCTCCTCATACTCGGTCTCCAAAGATACGACATAGGTGTTCAGCTCCGTAGCGTCGCCAATCGAAATCCGGTCTCCAAAATGGCGCTGCCGAAAAAACCCGCTCTCGCTCCATTTATTAACGGCGGCCCGAACTTCCTGTTCCGTCATGGGTGCCTCCTCATTCTCGGATTTGCTGTTCGGAGCCTGGAAGCTCCACCTGTACGCTTAGCCGTCAAACTACGACATTGCGAAGAGCGTCGACGCGGGAATCGCCGACGGTTGCAGCATCCTGAAACCCTTTCCAAACTCGGGGCTCGATTGTTCGGATTCGCCAGATACTCCGGATCGCAGCAAGGAAAGCTACGCTGAGCGATTTGTGAGCCTCGCATCATTACTGACTCGTTCTCTTTCTGCGCCCGATCAACCATCCCAGACCCAGCGCCAATACCACACCGGCGCCTGCAAACCACCACAATTTGCCGATACCCGAAGCCGAACTTGTGGGGGTAGTGGTTGGCCCGCCCGTCGAGGAATTCGGCTGGGAGGGTTGACCCGTGACTGGAGGAGAGGGCGCCAGTCCAGCCATCTGATCGCGAAACTGCGTTACAGTAGAAATCCACCCCGGACAAGTTACTCCATTTTGCACCGGCGCAGTGCAATACTTCTTCTGAATCAGTGGGATGGTATTGTAACCCTTGTTAATGTAGCTCAGCCGAAGATACTTCGATACCGTTTGAATGGCATCGTCGTAACTGGTGAAGGGGGATGCCGGACAAGGGCCTTGCCAGAACCAGTTCCAGGCATTGTCGGTTGTACAGGTACGCAGTCCGAAGTCCGTCTCGATTCCGGACATCGCCACGACCAGCGCCGGATCGATATTGAAGGTTTGTCCCTCTTGCACAAAGTAACTGCCGGTGCCCACCATGGGTGACGTTGCGCTCTTGTACTGCTTGGTTTGTAGAAAACTATCGATACTCTGCGGAGCAATTGCGTCCGGATGAAAACTCAGATCATCATCACCGTTGGCCGGTGAAACAAGCAGGGTTGCTCCGGTGACGATACAACCCGCTAACAGAGCTCGTCGATCGAGTCGTGTCATCACTGCTCCTTGTTGAATTGCACGGAGTTCAGGAGGCTTTGGAAGGCGCTGGCGAAGTCAGTCGCCCGCCCATCGCCGGCCCGATAGGTAAGAAAGAACTTGTAGACCAGGTTACCCTGTCCGAGATACACCGCAATATTACTGAACCGCAACGACGGGTAACTATCGTCGTAACGGGCACGCACCGCCGCCATTCCCGCTATCTGGATCTGATCGAATGCCGTATTCTCGGCGCCAGTGAGTTCCGTCTGCGCGATGGATGAGACTTGGTTTCCGTTGGTGCTGGCCATGGTGATATCGATCGCGGCGCCGTTCATCGGAATCACGCCTCCGCAGCAGAACCTGCCATCGGGACTCTGGCCGTAGTTGGAACCGAAGTTGTCGAGAGCGATCGGCCCGCCGCCGTTATAGACATCGGAATTGACCCGGAACCCCGCGGGCACGGCTAAAGAAATACCAAAGCGGGAAAAGTTCTGGCCGGCGAGGTTAGTCGGGTTTCCGTTGCCGGTTTGGGCAGCGGGCGCAACACTTAGCGTGAGGGGGGCTACCAGCGGGGCTGGCAATTGATCGCTCGTGGCTACAATCTGCAGCGGAATCACACCCGGGCTGGTTGGAGTTAACGTGAAGGTCCCACTGTAGCTGCTGCTCCGGGTAAATACCGCCACGATCGCCGAGAGATTCTGCGGAGCGGTCAAAGTCGCCAACTGGGCGCCGGTGTCGGCTCGACGCAGAATCACCGTCAGTGGAATCGTAGTGGAAATCGATGCATGCACGGTGATGGATGCAGTTTGTCCTTGTACTACGCCCGTCGGCACAAGCGTGGGATTCTGAATGCTAACGCTGGGGGGAGGAGGCGCCTGAACCACCGCGATCAGAACTGTGTTGGAGGTCAATTCGGGGTTCGCCGCCATGGCGGCAATCGTAACCGGCGCGCTGTTGTTAGCCCCAGCGTTGTTAGCCCTAGCGGTGGGTGGCACGGCGACCCGGACCGGAAGAGGTCTCTTCACCGGGGGCGCAAGGGAAGTTAGCGCGCGGGCGGCAAAACTGATCGTTCCTGCCGCAGGCTGACCAACTGGAATTTGCAGAGTGTAGGCCCCGTTGCCGGTCGCTTGAAAAATGCCAGCCTGGCTCAACGTCCCCGCAGTATTCGCCCGCAGCAACTCAACCGATCGTGCCGTCATCCCGCGAAGCTGAGCCGTAAACGTAACCGAAGCCGACTGGCCCGCCGGAATGCTGGTAGGGTTTGCAGACAAAGTCAAACTTCGCTGGACGACTATCGCCTGCGGCTGCGATCGCAGAAAAAGCGCGGTCGTAGCCAGCACGAGCCCTAGGAAAACGATCAGTTTCCAACTGCGCATAGGTGCTCCTCAAAGGGAAGGTTCTCGATATTTAATTCCTGTTCTTCCTCGAAGTCAAGCCACGGGCCGAACGATATTTTGCTTGACTTACAGTGAATAAGCGCTGTTAAATACGAAAACCCGCCACAATCGAAAAATTATAGTTCGCGCGGTGGCGGGCCGCACCGGCAGGCGCAGCCGGCGCCGGCCCAGGAAAGAAAGGTTTAGTGTGGATCCTGTACAAATTCCGGGCACGCTGAATTTTGCCAAATTCTTTCTGTTTGCGGTCATTGTCCTGATGGTCGTGTTGGCCTTTGCGGGCGTGACCGATGCTGTGGACAAACAGTGGACACCGCAAAGCGTCTTGAGCGATGGAAACCGTCAGGATCAGTGCGAACAACTGAATTTCAAAACGGGCACCATGGCCGGTACGGTCCTCGAAGTGGAAAACACCTGGTCGAATGCCGCGTACTTGTTGGCGGGGGTGTTGATCCTGGTTTGCACGAAGCGCCCCCTCGGTTACGTGGTGGGTGTTCAGTTATGCGTACTGGCGTTGTTTAGCGGTATGTACCACGGCACCCTGCAGGACAACTGGCGCACTTTGGATGTCGCCGGAATCTACTTTGTGCTGTGGGCCCTGTTGCTTTATGGATTACAAGCCGCATTGCTCCCCACGCGCTTCGACAGCATGGCTCCGCCCTGGGACTCTCTCCTGGAATGGGGCGCCGGCCTGATTCTTGGTGTAGTTTCCACTTACTTGGCCTACCAGATGGCGGAACATCGCAGCGAGGTCTATTTTTTCTCATCGACCACGTTGACCTTCACGCTGGTCACCGCCCTCATTGTGTTGTGCACCTTTCAAATGGGGCGCACGGGTTTCGACTGGTGGAGTTCCGTCAAGCTGGTTCGGCTTTGGACCGTAAAAGGCAGCCCTCCGGCCGATTACTGGAAGTTTTGGCGAATGTTCTGGTGGCACCGGCAAGATACCGCCTGGAATCACCGCTCGTATTTCTGGGCGTTCGCTCTGATCGGCGTCCCTGGTGTCGTCTGCCGCCTGCTCGATGGCGATGGGCGGCCATTCTGCTCACCCGGTAGTCCGGTTCAAGCGCACGCGATTTGGCACATCTTCGGAGCTGCCAGTCTTCTACTCTGCTTCGATTTATTGGCCTGGAGCTCGGATTTTGACCACCCCGTCTTCGTTCGCTTAAAGCCCCAAATCCCGGGCGACCTCCAATACCGCTGGGGAATCGGGCCGGTGTACGGAACTGCGATCGCATCCGTAGTTTTCGGCGCGGCATTATTTGTACTGAGCTTCATCGACGGTGCTTTCGTCGATTCGCCGCACAAAGGAGACCCACCGTCCGCGCCTGTCGATACCGGGATTACCATCGCCAGCGTCTTCCTACTGTTCGGATTCCTGCTATTTGTGCTGCGCAAGAGCAGCGTAATTGACGACCCGAAGTCTTGAGAATTCAAATGCTTGATCGACTGCGTACTCCATTTTTTCTGGTGGCCCTGGTCCTGATTCTCTTTACCGTGGCCATCGAGATCGGCTCGGCCGGGAAGTTGCAACAAGCTTCCCCGGCGGCTACCAGCCTGAACACCGCCACGCCCGGAAAGGGCATCGAGTCATTGGCGTTTCTGGATGGCCTGCTGCTCTACACCTCGCTACTGATGGGCCTGTCTCTGCTGGTCCCGGAGCGGGTTCAAAGCAAAGTACAGGGCATCGTTTCCCTTGTCATCTCCCTCTTGCTGATCCTGGGCGGGGTGTTAATGCTGATTGCGGTCTTCGTCCTCCTCATCCTGATGGTCACGTTGCTTCTGGCGCCGATCTTCGGAACCATCGCCTATTTCACCTTGTTCGGTTTCTTTAATACCGGGGGAGCTCGTGTGACGTTGGGGATGGTGATGACACTAAAATTGGCTTTCGCAGTCTGCCTGGTGTTAGCGCATCAGCGGTTCTTGAAGAATACCAGCCTGATGCTGCTGCTCGCGACTTCACTGGTGGCTACCTTCGTACTGGAGTTTCTGCATGCGCTCGTACCCGGCCCGCTGGTGAGCATTACCGATGCGATCGGCGCAATCATTGCGCTCGTATTGGCGCTCATCTGGGCGCTGCTCATGTTGGTCAGCTCAGTAGTGTCGGTCGCGCGGGCAGTTACCTAGGCTACTGCAGTACGGCAATACACTGGGGCGCCGAGGTGCAACTGAACGTCAGAGTGCCGCCGCTTTCCATAATCACCAGCGAAGCCTGATCGGGTTTGTCTTTCGAACTGGGCGTCCAGGTTTGCTGGTCCAGGCTCATATCCTTCCCTTCATCATTCTTGCTCTGATACGCGATGTTCACGGAGCAATCCACCGGCGTGCAGCCGGTGGTAACGCGAATTGTGGCATTGCGGTAGCGCGTGCTGCCTGCAGGCACGTCTACCATGATCGGCACGGCCCCAAACCGAAACTCCTTCTGTGGAAGGCTGAGCTTGGGACTCAAGAACCCAATCATATTCCCGATCCATGGCGGCGGCGGATTCTTCATGACATAGTCTTGCTGTGCGCTGCTACCCGAGGCGGGCGGCGGGTCTTGGCTGTTGTTGTGCCCGGCGCCGACTGCCATCGTGAAAAAGAAAGCGACGGCGATCAGCACCAGAAGAAGGAAGAACAGCTTGGCTCCCATAACGCTCAGTCCCAAGACTATTTCTGCGGCACCAGTGCCGCCTTCCGGGCTATGGCGCTAGTGGCATATGCAGATAGAACTCTCGGAGGCACTAAGAGCCTTGGACCGGGAAAATTGACATTAATCGCGGTACCCACCGGAACCATTTGTCCTCTTGACGACCAGCTCTCGATAACGTTGAACGTGACATTGGGGACGATAGGCGGGTTGCCGACCATTGCGATGTTGGTGACCAGACCCGAAACTGCTCCTAACACCAAATTGTTGTTCGCCAATGTAGCTTGTACGACAGGCAGTGTCTGTCCCGTGAGGTCGGGAACGGTCACGTTGCCCTCTTGAACCGTGAGCGTGACCTTGGTGTGGCTCTGCACGCTGTTCCCCGCAGCCGGGTTCGATCCCAACACCTGTCCCGATGCAGCTCCAGCTTGATTCACATTGTTCAGAGGATTCAGATCTAGATGCAACGCGGCAAGTGCGGCCTGCGCAGCCGGTAGCGGCCCTCGCAAGTCCGGCACGGTAACGATCGCAACGCCTGCCGATACATCGATCATCGTGCGGACCGGAACCTTAGTGCCCGGCGCGGTGGCCTGCTTCAGAATCACATCGACTTTGGAAGGATCTTGGGTTAGCAGGTTGTCGACATTTCCTATCTTCAGGTTATCGGCCTGAAGCTGCTGAGTGGCATCCGCCAGGTTCTTGTTGGTCAGGTCAGGAACCGCGATGTCGTTGCTCGGAATAATCTTCAGTGCGGCATAGATCCCCACGCCGATCACCACTACCGCCGCAATCAAAATCCACCATGGAAACGGCCTCGGCGCGGGCCCACTGAGTGTGACCGGAATTCCGATGGTCGGCCCTTCCGTTGCATCTTCATTTGGGCGCGCAACCGAGACGGCATCCAAGCGGAAGCTGTAATCACCGGGCTTGGTTCCTGGCGGCACGTTTACTTTTACGACGAAATCGTCGGACTTCTTCCCCGGGATAAGGCGCTCGCTGTCGCCAATCAACTTCAGCCACGGGAGCACGGGGGCCTTGTCGGGCCCCAAAACCGCGCGCACTTTCGACGGAGTATCGGTGACGTTGGAGATCGTGTACGTGACCTCGCCCGAGCCGTTGGTGTTGAGCGCAACTTTCTTTTGGGGAGATGCTGTGACGTTAAAGGTTTGGTCCACGGTCCCTCCACTTCCCAAACAGGCTACTGCCGCGAAATGCAAAATACAAGCGTGGGTTAACCACCGGTTTGCCCATTACCATCGAAAACCAGCTCGTAAGTCACGTAAGCCGGTTTTTCCTGTTCAATAATCCGCTGCAACATTAAGCGGTACGGCGCCGCCGCCAGCGGCGCGCGAACCCGCATGTGGTATTGCCGGGGTACACCATCCGCGCCGCCAGGGTTCTGCTCGATCGTGAATTCCTCACCGCCCGTGGCCGTTCGAAGAAAGAGAAGTAATCCGCGGGCAGTTCCACTCTCTCGGTTGAGACGGTGCGCAAGCGCTACCAATTCGCGCATCGAGCCGAGGCCAGGCGGAAACGGCACCGGCCGGCGCAGGTCGCGGCTCCACTCGCCCAAAATGGGTTCAAACAGCCAGTCCAGATTTACCCACCGGCTCAGATGGGGCAAGAAACTGTCGGGCGTGGAGCGCGGATCGAAAATCGCGCTCAGATGCCGGAGAGCCTCCTCGGAAGGAGCGTGCAGCCGTTCCATCGTTCCGAGCAGAGCGAGCAGGGGAGTATCTGGCTCCGCGGTGCGCTGGAACACCGCCGGCAACAATCTGCGGATGGCCTCAAGCTTCATCTTCGTTCACCACAGTGATGGAGTGCTCCCCGGAACAGAAAAGCCACGTGGGCGGGATGGTGAGCCGGTCGTCAAACAGGCGAGCGGAACAGGTCTTGAATTGAGGCGGCGCATCCGCGGCCGGGCTGCGGTATACGCCCACTTTCCCTCCGCCGGCGAGCACGCACTTGTGCTGCGGATCGACGGCCAGAGCTTCTATGGGATGAAACAACTGCCTGACTTCGCGCGTCGGCAGACCACTGTCCAGCCGCGGGCCTTCCCACTGGGCGCCGGTGCGGCGCGCGGGCAATCGAATCACGCCCACGTTGTGAGTTCCCGCCAGCACCATCGGGCCTTGAAAGGCGATGCTTTCGCAACTGCCGCCGCTCCAACTATTGCCGAAGGCGATCCAGCGTTCCGGTGGGTCGCCCGAGGGAAGGAGTTCCCAGCTGAAGCAGCCGGTACCGGTATCTTTCGGATTGGACGCGGCCACACCTGCCCACAAGAATGAGCGAACGCCCTCGCGCTGAATGGCCAGCACACGAACATCGATGTTTTCCAGCCCGATCAAGCGAAACGAGCCTTCCTTTCCGCCCTCGTCGGAAAGATAGATGCCCCTTTTGGTTTGAGCGGCGGCCACTGCCACGTGCAACGCGGACGCCCGTGCATCCGTGACCGCGGCCACCGCGTAGAACCCGTCTTCCTTGTCGCCATCAAACACCGTGATCAGCACTGGAGTCGCGCCCGGCTGCAGAAGTAGTTCGAACAGGCCCACGCTGCTCGCGATCAGCAGCACTGGGACGCCATCGCGGGAAACCCACACCATGGAGTTCACGTCGCCGGGAATCGTGCGCTCGTCCGGCCAGGTGTTGCCGCAATCCCGTGAGCAGCGAATGCTTGAGGCGGCATTCGGTCCGTCCAGTTTCGCAGCAAGCGCCAGAAGCCCGGGCACCGTGGGGTGCGCGCAGATGGTCCTTACGGTGCAGCCTTCGAAGAGCTGCGCAACCTCCCAGCCATCGCCATTGTTGACCGAGCGAAAGACGCGGCGCCCGGCTCCGGCGTACCACGTGTTCGGTTGGAATGGGTCGGCCAGGAGAGCCGTGACATCCTGGTCGGGAACGTTGTCCACCAAAAGTTGTACGCGGTCGATGTAACTGACGCCGGGCAGGCGGGCCGCATCGTAGATGTTGGAGGCGCGCAAGGCCTCACCAAACTTCCAGCCGGTGGGCTGTGACGCGGAAGGCAGCGGACTGATGAAAGCGTAAAGCCGTTCCAGCACGCTATCGCGGATCGCGGCGGCGTTGGCTTCATTCCCAGCTACCACGCGAGCTTTCACCTGGACCGATTTGTAATCCGCCCATCTCACCACCGAGCTGGTGCCCAGCGGCTGCCGCTCCTGCAACAGACTTTGAACGGCTTCGAGAGCAACCGGCGTCTGGCGATCGCGCAGTTGCTGTAAGGTAACTTTGCCGCCGGGTCTCTCGGTTTCGGGAACATCCGGAACCAGCAGAACTTCGACCGTGCCGGCAAGCGCGTACTTCCATAGCGCCGCCTGCGTGAACGCCTTGGCGCGCGCCGCCACGCCGCGGCTGAGCGCCAGGAACTCGAAATCGGCGGCAGTGACTGCGCGCCACGGGGCGCGCAATTCGAGCGGCCCGCGGACCCGCGCGTTGGCCAGGGTTTCGGCGGAACGCCCGCCGGTCGCCGGAGTGGGGTTGGTTACCTGCACGCTGGGGATCGGATCTTTTAGCACCGTAATGGTACCGGCGGCTACGTTGCCGCTCGCGCCGCCGCCGCGGCGATACCACAGCCGGATCTCGCGGCCGGCAGCCGGCGCTTCTCCAAGAGCGCGCGGATCCGCCAGGCTCCCGTCGGGCTTGCGCGCCTGCGCCGCGTTGGCAAAACGAATCTCGCCTGCCAACCGGTCGACTACATAGACTTTCGTTTCGCCACCGGTGTCGGCGAAGTGATCGACCGAGCGCCAAATCCGGTATGCCTTGCCGTTGAACTCGATCGTGGGCGCGCCCAGTTCCAGCTCCGCAGGAAGCGCTTCTACGCCCACCACCAGGTCAAGCTCCTCACCAGTGGGCGCGATCAACGGAGGCCGGCTGGCGCGGATCGTGAGCCCCGGCTGCCCGGTGCCGCGTCCCGCAAGTTCTCCCTGAACCAAGTCGCAATGGTGCGCCAGCACGGAAGTCACTTCGGTGGCCCCGGCAGGGATTGCGGCTGGTTTCGTCGTAGCAAAAATGATGGGGTCGCTTCCGGCCCCGGCTCGCGAGACCGTGACGCGCGTGCCGCGAGGAATGTCGATCGCCGTTGCCGCGGGGCGGCTCACACTAAACGTCAGTCCCACAGCGGCTGAAGACGGAGGCACCAACGAAACTCCAATCAGACGGAGAAACTCAACATACGCCTTCTCCGGCACGCGATTGAGCCGATAGATCATCGTCTCGGTCAGAGTGGCGAACGCCTCGAGCAGCACGATTCCGGGGTCGCCCGGCGAAAAGTCCGTCCAGGTGGAGCAATGCGATTTGATGTAATCCTTGGCTTCCTGAACGAGCTGATCGAAATCGCGATCGTCGAGGTTTGGCGAAACGAGCGGCATCAGATCAGCTCTCCCGCCAGGTTGAGTGAAAAACTGATGCGCTCGGTGTGCTGTGTAGAGCGAACCCGGTAGTGTAATACCACCGTAAGAAAGGATTCCATGTCTGGCCCAGACGCATCAGAGCCGCTAGCGGGCGCATCGGGTTTGGCCGATTCCGTACGAATGGCGCGGGCCGCGTCCAAGTGCACGATCTCGATGCGCGGCTCCCATCGGTTCAACGCGCGCCGTACATAATGAATGGCCAGCCCCGCGGTGGTGTTATCGTTCGGCGAGAACACCAGCCGATGGAGGTCCGTGCCGTACTCCGGACGCATCACACGTTCGCCGGTGCGCGTCGAGAGCAACAGCAAAATCGATTGACGCACGCTGGCCGCTTCTTCCACCGTCGCGAGGCCGCCCGTCGGAGAATTTTGAATACCAGGCCTCTCTTCGGGTGCGTCGAAATCGGGATGTACGAAGCGCCAGGCGCGATAGCGGGGCGGGTTCATGGGTTCTGAAATACGAATTCCTGGCCGGCACTCTTCACCAGGTACTCCGCTCCTCCGGGAGGTGTTCCATCCGTCGGTCCTTTTAGCGTGTCGAGACAGACGCGCTGGCCTTTGATGAACAGCAGGTTGGAGTAGCCATCCTTGACCGCGAGCACCCGCTGGCACGGCTTCACGCCGATCAGAAGAGTGTTCGGGCACCTCGAGATTCCTCGGCCAACCGGGTACGGATCCACCAACACTGGCTTGCCGGCGATCGTGACCAGGGTTTGGTCGACATGGATGGCGACGGGGGCCCGATGCTTGCAGAGCACCACGGCGTCTTCGTTCAGCAACAGCACTACGCCTCCTCAAAGTGAATTTCTTTTCCGCGGATTGCTACCGGCTGTCCGATGGCTTCGATTTCCAGCGGGACCACGGAATGAAGTTTCAAAAGGTCCGGTGAAAACTCAAAAAAATTGCCGGCGGGATCTTCCAGGCGAACGCTGCGGGCGCCATCGTCGAAGATCAATTTCTGGCCGCCGTGCGTGCGCAGGGAATAGCGCGTGACGGCTCCGGCGTGAACCACCGAGTCCGGCGGATTGGCCGATCCATAGAGACCGCCGAGCACGATCCCGTGCGAGTTGCGGTCGTGAGCGAACAGCACCACCACCTGGTCGCCCGTATCGGGCAACACGGTGTAGCCTTTACCCGCCCCCGCCCCGGGCGATAGCACACTCATCCAGTCGGTCTCCAGATCGCCGTGAGCCGGTAGCGAGACGCGCACGCGGCCCAAACCCTCGGGATCGTTCACGCGGGTCACGATTCCCAGCGCGATGGTGGTGGCGCCCGAACGCGGCCGCGGCTGCGGCGGTTCGGTGCTGAATTCGGAAACGAACCCCGTGGAACGCCCGATGCGATGAGTGACGGACGTGAGCACATACGCGCCGGCAAGCGATGCCGGCACGCCGCCGAGCGTCACCACAGCGCCCGGCATTAACCGAGAGTCGCCCTCCGCGCTGCCCCACAGCGTCACTTCGCGCGCGGCTCTTCGATCGAGTTCCGCCTGCGCCATGGCTTCGGCTTGCGAGTCGTCTTCCGCGAATTCGGCCGTCAGATGGCGTTCGCTGGACGATGCGAAGCACTCTGGTGGGGCGCTGGCCGTGGCCGTGCGGCCCGATCGCGGAACGGAAGCGCGGCCGGTGTGGCGCTCCACGCGAGAAGGATCCCACGCGAAAGTCGATACCGAGCGGCACGCTGCGTCGCCGTTGACCGTGAGCCGCGCTTCCAGAAGCTCTTCGCCCATTTGCAGTGGCAGGGGCTCGCCGAACCCCGCCAGGCTCAAAATGTGGATCACGTCGTCGCGCAGCGTCACGTACAGTCCGCAAGGTTCGAGCGCCTCCAGCAATAAATCGAGATCGGACTGGCAATGCTGAATCAGCCGTTTGAGCAATGGCCCATCGGCCTCCGGCTCAACCGTGAGGCCCAGATCGCTGGTCAACTCGCCGGCCAGCTCCGCTACCGAGGTTTGTACGTGGACCCGCGTCGGCTGGCGTTTGCGGAGCCGATGCAGCAGGTCGTAACCGCGCAGGCGCAACGTGCTGCTGTGGGCGGACTCATAGGACTGAGTCACGGCCGTCAACTCGCCGGTGAAGAGCGGCGCCGCGGAGCCCGGAATCGTAATGCGCAACTTCTGTCCATGACCGGCAAGCGCCGCGTCCACAAAATCCGGCGCGGCGTTCACAAAAGCCAGCTCACACACCATAGGCAATGACAGGCGCTGCTCGACGTGAATTTCCTCGAGCGCGCCGAGCTCACGCGCCGCCAGCATGGCGTCATTCAGTTCGACGGATAATGCGGGGAGGCCGGTCAGGGAATTCATGTCGTAGTGTCGTTCGGTGACGCCGAAGGAAGCGCGGACAGCGGCGGGATCCGCAGCAAATGACCAGCCGCGACATCGAGCGGATTTTCCACATCGTTGAAGCTGGCGATCACCCTCCACATCCGGCAATCTCCATAACGTCTCCAGGCGATCTCATCCAGCCGCTCGGCCGAGGCGCCCGACTCGATATCCTGCCCGCCCTCCGGTTCACTTTCCGTGGCGCCCGTGGGGCCGCCGCCGATCACTTCGTGAACGTCTACGTCCTCGGGCGCTAGATCCAAAACTTCGGGCAACGCTTGCGGCGGCGCGGCGAGGCTGTCGCGATTTCCGTCCGGCTCGCTCACACGCACCAGTCGCATGCGCAACCAGGAGCGCTGCGGCGCGCCATCGGCGGTGAACTGTTCCAGCCGCTCGGCCACGGCGGTAACCACTCCCGGGATGTTCCACTGCTTTCCCCACACAAAGCGTACGACGGGCGGCCGCGTGAAGCCGTCGTCCGCCGCGTCTCCTTCGGCGAGCTCGAATAAAGGGCGTGTCCATGTGCGGACATCGTCGGCGGGCGTCGAGGAACCGGCCAACGTAACATCGAAGAGCAGGTCGAGGAGAAGCTCGGTGACGCCGCCGCCGGTGTAGACCAGGGGATCGTCTTTGAGGCCCTTGCCTGCGATCGGACCGCCCGCCGATGATCGTGCGCGTACACCCGCCGTGCGGCGCATCACGATGCTCTCGGGATTGAGCAGGCAACCCAACCGTTCGCCGGTTTGCTCCAGCAGAAATGCTACGCGCTCCATGACGCGTCACCTCGTTGTTCCGCGAGCAACTGCCCCACTCGCGCGCTACGTGCCATGGCCTCGGCCCAATCCGTTTGTGCGGGTAGGGCTTCGTCCGGGAGCTCCGGCCAAGAATTCGGCGGGGGCGGTGAAATCGCGCTGGTCCCGCGGTGGCGCAGGTTAGGGATTGCCGCGGTGGGTTGGTGCGATGGTTTAGAAGAATCGAGTTCGTTGACAATCTCAACTGGTTCGGTTGGGCGAAGCGCCAGTGGCTTTTCGGGCGGCTGCGCAGTGAGGGTGTGCACCGATTTGGCGCGGGGCGGCATGTCTGGATTCCGCGCGGGAGCAGGCCTCGATGATTCCGGCGAGGTTTCCGGCGCTCTCGCCTGCTGAGGCGGCCTGGCACGCACAGTAACGGGCGCCGGCAGTTCGGGCCACGTTCGCGCGCGGGCGCGCCCCGGCGCCGCACTAGTCACCACCGATGGGGCGGGGCGTAGCTGCGGCGTTGTCGGTGACGCGGGAAGCGCGGGCCGTTCCGAGCGCGCGGCACGTGGCTGTTGCGCAGGCGCTTTGCTTGGCGGCGGAAAGGGCGTGGGCGACGGCAGCGGCCTGCCCAATCTGAGCTGAGGCGCACGGACGCGGGAGCGTTGTGTTTCGCTCGGGGCAACAGGCGTCCCCGGCTCAGGATGCCGCACGTGCGGAGCCTCGGGAGCACTGATTCCGGACCTACGATTGCCAAGTTGGACCACAGGCACTCCCGGCGCGGCTGTGTGCGGCTTAAGTTGCTGCGGCACCGCGGGCGCCGGGATCGGCGGCATCACTGGAGCTCGAGGCACGCGGGCGAATTGTTGCGGCGTCCCGCCTTGCGCAGGCGGCACGAGCAACTGTGGCGCGCCTTTTCGCACGCGTTCCAACCAGTCAGCGGGCGGGCCTTCCAACTGCGACTGGGCCATGTCCGGTTGGACCGGTTGGAGCCAATCGGCTACACGCCGCAGCGCGTGTGCTAGCCTCACCAGCAGAGCTCGCAGGCCAGAGCCAGGGGCGGCGTTCATCATCAGCCTCGATCCAACGACTCAAATACCAGCGTGATCTCTTCGATCGCGGCTTCGTTTCCCATGGCATCGAGCAGCGCGCCGCGCCAGCGGCTGGGCCAGGCATTGACCAGATCCCACCGCGCGACTTCGGTACTCCCGTCGGCGTCGATGAGCACGATCGATACGTTCTTGCGCTCCACCTTGCCCTTGACTCCGGTCATCATCCAATTCCAAATCTCCATGGATGAGGTGAAGCCGTAATGCAGTGTGATGGGCTCGTACTCTACGCGGCCGGGCAGTTTGTGCACCAACTGGCTGGAGCCGCCTTCCCGGTATTCGATCGCGTCCACCTTGATCCCCATATTGCTGCAGCGGGTGAAGTGGCCTTCGGCGATGCCCTGGATGATGAGCTTGAAGTTGTACGAGCGATAGGGATCGTTAAAGACTCCCGGTGCGGCTCCGGCCGCGGGTGTGTTGGGTGGTTGCTGAGCAGCCTCCGGCATCAGTGCACTCCTTTATTGAGATTTAGAGGAATTCCGTTTGAACACCGCTGGCTGATTGGCCAATGCGGAAAATTACGAACTCCGCCGGCTTGACCGGCGCAATTCCGATCAGGATCACCACCTGGCCGGCATCGATCACCTCGGGTGGATTGGTTTCGGTATCGCATTTCACGAAGAAGGCCTCTTCCGGAGTGGTCCCCATCAAAGCTCCATCGCGCCAGACCAGGCGTAGAAACGCGCTGACATCGCGCCGGATGGATTTCCAAAGCGACGGGTCGTTCGGCTCGAACACCACCCAGCCGGTGGAACGCTTAATGGACTCTTCGATCATGATGAAGAGCCGGCGCACGTTGAGATAGCGCCAGGGACTGGAGCCTTCGTCCAGAGTCCGCGCCCCCCAAACCAGGATGCCATCGCGCGGAAACAGGCGAATGCAATTGACGCCGTTTTGGTTCAGCTTGCCCTGTTCGTCGCTCGTCAAGCGGTAGGTTACGTTGAGCGCGCCGCGGATGGGTTCGTTGGCCGGAGCTTTGTGAACACCCCGAGTCGCATCGGTGCGCGCATATACGCCGGCCATGTGACCGCAAGGCGCCACCGTCACCGTCTTCTTAGGCGCGAGCGGGTCGCGCACCACGATGGATGGAAAATAGAACGCGCCGTATCCGCCTTTGGATACGGGCGGCCGGAGCCCGCCTGTTGTGGTGGCTGCCGGCTTGGGCGATCCCGCTTTGGCGTCAGGGGGCGCCGGAACCGTACCGGGCTCGATCAGCCGGTCGATATCACGCACCGGATCGGATGCATCGAGAATTGCCACGCGGTTCTTCAACCCTTCACAGTGCTCCAGAGCCGCTCCGTAAGACGCGGGATCCGAGAATCCCGGGATGGCGACGATCGCGATCTCATCAATGGATTCGAGCACATCCAGCCCGGTGCCCCCTCCAGTCCCCCCGTTAACCGCATTGCCCGCTCCAACGTTGACTACATAACAACGATGACCGCCATTCAGAAAAAATCCATAAACCGCATGCGAGAGCGGCGTAGATTCTCCGTCCTTTTCGGGCACAAACTCCTTGCAGAACTCCGACCAATTGTTAATGGCGCGAGCCTCATTGAGATACGCCTTGGCGTTGGGAGCGACGCCGACGAATCCGGCGGTGCTGGTCCCCACAGCTTGAATGGGCCTGGCGCCGGATGGAACTTCCTCAATGTAGATCCCGGGCGCCTGGTACGTCGATAATGGCATGTCACTCCTCCAGAATTGGGAATCGAATCACGAACGGGTTATCCTGCCCGACGCGGTCTCCGCCCGCAGTCGTCGAAAATGCCTGGCCTTTGCTGTGAATCCGTAGCTGTACGGCGCGCCCCGCGGGCAACGAGGTGAACTGAAAGGCGCCCTTTCTATCTGTAGTGGTGACGAGCCGCATCGCCGGAATCTCCACCCGCGCGCCGGCCAACGGAATGTTTTCGGACCCGACTACGATTCCGCGAAGCGCGCCCACTGGCGCCGAGTCGACAATGAGCGGATGGCGGACCATTTTCACGGCAGGCTGCTCCCGCGATTTGCGCATCGGAACATCCAGCAGAAAGGACGGTTGCGGCGCTAGCCCAAACGCACTCCAGACGCTCGGCGGCAGGGGATCGAGCACTACCGCAAAATCAGCGCGCTCCATGGCGGCGAACAGCAAGCGCCCCAACAGGGTATGGGCACGCTCCGGCTCGGCGGCTCGCACCGTCACAAGATATCGAAGAGTGAACTGCAGCGGCGGGCAGCTCCCATTACTAGGCGATTTCTTCTCACGCAGTTCCATCAGGTAAAACCCGACGCCCATTTCCGACTTCACGCCACCGGGCGAATGAAGATCGACGGGAACATCCTCACCCAAAGAGCCAACCCAATCTTTCAGAGATTGATCGACTTGGGCGATACTTTTTTCGTCTTTTTCCAATTCCCGAAATCTCCCGAATTCTCAGCGATGCCGAAAGGGCGGTGGCGGTTGCGGTTGGTGCCGGCGGGCCTGCTGGCTCGGATGGCGCGGGTTCATGGGGTTGAGAGGGCTCATTGGATTAGCTGGGTTCAAAAGACTGTTCGGGTTGGCCGGGTTATTTATATTGCGTGGGCTGGCGGGATTCACCGGGTTGTTGATGTTCATCGGATTCATCGGATTGTTGATATTCATCGGGCTTAAAGGATTAGCGGGATTTGACAGACTTGTCCGCCAGCGTTTGTCAGAAAATGTGCTGGCCGGCCGCCGGCTTCTCTGCTTCAGCGCCGGAACGGAGTTTACCCGCCCGATTGGGCGTTCTCGCCGCCGGGCTATAAGTCGAAATAATAAGAAAACAACTACGACGAGGATCGTGAGCGTGGCAGCGCTGAACGACATGGTCACCTCCTATGAGCCCGTCGCAAAGGCCCGCAAGTGAATGGAAGGATTGTACAGTAGGCCTACGCTGCTGACAAGCTTTATTCCGGTTCAGGTCAAAGTTTTCTTTTTCAGGCGCGGAGCAATCTTTCGGACATGGCGCCAACCGCGGCAGGGCTGTGTCGCAGTGGGTGCGCGGCAGTTTCGCTTCAATCCGTTTCCGGCCAGCCCGGTCTGCAGTCAGCGCGAGCGCCTTTCTCCATGCATCGCAGACTGATCGACTTGGTGGATACTCTCACGAATATCACCAAGGATCTCCCACATTGCGGGCGAAGCGGATTCGGTCCCACTTGTGTCAACGCTTTCGCAGGCTGGTTTTGCGCCAAATACAACCTGGCGAGCGAGCGCTTCGTGAGCGGCTGCCAAATCAGGTTTCCGAATCAGCACGGCTTCCAATGTTTCGCGAACTCGGCGGCCGGTGATGAGAACGCGCATGCCGCCGCGGGATGGATCAGCGGCGATCCAAAGCCTCGTAGAGAACCGACAGGTGCTTGCCGCCCGCTTCGACCGCGGACTCGATCCGCTCGCGTCGGTTCGGGGTACGCCTTCGGCGTTGAAGACGGTCAGCGCATTGGCAAACGTCGATTATAACGTTGGCTTTTGTCCCTGTTAACGATCAACAGCAACGCTGGCCAGCTTTCCGACGGTGGCGTGCCCGGAAGGATCAATCTAGCAGAAGGCCGTTTCTTCGACCCCCAAGGCACACAGTGCGGCATGGCGGACCCTTGGGCTTTTGGGCTTTTGAGCCTATGGGTGGTGCGAAGGGGGACTTATCAACAAGAATCGATCGAGCGAGGCCGGCGGTCCCGAGAGACGAGCGCTAACGAACCTGGAGTTTCGGCTCAGGATTTACGGAAGAAGCGTCCTCTTATGTTGGATAGGCTACTTTGTCAGCATTCGCGGTATCATCAACGACATCGGAAACGCGGGCGGCGAATGGTACA
>Ga0335081_10001486_pt1 | contig 37407 bp, 31 predicted proteins | sample Lox_Sample_35_FD_206713 | JGI IMG/M metagenome (GOLD analysis project Ga0335081, IMG submission 206713) | Soil microbial communities from Loxahatchee National Wildlife Refuge, Florida, United States - Lox_Sample_3.5 | ecosystem: Environmental > Terrestrial > Soil > Wetlands | place: USA...
CTGCAATCTCCGCGCCCAGAGCTACGACGAGCTGACGGGCATGGAACGAATCTGTTTCCAGCAGGAGAAGCTTTCGCCGCTGCGCGACTGGAGCCCCTACTTCGATCTGCATAATCCCAACCCGGCGATCCAGGTGTTCCGGGCGCTGGCGGCCAGCCCCAATTGCGTGGCCACGCCCGACATCGGCATCTACCCGGAGTATTATCGGGAGTTCATCGCGGCCTTTGAACGGGTGCGACTGCTCGAGACCACGCCGGAGCAGGCGCTGGATTTTGCCCAAAAGCGACTGGATGAAAGCTGGGCGCGCTACGTGCGCAGCCTGCACCGCCATGGGCAGGCCCTGCCGGTCGCGATCACCAACTCGCGATGACCTCCCGCGAACGCAAAGGCATCCTGGCCGGCCTCGGCTTCACCAGTCTGTGGATCGTCGGTCTGGTGGTGTTCACCGGCTACCCGGTGGTGGCGTCGCTGTATTTCAGCTTCTGCGACTACTCGATCCTAAAGGCGCCGGTGTGGTGCGGCCTGGAGAACTACCGGCACCTCGTCCACGACGAGCTGTTCTGGAAGTCGCTCCGCAACACCCTGTTTTATGCCGGGCTGGCGGTGCCGCTCGGGACGGTCGTCTCGCTCGCCCTGGCCGTCCTGCTCAACCAGGACGTCCGCGGCCGCACGCTTTTCCGCACCATCTTCTACCTGCCCTCGATTGTGCCGGTGGTGGCGTCGTCGATGCTGTGGCTATGGATCTTCAACGGCCAGTACGGACTCCTCAATGCGGCGCTCCAACCGCTGCTCGCGCCCTTCGGCCTCGCGCCGCCCGCGTGGCTGGCGGATCCCAACTGGGCCAAGCCCGCCCTCGTGATCATGAGCCTCTGGGGGACCGGCAACGCCATGGTCATCTTGCTCGCGGGCCTGCAGAACGTGCCCAAGGAGCTGTACGAGGCCGCCGCCATCGACGGTGCGACCGGCTGGCGCCGGTTCTGGCACGTCACCCTGCCGATGATCGCGCCGGTGATCTATTTCAACGTCATCATCAGCCTGATCGGTGCGCTGCAGGTGTTCACCCAGGCGTTCATCATGTCGGAGGCGGCCAACGGCAACGGCAACGGCTCCGACGGCAACCCCGCCCGCTCGACGCTCTTCTACACCATCTACCTGTTTTCCACGGCCTTCTACGACCTGCGCATGGGCTACGCCAGCGCCATGGCCTACGTGCTCTTCGTCGTCATCGCCGTGCTCACCTGGATGGCCACGCGTCTGGCGCGGGACCGCATCGGCCAACTCGAGTGATGCGCATGCCCGCGCCCCGGCCATTCCCGCGCGTTCTCCTCTACGCCCTGCTGGGCGCGGCCTCGGCCGTTTTTCTCGCGCCCTTCGCCTGGATGGTGGTCACCTCGCTCAAGCCGATCGAGCAGGCGATGTCGCTTCCGCCGGATTGGATTCCGCGCGAATACACCGCCGTGCTCGACGGCCGGCGCATGGAGGTCACCAAGGATTATGTCCTGCGCCAGGCCGGTGTGGTCGTCGAACTGACCGCGGGCGCGGAGGCGGGCCACCGCGTGTTCCTGTCCGCATCGCAGGCCGCGGCGGGCGGCGCCTGGCGTGTCCTGCACCCGGTCGCGCCCGGCTGGTGGCGTGTCACTGAGCGGCTGGGTGAGCAGCGCACGGAGCGGCGGCCGTCCTGGGACATCGTGCCCCCTGAGGCGATCACCGCGCGCCTCCGCCTCCGGTGGGAGAACTATCCGGGCGCCCTCAAACGGCTGGGTGGCGACACGGGTGAGGACGATCGCACCGGTCGCATCGGCCACGTCAGTTTCTGGGTCTTCCTCGGCAATTCACTGACCGTGTGCGTCCTCGGCGTGATCGGCACCGTGCTGTCGAATGCGATCGTCGCGTACGGCTTCGCCCGCCTGAAATGGCGGGGTCGCGACGCCTTTTTTGCGGTCACGCTCGCGACGATGATGGTGCCGTTCCCGGTGCTGATGGTGCCGCTTTACGGCGTGTTCCGGGGCCTGGGCTGGATCGGCACCCTGCTGCCCCTGTGGGCCCCGACGTTCTTTGGCAGCGCCTTCAACATTTTTCTGCTCCGGCAGTTCTTCCGCACGATTCCCGAGGATCTCAGCGAGGCCGCGCGCATCGACGGCTGCAGCGAATGGCGGATCTTCTGGCGTATCATTCTGCCCCTGAGCAAACCGGTGCTGGCGACGGCCGCGCTGCTGCATTTCCTGTTTGCCTGGAACGACTTCATGGCGCCGCTTCTCTACCTCACCCGCAAGAGCACCTACACCCTGTCGCTCGCCCTCCAGAGCTACGAGTCGCAGACCGGGGGCGTCCAGTGGCACTACCTCATGGCGGCGAGCGCGGTGACGACCCTGCCGATCATCGCGCTGTTTTTCCTGACCCAGAAGACGTTCATCCAGGGCCTCGCGACGACGGGATCCAAGGGCTGAAACGGCGCCCCGGCCCCGCGCGGCGCAGCGGGATTTCTGCCGTGAATTAGGTGTTGTCATCGCTCCGCTTTACCACAAGAACCACGCCTCGACTCGATCCTTTCCTCCTACTGATTGATGGCTATTGCATTTCCCTCCGGTGGCCGCCCCGGCTACCCCCCGCGCCGCAACACGGATCCGTTTGCCAACATCCGTCGGAATCATCGTATCAAGGCCGAGCAGATCCGCGTCATCAGCCCCGAAGGCAAGCAACTCGGGGTTCTGGCCACCGGCAAGGCGCTCCAGCTCGCGCAGCAGTTCGATCTCGATCTAGTCGAGGTTGCGCCCAACGTCACGCCGCCGGTCTGCCGAATCATGGATTTCGGCAAGTACATGTACGAGGAGTCGAAGAAGCACTCCCACGCGAAGACGACGGCGAGCAAGATCAAGGAGATCGAATTTAGCGTGCGCATCGAGCACAACGACTTCCTCACCAAGCTGCGGCACGCCGAGGAATTCCTCGATCATGGCAACAAGGTGAAACTGCGCCTGAAGTTCCGCGGCCGCGAGATGGCGCGGACCGAGATGGGTTTCGAAGTCATCAACCGGGCTCTGGCGGAATTGGCCACGATGGGGCATCCCGACGGTCCGCCGCGGCTCACCGGCCGCAACATCTATGTGATGCTGACGCCGCTGCCCACCAACAAGCGGAAGCTGAAATTCCATGCCCGGGAGGCGACAGTGACGCCGGCCGCGCCGCCGGTGCCCGCTGCCCCGCCACCGGCGTAAACCCGGGAACAGGCCATGGCGCGGTCCCATGCACGTAGCCTGCTGGCCACCATGGTTGCGCTGATGTTGGGCGGGGGATGCACTGCGCCCGCTTCGGCGCAGAACCGGGCTGAACTTGCGCATGCGGTCAATCCGCCGGCCGCCCCGGCGCCCGCGACCGGCGTGGCGCCCCTGCCCGCCGTCCCGGTCAACCGACTCTGGCCCTTCACGCGTCTCTACAATGTCGATTACGTCGACGTGCGCGCGATCGCCGAGCGCTACGGCCTCAAACCGTCGTGGGTGACGCGCGGCCGGATCTTGCAGTTGGTCGATGCGCAGGGCCGGGCGCGGCTCAAGTTCGAGGATCGGAAACGGGATTTCTACCTTGATGGTGTCCGCGTCTTCCTGGGCGAGATCACGGTGTTCAACCGGGGCAGCCTCCTGGTCAGCAAGATCGATGTCATCAAAACCATCGCGCCGCTGCTGCGCCCGGCCGAGCATGCGAATCAGTTGCCGGGACCACCCAAACTCATCGTGCTCGATGCCGGCCATGGCGGCAACGACCCCGGCACGCAGAACACCGCCCTGCATCTCGATGAGAAGGACCTGACGCTCGACGTGGTGCTGCGGCTCCAAAAGCTGCTCGAGGGGCGCGGCTACCGGGTGATCCTCACGCGCCACGACGACACCAAACTCGACCCGGTACAGCGGGCGGACCTCGAAAAACGCGATGACGTGGCCAACCGCGCCCGCGCGGATCTGTTTCTCAGCGTGCACTTCAACTCCGCCGTGCCGACCGTGACCGGCACCGAGACCTACGTGATGACGCCGCAGTTCCAGCTCTCAAGCGGCGCCGAAAAAAAGGACGACACGGTGGACAAATCGTTTCCGGGCAACCGGCAGGATTTCGCGAACGTCGTGCTCGGCTACGACCTGCATCGCACCCTGGTTGCCGACCTCAAATCGTCAGATCGCGGCTTCAAGCGGGGGCGGCGGCTTGTGCTCTGCTTCCCCGAATGCCCGGCCGCGCTCGTCGAGGCCGCCTACCTGTCGAACGACGCCGAGGCGCGCCGAGTCGCCACGCCGGAGTACCGCCAGCAGATTGCCCAGGCGATCGCCGACGGAATCGACGCTTATGCCGCCACGCTCGCCGCCGTCCACCCGCCGCCCACGCCCGCACCGCCCGAAACTCATCCCCCCAACGCCGCGTCTCATTGAAACCATGAATCCGCGCCCCCACCTCCGTCCCCTTGCGCTGACCATCCTGGCCGTCCTGGGTCTGCCCGCCGCCCGCGCCTGGGACTACCCGGGCCACCGCATCATCAACCAACTCGCGCTCGCCGGCCTGCCGGCCGATTTCCCGGCTTTCGTGCACACGCCGACCGCGGCCGAGCGCATCGCCTTCCTGGCGGGCGAACCCGACCGCTGGCGGAATTCGCCCGATCTGCCGCTGCAGCACGAGAACAATCCGAACCACTACCTCGACTTGGAGCAGCTCGGCTGGGCCGGCCTCGACCCGGCGACGGTGAGCCCGCTCCGGTACGAGTTTGCGCTCGCTTTCGCGGCGGGACGGTCCGCCCATCTCGACAAATTTCCGCCGATCGATCCAGCGAAGGACGCCGATCACACCCGGGAATGGGCCGGCTTTCTGCCGTGGGAGATCACGGAGGACTATGACCGGCTGAAGTCGGCGTTCTCCTACCTGCGCGCCTATGTGCAGGGGGGCGGCACGCAGACCGAGATCGCCAACGCGGAGTCGAACATCGTCTACCTCATGGGCGTCATGGGCCATTATGTCGGCGACGGCTCGCAGCCGCTGCACGTCACTGTCTACCACCACGGCTGGTGGGGCGACAATCCGCGCGGCTTCACCACCGACCCGAAGTTCCATGCCTGGATCGACGGCGGCTTCATCGCCCGGGCCGGAATCACGTTCGCGGGGCTGAAGGCGCGGGCCCGGCCCGCCGGCGTGCTGCCCACCGCACCGGCGGCCGGGGAGCGCGACGCGATGTTCTCCGACGTGATGCGTTACCTGCAGGCACAGAACGAGCGCGTGGTCCCGCTCTACGAACTGGAGAAGGAGGGCAAGCTGAAGGCCGACGGCTCGCCCGGCAGCTTCGACGGGAAGGGCTTCATCGAGGAGCAGCTGCTGCGCGGCGGCGAGATGCTCGGCAGCATCTGGCTCACCGCTTACCGGAACGCGCCGCCGGACCAGTACCTGCTCGACCAGCTGGCGCGCCGCTCCGCCGCGGCCAAAGCCGGCCACTAGAGCGGCTTAGATTGCTCTGTAGCCGCACCCGAAGAGTCGAGGTCGGCGCGCCGGGCCGTCGCGCCTTACCTCCGCCGCACCAAGCAGGGTAGGGCGGACCGCTGGGCCGTCCGCCCGGCATCAAGCATTGCGCGGCGACACTTTTGCTGAAACCGCGCTCGCTCAATCCCCTGAGTGGGGTGGCGATCGGGTCAGATCACCTTGGTGCGACTGTCAACGCTCAGGATTAGCCCGGCGCCGGCGAGGAACAGAAGGAAGCTATATCCGAAGGCGATCGTGGTGCCGAAAACACTCCAGAGCGTACCGACGATGACACTCGATAGGAAGTCACCCACGCCGTTCACGGTCGCAAGAACGCCGAACGCCATCCCGTGTTGAGCCTCCTCCACCAATTCGGCGCAAAAGGAGTCTTCCAGGGTTTCTTCGATGGCCACGTAGATCCCGCCCGCGGTGAAAATCAGCGCTAGCGACCAGACGGTGAATGGCAAGGCCATGATCGCCACCGTCATGAGCGCGGCGAGAGAATAGCCGGCCGCCAAAACGTGCCTCTTCTTGAAACGATCGGCCATCCACCCGGCGATGAAGGCGAATCCCGCGTAGAGGATGTTGTGCAACACGTAGAGCGCGACCGCGGCGCTCGCCGCTCCGGTAGCTCCGAACATGGGCGTGAGTTTTTGTGTCGCCAGCAAGATGAGAAGCGTGTGCGCGAAATCTCCTGCGCCAAACAGCCCGACGGCGACGAGGAAGCGGCGGTAGGCCGAGGGCAGCATGCGCAGACGTTTGCCAAATGAAATGTGTGGCACGGGAGCGCGGGCCTTTTCTTTGACCACGAAGGCGATGAGCGCCGCCGCGGCCAGACCCGGGATGAGAGTGACCGCGAACAGGCTTGGATAATAGTGGTGGAACGCGGGAAGCAGCAGGAACGCCGTCGCGGGACCCACAATGGCGCCCAGCGTGTCCATCATCCGCTCGAAACCGAAGGCGCGGCCATACGTTTCCTTCGTCACCGAGCCGGCCAGGAGCGCCTTGCGTACGGGCGTCCGCACGCCTCGCCCGAGCCACGCGCAGGTCCGGGCTATCAGAAGGTGCCACGCTGCCGTCGCCAGGCCGAACGACGCCGTGCCCAGCGCGGTGACCAGATAGCCGATGACCGCGATGGGTTTTCGCCGTTGCAGCATGTCCGTGTAGTAACCCGAGCCCATCTTGGCGAAGCTGGAGAGGCCGTCGGAGATTCCTTCGATGAATCCGAGCCAGGCCGCGGCCACACCCATGGTGGCTAGAAAAGCCGGCAACACCGTAGTGGCGATCTCGTGCGACCAGTCACTGAACAGCGATGCCAGCCCGATGCCGAGCACGGTGCGGTTCAGCCAGTGAATGCGCGCGGCGGGCGGCGGAGGCGGTGGCGCGGCGGCCGGAGATCGGCTGGTGTTCATGAGCTACGGGGTGGTTCCGGGCGGACGGACGCAACCGCAACATCTTTTAACCGGAGTGCGCGCTGCACAACATCGATCACCGGGGCTTCGTGCCCCGCCGGCAACCCGATTGGTACAATTGTCGCCACCTTTTCAGCCACAATTCGGAGGGCCAGCGTCATCACCGGACCGCGACCCTGGCGCGTGTAGCCCACTAGGCGCGAAAGTGGACAGTAGGTCACCACGGCCCCGAACTTATTGACCCCGCCGATACGCAAAATTGATCGGGTCGTCTCGTCGGAGATCACCATCAGCAAACGTCCGGTTAACGCGAGCATCGCTTCCGGGGCCAGTTCACACACGTACCGGCGGTTGTGCCTCGTGACGGTGTCCGGCCAGGCAACGACGGCGAGCAGGCGTTCCCCTGGCGGCAGCGATGCAGCCAAGACGCACTGGAATTTGACTGGCAACTGACCGGACAGGGATTCGTCTCGCGGGTGTTCGGCCGTCACCCCCGGCGGCGAACCGCACATCCCGTCGATCAGAGCCCAGACCGCCTTCCGATGGGGCTGCTCTCGGATGGCGTTGAATTCGAAGGTCGCGCTTTGCATTTTGCCTTCCGCCGCGAACTCGATGCTCAGCCGGCCGTAGAGCAGGATGATGGTCAGCTCCACAAGTAGGGTGTGCCCGAAATCGCACCGGGTCGCGAGCATGCCGCCGTCCGCGGTCTCCGCCAGTCGCAGCCAGCCGGCGCGGGTCACCGCCAGTACCGAGGCGGCCGACCGTCCCGCGGAGGTTTCAATCGGCGGTGTGTAAACGAGCAGCCGGGCCGGCCCCTCTTTGGCGAGTTCGCGCGCCAACGCGCTCTGAAAGGGCTCGTGAGCTTCCGCGGGTGTCGTCCATTGACTGGGATAACGCGTGACGAAATCTACCGCCATGACTCCTTTGAATACGCCTGAGTTCCGCTCACGGCCAGCAGACGCGCCGACTGCCCGCGAGGTGGGTCAGGGCGCGGCGCGCCGCATCCTCCTCGCCGTCAGTATAGAGTTCCCGCCGCAGGGCAGCGGTTTTGTCGGCATAGCCGCGCATATCCTCGCCGATCTTCCGGAAGTGGCGTGCAGCTGCGTCTAGCAGGAACACCGCGATCCCATCGGCCGGAACGGCGTTCACCAGCGAGGCCAGATGCCGTCGGCAGAGACCGTGTGACCGGGCGTAGTGTTCCTGCCCTTCGGGGCCGGCGACGAACGCGGCGAGACGCCCGAGGTAGGCTGCCTCCGTCGCCCGCAGAAGCCGGCAGACCCGGCAGTCGTCGACCCGGGGCACCAAGCGCTCCACGCGGCGTCGATCGGACGGCACAGCCGCGAATTGCTCGAGCTCACGGGCGATGCGCTCCACCAGGGGGGCATGCCCGATCGCCACGCCGACCAACGAGGAGACGCCCTCCAGTTGCCAAAAGTGCAACGGACAGAAGCCTAGTTCCGCCGCGTATTCGTCCCGGGCCTTTTTGTCGGCGTAGAGCGCATATTGCCACTGCGCGAAAAAGTCCGAGGCGCGGGTCGCCAGATGATCGCAGACCGCGCAGCCCCGGGTCTGCAGGTCCGCGGCAAGGTCGGTGGGAGGCGTGGCGTCCATGACGGGGCAATTTCTGCGGGTGGGGCAATGTTTAGGCTGGTCTGCCCGGACACTCCGGCCGTCGGAATTTGCGCGCCGCGCGCTGCCAAGCGTCGACCTCGGCTCCGAACGGCTCGTGGTTCCGATAATCGTTTTTTGCCTCGAACAGATCGAGTTCTTCCCCGAGGCGGGCGTACTTGACGGCTTCAGCGCAGCGCAGACGCTCCCGGAGGCTTTTGTCGGAAAGCGCGGCGAGCACTTGGGCGAGATGCCCGAGACACAATCCGAACGATTCGGCATGCCGCGCCTGCAAGTCCGCGGCGCGGTAATGCCGCGCAAACGTGTCCACATAGTTGGCTTCGGTTGAGCGTACCGTCTCGGCCAGGGGACAGGCACCGGCAGGAGAAAGCGAATCGGCCACCTCGCCACGCAAGCGGCGCGCGACATCGGCGCTGAGCGCCGCATAGAGAATGCTCGTGCCCAGCGCGTCGTGGATTTCCGCTGCCATTTGCAGCGCCTCGGGCGAAAAGCCCAGCGATTCACGCAGGCGCGAGCGCAGAGCGGCATCGTTCACATGCTCATAAAAGAAATTCTCCATGAACTGCCGCGCGCGACGGCGCGCCAGAACGCAGATGGGGCAGTCCGGTTCGGCGAGTGCGTCCCAGAGCTCAAAGAATGGCGTCGAGCGTTCAGGAGGCGGCACGGACATGGCTTAGCGAAGGGTCAGTGCCGGAGCGTCGGCGGCGAGCTGCCTGGCAACCCCGGTGATCCGGGCGTGCAGCGCGAGTAGGCGGAGACCCTTGGTTGTTTGCAGATCATGATTACGCGCGCGCAGTTCATCGACCAGCGCCGCCAGCGTGGCCGGATGGCCGGCGGCCAGGCGGTGCAGGCGCAGGGCCGAGGCCAGCAGCTCGGCGCGGTCGCCGGGTAAATCCGCGGCGGCCAGGAAGGCCTGCGTCTCGGCAAACGAAAATGGCGGCAACTCGACGCGCCGGAAAAAAAAGAGATAGGGCCAGACGTGGCCGATTTCGAGCGGCTGAGTCGAGCGGGTGACCAACCACACCGGTTGTCGGAGCATCAGCGCGCGCAGGAGGTGCGCCACCCGGGGCGGAACGCGGGCCGCGTTGTCGATCACAATCGGCCGGCCAATCCGGGGCAGACGCGTGGCGAGGCGGTGCACACGCGCCGCGAGCCTGAGGTTGTCCCGGTCAAGGCCGGCGGCTGGTTCCAGGGCAGCGAGCAATTCGCCGAGACAATTGCAGCGGGGCGCAAAGAGCAGCGGATGCGTGCGGGCAAACTCCGCAAGGAGCATGCTCTTGCCGGCACCCGACGGGCCCAGCAGCAACACATGTCGGCTCGAATGATAGAGCCTCCCAAGGCGGCGCAGCAGTGCGCCGCGGCCGATGAAGGCGGTTGTGGATGGCAGCGGGCTCATGCGGCGGAACGCGCATTCCAGTTGCGCAGCAGTTCGAGGTCGCGGCGCATGGTCTCGATTTCCCCGCCCTGAGCGCGGGGTACGGCGGTCCGGACCTCCGCAATGCCGGCCTGGGCGTTAAATTGGGCCGCCAGTTCATCGAGAAAACGTTCGCTCCAGCGGATCAGGGACCGGGCATAAGCCCGCAACGCGTCATCGAGCGCTCCGGCAAGTTGCGAGGACAGGTGGCGTTGCAACGCCCTGCGACGGAGGGACGCCGCCGGCCAGCGGCGCCAGGCGGCGGAGAGACGGCTGGTGGCGAGGATCGGCGCCGGGTCGAACAGCGGGCGGGCGAATGGCTGGGGCAGCGCGGCGCCTTCCCAGCTTTCGCCCGTGGCGCTTACGAGTGCCCGGGCGGCGGTGTCGCGAGTGGCCCGCAACCGTGCGTCGAATTCGGCACCCAGCCGGGCGGCGGCGCGTCCCAGCTCACGGGCGACCGCTTCAGGGAATTGATCGTCGGCCGGCTTGGCGGCGAGGGCACCGGCGATGGCCGCGAACACCGTGTCAGCGGTGGGGGTCGCCGCGTAGGCGAGATCATGCAATGCATTTCGGTTGCTCTCGAACGCAGCGCGGGCGGCGCCCAGCGCCCCAGCATACCCGACCGCGGATGGGCTCGGTGCGGCCGGGGCAAAGCCGGCGCGAACGGCGAGCGCCGCCACCGTGGCGTCGCGCAGCGCACCAATCTTGCGCCGGAGCGCCGCGGCGGCGAGTTCGCGATGCCGCACTTGGCGTGGCGCCAATTCGGCCGCAAACCATCGCTCGGTCACTGCGGTGTGGCCGGGCGTGACGCTGACCGGTGCGACGGGCAGTTCGCGGCCCAGCGTGTCAACAAACTGGCGCCGGACGTAAACCAGGACCTTTTCACAGTCAGCCGGTGCGAGGAGGTCGGCCTTGCTGAGCACCAGGAGCACTTCGGCGCCGTTTTCGAGGAGGGTGCGGGCCACGGCGATGTCGTCCGCCGTGGGCGTGGCGGTGGCGTCGATCAGAATCACACCCAGATCGCAGCGCGGAAGAAAGGCCAGGGTCTGTGCCGCGCCGGCGGTGGCGAGCGAGCCGAGACCCGGGGTGTCGACGAAGCACATTTCGCCGGCGAGCCGCGGCGCGGCCAGCTCGAGCAGGATGTCGGTGACCTGCCGGGCGTTGCCGGGATTGCGTTCCTCGGAGGCAAACTCCCCCAGCTCTCCTACCGGAATGCGGTGGGATTTCTCGGCGGCGAAGAAGACGGTGGCCGCGGCCGCCGTGCCGGGGACGATGCGAATGGGCACGGCCGTGATCGGCGTGACGCCGGCGGGCAGCACGTCGGTCGCGAGCAGATGATTGAGCAGCGACGATTTGCCAGAGCTTACCCGGCCGACGAAGGCGACCGTCCACCAATTCCGTTCGACGCGGTCGAGCAGCCGTTCCAGGTGGCCGCGCAGCTCGACCAGGCCGTGCACCGTGACATTGCGCTCAAGCTCACGCAGCAGGCGCACCTCATCGCGGGTCTGGTCAAGGCGGGCGAGACGCGCGGACAGGTCCCCACCGAGGCCGGATTCGAGATAGGCGAGCAGCTCGGTGAGCACGGTGCGGATCTGTGCCCGCAGTTCGGCCGTTCGCGCGCCGGTGGCGTCGTCGATGGCACCGTAGCCGCGGAGGTGGTCGGGACCAAAGTCCTCGAGTGCGATGTCAACGGACACGAGCGTGCAGCGCAGATTCCAGAGGGCGCCGATTTCCGGCGGTGACACGGGAATGTTGCAGACATCGAGCGCGGAGCGGAGAACCCGCCGGAGGCGGGCGACGTGGTCGGCAATGACCTTGCGCTGAACCGGCGTGGCATCGGGCAGGGTGGGCGCGAAGATTGCGTCCTCGCCCAGAGGGGACAGGGCGGCCAGCGCTTCGGCCAGCAGACGGTCGATGTATTTGACACCGGCCTGCAGGCTATTCCGTTGAAAACCGTTTAACTGAAGCGACGGAGTCGTCATGACCGCAAGGCAGCGGCGGTATTTCCCGGAAGGTTGCCCCCGGTGTGCAACACGCCGGCCAGCTGCAGTGCCACTTCAGGCGGAGCGCAATCAACGAGGTCTTTGGCCACCGACGCTACATCATAGGCGGCGCGGCGCAGCACGACGCCGCCGTCGCGCCAGAGCGCATAGGAGGCTCGGGGATCATGGTCTTTAGGCTGGCCGACGCTGCCGGGATTGACGATCAGGGTGGAATTGATGAGGGAGGCAAATGGCCGGTGCGTGTGACCGACCAGGAGGAAATCAGGTCGGCCGGCGGCGTGGATTTCGCTCTCCCACCGGGCGCGGGAGTCCGGTGCTTGCATGTAACCGTAGAGCGGATCGGAGGGGATCGCGTGACAGAGGAAGCAGCGCGCGTACCCCATAATATTCGTCTGACAGTCGGGCAGCTTGGCGAGATAGCTTTTTGCCGTCGGTTCGAGCCGGCCGGCGGTGTAGCACTGCATGGCGGCCGCCAGCGTGCGGTAAGGCGCGGAGCAGCGCGGGTCCTCGTCGCAGCCGAGGGCGCGGTCATGGTTGCCCTGCACGATCCAATCCGCCGGCGCGTTGGCCTGCGCCCAGCGCACACACTCGACCGGATGCGGACCGTAGTTGACGAGGTCGCCGAGGACGATGAGACCGTCGACTTGCGGCTCGGCGGCGAGCACGGCCTGAAGTGCCGGCCAGTTCGCGTGGATATCTGAAAGAATCAGCAGTTTCATGACTCGCTACCGTGTATGTCTGGTAGGAGTCATCAGCCCGAAGGCGTTTTCCCGCTCGCGCGGCAGGCAAACTCCATTGCCTGGCTTGAATCTACGTTTCGATGGCCGTCTGTAAAGCGCCGGTGTGTCCTATCGCTATCGGGCGGGTTGCTCCGGGAGAGATCAAAAGCCCGGGGAATTGTTTAGTGTCGTCGGCGGAACAGCCGGCCGCCATAAATGGCGTGGCGGCCGAGTTCGTGCTCGATGGCGAGGAGGCGGTTGTATTTGGCGATGCGCTCGGAGCGGCAGAGCGAGCCGGTCTTGATCTGGCCCGCGCCGGTGCCGACGGCGAAGTCCGCGATGAACGCGTCCTCGGTCTCCCCGGAGCGGTGTGAAATCACTGCGCCATAGGCGGCCTTCTGCGCCATAGCCACGGTGTCAAGTGTCTCGGAGACGGTGCCAATTTGGTTCAGCTTGATGAGGATCGCGTTGGCGATGCTGTCGCCGATGCCCTCGGCGAAAATCTTTGGATTGGTGACGAAGTTGTCGTCGCCGACGAGTTGCAGCTTGTTGCCGAGGGTGGCGGTCAACGCCTTCCAACCCTCGCGGTCTTCCTCGCCCATGCCGTCCTCGAGCGAGACAATCGGATATTTTTCCACCCATTGCCCGTAGAGTTTCACCATGGCCGCCGGGGACTTGCGCGAGCGATCGGACTTCTTGAAGACGTAGCCGCCATCCTCGAAGAACTCGCTCGCGGCCGGGTCGAGCGCGATGGCGATGTCCCGGCCGGGCCGGTAACCGGCGGCTTTGATGGCCTCGACGATGAGTTCCACCGCTTCGTCGTTGGTCTTGAGATTCGGCGCAAAACCACCTTCATCGCCCACCGAGGTCACGAGGCCGCGCTTCTGGAGCAGCTTCTTCAGCGTGTGAAAGGTTTCCGCGCCGGAGCGCAGCGCCTCGGCAAACGTGGGTGCCCCGAGGGGGAAGAGCATGAACTCCTGGAAGTCGACGTTGTTCGTGGCGTGCGCGCCGCCGTTGAGGACGTTCATCATCGGCGCGGGCAGGACGTAGGGAGCGCGGGCCTTGCCGCCGTGGAGCTTGCGGATGTAGGCGTAGAGCGGCAGGCCGGCGTCAAGCGCCGCCGCGCGGCACGCGGCCATCGAGACTCCCAGCAGCGCGTTGGCGCCGAGCTTGGATTTGGTGTCCGTGCCGTCGAGCCGGCGCATCAAGGCATCAATCTCCTGTTGCGCGTGCGGCGACTTGCCTTTGAGTTTGGGCGCAATCATCCGGTTCACGTTCGCAACGGCCTTGCGGACGCCTTTGCCGCCGTAACGCCGTGGATTGCCGTCGCGCAATTCCACGGCTTCGCGGATGCCGGTCGAAGCGCCGGAGGGCACGCAGGCCGAGGCGGCGAGGCCGTTATTGAGGGCAACAGTGACCATCACGGTCGGGTTGCCGCGCGAATCGAGGATTTCCAGGGCGGTGATGCTTTCGATTTTGCTCATAGAGATTTTTGCGTCGGAAACGCTGGTTGGGAACCCGAGCCAAGCAGGCCCGTTTTTACGACGAACACGCTGCAATGGGCGTGGTCCGTGATGCGGTCGGCGGTGTCCCCGAGCAGGCGGCCCCACAGTTCGGAATGGTCGCTGTGCCCGATGACGATCAGGTCAAATCCGCCGTCCCTGGCGAACTGCAGGATGGTCTTGGCGGGGTGGCCGCGGCGAGTCTCGCAGTCAATCGACAGGCCGTATTGCGCGGCGACTTCGGTGACCTCTTTTTGTCGCTCCTGGAAATACTCATCCGCCGCCTCGGACTCGCCTTCGGATTCGCCCGGCAGATCCGAGTGTCGCGGCAGGGGTTCGCGCACCCACAAGGCGGTCAGCCGGGACTCGAATTTCTCGGCGAGCGCCGCCGCGCCGGCCAGGGCGGCTTTGCCGCCCTTGGAACCGTCGTAACCTACGAGGATTTTCGTATACATGGTGCACTCACTTTCCACTGGGCGCCGGTCGGCGCGGTTGCTTGGGGTTGATTCTCTCACTGTAAATTCGCCCCCACTCGATCATGGCTTCCAGCGTGGGCTGAAAGAACTTCTGGGCGATCAGCGTCGGCACAAAGGCGCTCAAGATCACCACTGTGACCAGGATGGTGTATTGCCGCTGATCGATGATTTTGTTTTGCAGGCCGAACAGCGCGGAGATCGTGCCGAAGGTCAGGCCGGTGGCCATGAGCAAGGTGGTGTAATTGGCTTCGCGCGGCCGCATGTGAAACACCTTTGCCAGCGGCCACACCCCGACGAATTTCGTCACGAGTTTCAGCAGGAGGAGCACAGCGATGACGCCCAGCGCCGCCCAGAGGGCCGGCAAGGAAACGTAGAGGCCGGCCTTGATGAAGTAGAACGGCGTGAAGATCGTGAAGGCGATGGTCCGCATCCGGTGCACCAGCGTCTTGTCGCGGAGAAACACGCCGGCCACGACCAGGCCGACCAGATAGGCCGGGAGCACCGCCTCGCTCTTGGCCGCGGAGGCGAGTCCGCCAAGGAAGAACAACACGAGAAAGATGAATTTCACCTCGGGCTCGCTGACGCGGGTGGCGCCGAGTCTCACGATGATGAACCGGGTCCACCGCGGCATGAACCAGAGCATGACACACAACACGACGACGAACACGAGCAGGCCGATGTCGAAATCCGCGAAGAGTGTGCCCAACGCCAAAACCGTGCCGAAATCGGTGATGAAGCACGCGGCGAGGATCGTCTTTCCTAGGGCCGTCTCGCTGAACCGGCCTTCGATCATCACGGCGTAGACGACCGCCACCGACGTGGTAGACAGCGCGATCCCCGCGATTTGCGCCTGGTGCAGCGGCCAGCCGAGGACGAATTGAGCAAAGAGCCACACGGACACAAATGGGAGCGCGAAAGAAAGGATGCCAATCGACAGACTCGCGCGGAGATTGGCGCGCAACGACGCAGGGTCGATTTCCGCGCCCGCGAGAAACGTCAGCACGCCGCTGCCGAGCAACGCGAGGAAGTTCGTCCATTCGGTGGTGTGCAGCAGCGCATGGCCGCCCGAGTGCAGATTGCCAACGGTCACTCCCACCAGAATCTCGATTAGGGCCACCGAGATGCCCGTGCGGATGGAAATAAGGCTGGCGAGAAAGGCCAGACCCATCCAAAAGGCGGCGATCATCCAGATGTTATCGAGATTCATGATGGTGGCGGAGCGGACGGTTGCGCGGCGGCCCTAAACAGTGTAGCCGGAGGCGCCTGGCCGCTGCGGGGCATGGCGCGGTGGTGGATGCCACGGACTTTTTCGACGGCCACGAGGCCGGACACTCCAAGACGCGCCGCGCTGCCCAGCGCGCCGCCGAACGTGACCCAGAGATAAAGGCGCAGCATGATTCCAAGATAGGTTGAGCAGGAATCATCGGCGCCCCGCCGGGACGGCGGGGGCGGTTTACCCTTGCGGGAAGGCGGAATCCATCGCCGGGCCCAACTAAGATAGGGTCGGAGGGAAAGGCAAGCCGGGCGAAACCGGTCTCGAAAACCGGCCGGGCCCCTCTACATTGCGGGTATGTTCGCTCATCGCAGTTGGCTGGCCCTCGCTGCTCTGCTCCCCGGCCTGCTGCGCGCACCCGCGGGCGCGGCGGATGAAGAGGGGGAGGATCTCGCGGCGCGCGTCGTGATTCTGGCGAACGCGAACGAAGCCGAGTCCGTGGAACTCGCCCGCTACTACGCCGCCCGGCGCCGGGTGCCGTCGGCCAACATCATCGCACTGCGAATGCCGGAAGACGAGACCATCGGCTGGCCCGAATTCATCGCCGCCATCTATCAGCCGTTGCAGGACGCGCTCGTTGCGCGCGGCTGGATCGACGCGATGGCCTCCTCGCTGACCGACGGCCTCGGGCGCAAACGGTACGCTGTCTTTGACCACCGCATCAGCTATCTGGTCGTCTGCCGCGGCGTGCCGCTGCGGGTGAGCCATGAGCCGAGGTTTTATGCCGACGAGCCGCGGCTCGCCGTGCGCGAGGAATTCCGCACCAACCGGGGCGCGGTCGATTCCGAGCTCACCCTCCTCGCCCACGGCACGTACAACATCAATGGCTGGGTGCCCAACCCGCTGTTTCGTGTCGAGCGGCCGCCCGCGTTCGCGAGCGAACCCGTGGTCAAGGTGACCCGGCTCGACGGGCCGACGGAGACGGCCGCCCGCCGCCTGGTCGACCACGCGCTGGAAGGGGAGCGCTCCGGGCTCCTTGGCCGTTATTACATCGACCTGCGCGGGCCGCACCCCGACGGCGAACAATGGCTCGAGCGCACGGCCGGCCTGCTCCGGGACTTGGGATTCGACGGCGACGTGCGGCGCGAGAGCGGTCCGCGGCCCGCCGGCGCGCGCTTCGACGCCCCGGTGCTCTATTTCGGCTGGTACGCCAGCGACCTCAATGGTCCGATGGCCCGCAACGGCTTTCAGTTTCCACCTGGCGCCATCGCCCTGCACATTCACAGCGATTCCGCCCGGACGTTGCGATCGGCGACGGCGGGCTGGTGCGGACCGCTCGTCGCCCGGGGCGTCACCGCCACGTTTGGCAACGTCTTCGAACCGTACCTGCAGCTCACCCTCGAACCGCCGCTGCTGGTGCGGGCGCTCGCCGCCGGTAAAACGCTGGGCGACGCGGCCTGCTACGCGACGCCCGCGTTGAGCTGGCAGACGATCGTCATCGGCGATCCGCTGTACCGACCGTTTGCCGTGACGCTGGAGGCACAGCTCGCGAAAGCGGGCACGCTGCCGCCGGCGCTCGCCCCCTACGCGCTGCTGCGCCGGGCGCACCTGCTCGAACAGGAAAGGAACTCCGCCGAGGCCGGGCGTGTGCTCGAAGAGGGGATGCGCGAATACCCCGGCCTGGTTTTGGGGCTGGCCTTGGCGCAGGAAAAAGCCGCGGCGGGCGATCCCGCGGGCGCGGCGCGCGTGTTTGAAGCGATGGCGGTGCCGCTGGCGTTCTCCCTGGCGGAGGCGCCGCTCGCCCAGGAGGCGGCGAAGCGGCTCGTCGCGGATGGGGCGGCGGCGCGAGCGGTGGCGGTGTACCAGGCGATCCTGCGCAGCCACGACCTCGGAAGCGAGTGGCGCGCGGTCGTCCTGCGCGACGCGCAGCGAGCGGCCCTCGCGGCGGGCGATCGTGTTCAGGCCGACGCTTGGAAGGATGAGCTGGCTGGTTCGCTGGTGGAACCCTGAGCGATTATGGGCAGGGGCGAGGCATTGTCGCCACCGCTCCATTTTCTGTCACAGCCCTTTCGTGGGTTCGGCACCGTTCACGACGGGCTGATTGTTGTCCCGAGCGGGGCTCGGCCGCATCTTTCTGCTCAAGAGGTTCCCTCTTGCTGCTGGGCGGGAAAGAGCCGGTCGATCAAACCGGGCAGTTTGCGCCCGAGATCGAGTATGTCGACAATGGCGTCGACGCCCGGCCATAGACCGGCTTCAGCAAGGAACGGAGCGTAGTGTGAGATCATGACAACACGGGTGCCAGGGCAGAGGCGTCGCAACGCTTCAGCGGCATCGCGGCCATCGATGCGAGGCTGTGCGAAATCGAGCAGGATCAGGTGGGGCTTGAAGCGGGAGCACACCTCGATCGCCTCCGCGCCGGTGGCCGCCACGGTGGCCAGCGCAATGTTCGGCATGGTTTGAAGAAAATCCGTCAGGGATTTCGTCATCGCCGGGGAATTGTCGACAATGGCGATGCGGAGTTGCGTCCGGCCGCCATGGCGGGGCGTTGGATCGGGTGGGTGCACCCGCTCACCATGCGGTTCCGCCGCGCGTTCGCCGAGTCAGGCGATTCTGTATTTTGCCGGGGAAAACCCTGTAGGCACGGCGAAACCCGCTGGACCCGCCTGGTGGGCGACCTGACGCACTCCCGTCACGGCTCGATCACTTTGTTGCGAATCGCGTAGCGCACCAGGTCGGTGACCGAATGGAAGCCCATCTTCTGCATGACATTGGCGCGATGGGTTTCGGCGGTCTTGACACTGATGCCGAGCGTCGCGGCCACTTCCTTGTTGCTGCGTCCTTCCGCCAGCAATTGCACGATCTCGCGCTCCCGAGGGGACAGGGTGCGGCCGCGATCCATGGTGTGATCCGGTTTCGGGGCCGTGAGGAATCCCTTGAGTACCATCTGCGCCACGCTCGACGTGAAATAGGGTTTGTCGTCCAGCAGTGCCTCGATCGCCTTAACGAGTTCCCGACCGGCGTCGGATTTGAGCAGGTAGCCCTGCGCGCCGGCTTCGAGAACCTCGCGGACAATTTGTTCCGACTCATGCATGCTCAGGATGAGCACCCGCACTGCCGGGTTTGCGGCCAGAATCTGGCGGGTCGATTCGAGGCCGTTCAACTCGGGCATGGCGAAATCGAGCACGACGACCTGGGGTTCGTGGCGCGCGCAAAGCTGCACCGCCTGCCGGCCATCGGCCGCCTCGCCCACGACCGTCCATTCCGGCCGTTCGGCCAGGACGGAGCGCAGTCCACGACGCACGAGTTCGTGATCATCGGCGAGCACGATTCGCACCGCGCCGGCGCCGGAGGGGCGGGCGGCCGGTCTGGGGGGATTGGTCATGGCTCGGACCGGACTGGCGAGGAAGGGTCGGCGGCGTGGGCGGGACGGGAGGGCAGGACGGCCTCAACGCGGGTCCCGGTGCCGTCGGATTGGATCTCGAGGCGTCCGCCCAGTTGCCGCAGGCGCTCGCGCATGCCGGCGAGACCGACCCCGAGATTTGACCGGCCCTCGCGAAAATGGGTCAGGCTTTCGGGGGCGATGCCATGGCCGTCATCAGCGACCGTTAGAACAACCTCCGCCGCTGCGCGCCGCAGGCTGATCCGGCCGGACTTGGCGCCGGAATGGCGGTGGATATTGGTCAGCGCCTCCTGCACGACGCGAAATAGCGAGAGTTCGTCTTCGGCCGGCATCCGGGGGCAATCGGGCGGCAGGTCCGCGGAGATTTTGATGCCACTGCGCCGACAAAAGCCGTCGAGATGCCACTGGATGGCCGAGACCAGGCCCATTTCGTCGAGCAGCGGCGGGTGGAGCAGATACGACGCCGTGCGGATGCTGGTCGAGCACAGATGGGCTTGGTCCATACAGTCCTGCAACAGTGCCTGGGCCTTGGCGTCGAGGCCGGCCGCCGCGCGGCTGAGCGTGACCATGTTGATTTCGAGCGCGGCCAGCAGTTGGCCGGTGGAGTCGTGCAGGTCGCGTGCAATCCGCCGCCGTTCCTCGTCCTCCGTGGTCATGATCTGGCCGGCCAGCGACCGCAGGTCGCGGGCCGCCTGCTCGCGTTCGGCGTTGAGCACCGCCTGTGCAAATTGGTCGCCGAGCGCCCCACAAAATGCGATTTCATCGGGTTGCCATTGCTTGATATCGCCGACGGTGGCCGTCCACACGACGCCGATCACTTCGCCGCGCACCCGCACGCCCGTGGTCAGGGCCGAGGCTTTTCCCCCCCGGTAGAATCCCGCGGCCGCTAGCTCGTCCCCCAAGCGTTGGGTGCGGGGATCCCGGTCGATATCCTCCACGGCGATCGCCCGGCCCTCGACGATGTTGGCCAGAATCTCCGGGTATCTGGCGAGGTCGATCGGAACCATCGGCGGCGAGTGCCGCCGAAACGACCGCTCATAACGATCGACACAGTGTGCCGTCCGCTTGTCCGCTTCGAGCAGCCAGACGCTGGCGCGTTCGACTTCGAGCGCATTCGCGGCCATCTCCGTCATCTTGCGGGCCGCTTGGGGCACGTCGCCCGCGGTCACTGCCGGGTCGATGGCATAGCGCACAATTGCCTCCGCCTGGCGGCGCGTGCGCTCCAGCAGCGCCGTCCGCTCCTGTTCCGCCCGCACCCGTTCGGTCATATCATGCACGACCCGCAGCACGAGCCGGCAGCATCCGTGTCCGTCGAAAATTGGAATGTCCGTGCGCTCGCTGGAGAATTTCCCGGAGGGACGGGTTTGGGTGTCGTCCCAACGGATGACCTGGCCAGTAGCAACCGCCTGATCGAGGCCGCGCTTGCTCTCGGCCGCCGCCTGCTCATCGATTTCGAGCACGTCCCGCACGAGTTCGTCAAAGGAGCGGCCGATGATCAGGTCTTCGGTGATGGTTTTGCCCGCGCGCTGCGACGCCGCCCGCAGGAAGGCGGGGTTGACCGCCAGCATTCGGTAGCCTCCGCCGGCGTCGACGCCGTACAGCGCAAGCGGGTCGAAGGTGTTTTGGAAGATGAGGGACAGGCGCTGCTCGCTTTCGCGCAGGGCAGCCTCGGCGCGTTTGCGGTCGGTGATATCGCGGACCGCGGTCACCCGCACGCGGCGCCCGCCCCAATCCACGATCTTGGCCGATACTTCCACGTCGAAAACGCTGCCATCCTTCCGAATGGCCCGGTGCTCGTAGGGCTCTTCAAAGCCGCTCTTGATGCGCTCCGCCACCAGCGCGCGGGACTCGGGCGCGACCAGCGAGACGACTTCGCAGCCGATGAGATCCTCGCGGATGCAATGATACATTCGGGCGAATTGGTCGTTCACGTCCACGATTCCGCCGCGGTCGCTGATGACGATGCCCTCAAACGCGGCGGCCGTCAGATTGCGAAAACGCTCCTCACTGCGGCGGAGGTTCTCCTGGGCCCGCTGGCGGATGGTAATGTCGCGGAGGATGCCCTGGATCCGCCCATCGGAGAGCCGCTTGGCGCTGACCTCGGCCGGGAAGACCGATCCGTCCTTGCGGCGCATGGTGCGCTCGAACACGAGCGGCTTTCCGGTTCGGAGTTGCGCCAGCGCCTCGGCGACATTGGGCAGTTCCATCGGTGCCACGTGATCGCCAATCGGGCGGCCGACGGCCTCCTGCCGGGTCATGCCCAGCATGGTTGCCCCCGCATCGTTCACCTCGACCAGCACGCCGGCTTCGTCGAGGACGAAGATCCCATCCGCCGCCTGGTCGACGAGATTGCGGAATCGTTCGACCTCGCTGCGGTCCGCCCTGCTCGCCTCCACGAGGCTGACTAGCTGATCTCGGGATAAATGGGCATACTCCGAGGGCACGGCCAAAACTAAGCACCGGTCCCGGAAGGCAGCAAATCTCAAAACCGCCCGAGGGACGGACCAACCATCGTCGGCCTGGAAAACCCGGCCTACAGTCTATCGACAATCCGGTCGGCCAAGCCGTAATCGATCGCCTCGCGCGCGTTGAGGTAGAAATCGCGATCGGTGTCCTTCGCGATCTTCTCGATCGGCTGACCCGACGCATGGGCCAGGATCTGATTCAACTCATCGCGCAGCTTCTCCATTTCCTTCGCTTGAATGTTGATGTCGGTGGCAGGGCCGATGAAGCGTCCGGCGATGAGCGGCTGGTGGATGAGCACGCGCGCATGCGGGAAGACCAGGCGCCGGCCCTTGGCGGCGGCGCAGAGCAGGACGGAGCCCATGGAGGCGGCGATGCCCGTGACGACCACGGTGACGGGCGACGTCAGCAGTTTGACGGTGTCGTAGATCGCCATGCCCGCCGTGATGGAGCCGCCCGGCGTGTTGATGTAGAAGGTGATGTCCTTGCCGGGGGCGGCGGACTCGAGATACAGCAGTTTTTCGCAAACGTCCTTGCCCGTTTCGTCCGTCACCGGCCCCCACAGGAAGAGTTTTCTCGCCTCGAGGAACTTGCGCTGGATCAGCGCGCCGACGGCCGGCGGCAGCGACGCGGGCTTCGCCTCCTGCTCGGGCTCGTCATCATCGTCGTCGAGGCGGGCGGGGGGAACGGGGTTGCGAAAATCAGCGAAGAGAGGCGGCGCGGACATGACCGGGCAGACTGTGCGCGCCCGGCCCGGGTTGTCCAACGAAAAGGCAAAATGCCCGGTCCCGCGCCTCGGCGCGGGACGGTTCATCACGCACGGTGGCGCACCACGGCGAATTCGTTCAGCCGCGGAAATACAGGTACGCGCCCAGGATGCAGACCAGGATGAAGCCCGAGGCCGCCAGATCGTGCCAATCCCAGCTGGCGTAGGTCTTGGCCTTGTCCTCCACCGTGGCCGTCCCAAAGGTCAGGCTCTTGATGCGCCCGTAGTCGGGTCCGCTCGTGGCGTAGCTGACCCCGACCATGACCACGGCCGACACGAGGGTGATAAGGATGCTGAAGTACTGAAAGTTGATGTTGTTGATGATCCAGAGGAGCGAGCCGGGCGTGTAGCCCTGGGCGAAGCCTTCCAGCTTCATGGTCACCGGCGTGTCCACCAGCATGCGGAAGAGCCCGAGGACGAGGCCCACCACCATGGCCCAGAGGCAGCCCTTGGCGTTGAGCCGCTTCCAGAACACCCCGAAGAAGAAGACCACGAAGATCGGCGGCGCCAGGTAACCCTGCACGGTTTGGAGATAGTCGTAGAGGCTGTGGGCGCCCTGGACGACCGGGATCCACGCGAGGGCAATCAGCACCATGATCGTGGTGGCGGTGCGACCCGTGCGCACGAGTTGGGACTGGGAGGCGTTGGGCCGGAGTTTCGAATAAAGGTCCACGGTGAAGAGCGTGGAGCAGGCGTTGAAGACGCCGGCGAGCGAGCCCATCAAGGCCGACAGCAGGCCGGCGACGACAAGGCCCCGCAGCCCCGGCGGCAGCAGGTACTTCACCATGAGCGGAAAGGCGCCTTGCGACGCATTGGGATCGGCCGCAACGGCCTCGCTCAGGCCGGGGACCTTGTTGGCTTTGACGAGGGCAAAAAAGATCATGCCGGGGATGATGAAGAGATAAGGGGGGAACAGCTTGAGGAAGGCGGCGAAGATGCTGCCGCGGCGGGCGGTCTGCTCGTTGGGGGCGCCCAGCGCGCGCTGCACGATGTACTGGTCGGTGCACCAGTACCACAGGCCGATGACCGGCGCGCAGATCAGCATGCCGAGCCAGGGATAGTGGGAGTTGAAGTACCACGCCTGTTTCACCACGTGCCCGTCTGCGGCCCGCTCCAGCACGGGGGCCCAGGTCGACACGACGCCCGGCGGCGTCATCGGCTTCCAGAGGTTGAACATGTCCGAGCCGCACAGGTCGCGCAGCGCGTGCCAGCCGCCGAGCTTGAAGAGGCCGTAGAAGGTCAGGGTCGCCGAACCGCAGATGAGGACGAGGACCTGCACGGCATCGTTGTAGGCCACCGCGCGCATGCCGCCGAGCGCGGTGTAAAGTCCGGTCAGCAGGATGACCGCCACGGAGCCGATCCAGAAGCTGTTGATTTCAACGCCGCCGAGGTGCAGATGGACCTCCGGCAGCAGGGTGGAAAAGACCACGCCGCCGGCGAAGATGCCCACCGCGATCTTCGACACCACGAACGTGACCAGCGACACGATCGACAGCACGTAGCGCGAGCCGGTGCTGAAACGCCGTTCGAGGAACTCCGGCATGGTGAACACGAGCGAGCGGGCATAGAAAGGCACGAACACCCACGCCAGCACCAGCAGGCACCAGGCGTGCAATTCGTAGTGCGCCATCGCCACGCCGTCCTTGGCGCCCGACCCGGCGAGGCCCACGATGTGCTCGGAGCCGATGTTCGAGGCGAAGATCGAGGCGCCGATGACCCACCAGCCGAGGTTGCGCCCCGCCAGGAAGTAATCCGCGGCGGTGTCCTTGCGGTGCTTCACGACCCACCAGGCCACGATCAGCAGGACGCTGAAATAGAGGGCAATCGCCAGCCAGTCCACCCCGCCCAGAGTGGCGGTGTTCGCGGCGAAGAGCGGAGTCACGGTATTCATAGTGGGGAGATCATCAGCCGGGGGTTGAAGAAAATCAGCGGGGCGCCGGGTCGGTCGGGTGATTGCCGGATGGCGCGCCTCAGGTTGGAGCGGCCACCGTCCGCCAAGCTCGCGGCATAGGGCGTGCCGGTCCGTCGACCCGGGCCGCACGTCGTTCTCGGCAGCAGGCGTTCATGCAAGAAACGCGGGGCAGTTTGTTAATGGCCGGTGCCGTTGCGAGCACAATCATCCCTGCCCGGTGAATCCGGCCGACGACAGCAAAGCGAGCTGGTGCCGGATCAGCGGACGAGACGGGCCTGATTACGGGATCGGCGTGAGCCGAAGGTGGCGCAGTTCGAACGGCGCGCCCTCAAACTGAAAGCCGATTCTCCCGGTCGCGGGCGTGCAGGCGGTGACGCGGTTCTGAGGCATGCCATTGACCGCGCACTCGATGGTCTCATCGCGGCAGACAATGTCGCAGGAATTCCACTCGCCGGCTGGCTTCTCGCTGTCGACGCCCTTCTTGTCGACTTGGGTCGCGGTGGGCGACGGCAACTCGGCGCACCGGGCGCCGGCCATGGGCAGAATGTCGCCGGCCCGATGGGCTTTCAGCTGGATCTGGAAGCACAGCGGCCACTGGCGGTCTTTGGGGCCGGAGCTGATGTGCACCAACACGCCGCCATTACCAGGTTTTCCCGGCCAGCGCCACTCGACGTGGAGACGGTAGTTGGCAAATACGGCTGTGGTGGCAAGATAGCCGATCGGCCGGCCGGCAGCAGCCATCACGCCGTCATTGACGTGGCAGACCGAGGTGATGTCGACGGTGGGCGTGGTGACGAATTCCCAGCCGGTGAGGTCCCGACCGCTCCAAAGGTCAGCGGCGCAGGCGACGGTGGAAGCGGCCATACCGGCGAGGAGCAGGACGAGACGACGCATGCGACAGAGTCTGGCAGATTGATCGCCGATGGGAATGCGGAACTGAATCCTCCGCTTAAATGGGCTCATGCCGGGCCGGAGCGGTTTCGAGTCTCAGCGCGGCAGCCCTGAGCGCCCGTGCCGCGCGGCATCCACGGCGGCGCGCAGGGCGCGCGCGGCGGCGCGGGGATCACGCGCGGCGCAAATGGCGGAAACAACGGCGACGCCGTCGGCGCCGGCGGCGATGGCGCGCGCAGCGTTGAGCGCGGAGATCCCGCCGATTGCGACCACGGGGCAGGGCAGCCGGTGGCGGAGACGGGCGAACACGGCCTCGCCCATCGCCGGGGCGGCGTCGGCCTTGGTGCCGGTGGGAAACAGCGGCCCCAAACCGACGTAGTCCACCGCGGCGGGATCAAAGTCCGCCAGTTGGTCTTCACCGGTGATGGACCATCCGACGATGGCGTGAGGCCCGAGGGCGGCGCGCGCGCGCGCGGGTGGCAGATCGTCGCGGCCGACGTGGACTCCGTCCGCGCCGATCGCCTGCGCGATATCGACGCGGTCGTTGACGAGGAGGGGAATGCCGCGGGACGCGAGCAGGGCGCGGAGCGCGCTGCCGGTCTCGATCATGGCCCGCGCCGTGCCGCCTTTGTCGCGCAATTGCACCATCGTCACACCGCCGTCCACCGCGGCCGCCACCGTCTCGACGAGGCCGCGCCGCGCCGTCATTTCCGGGTCGGTCACCAGGTAGAGCGCGAGGTCGAATAGCGATTTCACGCGAGGATGGGGGAGCTGGAACCGCCGTCCCGACCGGTTGGCGAGCCAGCCGGGACGGCTGGCTCCACCCACGTCACCCGACGACCTTCAGCCGGTGCGCGATCGTCGCCGCGTCGAGCAGGTGCAGGGCATCGAGCAAATGCAGCTGGAGTGAGCCGGGCCCCGGGCTTTTTTCCGCGGCGATTTCCCCGGCGATGGCGAGATAGGACAGCCCGGCGGCGACGGCCGTCATGCGATCCTTCTCGACGGCGAGGGCGGCGCCGACGAGCGCCGTGGCCGTACAGCCTAGCCCCGTGACGCGAGCCATGAGCGGATGGCCATTGGCCAGGCCGACGAGCTGGGTGCCATCGGTGACATAATCGATCGCCCCCGTCACCGCGACGACGGCGCCGGTGGTGCGGGCGAGCTGGCGGGCCGCATCAACCGCGTCGGCCGAGCCACGCGAGCTCTCCACCCCACGCGTCTTCTCGGCGGTCGCGCCGGCGAGCACCATGATTTCGCTGGCATTGCCCCGAATACAGGCCGGCTGGTGCTGCGCGAGCGCGGCGGCGGTGGTGGTGCGGTAGGCGGTGGCCCCCGCGCCGACCGGATCGAGTACCCAGGGAATACCGCGGGCGGCCGCGGCCCGGCCGGCCGTGTGCATGGCCGTGACCCACGCGGGCGAAAGCGTCCCGATGTTGATCACGAGCGCCGAGGCGATGGCGACGAACTCCTCGACCTCTTCGTTGGCGTGGACCATGGCGGGCGATGCGCCCAGCGCGAGCAGCGCGTTCGCCGTGTTGTTCATCACCACGTAATTCGTGATATTGTGGACCAGCGGCTTGCGGGCGCGGATTTTATCGAGGATTGAAGAGCAGGACGCGGCGGTAAACATGGCGGCAGGGCGGCAGGCCCGGCGCCGGAAGGTCGCGGCCGGCCCGGCGTACGCGGCGCCGCAGCCGGCCGTGACGATTCCTTCGCCGGTATGATCCGGATCAGGTTCGACGGGTATGTTCTCAGTTCCCGAGGGGAAACACCCCGTGTCACGCGAGGCCGACACCATCGCGCGATTGCCTCCGGTGTCAATCGCAAGGTCGGTTGCGGCGGAAGGCAATCGTGGTCATAATCTGTACCGTCCGCACGATCCCTGTCCTCATGACAATTCTAGTCAGACGCACCCTCGGCATGCTTGGCGCCGTGATCCTCGTCCTCGGCGCGATTGCGGCGTTCAAGTATTACTCGCTGCAGAAGGCCGCGCGCGCGCGGGCGGCGGCCCGGCCGCCGCCGGTTTCGGTGGCTGCCACCACCGCGGCCGAAAGCACGTGGCAGCGTCAGTTCCACGCCGTGGGCACGCTGGACGCGGTCGAGGGCGTCACCGTGAGCAACGAACTTGCCGGCACGGTGGCCCACATCGCGTTCGAATCCGGCCAACACGTGAAAAAGGGCGATTTGCTCGTGCAGCTCGACGTTTCCACCGATGAAGCTCAATTGCGCGGACTTGAGGCCCAGGCGACTCTGGCCCGGATCACCCTGGAACGCGCGCACGAACTGCGCACCGCCAATTCCAATTCCCAAGCCGACCTCGACAGCGCCGACGCGCAATACCAGCAGGCCCTGGCCAATGTCGACAACCAGCGGGCCGTCATCGCCAAGAAGACCATCCGCGCGCCGTTTGCCGGCCTGCTCGGCATCCGGCAGGTCGACCTCGGCCAATACCTCGCGGCCGGCGCTGCCATCGTGACCCTGCAGGCGCTCGATCCCATCTATGCCAACTTTTCGCTGCCGGAGCAGGATGTCACCCAGCTCAAAGATGGCCAAGCGGTCCGGCTTTCGGTCGAGGCCTATCCCGGGGAGACATTCGCCGGCGTGATCAACGCCCTCAACGCCAAGGTCGACGAAACCACGCACAACCTGCAGGTGCAGGCCACCGTGCGCAACGCCGACGAGCGCCTCGTGCCCGGCATGTTCGTACACGCCGACGTGGTGCTGCCGCGCGAGGACCACTTCGTCACGCTGCCGGTAACAGCCATCGTCTACAACTCCTACGGTGACGCCGTCTACGTGGTCGAGGAGGGTGAAGACCCGCCGGGCGGTCCGACGCTGGTGGCGCGTCAGCGCTTCGTCGAACTCGGCGAGACCCGTGGCGACCAGGTGGCGGTGATGAAAGGTGTGCGGCCGGGCGAACAGGTCGTCACCGCCGGCCAGCTGAAACTGCGGAACGGTTCGCTGGTGCAGATCAACAACGCGGTTCAGCCGTCCGCCAATCCCGCCCCGAATCCGCCCAACACCTAGCCCGGAGGCTGCCCGCCTTGCCCGCCTGCATTGTCACTGCCGGCCGAGACTCGAGATCGCCGGCCTCACGCCCGGGGCCTCAGGGCCGGCCATCATGAGCTTCACCGACCTTTTCATCCGGCGGCCGGTGCTGGCGACCGTGGTCAGCCTGCTGATCCTCCTGGTCGGCTGGAGGGCCCTCGGGCTGCTGAATGTCCGGCAATACCCGGTCAGCAACAGCGCGATTGTCACCGTCTCGACGATCTACACGGGCGCCAGCGCCGGACTCATCCAAGGCTTCATCACGACGCCCTTGGAGAAGCAGATCGCCAGCGCCGATGGCATTGACTATCTGGAGTCGAGCAGCGCGCCGGGCGCGAGCACCATCACGGTGCATTTGGTGCTCAATTACGATCCGAACGCCGCGGTCGCCCAGATCATCTCGAAGATCGACAAGGTGCGCAACCAGCTCCCGCCGGGCGCGCTGCCGCCGACGATCGACGTGCAGGTGGGTGAGACGACCGCGGCGATGTATCTGGGCTTTTCCAGCGACGTGCTCGGCAACAACCAGATCACGGACTACCTGACGCGCGTGGTGCAGCCCAAGCTGGCGGCCGTGAGTGGCGTGCAGAGCGCGACGATCCTCGGCGGGCGCAATTTCGCCATGCGCATCTGGCTCAAGCCGGACCGGCTCGCCGCGTACGGCCTGAGCCCCGCCGATGTGAGCCAGGCCCTGGCTGCCAACAATGCGCTCGCGGCGGTCGGCGCCACCAAGGGCTCCCTCATCAGCATCAACCTCAATGCCGCGACCGACCTGCACACCGTCACCGAATTCAAGCGGCTGGTGATCAAGCAGCAGGGCGGGGCGATCGTCCGCCTGCGCGACGTCGCCGACGTCGTGCTCGGCGCGGATAACTACGACACGGTCGTACATTTCAACGGCGAGGCCGCCACCTTCATCGGCATCTTCGTGCTCCCGACCGCCAACGCGCTTGACGTGATTGACCGTGTGAAGGCGCTTATCCCGGAGATCGTGGCCGCGCTGCCGGCCGGCCTGCATCTGACGATTCCCTATGATTCCACGGAATACATCCACGATGCGATCCGCGAAGTCACCCACACGCTGATCGAGGCGCTGGTCATAGTCATCGCGGTGATTTTCCTGTTTCTCGGCTCGGTGCGCTCGGTGGTGATCCCGCTGGTGGCCATGCCCCTCTCTCTGGTGGGGGCCTGCTTTTTCATGCTCGTGATGGGATTCAGCATCAATCTGCTGACCCTGCTCGCGATGGTGCTGGCGATCGGCCTGGTGGTGGATGACGCCATCGTGGTGGTGGAAAACATCCACCGGCACATGGAGGAGGGCCTGCCGCCGCTGCAGGCGGCGCTGGGAGGTGCGCGCGAACTCGGCGGCCCGGTGATTGCGATGACGATCACGCTCGCGGCCGTGTATGCGCCGATCGGGTTTCAGGGCGGGCTGACCGGCACCCTGTTCCGCGAGTTCGCCTTCACGCTGGTCGGGGCCGTGATCATCTCCGGGGTGGTCGCGCTGACGCTGTCGCCGATGATGTGTTCGCGGCTGCTCCGGCACGACGCCGACAAGAAGGGTTTCGCGCACTTCCTCGATGCTACTTTCGATCGGCTTCGGGACCGCTACGAACGCGGGCTGCATGAGGTCATGAAGACGTGGCCGGTGATGCTGGTCATTCCCGCTGTAGCTCTCGCGGTGCTGGGGCCGTTCTACAAGCTGACGCGGCGGGAACTCGCCCCCGACGAGGACCAGGGCATCATCATCGCGCTGTCCACCGGGGCGCCCGACGCCAACGTTGACCAGACGGCCCTCTTCGGGTCGCAAGTCGAGAAGATCTACCGGAGCTATCCGGAGACCAACAACATCTTCCAGCTGTTCGGCGCCACCTCGAGCAGCGCGCCCAGCGGCATTGCCAACACTGCGATCGGCGGCATGGTATTGAAGCCGTGGGGGCAGCGGAAGCGCGGCACCCTGGAACTGCTCCCGCAGGTTGCCGCCCGGCTAAACTCCATCGCGGGCTTCAACACCGTCGCCTTTCTGCGGCCGCCGCTGCCGGGCGCCGGCGCCGGCGCGCCGGTGCAGTTTGCGGTGCTGTCGACCGATCCGCCCGAACGCATCGCCCAGGTCGCCAACGCGCTGGTGGCGCGGGCGCTGCAGACCGGGCTGTTCTTCTACGCTGACAGCAACCTGAAGTTCGACCAGCCGCAGGTCGACATTGCCATCGATCGCGACAAGGCGGCCGAGCTGAACGTGGACATGCAGCAAGTGGCGGGCGACGTCGGCGCGCTGCTGGGCGGCGGCTACGTGAACTACTTCAACATCCAGGGGAACAGCTACAAGGTCATTCCACAGGTCGAGCGCGTCGGTCGCCTCAACCCCGAGCAATTGAAGAACTACTACGTGCGCGTGGGCGGCGGCCGGCTCGCGCCGCTGGCGACCTTCGCGACGCTCAAGACCACGGTGCAGCCGCAGACGCTGAATCATTTCCAGCAGCTCAACGCCGCGACAATCACGGCGGCGCCGCGGCCGGGCGTGTCGCTGGGGCAGGCGCTCGACTACCTGCGGGGCGAGGCGGACCGGATGTTTCCGCAGGGGTACAGCGAGGACTATGCGGGCCAGTCGCGGCAGTATGTGCAGGAAGGCAGCGCGCTGGTGGTGGCGTTCGCCTTCGGGGCGGTGATCATCTTCCTGGTGCTGGCGGCGCAATTTGAAAGCTTCCGCGACCCGCTCATCATCCTCCTCGGCAGCGTGCCGATGACGCTGGCGGGCGCGCTGGTCTTCCTGTTCCTCGGCGTCTCCACGATCAACATCTACACCCAGGTGGGTTTCATCACGCTGGTCGGTTTGATCTGCAAGCACGGCATCCTGATCGTGCAGTTCGCGAACCAGCTGCAGCGCGAAGGCATGCCGAAACTGGCGGCCGTCGAGCATGCGGCCGGCGTGCGTCTGCGGCCGATCCTGATGACGACGGCCGCGATGGTGCTCGGCGTGGTGCCGCTGGTGGTGGCCACCGGGGCGGGAGCGAGCAGCCGGTTCGCGATCGGCATTGTGATCGCCACCGGCATGTCGGTGGGCACGCTGTTCACCCTCTTCGTCGTGCCGGCCGTCTACATGCTGGTCGCCCGCGATCAGGCGCGGGACCGCGCCACGGAAACCGCACCGGCGCACGCGTAACCACAGCCGGAGCGGCGGAGGCGAAGCGGGCGCGCCGGCGATCTTTCAGACCAAGCCGAGGCGCATTTTGCCTTCTTCGCTGATCATCGATTGGTTCCACGCGGGATCCCAAACGAGGCGCACATCGGCGGACGTCACGCCGGGTACGAGCAGAATCTTGCTGCGGGCGTCCTCGGCGATGGCCGGGCCCATCCCGCAGCCGGGCGCGGTAAGCGTCATCGAGACGTTGACCCGGTAGCCGGCGTCGAGCTTCTCCACGTCCATCGAGTAGACGAGCCCGAGATCGACGATGTTCACCGGGATCTCCGGGTCGTAGACCTTCTTGAGCTGGTCCCAGACCAGTTCGGGATCGGGCGCTCCGCCGGGGCCCGGGGTGGCCTGCTTGATCTCGTCGGCGGCCGTCTCGCCCAAGGCATCGGCGTCGCGGCTGTCAATGCGGGCGAGGCCGAAGTCGATCATCACCGTGTAGCTGCCGCCCAGCGTCTGGGTGATGTGCACCTTCGTCCCGGCCGGCAGGACGATCCGGTCGCCGCTCGGAATCTGGGTGGCGGAGACGTCGCGGCTGAGAATGCGTTCCTTGTTCATGTTTGAACCACGGAGGCATCGGGGGTTCGGAGAACCAACCCCTGTGCGCTCCGTGTCTCAGTGGTTCATCGGTCAAACTGAGCTTTGATCACCTCGCGCAGCGCGGCGTGCAACGGCTCGTTCTCCAGCTTGGCGAGCACCTCCTCGAAGAAGCCGAAGACCAGCAATTCGCGCGCGACGGCCGGCGGGATGCCACGCGACTTGAGGTAGAACATCTGCTCGTCATCGACGTGGCCGCTGGTTGCGCCGTGCGTGCAGCGGACGTCGTTGGCTTGAATCTCCAGCCCGGGCAGCGAGTTGGCCTCCGCCTCGTCGCTCAGCAGCAGGTTGCGGTTGCTCTGGTAGGCGTCGGTTTTCTGCGCGTCGGGATCGACGATGATAAGGCCGGAGAAGATGGTGCGCGCCTGGTCGAGGAGGGCGTTCTTGTAGAGCAGGTTGGAGCCGGTATTCGGCGCCTGGTGCGACTGGAGCGTGCGCTGGTCGAATTCCTGCGTCCCCTGCGCGACCGTGACCGCCAGCATTTCGCTGAAGGCGCCGGGACCCTGCAGCCGGCTGTGCGACTCGTGGCGCGCCTGGCGCCCGCCGAGGTGAAGATTCAGCGAGAGCACCCGGGCGTCGCGCTGCACCACCGTCGAGTTGAGCTGGAACGCGAGCGTGTCCCGCGACCAATCCTGCGCGCCGACGTAGGTGAGCTGGGAGCCGGGGCCGGCGTAGAGATCATTGACGCCGGCGACGAAGCCGGCATCGCCGCGTTCCGCAGACACAAAATGCTCCACGACGGTGGCCCGGGCGTTATCCCCGAGGATGACGAGCGTGTGGGGAAAGAGCGCGGAGCCGGCGCCGGAGGCGAGGTGGGTGACCACCAGCGGCTGCGCCACCTCGACCTCGCGCGGCACGTACAGGAAGGCGCCGCCCGTGGTCAGAGCGGCATTGAGCACGGCGAATTTCTCCGAGCCGAGGTTGACCGGCTGGACCATGAAGTGTCGCCGGAAAAGGTCGGCGTGCCCGGCCAGGGCCGTCTCAATCGGCTCGAAAATCACCCCTTGTTCGCGCAATTCGGCGGGCAGCGCCGCACCCGGGACGGCGCGATTGTTGGCAAAGGCCAGGGCCGCCGCGCGCGGAAACGCCGCCAGGGCGGGAGATCTGAGAGCTGAGATTTGCGACTTAAGATCGGCCTCGCCCGGCAGCGCATAGCGGTCGAGCCTGATTCCCGCGACGGTGCTGAAGCGCCAGAGCTCATCCGTGCGCACCGGCAGCGGCAGGCCGGCGAACCGGTTCCAGGCGTCCTGCTTTAGGTCGAGCCACCACTTTGGCAGGTGGCTGAGCGCGGCGAGGTGCGCGCGAAACAGGTCCGCAGTAAATGCGCCGTTGGGGGCGGGTGGCAGGGTGTCAGGCAGGGCGGACATGGACGAGGGGGAACAAACTGTAAGGTTTCAGGTGTAAGGGGTGTGGGGCGGGGTGAGGTGCAGGGACATGCCTTACACTTTCCACCTGCAACCTTGGCCCGCGCCGCGGCGTCAGCCGACGCTGCCCTCCATTTCGAGGTCGATGAGGCGCTTGAGCTCGACGGAGTATTCCATCGGGAACTGGCGCACGAGATCGTTGACGAAGCCGTTCACGGCGAGACTCATCGCCTGCGCCTCAGTGAGGCCGCGCGACTGCATGTAGAAGATCATCTCCTCGCTGACCTTCGACACGCTGGCCTCGTGTTGTGCGGCGTGCTGCTGGCCGCGCACCGTGATGGCGGGATAGGTGTCGGTGCGCGAGTTGGTGTTGATGAGCAGGGCGTCGCACTCGGTGTTGTTCTTGCAGCCCTTGAGGTGCCGCGGGATGTGCACCAGGCCGCGGTACGTGCTGCGGCCCTGGCCGACCGAGATGGATTTCGCGACGATCGAGGAGGTAGTTTCATCGGCGGCATGGACCATCTTGGCGCCGGTGTCCTGGTGCTGGCCGTCGTTGGCGAGGGCAATCGAAAGGACCTCGCCGCGGGACTTGCGGCCGCGGAGCACGACGCCGGGATACTTCATGGTCAGGCGGCTGCCGATGTTGCAGTCGATCCACTTGATCTCGGCCTCCTCGTGGGCGAGGCCGCGCTTGGTCACGAGGTTGTAGACGTTGGGCGCCCAGTTCTGGACGGTGATGTACTGGATCTTGGCGCCCTTGAGCGCGACGAGTTCGACCACGGCGCTGTGCAGCGTGGACGTGGAGAATTTCGGCGCGGTGCAGCCCTCCATATAGGTGACCTCGCTGCCCTCGTCGACGATGATGAGCGTGCGCTCAAACTGGCCGAAGCTTTCGGCGTTGATGCGAAAATAAGCCTGGAGGGGATGGGCGACCTTCACCCCGGGCGGCACATAGATGAAAGAGCCGCCGGAAAACACGGCGCTATTCAGGGCGGAGAACTTGTTGTCGCCGGTGGGAATGACCTTGCCAAACCAGCGGCGAAAGATGTCCGGGTGCGTGCGCAGGGCCTCGGATGAGTTCATGAAGAGGACGCCCTGCTTCGAGACCACCTCCTTGATGTTGGAGTAGGCAGCTTCGCTGTCGAACTGGGCCTCGACGCCGGCGAGGAACTTGCGCTCCTGCTCGGGGATGCCGAGGCGCTCGAAGGTCTTCTTGATGTCCGCGGGGACCTCATCCCAGGTGCGCTTGGGCTTGGTGCCCTGGGACAGGTAGTAACGGATCTTGTCGAAGTTGAGGTTCTCGAGGTCGCGGGTGGCCCAGTGGGTCGGCAGCGGCTTGGCGAGGAACGTCCTCAGGGCGTTGAGGCGGAATTCATGAATCCACGGTGCCTCCTTCTTGACGTCGCTGATGTAGTTGATGGTCCGCTCGGTCAGGCCAGTGCCGGCGTCGAAGTCGTATTTGACGTCGTACTGGAAGTCACCGGCGGATTGGTCGATGCCGGCCACGGGACTCGCCGCGGCGGCCTGGGTTTCGAGTATGTCGATATCAGCCATGGATAGAATCGGTTTTGGTCACGGTGGACGCGGAGGGGGCAGGGAGCACACGGAGCACGGGTTGGTGGATCATCTTCGGGCGTTTTCGGAGGGCGGAGCGATCGGCGCGGCCGGCTTGCCTCAGGCGTGCACCAGCGCTTTCTTCAGCCAGCCGTAGCCCTTGGCCTCGAGCTCGACGGCGAGACTTTTGTCGCCGCTGCGGACGATATGGCCGTCGTACATGACGTGCACGAAGTCGGGCACGATGTAGTTGAGGAGGCGTTGGTAGTGGGTGATGAGCAGGATGCCAAGCTGGCTGCCGCGGAGCTTGTTGACACCGTCGGCCACGACGCGCAGGGCGTCGATGTCGAGCCCGGAGTCGGTCTCATCCATCATGGCAAACTTCGGGTCGAGCATGGCCATCTGCAGGATCTCGCAGCGCTTTTTCTCACCGCCGGAGAACCCGTCGTTGACCGCCCGCGAGGTGAACTTCCGGTCGATTTTCAGCAGATCCATCTTTTCATAGAGCTTCTTGTAGTAGGTCGTGGCATCCAGCTCGGCGCTTTCGCCGAGGCGGGCCTGCAGGGCGGCGCGCACAAAGTTGGCGATGGTGACGCCCGGAACTTCGCTCGGGTACTGAAACGCGAGGAAGAGCCCGGCGCGCGCCCGCTCATCGGGCTCCATCTGGAGGAGCGAGCGGCCGTCGAGAAGCACATCGCCGCCGGTGATGGTATAGTCCGGGTGGCCGGCGATGGCTTTGGCCATGGTGGACTTGCCGGTGCCGTTGGGGCCCATGACGGCGTGGACTTCGCCCTGATTGAGGGTGAGCGTCACGCCTTTAACGACCGGCTTGTCGCCGACGGTGACGTATAGGTCTTGGATGACGAGTTGGCTCATGGAAAGTTGGTGGAAGGGCGAACTGAGGCCACCGCCCAATTGCGGCGATCCGGGATGGGATCGGAGGATCCAGCCGAGCCACGAAAGCTCAGGTCGATGCTCACGGCCTTATGGCCGGGCGGGAGCAGAGCGCGCAGCCGGGCCATGAGGTCGGCGGGGATGTCGATGTCTTGGATCTCGCCGGTCGCCTCGTCGTGGAAATGGGCGTGTTCGTGGAGGTTCGGGCAGTAACGGGTGGGCTCGCGAACGAAATTAACCTGCTTGATCAGACCGCGTTGCACGAGCGCATCCAGGCAGTTGTAGACGGTGGCGAGGGAGATTGTGGGAATCAGCGCCTTCACCCGGTCGAAAACCTCCTCCGCCGTCGGGTGATCCCGCTTGCCAAGGATGACTTGATAGACGAATTCCCGTTGGGGGGTGGAACGCAAGCCGCTGTCACTGAGGCGCTGCGTGAACGTGGGGCTTTGGATGTCTGGAATCATTGTTACGGGCTAAAGAGAATTGGAATCGTTACAGATTTCAAGTGAGAATTGGAATTATTCTAGCGAAAGTCCGGACAAGGTTCCATATTGTCGACATTCAGCGTGCCCGTTAGGAAGAAGATGGACCGATCAGACCGCATTCCTCCTGATACCCCACTCATGGCCGACTTCCGCCACCCCGTCCCTGATCCCGGGACCGGCACTTTCTTAGAGAAGGAATCGCCATTGTTGGCGCAGATCATCGAATCCGCTTCCGATATTATCGGGGCTTACGATGTTCATGGGCGCTTGACCTACCTCAATCGTGCGGGACGAAAATGGTGTGGTCTGGCGGACAATGCCGCCAAGGTGCCGGCGACCGCAGAGACGAGGCTCTTCCCGCCGTCCTCAGCCAAATTGATCAAGGAAGTTGCCCTGCCCGCGGCGGCCCGCGACGGTATGTGGCGCGGCGAGTCGGTGTTGCGCGACCGCGCGGGAGGCGAGCACGTGGTCGAACTCCTCGTTTGCGCGCTGCGGGCGGCCGATGGAACGGTCACGGGGTTTTCGACCGCAATCCGCGAGCTTTCCGCTCAGCGGCAAATCCAAGAGGCATTGCGCAAATCGGAAGAGCAGTTCTCGAAGGCGTTCTATGCGTCGCCGGATCCCTACGTGATCGCCGATTTTCACACCAACCAGATGGTCGCCGTCAACGATGCCTATTGCCGCGTGTTCGGCGTGGCGCGCGCGGAGGCCATCGGTAAGCGGAACAGCGATCTCGGGCTTTGGGCGGACCTGGCGGAACGCGATGGTTTCGTGGAAATCCTGCGCCGGGACGGCGAAGTCCATGAAATGGAGCAGCACCGCCGGAAGCGTTCGGGCGAGACGGTCATCTGTCTCGTCACGGCCTTCCGGGTCGATATCGGCGGCCGGCTCTGCAGCTTGTACCAGATGCGGGACATCACGCGCGAACGCCTGGCGGAGCGGGCGCTGCGCGAATCGCAGGAGCTGTTTTCGGGGGTTTTTCGGGGGTCGCCTC
>Ga0335081_10001487_pt1 | contig 37398 bp, 28 predicted proteins | sample Lox_Sample_35_FD_206713 | JGI IMG/M metagenome (GOLD analysis project Ga0335081, IMG submission 206713) | Soil microbial communities from Loxahatchee National Wildlife Refuge, Florida, United States - Lox_Sample_3.5 | ecosystem: Environmental > Terrestrial > Soil > Wetlands | place: USA...
CGCGCGAGAAACTCAGCGAGCCGGGCCGGCTCTCCCCTCCTATTTGGCCTTGCACCACGCGGGGTTTTCCGTGCCTCTCGTGTTGCCACGAGAGCGGTGGGCTCTTACTCCACCTTTTCACCCTTGCCTAAATTGCGCTTATGCAAGACGTGCTTCAGGTTTTCCTGAAACCTGTCGCCGAAGCAGCCATCCAGGCGGTTTATTTTCTGTGGCACTTTCCGTGACGCCCTTGCAGCGCCGGGCTTTCGTCCGTCACTTGCAATTGCGTCCCCTGGCGTTACCAGGCGCGTTGCCCATTTCCCTCGGCCGCAGAGCGGCTCCAGGAATTTCCCGATGACTCGGGACGGTGTCCGGACTTTCCTCCCGTTTACTCCGAAGCGCATAGTGCCGAAGGGCTTTCACCCCGCGCAAAACGCCCCAGGCAAACCAGCGATCACCCGGCTCACCCGCCAGATACATTATATCGCACGATTCAAGAATCGGGACTCTGCAGCTTGGCTCCCCGATTCGATTGAACTACTTCACGCCGACCAATCTCTCAAATTCAGCCTCGGCAAGGATGGTCACGCCAAGCTCCTTTGCTTTGTCATACTTGGAGCCGGGATCAGACCCGACCACGACATAGTCCGTCTTCTTGCTGACGGAGCCGATCACTTTACCGCCATTCTGCTTGACGATTTCTCCGGCTTCTTCGCGCGAACGATTCGCCAGCCCTCCGGTAAAGACAAAAGTTTTTCCGGCGAGCTTGTTGCTTTTCACCTGGATTTTTTCCGCGGTTGGGCGGACGCCCGCCTTCTCCAGCTTCTTGATGATCTGCCGGTTCGCAGGCTCCGAAAAAAATTCCACAATACTCGCCGCGACCTTTGGCCCCACTTCCGGGACCTCTTCGAGCTGAGCCTCCTTGGCCGCCGCCAATTCCTCAAGCGACGAAAAATTCTCGGCAAGCAACTGTCCCGTGCGTTCGCCGACAAACTGGATGCCCAATGCGTAGATCAACCGCGAGAGCGAGTTTTTCTTGCTGGCCTCGACTTCATCGAGGAGATTCTGCGCCGATTTATCCGCCATGCGCTCAAGTCCCGCAACAGGCTCCTGTTTGAGCGAGTACAAGTCCGCGACGTCCTTCACCATCCCTTTATCCACGAGCTGGTCCACGATTTTCTCGCCGAGCCCGTCAATATTCATCGCGTGGCGCCCCGCGAAATGCAGAACGGATTCCCTGCGCTTCGCCGGGCACGCTCCGTTGACGCAGCGATACGCCACCTCTCCTTCAATCTTGTGAACCTTGCTTCCGCACTCAGGGCACACTTTCGGCATGCGAAAAGGCCTGCGGTTCTTCCCTTCCTTCACCACCCGCAGCACGTGCGGAATCACCTCTCCCGCGCGCTCGATGAGAACGGTGTCCCCAATCTGCAGCCCTAACCGCTCGATTTCATCCATGTTGTGGAGCGTGGAACGGCTGACAGTGACGCCTCCGACTTGCACCGGCTCGAGAACTGCGACCGGCGTCAACACCCCGGTTCGGCCGACCTGCACGAGGATATCGTTCACCACAGTAGTTTCCTGCCGTGCGGGATATTTGTACGCGATCGCCCAGCGCGGCGCCTTGGCCGTAAATCCCAATTCATCCTGAATCGCCGTGGCATTGACCTTGATCACCACGCCGTCAATTTCGTAGGGCAGTTTCTCCCGCTTTGTATCCCAAGCCTCGCAATACTTGATCACTTCGTCGATTCCATCGCAAAGCTTCCAATCATCCGAAGCGCGGAACCTCAGTTGCTTCAGAACTTCGAGTGACTCGGAATGTTTCGGGAAAGCCACTCTGCCGTCATGCAAGAGGTAGTAAGCAAAAAACTCCAGTCTTCTCTGAGCCGTAATCGCCGGGTCGAGCACGCGTACAGCTCCCGCCGCCGCATTGCGCGGATTTGCGAAAATCTTTCCCCCCGTCTCTTCCTGCGCACGGTTCAACGCTTCAAACGCCTTTCGCGTCATCATGATTTCGCCGCGCACCTCAAAATCCGCCTTGAGCTTGGCTTTCTTCAACACATCGCGGTCCGCGCGCAAGGGTACCGACCGGATTGTTTTCACGTTCGGCGTGACGTCTTCTCCGGTGGTGCCGTCGCCTCGCGTGACGCCGCGCACCAGCAAGCCATCTTCGTATTGCAGCGAGATGCTCAGCCCGTCAAATTTGTGCTCGGCAATGTATTCGATCTTTTCCCGCCCGCTGCCTTCGCGTACGCGCCGGTCGAAATCGCGAAGCGCATCGAAAGAGAACGCATTATCCAGGCTCAGCATCGGGCGGGCGTGGCGAACCGTCTGGAATCCTTCGCGAGGCAGTCCTCCCACGCGTACTGTCGGCGAGTCGGGCGTCTTCAGCTCCGGATATTCCGCTTCGATTTGCTTCAGCTTTTCCATCAGGCGGTCGAACGCCGAATCCGATATTTCCGGGTCGTCAATCACGTAGTAGCGGTATTCGTGGTGGCGGATTTTCTCCCGAAGTTGCTCGGCTTCGCGCTTCAGGGTGGCAGGGGCGGCTTTGGCCATGAAATCCTCGAAAGATCGGAGTGCTCGAAACGGCACCATATTATATAGAATGATGGGTCAAGAAAATGGACTCGAGGAAGGCAGAATCGGCCAAAATCGCCAATGACAGAACTTCATAACGCGCTTTTGATTCACAACCCCAACGCCGGCAGCGGCGGCGAAGCACGACGCCGCGAACTCGATACAGCGCGGCGCATCTTTGCCGATCGAGGCATCGAAGTCACCCTTGCGGAGACGCGAGGCCCGGGAGAAGCCACTGAAATGGCCGCTCGCGCCAGCGAAGAAGGGCGCCAGTTGGTCATCGCTTGCGGAGGCGACGGCACGCTGAATGAAATCGTCAATGGGCTTGCGGGTCAGCAAAACGGTCAGCGCGTCCCGCTCGCGCTGCTCCCGGCAGGAACGGCAAACGTTCTGGCAAAGGAACTCGATCTCTCCTGGGACATCCCCCGCGCTGCGGAACAACTGGTGCAGGGCGAAATTCGCGAGCTGGCTCTTGGTTTAGCAACTCCGCTCGAAAATCCAGAAAAAAAACGTTACTTCCTTAGCGTCGCGGGCGCCGGTCCCGACGGCCAAATCACCTACGCGCTCGATCTCGACCTCAAAGCTCGCCTGGGCATTCTGGCGTACTGGTGGCAGGGCGTTCGTGAGGTCTTCGCCTACAAGTTCCCTAAATTCCGCGTAACTTCGGAAGGCGAGTCGCTGGACGCTTCTCTATTGATTGTCGGGCGCACGAAACACTACGGCGGCCCATTTAAGATCACCACGCGCGCCGATCTCTATGAAGACCAATTCGAGCTGCTCGCTCTCACCACGCAAAGCGGCCTGAGATATCTCAGCTATCTCCCCACGCTCTGGTTCGGTGATTTGCGCAAAGCGGACGGCACGCACTTCTGGAAAGTGGACCGCCTGGTATGCGAACCGCTCGACCCGGAACCCGTCTACGCGCAGGTGGATGGCGAGCCGATGGCGCGCCTCCCAGTCGAATTCAAAATCGTTCCGCGCGCGTTGAAGCTTCTAGTTCCCGCGCCGGAACCCATCGGTTCGCATTCCTCGACGTAGGAAAGATCACACTTGGACCCGCTCACTCACGTCCTGGCTTCCTATGCCCTGAAGCGAGGTTTCTTTCCGCGTGCGTCGCGCGCGGTGACTCTTGCCATGCTCTTCGCGGGAACCCTCGCGGATGCGGATTGGCTCAGTTATTACTTCGGCCCGCAAGCTTTTCTTCGATGGCATAGCAGCTATTTCGATTCCCTCCTATTCGCCGCAGTTCCCTCGCTGCTCTTTGCAGCCCTGGCATTTCTCGCCACCAAGCTCTCGTCAAATTTCAAATTCAGCTTCGCTTTCCTTGGCGGACCTCTTTGTGCCGCTCTGCTTCACGTGTTCGTGGATGCTTGCCAATCCAGCGGCGTCTCGCCCTTCTGGCCTTTCCGCCAGACTCGCGTCGCGCTCGACTGGCTACCCAATTTTGATCCCTGGATTCTTCTGATTTTGCTCGCGGCGATCCTGCTGCCCGAGCTTTTTCTTCTGGTGAGCCGCGAAATAGGCGCACGCGCCCGGCGTCCTCGCGGCCGCGCCGGTGCTCTCGCCGGCTTGGCCGTTCTCCTCGTTTACGCTGGCGCGCGCGCAACACTTCACAGCAACGCGATCTCTTTGCTTCAGAGCGTCCCTTACCAAGGCGAATGGCCGCGGCGTCTCGCCGCTTTTCCGGACTCCGTCTCGCCGCTCAGCTGGCACGCGATCGTGGAAACACCTTCCGCGCTGCATCTGCTGGACGTGAGCGTCTCGCCCGGTGCGTTTTTCAATCCAGACGGTGCCCAGAATATTCACAAGCCCGAACCTTCCGCGGAATTGGCGGCCGCCCAGAAAACAGAGGTTGCCCAGGAATTCCTGACATTCGCGCGTTTCCCCAAAGCCACCATTGAGAAAGAAACCACGGAGGAACGAACTACCGGCTATCTTGTGGAACTCCACGATCTCCGTTTTGTAGCCTTGGGTCAAACGCTGGGAGCGATTCAAGCGGAAATCAATCTGGACGCGGCCGGGAGAGTGACTTTCGCGGAACTCGAATGGGAAAAGCAGAAGCCTACCCGATGAATCAGGAACCGGCTCGTGGATCAACGCCAGGCGGCGGCTGCCGCAGGATCAACCGCGAAGCTGCATAACTCGCAGCCCCGAACAGCAGGAATCCCAGCGCAAACTGCCACTTGTACCGAGTCAGAAGCGGTACGGCATCGTGGCCATAGCGAATCGCAAGGTATCCCAGCCCGAAATAGCGGAACAACCGCGCCAGTGCGATCGCCGAGACAAAGCTCACGAGCGGCACCTCAAAAACTCCCCCGGCAAAAACGAAGACCTTGAACGGTGTCGGAGGCGGGAGCAACGCCGCCAAAAGCATCCCTCCAAATCCGTTGCGCTCCACCCAGTGCCGGATCGCGGCCGCGCGGCGACCCGCCTTGCGGTGGAAGAGCGCTTCCCCGCCCTTTCGCGCAATGAAGTAAAGCAGCACGCAGCCAAGCACGGATCCCAGCGCCGAAAGGAAAGCATACAGGGGCATGCGCGCGGGATGCTGAATCGAGAGGTCAATCAGGAGAAGATCGTTAATCACCGGGAACGTCAGAACGGAGGAATCGAGAAACGAGATCAGAAACAGCCCGGGGGCGCCAAGTGTTGCCGCGAATGCCGTAATCTGGTGCTTCCAGGCGCTCAGCTTCGAGAACAAGCGATTTCCCTCCGACAACAATCCGTGCAATTGCGGGGCCCTTTGTGTCTGGCGGTGCGCACGTTCTGGTCAGAGAAGCGTCTGCACTGCCTCGAAAATCACGTCGTAGACGCGGTGCAATTCGTCAGGCGAAATCACGTAGGGAGGGAGAACATAGACCACGTTCCCCAGCGGCCGCAGCAGCACGCCGTGAGCGAGAAAGAATTCGTAGAGCTTGGGCCGCATCGCTGAAAGATATCCTGCATCGTCCGCGCGAAATTCAATTGCCCCGATCGTTCCGATCTGGCGCGCGTCGCCCACCTGCGGCATCGTGCGGAATTCCGACAGCCGCTCACCAGTGATTTTCGCGACCGTGGCGATCCGGTCGAACACCGGTTCTTCCTCGAATATCCGCAAGCTCGCGTTCGCCGCAGCGCACGCCAGCGCATTTCCTGTGTAGGAATGCCCGTGATAAAAAGTATGCGACCGGTTTTCGCTGCGGAACGCCGCTTCCACGCGATCGCTGCACAACGTCACTCCCATCGCCAGGAAGCCGCCGGTGATTCCTTTCGAAAGGCACATCAGGTCGGGAGTGATGCCTGCTAGGTCGCACGCGAACATTTTTCCCGTCCGCCCGAATCCCGTGAGCACTTCGTCCGCAATGAGCAATACATCGTGTTTCGTGCAAAGAGCTCGCACTTTCCGCAGAAATTCCACTGGATGCACGATCATCCCGCCCGCGCCCTGAAGTAGCGGCTCGACAATCACGGCTGCGATATTTTCCTCGCGCGTGGCCAGGAGCTCCTCTAGCTGGCCAACGCAATCAATCTCGCAACTCTCGCGCTTCAACCCCAGCGGGCACCGGTAGCAATACGCCGAATGCACCCGGTGGACGGGATAGCGCATTGTGGCGAAAGGCGCAGTGAATGGTGAATCATCGCTCACGGACATCGCCCCCGCCGTGTCTCCGTGATACCCGTGAGCCAGCGCGACAATCTCGCGTTTTTCCTTTCGCGCCTGATTACTGTAGTGCTGTACTGCCAACTTTAGAGCCACTTCCACGGCCGTCGACCCATCGTCGGAGAAAAACAAATGCCTCATCTCCGGACCGACCCATTTGCCCAAAGCTTCTGCGAGCGTCTCCGCTGCTTCATGAGAGAAACCCGCCAGAATCACGTGCTCGAGTCGCCGCGCCTGATCCGCGATGGCCGCGGCGATTTTTGGATTTGCATGTCCGTGAATGTTTACCCACCAGGAGGAAATGGCATCCAGAATACTCTTTCCATCGCGGGTGTAGAGCCAGACTCCCTCGGCCCGCTCGACGAGAAGCGGCGGCGGATCCAGTGCTGCATTCGAAAAAGGATGCCAAATTCGAAGCGGAGAGCCCATCAAGCGAGGTTACTGGGAGAAGGCCGCGCGGTCAAAATGATTCATGAACACCTGCATCAAAGCGGTGCGATGGAGATTCGGCAGGCGCGGCACTTCGCCTATCACGCGAACGTGCCCGAACCGTTCAATCGTCTCGCGATTCTCGCGATTTTGATCGCCGATCAGCACGACACCATGCACCGGCAATTCCGCGGCGTGCAGTGCCGCGAGCGTCAGAAGCGTGTGGTTGATCGTTCCCAGCGTGCTCCTCGCCGCGACGATCACCGGCAGCTTGAGCTTGGACATCATGTCCAGCATGAATTGCTTCTGATTGATGGGCACCAGCACTCCGCCGGCGCCTTCCACCACCACCCAGTCGTTGGAAAATTGCGGTGACAGGTTGATTCGACCGAGATCAATTTCCACGCCCGCCCAGCGCGCCGCAAGATCCGGCGAAACGGGCGGAACGAATTTATACACTTCGTCAATCGTGCGGTCCGTGCCGACTCCTGCGAGGCGCATCACCGTGGCACGGTCCGATCCTTCCAAAGTCCCGGTTTGAATCGGCTTCCAATACACCGCGTCGAGCGCGGCGCACAACAGCGCGGACAACACCGTCTTCCCGACTCCCGTATCGGTTCCTGTGACGAAGAAGTGATGCCTCATCTCCCCGCCGCCTTGGCGGGAGATTCGCCCCGCACTCGCCAGGATCCAAGACAGACTTGCAGACGTTCGAGTTCCGGCATAGGAATCGCCGCCGTCAACGAAAAACGCAATCGCGCGCGTCCCTCCGCCACGGTAGGCGGCCGGATCGCGCGCACCGCAAACCCTTCGCATTGGAGATACTCGGCAACCGACAACGCATATTCGTTCTTTCCAACGATTGTTGGAACGATTTGCGATGTGCTTCCCGAAAGATCCCAGCCATCCTCCCGCAGTCCCGCAGAAAACCGCCGCACGCGATCGCGAAGATCGCTGCGTTCCTCATCCATGCTTTGCGCCAGCCGCAAAGCAGCGCGAACTTGCCCCGCCATCGCGGGAGGCATCGCAGTGCTGAAGATAAACGCCCTCGCGTGATTGATCAGATGTTCGCGCAAAACGCCGCTGCCGCAAACAAAAGCGCCCGCACTCGCCAGCGCTTTGCTGCACGTATGAATTGTCGCTATAACATTCTTTTCGTGCCCCGCAGCCGCAACCATGCCGCGCCCCGAAGGCCCGTGAACGCCGGTAGCGTGCGCTTCATCCACGATCAAACCCGCTCCATATTTTTCGCCCATTCGTGCGAGCGTCTCAATATCCGCTACGTCGCCGTCCATGCTGAAGATGGATTCCGTCACGATCAATTTGCGGCAGCGCTCGCCGGAATGTTCCAACAAAGCGCTTTCCAGCCGGTCGAGATCCAGATGCGGAAAGATCACTCGCCGCGCGCCCGATAGACGTATCCCGTCAATCAGGCTCGCGTGATTCAGCGCATCGGAAAAAACCAAATCCTCTTTTCGAAGCAGCGAAGTCAGCAAACCAAGATTCGCCGCATATCCGCTGCCGAAATAAAGTGCCGTTTCCGTTCCGGCAAAACCGGTAAATTCCTCTTCCAACTCATCCCAGATCTGCGCATTCCCGGAAAGCAGACGCGAGCCCGTGCCTCCGCATCGCGCGGCCTCGCTCGTCGCCGCGATAACGGCTTTCTTCAGTTCCACACTTTCTGCCAGCCCGAGATAATCGTTCGAGCAAAGATTCACGCCGTGAAGTTCCGTCAAGCTCCGCCGCTGGCTTCGCTCCTCCAGCGAGAGGAGGCCGGCTTCCAGCTCACTTATGAGCGCATTGTGATATTCAGACGGCATGCGGCTCCAATGGCTTCATTCCAAGAGTTTCAAGTAGCAGTTCATCTTCATCGCGGCCCGGATTCGGCGTCGTTAACAGCTTTTCTCCTACGAATATCGAATTTGCTCCCGCCAGAAAACATAGCGTCACCGCCTCGGCAGAAAGCTGCTTTCGCCCCGCCGCTAGACGCACGCGCGATGCTGGCATTAAAATCCGCGCCGTTCCGATCGCCCGAACCATTTCGAGAGGGTCGAGGACCGGCAGATTCGCCACTGGCGTGCCTTCCACGCGCACCAGCATATTGATCGGCACGCTCTCCGGATGCGGCATCAACGACGCCAGTTGCTGCAGCAATCCGATGCGGTCCTCTTCCCGCTCGCCCATTCCCAAAATTCCGCCGCAGCAAACGGTGATTCCCGCCTTGCGCACCGCAGCCAATGTCCTTAAGCGATCATCATACACACGCGTCGTAATAATGGAGCCGTAGAACTCCCGCGATGTATCTAAGTTGTGATTATAGGCGGTGAGTCCCGCGTCTTTCAGTTTCACCGCCTGTGTTTCCGTCAACATGCCCAGCGTGCAGCACACTTCCATTCCCAAGCTCGCCACCCCGCGCACCATTTCGAGCACGGCTTCAAACTCCCCGCCGTCCGGAACTTGGCGCCACGCCGCGCCCATGCAGAATCTCGTCACGCCTCGCGCGGCCGCCTCTCGCGCCACGCTCACGACATGCTGTGGATCAAGCAGCCCTTGCCGTTCGACATTCGTTTCGTAGTGCGCACTTTGTGGGCAGTACGCGCAATCCTCCGGGCATCCCCCGGTCTTGATTGAAAGGAGTTGGCACGTTTGTACACGGTCCGCCGCATGAAAATCCCGATGAACAGATTGTGCACGAAAAATCAGCTCCGGAAGTGGCAGGCGATAAATCGCTGCTACTTCGTCGAGTGTCCAATCGTTCCGCAATGCTTGAGTGTGCCGCCTGCCCTTTTCAGCTGCAAAAATAGTTCTGGAACTCATGATCTTTTTCCCACCAGCCTTTGTACGGATGAGTGTTGGTGACATGTTACCAGAGGTTTCCAGCGCTTGGCTCACTTCTGCCGCTCGAATTACCAGATTCTCGTCCTGCCTCGCGAATCCTTCCCAAACCGCCCTTCACAATTTGAAAAATACCGCCTGAAATGTTATAAATCTCCGTTTTGCTGCGGCCTGCATTTCGCTTATCTGGGTACCAGTGCGGGCGGTCCGGGTAGGGGTACCTGGCTTCACAGCAGATCGGCGTTTCCCGTCTTGACCTGGGAGCCAGTTTGGTTGCCGGCTGCACGCTCCCAAGTCGCTCGAAAACCAGGCGATCGTCCGCAGTTGTGAATGGCAACGAGTGTGCAGGAACGTAACTTTTCCGCAGGAGCCTTGAGGGTGGCCGCTCCGACAGACGCCGGGAGATCGTTCCAAATTTCTATGTTGGATGGAGGATTGTAAATGCGAACCTGGCTGACGAATGCCTGGTCCCAGAGCAGTGCGATTTTGCGCGGCGGCGTGGCGCTGACCGCTTTATGCCTTGCCTTGCCTTTGGTGCTTTTTGCGCGCGCGGAAAACGAACCCGGCGGCGAAGCGAGCCTCAAGCTTCCGGACCTTTCCCAGCAACATTTCCTCGGCTTCAACGGCCACTCGCTATTGCTCTGGGGGATTGTCATTTGCGTTCTGGGGCTCGTCTTCGGTCTGGTGATCTACGCGCGTCTCAGGAACATGCCCGTGCACAGTTCCATGCGCGATGTTTCCGAACTGATTTACGAAACTTGCAAGACCTATCTCCTCACGCAGGGAAAATTTCTACTGCTTCTTTGGGTTTTCATTGCGGTGATCATCGTTCTGTATTTCGGTTGGCTTGCTCCCGTCGCGCCGACGGCCGTGACCCTGCCTATTATTTTGTTATTCAGTCTTCTCGGCATGGCCGGAAGCTATGGTGTGGCGTGGTTTGGCATTCGTGTAAACACTTTCGCGAATTCGCGCACGGCTTTCGCATCCCTTCGCGGTAAGCCTTATCCGGTCTATCACACGCCGCTTGAAGCCGGAATGAGCATAGGCATGATGCTGATCAGCATCGAGCTGATCATGATGCTCTTCATTTTGCTATTCGTTCCGGGCAATTACGCCGGCCCATGCTTTATCGGTTTCGCCATCGGCGAATCCCTTGGCGCGGCTGCGCTGCGTATCGCCGGCGGCATCTTCACAAAGATCGCCGATATCGGCTCGGACCTCATGAAGATCGTCTTTAAAATCAAGGAAGACGACGCGCGCAATCCCGGAGTGATCGCCGATTGCACTGGAGATAATGCGGGCGACTCCGTTGGTCCAAGCGCCGACGGTTTTGAAACCTATGGCGTTACTGGTGTTGCTCTCATTACCTTCATCCTTTTGGCCGTCAAGAGCCCCGCCATCCAGGTGCAGTTGCTCGTTTGGATCTTTGTGATCCGCGTGGTCATGCTGATCGCCAGCCCCTTGGCGTACTTTCTCAACGGTGCCATTGCCAAAGCCCGTTATGGAAACGCCGACAAAATGAATTTTGAAGCGCCGCTCACTTCTCTCGTATGGATCACTTCTTTCGTTTCCATCGCGCTCACTTTCGTCTTCTCCAAGCTCATCATTCCGGAACTTGGCGGCGATCCCACCCAGTGGTGGAAGCTTTCCATCATCATTTCCTGCGGCACTTTGGCGGGCGCGATTATCCCTGAGCTTGTGAAAGTGTTCACGTCCACCGAATCGCGACACGTCAAGGAAGTCGTCAAAGGCGCGCAAGAGGGCGGCGCTTCCCTGGACATTCTGTCCGGATTCGTCGCTGGCAATTTCTCCGGATATTACCTCGGCCTCACCATGGTGATCCTGATGTCGCTCGGCTATCTGATCACCAATCTCGGGCTAGGCGAACTCATTCTCGCGCCTTCCGTGTTTGCGTTCGGCCTGGTCGCGTTTGGTTTTCTGGGAATGGGGCCAGTCACGATCGCGGTGGATTCCTACGGGCCGGTGACGGACAACGCACAATCCATCTATGAACTCTCCCTGATTGAGAACGTCCCGAACATCAAGGACGAGCTGAAAACCAAATTCAACATGAGCAGCGTGGACTTCGAAGCGGCAAAAACCTTGCTCGAAGCCAATGACGGCGCCGGAAACACCTTTAAGGCTACTGCAAAACCAGTTCTGATCGGCACGGCTGTCGTCGGAGCTACCACGATGATTTTCTCCATCATCATGGCGCTCACCAACGGTCTAAAGGAAAACGTGGACAAGCTTTCTCTTCTCCATGCTCCTTTCGTCCTGGGACTGATCACCGGCGGCGCGATGATCTACTGGTTCACGGGCGCTTCCATGCAAGCCGTCACCACAGGAGCCTACCGCGCAGTCGAATTCATCAAAGCGCACATCAAGCTGGAGGGCGTGGAAAAAGCCTCCGTGCAGGACAGCAAAAAAGTCGTGGAAATCTGCACGCTCTACGCGCAGAAAGGCATGATCAATATTTTCATCGCTGTCTTCTTCGCGACTTTGGCTTTTGCGTTCCTCGAGCCGTTTTTCTTCATCGGCTACCTGATTTCCATTGCGACATTCGGCCTCTATCAGGCAATCTTCATGGCCAACGCCGGAGGGGCCTGGGACAACGCCAAGAAGATCGTGGAAGTCGAGCTGAAACAGAAAGGTACGCCGCTGCATGACGCTACGGTTGTCGGCGACACGGTTGGCGATCCCTTCAAAGATACCTCCTCCGTGGCGCTCAATCCGATCATCAAGTTCACCACACTGTTTGGGCTGCTCGCCGTCGAGCTGGCCGTGCAAATGACGGCCTCCGAGGGCGGCACACTGGCTCATGTTCTCTCGGCGGCCTTCTTCATCCTTTCGTTCTTCTTCGTCTATCGCTCGTTCTACGGCATGCGCATCGGTTCGCAAACTGCTAGCTAAGCTTGTCCCGGCGCACTGGACGATTGCTTCCTCGGAAGTGGGGCGCCTGCCGCCTAGCCGCGAATCAGGCCGAGGAGACTGCGGGGATCGGGATTGAAGCCGGGGAAGACGGGCTTGAGATCGGAAACGCCGATATGTTGGGAAAGAATTTCCGAGAGGACGGAGCGGAAATCGGTGGTGAGGACAAGGTCGCGGTTCTCATTGAGCTGATGGTCCTCGAGGCCGGGCCACTTGCCGTAGACCTTTCCGCCCTTTACGTCGCCGCCCATGACAAACATGCAGTTTGCATGACCGTGATCGGTGCCGCGATTGCCATTTTCCCGGGCGGTGCGGCCGAACTCGCTCATGGTCACGACAACGATGTTTTCCATGCGGTCGCCCATATCCTGATGAAAGGCCGCGAGTCCCTCTCCAAGATCGCGCAGAAGGTTCGAGAGCTGGCCCTGCACGCCGCCTTCGTTCACATGATTGTCCCAGCCGCCGCAATCCACGAAGAGAACCTCGACGCCGATATTTGCCTTAATGAGCTGCCCGATCTGCTCGAGATTCTTGGCTAAGCGGCTCTTGGGGTATTCCGCGCCATTTTCCGGCTGGTATTTGCTGGGATCAGCTTTACGCAGCATGTCAATTGCTTCAAAAGTCTCGGCGCCTGTTCCGCGCAGCGCCTGGTCCACGGTTTGCGCATACATGGCTTCGAAGCCGCCCTCAACGACCTGGCTCATACCGGCATTCTGAGCCATGACCTTGAATTGGTTTACATCTGGAAGAGCGATGGCAGGCGCTTCTCCGCGCAGGGTCAGTGGCAAATTCGGGCCCATGGCAACAGCGCGAAACGGCGAGGCGTGCTCTTCCGGAACGGATTCCACAGCGCGGTTTAGCCAGCCGTCTTCCGTGGCTTTCACGCCGGGCGTGCCGGACTCCATGAAATCCTGGGCATCGAAATGCGAGCGAGTGGGATCGGGCGAGCCCGCGGCGTGAACGATTGCCAATTGGTTTTTGTGAAAGAGCGGCTCGAGGGGAGCCAGACTCGGATGCAAGCCGAAGAATCCGTCCAGATCAACTGCCGCTTCAGCCCCACCGCGGCTTGGCTGAGGAATCGCGATGGTCGGACGCATGCGGTAGTAATTCGGCTCGCCGAAGGGCACGACGATGTTCAGGCCATCGGCAGCGCCGCGTTGAAACAGGACGACGAGCTGCTTCTTGCCGGATATGGGCGTTGCGGCAGCGGCGCGCTGGAGGAACGCTGGCATGGCGCTGAGGCCGACCATTGCGATGCCGCCCTGCTTGAGAAAATAGCGGCGCGAGAATTTCAGGTTCCTTACGCCTTCGCAGCATTCCATGGCCATGGCTCCCTCGCTCGCAAAAAGTTACCGGCGCTGAAATTCCGGCGCGCCCAGAACCAGTCCAGCAATCACGCCGAGATTTACCTGCTTTACGGGATCGTCCAAACGGGCCTGCAAAATCTGAGGATTTTCGAGCTGCTTATCGAGTGTCTGAACAGTCGATTCGGCTACTTGCCCATCCAGGAAAATTTGCACGGCACGATCGAGGGCGGCCTTGGGATCGGTAGTAGAGTCGAGGCCCAGAAGCGAAGCAACATCGCTATGCGAACCGCGCATGCGGTTTTCTGAGAGCGCCAGCGAATAGTTCATGCGGTTGAGCAAAGCTCCGGTGTTAACCCAGGCATCGGCCTTGTCCGAATAGCCGGTTGGAGGCTGGCACTGGTAGAGAGGCTCGCCGATGCGCGCGGTCCACATCACCATAGGAAGAGGCGTGTCCACGTCGGTTCCCAGGGCGCGAGCGGCGGAAACAACGAGTTCGAAGGGCGTCTTGATTTTCGCATTATAGGCTCCGCGAGACCAGAATTCCGGCGAATAGATCATTGTGCGCATGACGGAACGAATGTCGCCGTCGGTTGAAAGGAACGTCTTGGCCATGCGGTCCACGAGAGCGGGAGGCGGATTGTCGGAGACGAAGCGCCGCCCCAATTCCGTGCTGATAAACGTCGCGGTACTCGGATGACGAGCGAGCAGGTTCAGGACTTCTTCGCCGTCCTTCATGCCGCCCGCGTGAATTTTCTTGCCGAGGACGACTTTGGTGCCGGGATCGTGCAGCTGATCCCGGAAAACGAACTTTGCTTCTTCCCGTGGCTTTTCGATCGACCATCCGGTAAAGCAGCGAGCGACTTCCGTAACGTCCTTCTGGGTGTAGCCGCCGTCCACGCCGAGCGTATGGAGTTCCATCAATTCGCGGCCGTAATTTTCATTCAGGCCGCGCACCATCTGCTGTTTTTTCTGCGCCTGGGGATTCTGCTGCGGGTAGGGCAGGCCGAGGCGCCAGGCGCGCATTTGCTGGCGCATCATGCGCTCCTGTTCCATTCGTTTGGCCGCATTCGGGTCGGCGCTCAGATAATTGTCCAGGTAGAAAAGCATGGCCGGGCTTTTTGCCGTCGCTTCGAGCAAGTCCCTGAATTTCCCCAGCGTGTGAGGTTGAATGGTGTCGCGCTCATACGAAGTGAGGAGCCACTTGTCAGCGCCCTTGGCGGCGTAAACATTGAAGTGGTTGAACCAAAAATCGTCCATGACTTGCTGCAGCTGGCGCTCGCTGTAGATGGCGCGAATCATCTTGGCCATGGCGAGCTCGGCAATGACTCGCTGCGGGCGATGGCTGTTGTCGGCAATTGCGCGGGGCACGTTGTCCGGCTCGATGCCCAGAGCGCCGCGACGGCCCACCCCGCGCGTCGGAGGATTTTCCATTTCAGGATCCTGCTTCATTGGAGAGGGCGTATCCGCATCGGGCGCCGCAGAGTTCGAGTTCGCCGATGCTTCCGTGGCTTCTTCAGAGCCGCTTGCGGCGTTGTGGTCCGCTCGCATGTCCCGGGCGACCACCGCCGCCGCGCTATCTGCTGGAGCCAGCTGAGCCTGTCGGCGCTCTTCCCTTTTCAGGGCTTGCTTCTGCTGAGGATATTCAGCGATCAGCTTGGCACTAGACATTTTCAAGGTCGGATAATCTTGGAGGCGGGCTTCCATCGCACTGTCATTGATCGAGTTGGGATTTAGCTGTTGCTCGATCCAATTGGCGAGGCCCATCTGTTTGACGCGCTCGACGTCACCGGGACGCGGACCGTACGCCAGACGGTTCAGAGCATGAAGAATCGCTTCATCTTCGGTCAATTCGGTGATGGGCAAACCTTTGAGGGCAGGATCTTTTTTAGGCTTCTTTTCTCTGGCTGCGGGGATTGGCTCGGCGGAAATAAGGGGGGATTCAAACCCGAAGGGAAGACAGAGCGCCAGCGAAAGCGAAACTGCAAGAACACCCTGAGGGGACGGCAGAGGAAGAAAACCGCGGCGCTTCGAAGAAATCATCGCTCTCCCCGAATCCATTGGACTGGCTACACTCTATTCTCCTGCAGTAAACCCCTGCTGTCAGCGCAAGTTGCGGAAAAAGTTACAGAAATCGGATTCCAAAGCGAAGTGGAACGCATTGAAACGAAAAAAGTTAGACGTGCCTGACCGGTGGGACAGGCGGCGCCAGTCCTTCAATCTGTAACGTCGAAGTCAGCTGTCCGCTCCGGAGCGGTGCGGCCAGCTCCGTCAATGGCCAGCATCTCGAGCCGGTACTTCCCCGGTTTGAGGTCTTTTACCGGGACCTTGAGCCCGATGGGGATCACCGGGCTTCCCTTATGGATAAACTCCTCGGCCGCTTGGCTTCCGGTAAAGAACACTTGCTGATTGCTGGTCCGGTCGAAGATTTTGTAGCCCATCACCACGCGAGGCGGATTGGACGAAGTGAGCAGAGGCTCGTAAATCTCCGTATAGACGATTACTTTGTCGGAGCGCTTGAATTTGTTTTCGGCCTCGGGGGTGATCTGGAATCCTTTTACGACCAACGGGGTATGGTCTTCGAGAAGCGTGGCATCGAGATCGGAATCGTTGGCCATTTCGGAGATGGGCTGCGGATCGTTGGTCATGACCGCAGCGCCCATGCTGAATTGTTTTCCGTCGTACGGGTCAATCTTCAGAGGAGATTCCACTTTGCCGAAATTATTTCCGCCAGCACTTAAAACGACCGTCAGGTTGTAGGCGCCGGGCGCGGCGTCAAACTGGTTTTCGTAGTGATAAGGATTCTTCATGAATTCCTTCCACTCATCTTTCTCGAGATCAAGTTTTACCTGGTCGCTGAAGCGCGCTCCGACGGTGCCGTCGGGTCGATAGGCAATTCCCAGGACGTTCAGGTCGGCCTGGTATTTGCCTTTTTCCTTCTCGAAATGGAAATTGTCCGGCGGAATATCCATGGCCATGTCCACACGGGCCACACCCGGCCCAGAATAAAAGTACGGAGTGGCCATGGCGGCATGAATTGAGCCGGCACCGGATTCCTTGGCATGCGCCTCAAGTTGCTTTTCGACAGGAGTGCCGGCAAGGATGTTCGTGGGAGGCGCATTGCAATAACCGCTGCGCGAGCGCACGTGCAATCCGCCGGCGTGCTCGAGCTTGACCTTTAGAGCGTGGCAGCTGCCTTCGGCCGATTCCGCGGGCACGTAGCCCAGAAGATAGAATTCGTTCTGCTCGCGCCCGATGCGCTCGAGGCCGCCAAGCAGATCGTTGGTATTGAAAATGGTGAAGCCACCTGTGCCGTCCGCAAGAGCGGCAAGAACTTCCTGATTGGTCGTGGCGGAAGGAGGAAACGCAGGAATGAGATTGCGCGGCTGAAGGTTGGGATTGTTGCTGTTATACGAATAAACTCCGCCACGGTTGGAATAGCCACCGCCGCCGCGGGTGCCTCCGGGAGTCCCACCTCCAGTCCCGCGAGTACCGCCTGCTCCTGTCCCGCCTGTGCCACCGCGGCCACCACCCGTGCCGCCGGTACCGCCAGTGCCGCCGGTTCCACCACGGCCACCCCCTCCTGTGGGACCGGCAACAGGACTTCCACCACCCCCTCCGCCGCCGGTGGGACGCTGAGGAAACGAAGCAAGAACGAGCCGTGGTGTGCCATCGGCCGCGGAAAGCGCGCGGAAAGAAGCGGAAGCAAGACGAGCGCGAGTGAGGAGGCTTTTCGATGGTGAGAGCTCGTTGCGGGCGCTGCCGCCGGGAGTCATCGCCACCAAGCCACGAGCGTCCACAGGATAAATGGCGACGTTGGCCTTGTTGCAAGCATCTATGGTCGCAGTCAGCTCCGACATCTGCTCCGGGTTGAGAGGAAAGCCCGAGGAAAAAAGGACCAGCATTTTCCGGCCGGGAATGGCACGCAGATCCTTCGCCAGGCTACGAATGGCGAGAAGCATGGTGCGGGCGCCGTAGTCCGCGGCAGCGGATGAGATCGATGGAGGTCCTCCGATGCCCGGTATCGTACTCATATTGGGCATGCCGGCATTTACCGACGAGAGAGAAGATTGGGTGTCTTCAGGGGAAACATTGGAAGCGACGTTGGAATTTTTTATGTTGCTTGAAGCGGCGCGGAGGAGTTCGGCATTGGCCGTGAAATTCTGTTTGATCTGAAGCGCCCCGGTAAATTCTACGACGGCCATCAGATGTTCGGGGCCAGCGTTTGCATCAATGAATTTGGTGGCGGCACTGCGTGCAGCCATCTGGTCGGGCGCTTCCATGGACGCATCGTCGAAAAAGAGAACCATGTAACGGCGCTGGCTGTTGACCGGGGCCTTGGGATCGGAGCCGAAGGAAAAGCTGGTTACGGATTGCTCATTGTTGTCTTCGTAGACGCGAAAATCTTCCTGCTTGAGATCGCTTACGTAATTGCCTTTCTTATCGGTCACGACGGCGTCCACGAGAACAAGACGCGATTCCTTCTTGATGACGGGGGCGGCCGGCAGGTTGGCGGGAGAAGTTTCCTGCGCGGCGGAAGGAGCCTGTTGGGCGGGAGAAGATTGCGCCTGGCCATCCGACCGGATGGCCAGGAAGGAGAAGAAGATGAGAGCAGCGACACCCCCCGCCGAACTCAATTTGAAGATTGGTGTGTTGATCCTGATCATGGGGCCTCCGTTCAATACGGGATGACGACCGCACCGTTGCGCGCCGCCATCTCTTGACCTTGCGCGTCTCGGACGACCAGCCGCACAAGGTAATTGCCTGGTTTTATGTCGAAGCTCGATTTGACGGTGATTCCGGATTGCTGCACGCGATTGAGAGTGGAGTCGAAGAAGCGCATCTCGAGGACCTTTTCGTTGCCGGCGACGAAATTTCCGTTTTCGTCGAAAATGGCGGTGGCCAGAGTGAGGTTGTTGTCGTTTCGGCCATCCGCCTTGGCAAAGGGAATGTTCTTCATGTCCACGTGGGCGAGAACGGAGAGGCGAGCGTCGGTTTCGTCCTTCAAGAAAAATTGGGTCTGAATTTCGATAGGAAAATCGTGGATTTCATCCTGTGAGAAGACCGCTTCTTGAATCTCTTCTTTTGCCTGCTCCGCGGGATCTTTCAGAGTTCGCGGCGCGTAATAGCCGCGGCGAGCCTGGATGCTGAATTTGTTCTTCGAAGTCAACTTGATACTCAGGGAGTGAAAAGCGCCATTGAGCTTGAGATTCTGGGGAGAGAAGGCGAGAAGATAGGTCACCGGAGGAGCAGCAACGGCATCCTTGAGGGCGGCGTCGAGATCATTACGGTTGTGGTAGTAGGTGCCGCCCGTTCCGTAGGAAATGTCGCGAAGTACATCCTCATTGGCGCTCTGCGATTGAATCCGGTATGACGCTTCGATTCCTGTGGTGATGGATGAGGACACCGGCGGGTCTGCGATATCTCCGGCAACATCTGGAGCGTAGAGCCCACGGGCATCCAGCGTGTCAATTACCAGATTGGACCGGACGGCGCGGTCAATCAGATCGGACTCTTCGGTATACAAGGACGAGAGAATAAAACCCGGAGAGATGAAGACAACGGTGCGTTGGCCGGGCATGAGTGAAATCCGGCGTATAACGTCATGAAATGTTTGGTAGCTCAAAGTGGATTGAGCATCTCCGGTGTTGAGAGCCCGCTGGGCGGCAGATGTGGCGAGCATCCGGGCAGCGGCAGTCTGGGAGTGGTCGCCATTAAAAGCGCATTGGACAGCATCCTCGGTGGCAACAGCCAAAGCCTGCGGTTGATTCTGGTTGATGATCAGATCGCCCATGTAATAAGTGACGTCCGGGCAATCGTGAAAGCCGGTGCCTGCGACGGGCCGTGGAATGATCCGGAGGAGAGCCGTTTTGAGCAAATCTTTGTCGCTGGTGAAGTCCTGGGCGAATTGGCCGGACGTGGTAAAGATGCCCACGCGGTCGGAGGGTCGAAGGGAATCGAAGATGCGCGAGGCGGCAGCACGCACATTAACGGCATCGCCCATTTCCAGGTGAATGTCATCGAAGAGCAGAGCCACAAAGCGCTGAGGCAAAGCGAGGGTGGCGGCGGTTGTCTCCGGCGTGACAGTTTCTGTATCGCTTGGCGAAGTGGCTATTGGTACCACGTGCGAAGTGGGAGTCTCCACAGAGAAGGAGGACATGGTCTGTTCCTTGCGGTTGTCAAAGAGGCGAAAATCCTCTTTGTGAAGATCCTTCACGATGTTGCCGTGATCATCGCGGACGACCACGCGGACGAGAACGAGGTTGACGCGGACTTTGAAGGTGTTTGCTGTGTCCCGGGTAGAGAGTTCAGGAGCATTCTTTTCAGCAGTCTGGGAAGGATGAGCAGCTGCAGCCGGCGGCGAGGAGGGTTTTGTGTCGCCTTGCTGCGGAAAGGGACGAGCGTAAAGAGAGCAAGCGGGCACGAGCAAGGCAAGCGGAATCAGGCGCAAAGCAGTACGCCAGCGAAGCCCGAACTGAGGCAGGTCTGCCATTCCTTCCCTTCTCCAGACCGAGGCCTGAAGCGGCTCGCGGCACGCGACACGCCTGGTGCACCGAGAGCAGTTCAGGGTGTGGGGATTGCCCGAAAGAGAACTATACGCCGTCGCAAGCCCATGTCAAAGAAGGGGTGAAAGCTTCCCAGCGCGGAGGGTCTCAATGGTCCAGACGTCCTGAGCCTCGATGTGCCGCAGAACGCAGCGATCGCCGCAAGTGAGACGTACACGAAAGAACGTTTCCCCAGGCGAATACCAGCGATCCTCGATTTCGGCCACTTCCTCGACCTGCTGCCGGAAAGTGATTTTCACGGGTCGCTGGTCGCCTTTGTATCCGGAGTAGGATTCCACGCGGATGGCAAGTTCCGTCATTTTTCATCCTTTGGCCTTGGAAGATGCCAATTCGGCGTTACAGGCTGCGCCGAGAAATATAACCACGGCGGACAAATTCATCCAAATCAGAAGGCCAATCACCGCCGCCAAGCCGCCATAGATCATGGTGTAGGGTACCCTGCGCACGTAAATGCCGAAGAGCATGTCAATGATCCACCAGAGCATGGTGGCGATTGCCGCGCCGGGAAGCACATCGACAAGTCGGTCCTCCTGTGGCCGGGCGACACGATAGATGATGGCGAGCGCAATAAGTGAAAGCAGAATTGCGGCAGCAGCAAAAAAGATCTTCCAGAGGCCGTAGAGAGGGTGACTTCTCCCGAGTTCATCGGTAAGCCAACGGCGAAGCGGGCGGCCAAACACGCCGAGGACGGAAGCCGCAAGCAGGGGAGCAATCGTTCCAAGCAAAAGAAAGAGGCCGCGGACCTGGCGGTGCCAAAAGCCGAATCTATCCGTGTCGCCATAGACCTGGTGAATTCCATCCATGATGAGTTTCATCACTTGGGAGCCGGCGAGCAGCGTGCCTGCCCAGCCTACCAGGGCCCACTTCCAAGCGTGGGGCGCGCGCTGGACCAAAAATTCCGCGACGATCTGACGGCTTCCGGGAGGAAGATAATTCGTGAAGTCGTTGATGAGATCGAAGAGAGTGGTTAGGCTTCCGAGGGAGCTGGAGGCCACTGCGACGGCCAGCAAGAGCGTTGGGAAAAAAGCGAGAAAAAGATTGAACGCGACGGCCTGGGAAATCGTGGCGCAGCCGGGATAGAGCCGCCCCAAAATGCGTACAATGCGCCGGAAGAAAGAGGGAGACGAAGCCATCGAGCTTCATTATAAGCATGAAAGGACCGGAGTTTCTGGCTCCTTGCCGGGGAGTTTCGCACGTCATAGACTTTACTTTGGGCTTACTTTGGAGCGGCGCACACGTTGAGACAAAGGACCATGTCCGGACCCTTATGAAGTGTCCTATCGCGTTTCTTACCGTGGTCGGCGGTTTTGCAGTCGCGAGCATGGCCCCTGCCGGGTATTCGCGATCGGGAACGCAAGACTCGGGCAAGGTGGTCTGGAGACGAGCTCCCTTCGCCATCGTTCGCTATAGAGACAGTGCCCCACACTCCTGGGCCCTCTACCACGCGGAGAAAAAAGGATTTTACCTTCTACGATTATGGAAGAGATATCTTCTGGTGGATGTGCCCGACCAGGAGGTGTTCGACATTGATCCGGAAAAGATCAAGCTGCAAGGCGATCAGGCGGAATTTTCCCGATCGGACATTCCCGACAATCCCATCGCGATTTCCGAATGGAAAGAGCGGGACGTGGGGCCCATGCAGCGCATCAGGTTTCGCTTTGGGCAGACGGGCAGCTACCTGGATGTCGAGATCCCCATGCTTCCCAACGGAAAGCCCGCGTATTAGTCGTCGGTGGCGGTAGGCTCACCGCGCCGATACACGCCGTAAACCCAAGGGATTCCGAGGGCGCCGGGCTCGACGCCGACGTCCACTTTGTCGCCAACTCTAAACCTGTCAAAGTCGTCGGCATCCACGGGAAGTCGCTCGACGCGCTGGCCAACGCGCCAAGAGCGCACGAGCAAGCGGCGGGTTCCGCGGATCACCCCGTTCATGTAGTAGCGGTTCACGACGACGGTGGGATAATAGGCAATATTTTTGGCCGAATCCAACCGGCCGTTTACGATCAGGGTTGCGGAAAGGATCAGCGGCAACGGCACAAAACCCGCAAAGATCCTCTTCATGATTTCGATTTCCTTATGACTCCGCGCGCGCAAATCAAGAAAAACGGCAAGCGCCAAGCCGACGAAAAACAGAATCCCGAAAAAGACCAGCATCAAATCGAGATCGAGCAGCGGATAAATCTGGCAGATATAGGGAAAAAGCAGAGAGCCGGCAACAAAGACCAGCGTGCGCAGGATCAGCCGCTTGCGGAACACGAGTTCAGCGGCATCAGAGGTCAGTCCGCAAGCAGAACACTGATCCGCGATCCGCGGCGCTCCACAATCAAGACAGCGGGTCATAGAAGAAATTATAGAACGGGCTCAGCCCTTCGTGGTGGAGAGAGAATGCAGCAGCTCTTTGTAGCGCTCCTGCTGCGTTTCCTCGGCGAGAGTGACAGCCACTCCCATGCCGCGGCCGGGTTCGACTCGTTTGACGAAACAATCCACGCGAAGAGGGCGGTCGAGGCCCAATTGGGCGGTGAATCCAGCCCCAATCCAGAGCGGGTCGCTGGATTCGATGAACATGCCGTTGGCACTGATGTTCGAGGTAAAAGCGCGCAACAACGCAGACCCCCATTCGATTTCGAGGCCGGCGCGAAAGGCAAATCGAGGCGCCCAACGGCGCTCGTGTAGTCTCTGGCTCTGATCCCCACTGTCCATGAGACGCGCGGCACCCCCTGCAAGGGCTCCCAAGCTGCGGCGCACAGACAAAAAGCACGCTGCGTACACACCAAGATACGAGCTTTTGCACCATAGCTATACGACGCCGATCGCGCATGTTTTGTTCCCTGTATTGGCGGAAACGCTACTGAAGAGTACTAGAGAAGGGCGCCGAGGCGAAAAACACTCCGATTTCGTGTGGGTCAGACTCTGCCACGATTCTGTAAGCGCCGATGGATTTCGGCCTGGAGATATTTGCGAAGCGCTTCCCGCACGATACCCGGAGCCACGAGTTCGCGAAGATCGGAAACGGTAAGTTCAGGGAGGTAAGACAGAACGGTGGAAAGCGAAGTGGCGGGATGGCGGACCAGGGCGAGGCGGACGTTATAAGTGTGGGACCACTTTGGATGCTGAGAGACGCCGCGGACCACGTTTGGGGTGACTTTATCGCGCGCGAGAGCCTTCAGAACCTGCGCTTCCGTAAGATTGGCATTGTTGAGAACTACTTCCAGAATGTTGGTGTGACCCTCGGCGAGCAGAGCGCCCGCAACGCGGCCAGGACCTCGGCGCGCGAGGGTGATCTTTTGGCCGAGGGGAAGTTGGGGCAAACGGGCGATCACCTGATCTTCCGCGTTGCGGCGAAGTTCCGCAGGCACGCCGGGGGTCAGGGTGACCTGGACAAGATCCATTAAATAGAGGTCGCGGAGAAAGCGCAGGCTGATGAGGCGCGGAGTGTGCGGATGCAGGGCGAGCAAGCGTTTAACACGCTGGCTCTTCAGGAATTGCCGGCGGCGGCCGACTTCTTCCAGCATTTCGCTGGAGAGGTCGCGGCGCTGGAGCAGTAAACAAAGAAGCTCCTCGTCGAGCGAGGGGTTGTCCAGGACCGCACGAAGAACTTCGGGAGAAGGGTCGTGGATGAGCGTGGCAAGTTCCTCGGGTAAGGCGGCGCGCGCGCGATCCTGTGAACGATCTTGCGGACGGTCTTTTTGCCGTTCGGATGGATTCTCGGGCATATCAGCTCAACATTCCTTGAGCGCGGTTCTCAGGCTCGAACGAAAGCCGCGCGGCAGCCTCCGCTGGAGAATCTGTTAGCGCAAAGGCTGAAGCCTGCGGGAAGGCTTCGTGCAAACTCTCGTCAAGGACACCGTCGAGAAAGGTCGAGCAACCAAGCATTCCCCCGGTAAGCGCAAGAGAGAATGGGGAGGAAGCGATGCCGAGGGTTTCGGCAACGCTCTTTGCCAGGCTCCTGAGGTTGCGCGCAGCAGCGGTCAAAAGCGAATTTGCGAGCGAATCGCCCGCATCCGCGGCGGCGGCCACGACGGGGAAAATACGCGGGAAAACCGCGTCGGCATTCGAATGAGCCCTAGCCTGGACATCTTCCCAATTTGCACAACCTAGCTGGCGAAGAATCTGGCGGGTAAGGGGCGGTTCGTTCGTCTCGAGTGCGTTATCGCGCGTAAGGGCTTCCATCGCGGCACGGCCGACGTCGAAGGCGCTGCCTTCATCGCTTGCCGCGGGACCGAAGCCCCCGGCGCGCGCCGTTTTGCCGTCAGCGCGGCGCCCAAAAGCGACAGAACCTGTTCCAGCAACGAGGACGATGGCTGGCCCGGGAGGCACCATTGCAAGAGCGAGTTCGTAGTCAGTGAGGACGCGGATCGCTGCACCGGGGAAAAGATCGGCGAGCGCGGCACGCATCTTTTCCGCGAACTCGGCGCGTGCGGTCCCCGCGAGGCCCGCGCAGATTGCCTGCACTTCGGAAGGGGCTGCGCCAGCCTCGCGCAAGGCCAACGATGCGGCATCGCGCAGGGAATTTGCCGCGGCGTCTACGCCAATACGAGAAGGATTGGAGGGGCCAGAACGTGTCCGCGCGACGACTTTTGCGGATTCGTCCATCAAGACGCACTCCGTCTTGGTGCCGCCTCCATCGAAACCGAAAAAGCAGCGCATGAGAAAAGCATACGCGAGTTCGGGAAAGATGGAAGATGCGGGCTGGACGGCGTTGCGAAAAATGCTGCGAAGACGGAGTGATTGCTTGACGCGTGCCTCCTGCGCCCCTATCCTCGACGCAATTTGCCGGGCGAGAGAATTGCCGCGGCGAATGTGTTCATGCGCATCCATCCGATTGATCTTGCCATCGTTGTTGCCTACCTGTTCGGGATTACCGCCCTGGGTTTGTATTTTCGCCGGGGACAGAAAAATGTCGGCGATTATTTTCTCGGCGGGCGTTCCCTGCCCTGGTGGGCGATCGCTTTCTCGATTGTGGCCACGGAAACGTCCACGCTCACGATCATCGGGACGCCGGCGATTTCCTACGTGACTAATCTGACGTTTCTGCAACTTGTCTTTGGTTATTTACTCGGGCGCATTCTGATCGTGATTCTACTTTTGCCCGGTTATTTTCGGGGCGAGTATTTCACGGCATACGCGCTGATCGAAAAGCGATTCGGGCCATGGATGCGGACGGTTGCCGCGTCTACTTTTTTGATCACTCGGGCGGTGGCGGAGGGCGTAAGAGTCGCGGCCATCGCGCTGGTCATCAGCGTGGTTCTCGGGACGTCGGAGCGGCTGGCGGTCTTCATCGTGATTGGGCTGACGATCATTTATACATTTGAAGGCGGGATGAAAGCCGTCATCTGGACGGACGTGGCGCAGCTTTTAATCTACCTGACAGGTAGCGCGTTCACACTTTGGGTACTTCTGCACCGGGTTCCGGGCGGATGGCCGGAAGTAACGCGGGTGGCCGCGGCGGCTGGGCATAAATTGCAGGTGTTCGACTTTTCTTTCCATTTGTCGGAAAAATATACGATCTGGTCCGGGTTGATAGGCGGGGCGTTCCTGACCATGGCCAGCCACGGCACGGACCAAACTATCGTCCAACGATTGCTGGCCGCGCGCAACGAGAAGGATAGCCGTCTCGCGCTGCTGGGAAGCGGCGTGATCATTCTTGTGCAGTTTGCACTGTTTCTGCTGGTGGGAGTGCTGTTGTATGTTTTTTCACGGCATACGCCGCTGCTCGCCGCGGGGGCAAGGACCGACCGCATCCTGCCGATGTTTCTTGTACGCGAAATGCCGCCGGGGCTAGCGGGACTCCTGCTGGCCTCGATTATTGCCGTTGCCATGTCCAATGCGAGCGGTTCGCTGAATTCGCTGGCGGCCTCGAGCGTGATTGATTTTGCGAGACTGCGAGGGCGCGATACGGACCCCGAGCGTTTTCTTGCCCTTTCACGGAAGATGACGCTTGTTTGGGGCGGCGTGCTGATCCTCTTCGGACTGCTCAGATGGGGACCGCTGATGGAAGCGGGACTGACTGTCGCTTCGATGCCGTTCGGAAGTTTGCTCGGGCTTTTTCTGCTCGGCACGCTGGACCGAGGAGCAAACGCAAAAGGCGCACTAGCGGGGATGTTCGTCGGCCTAGCCGCGATCCTTTGCGTTTGGGGATTTACCACTGTGGCGTTTACCTGGTACGTGCTGATTGGAGCCTGCATCACGTTTCTGGTGGGGAGCGTTGTTAGCCGTGTTCTGGGCTCGCCGCAATTTTTCGATTCGCAGGTGAGAGCGCATTCATGAGCGAACCTCAAAAATCGTCCCCTCTTGAACTTGTTCGCGGGCTCGGACCGTGGGCTTCAACGGCGATTGTCGTAGGGACGATGATCGGGACGGGCATTTTCTTGAAGCCTGCGGAGATGGCGCGTGAGGGCCATTTTATTAGCATCGTATTTGCGGCGTGGATCGTGGGTGCGATTCTTTCGCTGTTTGGAGCACTCTCTTACGCGGAGCTTGGGGCGGCGATTCCGGAGGCCGGCGGCGAATATGCTTACTTGCGCCGCGGCTTCGGTCCGGTGTGGGGATTTCTATTCGGATGGATGCATTCGATCGTGGGGCGGCCTGCTTCCGCGGCTTCGATCGCGGCTGGGTTGGTGCGTTTTCTTGCGTTTCTGATTCCGGCGGTGGCGGCGCCGATTTTCACCGTGCACATCGCGATCCCCGGGTTGACAGGCTGGATCAAACCGTCCGATTTTGTGTTCACGTGGGCGCAGCCGCTCGCCGTGGCGTGGCTGATTTTGTTGACTGCCGTGAATTATCTCGGTGTACGGCTTGGCGGGGCAGTTCAGGTTTTTCTGACCATCCTAAAGGCGATTGCCGTGGTGATCGTGATCGGAGTTGCGTTCTTCGGCTCCACTGGGAGTCATTCTACGGGCCCGATGTGGCCGACAGAATTCGGCTCGGGCTTGATTCGGGCGTTTCTCGCGGCGCTGGCCGCTGCGCTTTGGGCCTATGACGGATGGGAAGATTTGAATCTCGTGGGTTCCGAAGTGGAGAATCCGCAGAGGAATTTTCCGCTGGCGCTGCTGGGTGGGGTTACCTTTGTCGCGGTCATCTATTTACTTTTCAGCGCCGCTTGCCTTCGCGTTCTGCCATTTGCGCGGGTGGCCGTTTCTCCGCACATCGCGTCGGACGTGGTCGAGCATGTCGCGGGCAGCGGCGCGGCACTTTGGATTACTATCGCCATGGTTGTTTCCGCAGTTGGTTCGCTCAACTCTTCGGTGCTAAGCGGTGCGCGCGTTCCGTACGCGATGTCGCGCGACGGCATTTTCTTCAAGATTGCGGGCGGGATTCATCCGAAATTTCGCACGCCAGCTCGCGCGCTTATTTTTCAAGGTGTGCTTGCGAGCATTATGGCGCTAAGCGGCACGTTCGAGGAATTGACGAATCTTTTCATCTTCGCGGGATGGATCTTCTATGGATTGGCGGTGGTTGCATTGTTTCGTTTGCGCTGGAAGGAACCGAATCTGCCGCGGCCGTACCGATGTTGGGGCTACCCGTGGGTTCCCGCAATTTTTGTGACGGGGGCTGTGGCGTTGACCCTCAGTTTGTGGCTCGACCGTCCCGGCCGCTCTTCGATCGGGCTTTTATTGATCCTGGCCGGGCTGCCGTTTTACAAGTGGTGGGCAAAACGAGGTCCCGCCGCGGCGACCGATTGAACCAAAACACAAGTTTAGAAATGTCTGGGGTGTTCGCCTTACGCGAAGGCCTTTTGCGCGATCTCGCCAATTGGAAGTATGGTTTTCTCAATGCGCTCATTCACGTGGAGCTGCGGATGGAGCACCTTCGAGAGGATTTCGATGCCGGTGACGAGGCGCGGCCCGGGACGGGAGAAATAACTGTTGGCTTCGAGTGCAAAGATCTTGCCATTGCGCATGGCGGGAATCTCGTTCCAAGCCTCGGGGAAAGCCAACGAACGAAACTCTTGCCGTGCGCGATCCGCAGTGTAGCCACAGGGCGCTACCAAGACGATTTCGGGCGCCGCTTCGATCACTTCTTCCGCGGTAATACGAAACGAGGGCATGCCTGGCTTGCCGAAAACATCTTTGCCCCCGGCCGCCTCAATCATCTCCGGAACCCAATGTCCACCGACGTAGAGAGGTTGGAGCCACTCGAGAAACGCTACGCGCGGTCGCGGGGTCGTCTCCCGCACCTGCCGATCAACGGCGCAGAGCTTTTCGGCGATGCGCTCCAGAAGCCGCTCCGCCTGCGCGCCGCGGAATGTTTCCTCTCCAACCCAAAGGATGTCGCGCCAAACATCGCCTAATTCCTGGGGGTTGAGGCAGAGCACCTGGGGGCTCCGCTCTGACCGCGCCAGGATGGCCGCAAGATCATCCGGTGAAGCCGCGCAGACGTGGCACAAGTCTTGCGTCACGATCAGATCGGGAGCAAGGGATTCCAGCCTCTCCGCGTCAACTGTGTACACGCTCTCGCCGTGAGATACATACTCGCGCACCAAACGATCTATTTCGGTTGGCGAGGCTTCCTTGGGAATCCGCGAATGGATGACTACCGGCTTCGTGTGCGCTTTCCTGGGAAAGTCGCACTCGTGGCTGACCCCGACGATTTCCTGATCGAAACCCAGCGCGAAAAGAATTTCCGTTGCGGAGGGCAGCAGCGATACGATGCGCATGGGCGGACTCTAACACAAAGCTCCTGGCAAACCTATTTATAGAGGAAATACTTCCGCCGCATCTGCTCGAAGGCGTCCAGGTCTTTGCTCCAGCTCGCCACGATTTCGTCCGCCGAAGCGCCGTCCTCGATCATCTTCACGGTTTCCGCATTGCCCGCGAGGTGCAACATTTTTTCGGCGTCAAATTCCTTCGGGTACGTTTTGTGAAGGAGGACAGCGATCTCCATGCCCATGCGCATGGAGCGCACCGACGCACGATTCGTCACGCGAATCGCTACGCCCCCGCACCGCTTCGCCATATACATTCCCGTGACCGGAATGAACGGCTGGGAAGTGAAACGCAACCCCGGAAGATGCCGCGCGTTCAGAGCGGAGGCGATCTGTTCTCCGTCCATCCACGGTGCGCCGAATTCCTCGAAGGGAGTCTCCGTTCCGCGTCCCACGGACACGCCGGCATTTAAGAGAATCTCGAGGCCGGGATAGAGAATCGCTCCCTTTGTCGTGCGCAGGTTCGGTGAAGGAGGAATCCAGCGCATGCCGGTGCTGTCGAAAAAATAATTTCTGTGCCAATTCTTCATGGTAATGACGTGCAAGTCCGCACCAATATGGTTTTCCGTGTTGAAGAGTTGCGCCAGTTCGCCGATGGTCAATCCGTAGCGAACCGGCAGGGGGAAATAAGCGACAAAGCTCGTTTTATCAGCATCGAGCATGGGGCCTTCGACGATGTCGCCGTTGATCGGATTCGGACGGTCCAGCACATAAAAGGCGATATTGTGCTTCGCGGCTTCCTCCATGCAATAGCCCATGGTGGTCGTGTACGTATAGAAGCGTACGCCCGCGTCTTGAACATCAACGACAAGCGTGTCAATTCCCTTCAGCATTTCGTCGGTTGGCCTGCGTGTCTCTCCGTAAAGGCTGTACACCGGCAGTCCCGAATCGGGGTCCCGCGAAGATGCCACCTTCTCGTCCACTGTTCCCTCGAGGCCGTGCTCCGGACTAAACAAAGCCACCAAATTGACGCCTGGCGCATGTTCAAGAAGATCAGTCGTGCTCCTGCCTTGAGCATCCACGCCCGTGTGGTTGGTGATGAGGCCTACATTTTTTCCGCGTAGTGGAGCGAATTTTTGCGACTCCAGCACGTCAATTCCAGTTTGCACTCGCCCGGCTCGCGCACGGTGCCTTGCTCTCTGTGTAGCTCGCGTCGCGGGGGCCATCATCCCAAGCGTGACGAAGAGCGTGAGAAGCGACGCCCCGAGAAAACTGGACCCCTTCAACCGATTCTCGATTCGCAAGAATTCCTCCCCTGCGTAACGTTGCCGCAATGATATTCTGGAACGCCCTGCCGGGAATTGCGTTGAGACGATTCTTCGCGTGTGCTATCAACAAACGCAGTGGCAGGGCGTCGCACCAGAGGACCGCCAAGCTCATGACCAGACGCCGCTTGCTACTTTTGATTCTGCTCCCTTTCGCGATATTTATGGCCAAGAGTGCCTTCAGCCAGAGCCGGAATGCCCCGGCCAAGAAATCCGCTTCGCCCGCGGAAAGCGCGAACGCCGAAGCGCCTTCGCGCTCGCTATCGTCCGCCGCAAAAAAGTGGGTTGACGCAACGCTGCGCAAGATGAACGTCGACGAAAAGATCGGGCAACTTCTCTTTACCACCTACCACGGGAGCTTGACTGCGACGGACTCGCCCGCTTATCAGCAGATGCTGCATGACGTAACGGATCTGCACGTGGGCGGCTTCATCAACGTCACCGAAGCTTCTCCGCTAGGCTACTTGAAGAGCCAGGCATATCCCACAGCTGTTCTGAACAATCAGATGCAGTCGAAGGCCAAAGTGCCGCTCCTGATCGGGGCTGATTTTGAGCGGGGCACGGGGATGCGTCTCGACGAGGGCACATCGTTCCCCACGCAAATGGCTATCGCGGCCGGAGGAAATCCGCAGGATGCGTTCACGATGGGGAAAATTACCGCCCTTGAGGCGCGCGACGTGGGCGTTAATTGGATTTATGCCCCGGTATCCGACGTAAACAACAATCCCGCGAATCCGATCATCAATACACGATCCTATGGCGAAGATCCGCAGCGCGTCGCAGAGTTTGTCACTGAATTCATCAAGGGCGCGGAGGAGAATGGCACGCTCGCGACGGCCAAACATTTTCCGGGTCACGGCGACACTTCCGCGGATTCGCACATTGATCTTCCCGTGATTCATGCGGACCGCGCGCGGCTCGATTCGCTTGAGCTCGTGCCGTTCCGCGCAGCCATTGCCGCTGGAGTTGCAAGTATCATGACCGGACATCTCTCTGTTCCGGCGCTCGAACCCGATCCAAACACTCCCGCCACGCTCTCCCACAATATTTTGACCGGGCTTCTCCGCGATCAATTGCATTTCCAGGGGCTCGTCATCACGGATGCGATGGACATGGGCGGCATTACAACACGGTTCGCGCCGGGCGAAGCTACGGTTCGAGCCGTGCTCGCGGGCGCCGATTGCCTGCTTATGCCTCCCGTTCCCGATGCTGCTTTCGAAGCATTACAGGATGCCGTGAAATCCGGACGCATCTCTCGCGCGCGCCTGGATGCATCGGTCCGGCGCATCCTGGAAGCCAAAGCGCGGCTCGGCCTCAACAAGAATCGCCTGGTGGATGTTGCCGCACTGAATTCCACATTTGGCAGCGTCGCATGGCAGAAAGAAGCACAGGACATTTCGGATCGCGGGATCACTTTGCTGCGCGACACTCCTCATCTTCTCCCACTTGACGGCACGAAACCCTCTCGCGCGCTGCTTCTGGCCTTCTACGCCGATCCGGAGCCCTATCCCGGCGAAGATCTCGAGCGCGAACTGCGCCAGCGCTTCGATAGCGTGACGACTCTGCGCGCCGACACGCGCTTTGTGAGCGCCGCCAACCTCAAGCTTCCTCCGCCGGACACATACGACATTGGCCTCGTTGCTCTTTTCGTCCGCGTAAGCGACCGCAAAGGCAACGTGGATGTTCCTCCGGAGCAGGCCGCCCTCGCTGAACAGCTTTACAAAACCGGCAAGCCGGTCATCACCATGGCGTTCGGCAGCCCATATCTCATTGAAGGATTTCCGCAGGCGCAAACTTGGGTGTCCGCGTTCGGCATCAGCGACGTCGCGCAAATCTCGATGGCTCGCGCGCTGTTCGGCGAGATCCCGATACGGGGCCATCTGCCTGTCACGATTCCCGGAGTGAATCTTCAAGCCGGTTTTGGCATACAAGTTCCTGCGAATCCCATGACGCTCCAACCCATGGATATCCGCACGGAGGCGCAGCTACAACCCGCGTACGACGTGGTCGAAGCCACGATCAAAGACAAGGCTTTCCCGGGAGCGACCCTGGCCATCGGCTATCGGGGCAAGTTCACGGTGCATGCCTTCGGGCATCTGAGCTACGAAGCAAAATCGCCGCCCGTGAAGACCGCAACGATGTACGATCTCGCTTCGCTCACCAAGGTTGTCGCCACTACGACGCTCGCGGCCAAACTTGTCGAAGGCGACTTTCCCGTTCCACTTGATCTCGACGCGAAAATCGAGCGATATCTTCCCGAATGGGCTGATGGCCCGCAACCCGAGTGGCGCCATCGTGTCACCGTGCGCAATCTCCTGACGCACACCTCCGGCCTGCCACCATTTAAGGAATACTGGCGTACGTCCAAGAGCGAGCGCGACACGCTCAACGATATTTTCAAGGAGCCGCTCGAGTACGAGCCCGGCACCAAGGAAGTCTATTCCGATCTCGGCATCATCCTGATGATGGAGATCATCCAGCGCCTGACGGGCCAGCCGCTGGACGCTCTTGCGAACGAGTACATCTTTTCGCCGCTGAACATGAAAAATTCGATGTTCCGGCCGCCCAAGAAACTGTGGCCCGCGATTGCTCCCACGGAGTTTGATGCGCGCTATCGTCACCGGCTGATCCAGGGCCAGGTGCACGACGAAAACGCCTTCGCCATGGGCGGTGTCTCCGGCCACGCGGGGCTCTTCAGCACCGCGCCCGATCTCGCTGAGTTCTGCCAGATGCTGTTGAATGGCGGGGTTTATGCGCACCAACGAATTCTGAAGCGTGCCACAGTGGCGCAATTCACCACGCCGCAACAACTCTCAAATGGCACGCGGACACTCGGCTGGGCGGTTCCCACCGAAGGCGGCTCGAGTGGCCATTTCTTCAGCCCGCGCTCATTCGGCCACACCGGCTTTACGGGAACTTCCATCTGGATTGACCCTGACAGGCAGGTTTTCGTCGTGTTCCTGACGAACCGCGTCAATCCGACGCGCGAGAATCACAAGATCGCCGAAGTTCGCCCCGCGCTTCATGACGCGATTATGCAGGCCCTGGGATTTGCGTCGGCCGCTGCGCCGACAAAGTAGAAATTTGAGCCGAATCCAAATCAGTTGATAAAAGTTTCGGACCGTGGTTTACCGGGCGAACGTGCCCTGTTTCAATTCTCTCTCCGCTTGTTCCAGGTCTTCCGGCTTCCCAAGATCGCGCCAATAAGAACCGTCGGCGCGAAAGGCGATAATTTTTCCCCCTCGAGCGGCATGGTTCAGATACAAATCAATGATGGAAAAGGCTCCCTCCTGCTCCATCTGCCTTAGGAACCGAGTGGAAATTATGTGAATCCCGGAAAACGCGAGCGCATGGAACCGATGCGAGGAGCGAACGAGCTGCGGTGTGCCATCCCGGCCGGCGCGCCGGCCGCAAAGATTCAGCTGATCATCGAAAAGCAGATAACGGCTGGTTTCGCGATCCTGAACTGCCAGCGTTGCCAGCGCATGGTTCTGCGTGTGCGCCTGCAGCATGCTCCCGAAATCAATCGTGCTGACGACATCCACGTTGTGGAGAAGAAAAGATTCATCGAGATTGTCTGTGCCTTCCAGAAAGAACCAGGCCGCTTTTTTCAGGCCGCCGCCCGTGTCCAGCAGAGCATCCTCTCGCGAGAGTTCAATCTCCATCCCAAAATTGTTTTTGGTTTTCAGATACTCGGCAATCATCTCCGGAAAGTGATGCACATTGACGATCACTTCGCGGATGCCAAAGTCGCGCAAGCGCAGAAGCGTGATTTCCAGCAACGTGCGCCCGCCAAGTTCCACGAGCGCTTTTGGGCGATGGTCCGTGAGCGGCCGCAAACGCGTTCCGAGGCCCGCGGCGAGAACCATCGCCTTCACAGTCCGAGCCTCTCCAGTTCCAGATGCCGCACCACCACTTCCACTCCATTCCGGCCACGCAGGCGTTTCGCCAGTTGTTCCGCCAGAAAAACCGAGCGATGTTGGCCGCCGGTGCAGCCGAACGACACCATCAGATTCTTGAAGCCCCGTCGCTGATAATTGCTCAACGTGGCGTCCACGAGCGACAGGACTCCCGCCATAAACTGGTGCACACTTTCCTGCTGATTTAGGTAGTTAATCACAGGCTCGTCTTTGCCGGTCAGAGATTTGAATCGCTCATCGCGGCCCGGATTCGGAAGGCTGCGTCCGTCGAAAACAAAGCCGCCTCCATTGCCAGATTCGTCCTTGGGCAATTCCCGATGAAAAGAGAAGCTGAAAATGCGCACAGCCAGATTTTCCGATTCGGAAGCCAGGCTTTGAAGTTTCTCTGAAGCCAGCATGCTGGTGAATGCGTTCATCAGCGTCGGCAAGGCCAGGGGCAGCTCGGCATTGTGCAGCAGCCAGCGGAGATTCTTCAGCGCATAAGGAACCGATTGCAGAAAATGCGTTTTTCTTTCGTAAAGCCCCCGAAATCCGTAGGCGCCAAGAGCTTGCATGATGCGAACATAAACGTAGCCATAGTAGTGCCGCAGGAATGCTTCCCGGTCCAGCTTGATGTAATTTCCGAGCACCTTAAGATAGTAGTCGAGCAATTGCTGGCGCAGTTCAGGAGGTAGATCTGCCTTGGCGTCGAACAAGAGCGATGCGATGTCGTACTGCAGCGCGCCTTTACGCCCGCCCTGGTAATCCACAAAATAGGGCCGCCCATCCGGCAGCATCACGTTGCGCGATTGAAAATCTCGATAAAGAAAATAATCCTGCGGCGCGGTCAGAAGAAAATCTGTCAGGCGCCCAAAATCGTTTTCCAGCGCTTGTTCGCTGAACGGAATGCCCGCGAGCCGTAAGAAGTAGTATTTGAAATAATTCAGGTCCCAGGTGATGGATTGGCGGTCAAAGCTCGCGCAGGGATAACAAACGGAATAATCCAGATCGCGGCCGGCTTCGAACTGGAAGCGCGGCAGAACAGCAACAACCTGGCGATAAGCTTCCACCGCTAGTGGAGAAATTGACTCTCCCGAGCGATTCTTGGAAAGAAATTCAAAAAGCGTGGTGTCGCCAAGATCCTGCTCCAGGTAGGCGCCTTGATCCAGGTCCTCAGCATAGATTTCCGGCACCGGCAGCTCATGTCGCCGAAAATGACGGGAAAACTCCAGAAAAGCCCGGTTTTCCTCGCGCACAGAATAAAGAACGCCGATCGCGGTAAATTTTCCGCCGGCGAGCCGCATGATTTTTCTTCCGGATCCGCCAAGTTCGCCCTGTAGAGGCTGCACGCTCTCAACCGGCGTTCGAAAATGCTGCTCGAAAAGGGTCTTGAGAATGTCCATGAGTCAGAATTCCGTCGAACGGGCGTCCATAACTGTTGTGCGAACCCTTCACCTAAAATAACCGATTTTTACTGGACTGACTTTATTCCTTGTCTTCGAGTTGCTTTCTATTGCAGCGCCGCGCCGCCGCTAATCAAGCGATCCCATGCTTGTTATTTTGGAAGCCACTTGGAAAGCGCCACAGGATGACCCTCCGGCGAGCCGCTATAATCATTGGATGCTCTCGGGGACCTCTGATCTTCAATTAACCGAACATCGCAACCCTGCGTCGCGCAACCTCGACTGCATGTCCACTCGCTCGATTGTGGAGCTAATGAACCGGGAGGACCGCAAAGTTGCAATCGCCGTCCGAACACAGATTCCCTCGATTGTCCGCGCGGTGGACGCCATCGTCCACGCCATTCACTCTGGCGGGCGCCTCATTTATGTTGGCGCAGGATCGAGCGGCCGGCAGGCGGTTCTGGACGCCGCCGAGTGCCCGCCGACATTCGGAGTCTCAAAAAAACTCGTGGTGGCTCTCATCGCGGGTGGCCGGCGGGCGATCGCCGGCGCCGTGGAGGGCGCGGAGGATTCGACCGCAAATGGAGCCCGTGACCTGCAGAAGATGCGTCTCGGGAGGAAAGACATCGTGGTCGGCATCGCGGCCAGCGGCACGACCCCGTACGTCCTCAGCGCACTGCAGTACGCGCGCAAGCACGGCGCTTTCATCGTGGCGCTCACCTCGAACCCGAGCAAGCCGCTTGCACGAGTTGCAAACATTCTGATCACCTTGCAGGTCGGCCCGGAAGTCCTCACCGGCTCGACTCGTCTTAAGGCGGGTACAGCGCAAAAAATGGTCCTCAACATGCTCTCCACTACCGCCATGGTGCGTCTCGGACACGTATATGAAAATCTCATGATTGACGTTGTGCTGACGAATAAGAAGGTTGCAGCACGCGCGCTGCGGTTGCTCGCGGAAACCAGCGGAAGAGACTTGTCCGCCGCTAGTCACGCTCTGCGTCAGTCAAAACACAATTTGCGCCTGGCGCTGGTCATGTTGCGGCGGCGCTGCAGGGCAAACGACGCTCGAAAAATTCTGCGCCAAGCTCAAAATAATTTGCGCCGCGCTCTCGGCGAATAGGGGAAACCGGCAATATGGACAAATTCCTCATCAAAGGCGGCAAGACACTCCACGGTACCGTGGGCATCAGCGGCGCGAAAAATTCCGCGCTACCTGCGATGGCCGCCGCACTTCTTACTTGCGAGCCCCTGACACTTCGCAACGTTCCCAAAGTGCGTGACATCATCACCATGGCCAAGCTCCTGGCCTTCACGGGAGCTACCGTCGGGGCTACTGAGATTCCCTCCAATGAGTACACCATCGAGGGCAAATCCGTGAATGACGCGGTCGCTCCCTACGAGCTGGTCAAAACGATGCGCGCCTCCATACTCGCGCTTGGCCCGCTCATGGGACGTCTGGGTCTCGCGCGCGTTTCACTTCCCGGTGGCTGCGCGATCGGCGCTCGGCCCGTGGATCTCCATCTGGCGGCGCTCGAACAGATGGGCGCAAAAATCTCGACCGCACACGGCTACATCGAGGCTCGAGCGCCGAAGGGCGGACGTTTGACCGGCGGTCACATCGTCTTCGAGAAGATCACCGTGACCGGCACCGAAAATATTCTGATGGCCGCAGTGCTTGCCGATGGCGAGACCATCCTCGAAAATGCCGCGCGCGAGCCGGAAGTTACCGACTTGATTGTTCTTCTTCGCAAAATGGGCGCTCAGATCGAAGGCGACGGCACAACCACTCTGCGTATTCGCGGCGTTTCTGGACTTCACGGCGCGGTTCACACCGTAATTCCCGATCGCATCGAGGCGGGTACC
>Ga0335081_10001488_pt1 | contig 37394 bp, 30 predicted proteins | sample Lox_Sample_35_FD_206713 | JGI IMG/M metagenome (GOLD analysis project Ga0335081, IMG submission 206713) | Soil microbial communities from Loxahatchee National Wildlife Refuge, Florida, United States - Lox_Sample_3.5 | ecosystem: Environmental > Terrestrial > Soil > Wetlands | place: USA...
GAGTTTTCATGCGGTCTCCCTGCGTTTTCGGTAATAACGGATGAGTTGGTTTGTTGAACTGTCATGAACGAGCGTCAGTTCGGCTTTGTTTTCCAACTCCGGGATGATGCGCTGTGCCAGAACTTTCCCCAACTCCACGCCCCACTGGTCGAACGAATCGATATTCCAAATTACACCCTGGGTGAATACGGCATGTTCGTAGAGCGCGACCAATTTGCCCAGGGTTTCCGGAGTGAGTCGTTCAGCCAGGATCACGTTTGACGGATGATTGCCCTCGAATACCCGATGAGGCACAAGCGAACGCTGCGTGCCTTCGGCCTCCACTTGCTCGCGCGTCTTGCCGAACGCCAGCGCCTCTGCCTGCGCAAAGACATTGGATATCAAGATGTCGTGATGGCGGCCAAGCGGGTTAACGGGCTTGGCAAACGCGATAAAGTCGCAAGGGATAAGCCTGGTACCTTGATGAATCAGCTGATAAAACGAGTGTTGGCCGTTTGTTCCCGGTTCGCCCCAGTAAATTGGGCCGGTTTGGTGCGTCACCTTCTTCCCGTTGAGGTTGACGTGTTTGCCATTGCTTTCCATGGTGAGTTGCTGGAGGTAGGCCGGGAATCTTTTTAAGTACTGCTCGTACGGCAATACTGCAACGGTCTGCGCGCCGAAGAATTCGTTATACCAGATACCTAGAAGGCCCAGGAGCACGGGAAGGTTGCGATCGAGCGGAGCGGTGCGGAAGTGCTCATCCATTTCATGCAAGCCGCTCAGCATCGCGCGGAAGTTGTCGGGACCGATCGCGATCATGGTCGAGAGCCCGATCGCGGAGGACATTGAATAGCGGCCGCCGACCCAGTCCCAGAACTCGAACATATTAGCAGTATCGATCCCGAACTTGGCGACTTCCGGCGCGTTGGTCGAAACCGCCACGAAATGTTTTGCAATGGAGCTTTCATCAGCCCCCAAGCCGCCGAGCAACCAGGCACGTGCAGTTTGTGCATTCGTCATCGTCTCCAAGGTCGTGAAGGTTTTCGAAGAGATGATGAAGAGCGTCTCCGACGGATCGAGATCGCGGACGGCTTCCACAAAGTCGGTCCCATCCACGTTCGAGACAAAGCGAAACGTCATTGTCCTCTCGGAGTAGTGCTTCAGAGCCTCGTACGCCATAACTGGCCCGAGGTCGGAACCACCGATCCCGACGTTGACTACGTTACGTATACGCTTGCCCGTATGACCGTTCCACTCGCCACTCCGCAGGCGAGTGGCGAAATCGGCCATGCGGTCGAGCACGGCATGGACTTTGGGCACCACATTCTCGCCGTCGACAATAACGGACGCATCTCGGGGTGCGCGCAGCGCGGTGTGCAAAACCGCCCGTTTTTCCGTAACGTTGATCTTTTCCCCCCGAAACATGGCGTCTATTCGTTCTTGCAAGCGCGACGCCTCGGCCAGGCGGATCAGCAGTTCTAGTGTCTCGCTGATGATGAGATTCTTGGAATAGTCTAGGTAAAGACCAGCCGCCTCGGCTGTCAGACGCTCGCACCGCTTTGGATCTTCTTCAAAAAACCATCGCAGGTTTACTCCGCGGATCTTCTGATAGTGAGCTCCGAGATCCTTCCAGGCCTGCCGCTTGGCGGCGGGGCGCTTGGGTATTGCTTCTACGTGTGCTGCCATTGGGTTCTCCTTTCCTGTCCTTTAATCTCGAATGATTCCTCCGCTAGCCAGAGAGCGGGTTTCCTTCCTCACTGAGGCGTACCTCCCCAAGCGCTCAACATCATTGTTGCCGAGCTTACATTTCCGTGCCGTTCCGCCTACATCAATGACGAGTACCTTCACAACGACCTTGTTGGCGAACTCGAAGAAGATAGCCCTAACTCAGTCCGGAATGCTAGTTCTCCAGGCCGCAGGCGGCGGCACCGGCCAGAGCCGCTTGACTGACAACAACGTGAACGGGAATCCGCGACATCAGTTCAGCGAACCGTCCCTTTCGCTTAAAAGCATTCATGAAGACCTCCTTCTGTAGAGCCGGCAGCGTGTGTACGGCGACACCGCCGGTGACGTAAACACCTCCCGTCGCGAACAACTTTATCGCAAGATTGGCAGCCTCACTGGCAAGAATCGAAAGAAACATCTCGATAGTTGCCGCGCACAACTTGCACGAGCCGCCTGAATCGAGGGCGCGATCGACGATAATAAGCGTTGCATCCGAAGACGACGCGATTAACTTGGCGACTTCTGGCGGCTCTGGTATCCGCTCGACATCCCGTAGAAACGCATAGATATTCGGGATCCCGATCCCAGAACACACATGTTCAAAGCTCACGTGATCGAATTTCTTGAGCATGTATTCGAGAAGACGGATCTGTCTCTGATCGGTCGGGGCAAAATCGGAATGCCCGCCTTCGGAGCTGTGAGCAACATAGCGCGATTCCTCCCAGGTCAGGAACGACTCTCCCAGCCCGGTGCCCGGCGCAATGACCCCAATGGCCCCTTTTGGAATCGGATCTCCCGTGTTGATGGTTTGGACATCGCTCGGCCGCAGGATAGGAATAGCTCGCGCGACGGCTTCCAAATCATTGATGATGTGAACTGACTTGAGGTTGATGTTCAGCTCTTGGGCGAGCGAGTTTTCTTCGATCACCCAGGGCAAGTTGGTCGTCTTAACGCGCCCGGCGACAACCGGTCCCGCCACGGCGAAGCAGGCGCGGTCAATTGGCCTTTGCGCCTGAATGGCGAACTCTTTCACAATCGCCTGTAAACTCGGATAACTCGCACTGCGGACCCTAGCTTTTGTCAGCGGTTCGTGGGGCCCAGTCTCGCTCGAGAAGATCGCCAAATCAGTCTTCGTTCCGCCGATGTCCGCCGCAAGTAGCATTGCCGTTCTCCCGTCTTATGCTCTTACGAGCCGCTCGCTGTTCGGTTTCGATCCGCTCACCGCGTAGAACAAAATGTATAGGTAGCAGAGCACCGGGATGAAAAACGCGTGGTGAAGGCCAAATCGATCTGCAATTGCGCCCTGGACGACTGGCAGGATTGCACCGCCCACGATCGCCATGTTCAGGATGCCGGATCCATTTCCCGTCAGAGGACCGAGTTCCGCAACTCCCAGGCTGAAGATGGTTGGAAACATGACTGAGTTGAACAATCCGACTGCGAGGATACTCCACATGGCCGTGCGCCCATCGGCCAACATGGAAAAACAGACTAATGCTGCTGCACAAACTGCGCACACGGCCAGCAAATTGCCGGGTTTGATCCTTCGTAGAATTGGTGCGCCCAAAAAACGTCCGACCATGGCGCCTCCCCAATAGAATGAAACGTAACCGGCAGCGGTAATAGCCGCGAGGCCCGCGATCTCAGGCAAGCCGAAATAGTTCACCAGAAAACTTCCGATCGAAACTTCCGCGCCAACGTAAGTGAAGATCCCAGCCGCGCCGAGAACAAGATTCCGATGTTTCCAGATCGAATCGTTCACCTTGGTTTTGCCGGTTCCAGCGGTCTCGATTGCTGGCAGCTTGGACATGCCAATCAAGAGCGCCAGCAGCAGCAGCGCGAACGCGATAACGATGTAGGGCAACTTCACGGAGGCGGCTTGCTGCACGCGGTAGGCCTGCAGGGCTTGCGGAGCGAGCTTCCTTAATTCTTCGATGGCAAACGGTGTCGAGCTTAGGATAAGCAGACCGCCGATCTTCGGCGCGATTGTCGTTCCGAGCGAGTTGAACGCCTGCGTCAGATCCAGCCGGCTAGATGCCGTTTCCGGGCTCCCTAATAAATCCACGTAAGGATTTGCCGCCACTTGCAGACCGGTGATCCCTGCGGCGAGAATCATTAGCGCCGTCAAAAACAGCGGGAATGACGCCGCCGATGCGGCTGGCAGGAACAGAAATGCACCGCAGGCCATCGTGAGCAAACCAATCACCATGGCTCGCTGGTAGCCGATCCTGTTCACGATCTTCGACCATGGCACCGAGAATAGAAAGTAAGCGGAAAAGAAAGCGAACTGGATCAGCATCACCCGCGCGTAACTCAGGTCAAAGATTGACTTCAGATGCGGCACCAGAATGTCGTTCAGGCAGGTCAGAAAACCCCACATGAAAAACAGCGTCGTGATGATTGCTAATGGGTGCCAGTAGTTTGTCGTCGCCGAAAAAGGCTGAATCCGCGCCCGGCTGGAACTAATCATGTCTTCTCGAGTTGCCATTTGTGTTCCTCACAATTCCGGTAGTTAATACCACGTTTCAGCTTGGACGCCGTAAGTCAGACCCGAGGTTCCGTGTTCGAAGGGCACGCCACCGACAAAGCCGCGGAGCCCGTCCGACCAGTTTGCGTACGTCAGAAAAGCGCGCAGTACGGGACGGCTGAAGAATTTTCTGCCGACTCCGATTTGCGGCGCAATAGTAAACTTGCGCAGCCAACCGTCATATAGAGGACTTGGGTTACCGGACAAATCCATGCAGCCAAGTGCGCAGTGCGTGTGATCGAATCCTGCTTCGAACGCAAGTGAAAGATGCTTTGTGAAGAAAAGCTCGGGTCTCGCACCAAACGAAACCCACTGATTCCAGCCGTGTTGTGGATTACCATCCTTTGTGCGTTGATAGATAGCAATCGGCATGATGGCGAACCTGTCATTAGGCTGAAAAAGCACCTGTTCTGCCACCAGAAGCTGTCTCGATCTGTCGATAAACGGCGTTGGGTTCGGGATCGTCGTGCCGTTTCCAGCGTTACTAAAATTACTAGCTGCTCCGGTGCCGTATTGAACGGAAAACGTGTGAAAGCCGCCATGCCATTCGAGGGCCTGGTGGCGAAACCCGAATGCGTATCCGTCGTTTGTGGGCACCTTTATGCCTGCCGCTGTCGTGCCGCCTTTGGACGTAGCGAAATCGAACCACCCCGCCCATAAACCTGCGTGTGGCACCTTCAAGTCATAGAGCCGCACATCGATGTTGCTCTTCGCCAAGTTGCCGTTTTCGGTGACAATATCTGGCCGCGCAGCGTTTACGAAAGCTACTGCCATTTTGCCGATGCCGACATTGAGGTCCTCCACACCCGCGCCGTACCCACTCATGTCCAGCGGATAGAAATCGATGATATCGATATGCTGGCGGCGGTAGTATCTCTCGCCGGCCCAGAACTTGGCATCTGGCTGGCTTTCAAAAATATTGCCCGCTTGGACGAAGGCTTCACGGAAGCGGAACTGATCGTTTCCAATTCCGTTGGGAAAACTTGCTGAATTGGCCGAGTTCGTTGTGTTGGCCTCCACCATGAACTCCGTCTTCATCCAAGCTTTGTTAGAATCGTGGTCCGGATTCAGCCAGTTGTCAACAAAGATGAGCTCGGCGTAGGTTTCTGCTTCATTTCCCAGTCGGTACTTGGCCTCGGTGCCAGGCGCTTCGAATGCCACTTGCTGACCACCGTCGCTATTCAGGCCGTAGCCGGAACGAAAGTAACCGTGGAACTCGAAGGTGCCCGCCTGATGCTCCAACTGTTCAATCTTTTGGTCTGCCTCTTGCAGGAGGTCATATGTCGGCTCCGAGGGCAGTTGGCCCTGGAAGTTTGCGCCGACCTGATTTGATTCTCCGGCGGCCGCGGTTTTAGCCGCTCCTTCGGCGGCAAGCTCCGCCGCCGAGATCGTTCCCTCTTTCGATTTTTCGCTGGCGGCTTTCTCCTTCTGCGTTTGCTGCTCTTGCTGTTTTTGAATCTGCTGTTCTAAAGAGGCGATGCGCTGCTGGAGGTCGCGAGTGGTCGCTTCGTACTGCTGCTCCAATTGCTGGAGCTGCTGTTGTAGATCGGTGGTTTCCTGAGCCGAAGCGGGCCCAAGCGCGGCAAGCCCCGCGCCCATAATCCAGATCGTTACCGTGAGTCCCCGCCTCAGGCGGATCGTCGTCGGGCGACCTTCCTGTAAGGGCGAATCTTGCATGACGCACGTTTCGTTGGGCATTCGCAATTCCACCCCAACTAGCGCACAGATCCCGCCTTACGTACAAGATTTATCAGCGTATTTCACCCGGAACGCTGCTTCCGAATGTTCTGGAAGAAAGTACGCTAATGACGAGCTTTCGTCAATTGACGAACTTGACATCCCTAATGGGCAACAGCTCCAGCTCCATTCATCACGGAAGGTCCTTCACCTGTGAATGTCTTCATGTTCCTAATGATTTGCCTAAGCCATGACACTGGACGGCTATCGAGGTGCTGATATCAGAGGCCCTCGAAACCCTGCGGCGAGTCTCGGCTTGAAGAAAGGGAGGTGCGTGCTTGCCACCTGGCGACAGCGTTCGCGACGCTCTCCCTGTCTCCAGCATTATGCTGGGATTCTTGTTCGCCGGTTTCTGGTGGACGCTCGATCGAGAACTGACCTTCAAGGCCGAAGAGCGTCATTTCAAGTTCGGGATCGGACTGCTTCTTGTTGCAATGATCTTGCTCGCCGTGTTTGGCGTCGCGCTGCCGCTGGGAAGGCTTGCTGATGACAATCCGCACTTTCTTCTGTACTATCGGGGTGTCGTTTTGGCGCTAATCACCGTGTTCGGATACATGCTGACGGACTTGGGACACTACGGAGTGTTCAAAGCGCCGCGGTACAAGACCAAAGCCGAACTCTTTTGGTTCATTGGCACTCTGGTTGTACTAGCCACGTGCATTACCAGGTGGTGCTTCTTTTAAACGACGACTTTACGTGCGCTGCACTTGTCGGCCAACCGGCAGGCTTATCCCGGATTGTGGTGCGGTTCAGATCCTCATGGTTTCAGCTTCACCGGACGACCGGTTTCCGCGGAACGTTGGAGCGCCTCGATAATCTGGACGTCGGCTAGACCTTCTTCGCCCGAGGACTCTGGATCCCTTCCATTGAGCAGACAATCAGAAAATTCGGCCAGCTCGCTCGCAAACTGATCCTGCTGGGGAAACACTCGTTTCGTCGTGGCGCCATCAGCGACAATAGAATGCGTGCGCGGCCGAGCGCGTTCGTATGCCGGATCTGATCGCAACACTGCTTTCGTGCCCACGATTTCGTACACCGAATCGCGAGCCGCTCCGAAGCTGCAGGTGAAGGTTGCGACTTGACTTTGTGAGAAACGGAGTATCGCGCTCGTGCTCTCCTCCACCTCTGTAAATCGTGGACCCTCCAGGTTTACATGGCACGCGAACACCTCACTAGGTTCCGCATCAAACAAGTGACGAGCGGCATTAATGCAATAGATACCGATATCGTAGAGGGTGCCGCCGCCGAGCGTCTTCCGCAAACGCACGTTTCCTTCTTTGACCTGCATAGTCAGCACTGAATTGAAAATGCGCGGAATCCCGAGCTGGCCGGACCGCACGGTCCTAATCGCTTCGGAATGCGCTGTGTCGAAGTGCATGCGATAGGCGGTCATCAGCCTGACTTGATGCAGCCGCGCTTCGCGAATCATGAGCTCGCACTCGGTTTCGGTTAGGGCCATGGGCTTTTCGCACAACACGTTGATTCCCGCCCGCGCCGCGGCGACCGAGTATTCGCAGTGCATGCTATTGGGTAGAGCGATGTAAACCGCGTCTATCTCCCCGCTGCGCAGACACTCGTCGTACTGGTCGTATGAATAGGTACGCGGGACGAGATATCGCTCGCTCAGTTCGCTCAATTTGCCGGCGTCGCCCGAGACCAGCGCTCGCAGTTCGGAGTTTTGCGTTGCGTGGGCGAAGGCCGGGAGAACTGCAACCTGCGCGATATGGCCGAGTCCTACAACCGCGTAACGGACTTTGCGAGTCGGGGAAGGGGACGTCATCTTACCTATCAGACGCTCAAAACGGGGAATGGCGAATCCCGCACGATTCCGTAAGTTAGATCGCGCATTCTACCGACCGGGCCTGATGGAAACGTCCTTCCAATTATCAACGCGTCCGCGGAGCACCGCTGTGCCGCTTCGAGCAGGGCACCTTTAGTTGGACCCTCCGCGATGGTGACAGCCGCTTCGCAACAGACCTTCTTCTGGAGTTCGGCCAGGCGCCGAAATGCACCTTTGCTCTGATCAGAATCCATCTCTCCCGCTGGGCTCAACCGAACTGGACCAGGACCGTCGATTACATGGACGAGGGAAAGCCTGGCCTGAATGTCGGCGGCCGCTTGGCTGGCGATGCGAAGCACTCTTTCAGAGTCAGGGCCCAAGCTAAGCGCGCAGACCCATACCCGTTGCTCCAACCGCCGTGGGACTACTGATTCAGCATGCTCGGTTGTCAGAATCGGACACGCTGCGTCGTTGAGCACCTTGGCGGTCGTGGACCCAAGCAGCATTCGCCGGAATCTCGCGGCATGCGTCGGCATGACGATGAGATCGAATCCGCCTGTGTTGGCGACCTCTGCAATTTCCGAAGCGGCTTCACCGGAGCGCAGCACTCTTGGTGACCCCGGAAACTCGGACAGCAAAAAAGAACGGAGTTCGTCATCCGCAACCACTCTGTGTGTTTCGGCAATCTCCTGTGGCGATCGCACGTAGAGTTCGAATCCATTGTGGCTTTCGAGGTCGCATACGTGAACCAGTGTCACCTCTGCGCCGAACAAGTCTGCGGCCCTTCTGACGTAAGGACCCATTGCGGTCGACGAAGGAGAAAAGTCCACAGGAAAAAGAATCTTCTGGATCATCATCGTATGCCTTGGCGCCTCTCCCGAGCTTCACTATCTAGGGGCGCGTAAAGCTTCTAACTTCTCGATCACCGCGTGCGCTAGCTCTTCTTCACGTGGACCCGCGGGTTGATCCAGGGCCCCACCGTGGCTAATCCGAATCCGAAGCAGTGCTTCGCCCTTAAGATGCTTGCTCGGATTCATGACGAGAGTATCCTCGATTGGTATGACCTCGATCTCGCTGTTATCGGCGGTCTGCGGTAGAATCTGCTCCGCTACTGTGGTCAAATCGTCCAGCGTCGAGCGTAAGAGTTCGTCGTCTCGGTGTAAATCGCCGTTCAGTGGCGATCCATACAAGTCCACATCGAAACCTCTTTGAACCCTGCGTTGGATCGGCGGTGTGCCGAGCAGGTGTTCATCCAGGAATATGTAATAGGGCGAAACTTGGTGCCGGATGGATGTCCGCCCGAGCAGTTCTCTGGTATCGTTCATCATGCCAAGTAGTCACTGCAACTCTGGCACCAGATGGTGCGATTGGTTTGGCTTTGAGACGGACTTCTTTAGGTTCGGAGTACCTGACTCGGCAGAACGCTTCGCCCCTTCAGTGATGTCGCGCAGCCATTGAAACGCTGGGGAAGACAGCATGTCTTGGTTGACGCGCCATCTCCAGTTTCCATCAGCTCGGCCAGGCACGTTCATCCGGCTCTGTTTACCCAGATTCAATAAGTCTTGCAACGGAGCGATAGCTAGCGCCGCCGTCGACGACCACGCCACGCGAATTAGCTCCGGAGCAACTTCGGCGCTTTCGCCGGGCGCGCGGTTCAAATAGCTCCACAAATTGCGCCGCTGGTCGTCGTTCAATTCCTCGTACCATCCGCGAGTAGTAGCATTGTCGTGCGTACCGGTATACGCGACAGTATTGCTGACGAAATTGTCTGGAAGATATGGATTGTCGCGATGCCCGTCGAACGCAAACTGCAGGATCCGCGTTCCGGGTATCCGGAATTCGTCGCGCAGAGCCTGAACATCGGGCGTGATCACACCCAGATCCTCAGCGATGAACGGCAGACAACCCCACTCTTTTTGCACCGTCTTGAATAAGCTGGCCCCTGGACCTGGCGACCATTGCCCGAACTGGGCCGTCGGTGCACCGGCGGGAACGTGCCACGCGGCAGCGAACCCGCGGAAATGGTCCAGGCGAATCACGTCCACGTGAGCCAGGAGCGCACGCAAGCGGTCTATGTACCATCGAAAACCAGTCGAACGAAGGGCGTCCCAGTTGTAGACTGGGTTGCCCCACAACTGTCCTTGAGCGCTGAAATAATCGGGGGGAACTCCGGCGACGAATCGCGGCCGCCGGTGTTCGTCCAGCAGGAATAATTCTGGGTTGGCCCAGACGTCGCTCGAGTCGGGCGAGACAAAGAAGGGCAGGTCCCCTATCAACCCGACGCCCTTGGCTTGGGCGTATGCCCTGAGTTGCTCGGCTTGGCGGAATAGCAGGAATTGCTCGAAACGGACTTGATCGACTTCACTTGCCAGTTCGCGTCCGGCTTGAGCCAACGCATGCGGCCTGCGCTCGACCAACTCCTCAGGCCATTCAAGATAATAAGCGTCGTGGTATTTCCCTTTGAGCGCCCGGAATAAGGCGTAGTCTTCCAACCAGTGTTCCTGGGCAGCACAAAACTCTTCATAGGCAGGTCGCAGGTCGTTCCGCTCGCCAAGTTGAAAATATTTCCACGCCCTTTTAAGCAGCCGATGTTTATACGGGATGACCGTCTCGTATTCAACTTCGTCCGACCCAAAGCGCTCTTCACAATCGCTCGTCCACAGTAAGCCGTCGGATATCAGGCGCTCGGGACTGATTAGGAGGCCATTGCCGGCAAACGAAGATAGCGATTGATAGGGCGAGTTTCCGTAACCCGTCGGACCCAGAGGTAGCGCTTGCCACCATCCCTGGCCAGTCTCGTAAAGGCGATCAACCCACGAAAATGCCGACGGCCCAAGATCGCCGATGCCATACTGTGAGGGCAGGGAAGTAACATGCAGCAGGATACCGGAAGTCCGGTAGTCGGGCGGGAACGGAGGTACAAAATCAAATTCCGAGCGCATGATTCACGATCGCCCGGGCTTCGCTCAAAATAGTGTGCAGGTGTGCTTGGCTCTTAAAGCTTTCAGCGTAGATCTTGTAGATGTTCTCAGTGCCCGACGGTCGGGCGGCAAACCAGCCGCGATTTGCCACGACTTTAAGGCCGGCGATGGGCGCATCGTTGCCCGGAGCCTTGGTCAACTTGGCTTTGATCGGCTCACCGGCAAGCTCCGATTCCTTAACATCATCGGGTGAGAGCTTTTGTAACCTTGCTTTCTGCCCGGGAGTGGCCGGAGCATCGATGCGAGTGTAATAAGGTGTTCCAAACTCTCGGGTGAGTTCGCGGTAATGCTCGCCGGGATCTTTGCCGGTGCGGGCCGTGATCTCGGCCGCCAGCAGGTCCATGATTGGTCCGTCCTTGTCGGTCGTCCAGACCGTTCCGTCAAATCGAAGGAAACTAACTCCAGCGCTCTCCTCGCCGCCGAAACAGTACGAGCCGTCGACCAGTCCCGGCACAAACCACTTGAAACCTACCGGCACTTCGCGCAACTCGCGGCCGAGCTTGTGAACCACTCGATCGATCATGCTGCTGCTCACCAGGGTCTTTCCAACGGCACAGTCCGTGCGCCAAAGCGGGCGGTGTGTGAGCAAGTATCGGATGGCCACTGCGAGGTAATGGTTCGGGTTCATTAACCCCACGACGGGAGTCACGATGCCGTGCCGATCTGAGTCCGGATCGTTGGCGAAGGCCACTTGGTAATGATCTTTCAAACCGACGAGCCTGGCCATTGCGTATGGACTCGAACAATCCATGCGGATCTTGCCGTCGTGATCGACTGTCATGAACGAAAACGTCGGATCAATCGTGGGATTGACGACGACAATATCCAGTCCGTAAAAGGCGTTGATAGGTTCCCAATAGGGCCGTGCGGCCCCGCCCAGCGGGTCGACGGCCAGTTTGAGCTTGGCACCGCGAATCGCATCGACATCCACGACGTTCTTCAGATCGCGAACGTAAGGCAACACGAAGTCCTGTTGATGGGTGGTAGAGGCTTGAATGGCCTTGCTGAACGGAACCCGCTTGACGCCGACATTACCCGCACGCAACAATTCGTTCGCTCGGGCTTCCACCCAGCGCGTCACGTCCGTATCAGCGGGGCCGCCGTTGGTCGGGTTGTACTTGAATCCTCCGTCTTCGGGTGGGTTGTGCGACGGCGTGATGACGATGCCGTCGGCAAAGTGTTCTTTGCGGGTGCGGTTGTGCACCAGAATGGCTCGCGAGATGACAGGCGTCGGAGTTACACCGTCATCTTGCTGGATCACCGTTTCCACGTCGTTCGCCGCGAGGACCTCGATCGCGGTGCGCTGCGCAGGGCCGGAGATCGCATGAGTGTCTTTGCCCATGTAGAGTGGGCCGTCTGTTCCCTGCGCGCGCCGGTAGTCGCAGATTGCTTGAGTAATCGCGATAATGTGCGCTTCTGTGAAAGTGCCATGCAGAGGCGAACCGCGGTGCCCGCTGGTTCCGAAGCTCACTAGCTGGTTGGGATCATGCACGTCGGGATGGCGCTCGAAGTAATCCCTTTCCAGGCGCGCCACGTCCAGTAGCATTTCCTTTGGAGCCGGTTTGCCCGCTAACGGCGAAATTGTCTCTTCGCTCTCTACAGCACTGGGCATGGTCCCGCCTTCCAAATGTCGTTTGCGTATTCAGCTATGGTGCGATCGCTCGAGAACTTCCCGGAACTCGCGATGTTCAGAATCGCCTTGCGCGCCCATGCGTCAGCATCGGCGTACAATGCGCCGAGCAGTTCTTGCGCCTGGCAGTAAGAAGTCAAGTCCGCTAGGTGCATATAGTAATCCCCGTGCGTCAGCAAGGTCTCGCGCAACGGAGCGAACACTCCCGGCTCATCGCGGCTGAAGTGATCGGAGAAGATCAGATCCAAAGCCGCTCGGGTCTCCGGCTCATGCTCGTAATGCCAGTAAGGGCTATACCAAGCGCGGCTATTCTCAACCTGCTCTGCCGAGAGGCCGAACAGGAAGAAATTCTCCTCTCCCGCTTCCTCTGCCATCTCGATGGTTGCGCCGTCGCGTGTGCCGACCGTCAAGGCTCCGTTCATCATAAACTTCATGTTGCTGGTTCCGCTGGCTTCGTAACCGGCGGTCGAGATCTGATTTGAGACATCGCTGGCGGGAATCAAGCGCTCCGCCAACGAAACGTTGTACTCCGGTAGAAAGACAACGTTGAGCCGTCCCGCTACGGCAGGATCAGCGTCAATCGTGGCCGCGAGATTGTTGATGAACTTTATAATGAGCTTTGCCAGGCGGTAAGCTGGGGCGGCTTTGCCCGCGAAGAAGAACGTTCGTGGTACCATCTCGGCGCCTGGATTTGCCCGCAGACGATTATAGACGACGACGATTCGCAAAGCGTTCAGCAGTTGCCGCTTATATTCGTGAATTCGCTTTATCTGGCAGTCAAAGATCGTAGTTGGGTCCACAATGCGGCCGGACGTTGACTTAAGCCAATCGGCAAACCGAGTCTTGGCCTCATACTTAGACACTCGCAATAACTCAAGAGCCGCGTGATCATCGGCAAATGACTGCAGTCTACGTAATTGGCTCAGGTCGGTAATCCACTCTTCACCGATGACCTCGCTGATCGCTCGGGAAAGACCAGGGTTTGCTTCCAACATCCAACGTCTTGGCGTCACCCCGTTGGTCTTGTTGCTGAAACGTTCGGGATACATTTCGGCGAGGTCTTTGACGGTCGATGTACGCAGCAGCTTCGAGTGGATAGCGGCCACGCCATTCGTGCTATGCGAACCGACGATCGCGAGATTCGCCATGCGGATCTTGCGCTGGGGACCCTCTTCAACTAGACTTACGCGCTGGACCCGGCCCTCATCGCCAGGAAAACGCAGCCGAACTTGGTCCAGGAGCCGACGGTTGATTTCGTAAATAAGCTCCAGATGACGGGGGAGTAGTATTTCAAACCATGCCGCCGGCCATTTCTCGAGAGCTTCCGGAAGCAGCGTGTGATTGGTGTACGCCAGCGTCTTTTTCGTCAGATCCCAGGCTTGGTCCCATCCCAAATGGGCATCGTCCAGCAAGATTCGCATCAACTCAACGACAGCCATAGAGGGGTGAGTGTCATTGAGTTGGATCGCGACTTTCTCTGGCAGCAGGTTCCAATCCACGTTGTGCCGCAGAAAGCGGCGTACGAGATCGGCGAGTGAACATGCGACGAGAAAATACTCCTGAAGAAAGCGCAGTCCCTGCCCTGCGGTCGTAGAATCATCCGGATAAAGCACACGGGTGAGCGATTCCGCCTCGAGGGTCTCGCCCAGGGCACCAACGAAGTCGCCAGTGCCGAATTCCTGAAAATCGAAATACTCCGGCGCAGCCGCAGCCCACAGCCTGAGTGTGTTGACCGTCTTTCCACCGTAGGCCACCACTGGACGATCGTAGGGAACGCCGATCAGGCTCGACGGTTTTCCCCGCACCACCGTAAAGTTACCGCCTCGTAGCAGAAAAGAGCAGTTCAGCTTCACTTCCACTTTTTCGTGCGGGCGTGCGATCTCCCACGGATCTGTCTGACGGAGCCAATTGTCGGCGTCTTCCCGTTGAGAGCCATTCACGATGGACTGCTTGAACATGCCGTATTCATAACGCAGGCCGTAGCCCGTGGCTGGAAGCTGCATTGTTGCCATCGAATCGAGGAAACATGCCGCGAGGCGGCCCAGTCCTCCGTTGCCCAGGCCCGCATCGGGTTCCTGCTCGATCAATCCAAGCCAGTCGAGACCTTTCTCCCGGACGGCTTGCTGCACCAGAGGGTCCAGCAATAAGTTTGTGACATTATTGGCCAGCGAACGCCCGATGAGAAACTCCATCGAGAGATAGTAAATGCGCTTAGGATTCTCTCGCTCGTACGTGTTCTTGCTTAGGACCCAACGCTGCGCCAAAACATCACGTACCGAGCTGGAGAATGCCTCAAAGCGCTCGCGCACGCTGGCAGCTTTCGGGTCGATCGCTCTGTCAAAAATTAAATGACGCTCATAGAACGCGTTTTCTGTCCCGACAAATGGAATCGGGCCGCAGAAGTACTGTTCAAGAAGTTTCGACTCGTTGGCTGATCTTAGGCCAGACTCTGGGTGTACGACGCTCGTTGTTGTCATGAAAAAAGTCCTCGCCTTTAACTGGTTCTGTCCGCTACGCCGCTACGTGGTGAGTGTCATTCCATAGCCTGATCACGGGCTGCGAAAGATTGTGCTCATACCCTAGTTCGCTTAGGCTCGCCGTGCTCAGGGCCAAATACTTTCCTCCATAGATCGTCTCCAGACCTAGCCAACGCGTCGCCAGAACGCGAAGGAAATGTCCGCTGGAGAAAAGAAGTACGTCCCCCGGGACCGTTCGGACGCGCTGCACCACGCGCTCCGCCCGCTCACCGATCTGCGCTGGCGATTCGCCCTCTGGACAGCCGTCCCGGAATAACTGCCAGTCTGGGCGTCTTGCAAGGACCTCTTCTATGTGCAGCCCCTCATATTGACCGTAATCCCATTCCACAAGATCGGGATCGATTTCAGCCACGGATCCGAACCCGGCCAGTTCGCAAGTTCGTATTGCGCGCTGCAACGGGCTGGTAAACACCTTGGCAACCTTCAGGCCTTCCAGCCGTTCGCCAAGTTGGCGGGCATGACGTTCGCCATGCGGTGTAAGAGGCAAATCTGCCAGACCCGTATGTTGCCCCGACTCCGTCCAGGCTGTATCGCCGTGCCGCGCTACATAAACAACAGGAAGGTTTTCGATCATGCAATCTCCGTTTTATGCATTCGAGTGTCCAACTCTACTGCTTAGTTGACCTCGGGCAAAATGACCCTCTCAGTGCGGCGGCTCAAACCTTCTGTGACGAGAATTGGGCAATTGACGGTGCTAACACTCATTCACGACTTCGGCGGCTATGTGCGCCAGCTTCCAACATTCGGTAGCGATAGCCCAGTCCTCTTCCGCTCGAATCACCAGGATGCGCACGCGCGATCTTGCCATGGAGACATCCGCATCGAAAGTGGGTTGCGCATTTTCTTGAAAGTCGAGCCTGAGGCCGAGAAATTCCAATCCGTTGCATGCGGCGGCTCGCACCTCGGCGGAGTTCTCGCCCACTCCCGCAGTAAATACCAATGCATCCATTCCGCCCATTGACGCGGCCATAGCTGCAATCGCCGTCCGCAGACGATGTATGTAGATGTCAAACGCCAGCTTCGCTCTCTCGTGTCCTTTTTGTATGGCAGTGAGGATGTCGCGCATGTCGCCCGAAACGCCTGAGATGCCCAGTAGCCCTGATTTGTGGTTCAATACGTTGTCGATCTCCTCAGGATTCAACTGACCCCGACGCACCAAAAACGTCAGGATGCCGGGATCCACTGCTCCGGAACGCGTCCCCATCATCAAACCGTCCAGCGGAGTGAAGCCCATTGTGGTGTCGACACTGCGGCCGCCCTGAATGGCCGATACGGAGCACCCGTTACCCAGGTGGCAACTAACTACTTTGAGCGATCCCTTATCCCTCCCTAGCAGTTGCGCAGCGCGCTCCGAGCAGTACTGATGATTAATGCCGTGGAATCCGTAGCGGCGAATGCCGCGCTCGAACCAGTCATAAGGGCCGGGATAGATGCTGGCAGCCAATGGCATTTGGCGATGGAAGCCGGTATCGAAAACAGCCACCTGCGGGACAGCGCCGAAGAGGTTCTCGACGATGTTCAGGCCCTCCAACTCTGCTCTTGAGTGCAGCGGCGCAAATTCGGAGACACTAGCAATCGCTGCCTTTACCTCAGCGGTAATGACGACCGGATCCTCGAAATGTGAGCCACCATGAACCACGCGGTGTCCCACCGCATCAACATCGGAAGGTGAGGCAATAACCCGTGCCTTCCCGCTCCAAAGCGTGCTCAATAACTCCCGCACAGCTTGCTCACGGGATGAGAACCTAACCTGCTCTTTTTGGACCGCCCCCTTAGAGCTCTTTACGACCGTCGCCGCGGTATCGCCATTCCACTCGATCTTTCCTTCCCACAAAGGACTCGGTGACCGGCTCGGTAGCGTGTCACCGATTTCATAGACGCTGATTTTTTGGCTGCTGGAGCCGGAGTTGAGCACGAGAATTTTCATCGTTGAGTGACGCCCGGTTAGTTGTTGCTGGCTAACGACGAGGTATCCGGCAGCTTTGCCTGCTTTACAGCATTGGCCAAGTTACGCGCTAAGTTGTAAGTTGCTCGCAGGTTGCCTCCGAAGAAACGTACATTTCCGTCCACAACGTGATCAAAGACGACTTCGCCTGTCCGCGTACAGAGTTGGCCCCGAACCTTCAACTTCGTAGCTCCGCTCACGGTTGTGACGGCCCGGCGGGCTTCACTTCCTGGGGTGTATTCCTCAACAGTCGTTGTCAAAACTAGAAGGTGAGGGACATCGGTGGCCCGGCGGTCACCGTCGGGCAACACTTGATTGAACTGCTTCGTCTTGGCTAACTCATCCAGCAGATTCTCGTAAATTGCGACTCTGAAGGCGGGCTCGAGGTTTACGTCGCCCGGTATAACCTTTTCCACTTGTACGCTCCATTCCGCAGCCACCGAGCTGGTACCGGCCAAAAGGCGCGGCGGCAACTCAGAGTGCGTCGTCAGTATTGCGGCCATAAGCACCGCTGACGAGATTTTCCAATTTGCTTTCATTTTTTCTCTCCCGCCTGCTGTAATCCATTGGTTTCGCCCTCGGCCCGCGCAACGTGCACGCCCCGACCCTCCAGTTCCGTCTTAAGAACTTGCCCTAGTCCTTTGTTGAGCTGGAAGATCGCACCGTGAAGACCTCCATCTGAATCCAGATATTCCAAGGTCACGGTGTCATACTTCTTGTGCGCGAAGAGGCCGATCACGCGGCCTCCGCCGAAAGGCGCGGCGACCCTGGTCACAGTCATGGGCGTTCCGCCTGTTTCCTTGTCTTCCTCGCCGAGAAAGACATCCTGGATGGACTTGAGTTCTACACCGGCGCTGGAACCCTCGCCTGTCTGGAATCGCAGAGTCTGGTCTTGAATCGAAAGATCTCCATTGGCGTTTTTCGAAATACTTTCGAAACCCAAGATGTGGGTGGCGTGCAGTGTAGAGCTTGGACTCTTGACGTTGCCATCGTCTTGGCCCATCAAACCGGCGCTGAAAAAAATGGGCAACATAAGACAGGCACCTAACTGACAAATCTCTTGGAACCGAATAATCCGGCGGATCATGTTTCATCTCCCGCCGGAACCTTCCCGGCGCTACCAGATATGGCATGAGCAGTTCGGAGTCCACCACGAGCGGACGAATCCCAGCGAAGAGGCGTCCCTCGAAACAAGCTAGTTAGGACAGCATTCCAACGAAATCAGAATATTCAGTTTTGTCAATTGCCGAAAGCTTGGCATTACAAAAGGCTAAGGCGAGCCGGTCCGAAGTAGTGCATGCAAAGCGACACTGGGATGAAGCCTAGACCCTGACGGTTTGATGTCTGTTACCCGGCATCCTTCCCGTCGCGAACACCACGGGTTCGAATTGACCAGATTTGGACAAATGACAACGGATAAACATCCGGAACGCGGCCGGCGAGGCCCTGTCAAACCTCTCATAAAACAGCGATTAATCTGAACGGCGCAATTGGGTGCGCGGGTGCCTTATGCAGAGCACAGCCGAAGAGGGGCTGAACCTGAAATGAACAACCAGCCGATAACAAACGAGAGATTCCTTCGCGAAGGGGCGGTGACGGAGAAGTTCTTAGAGAGCCCAAACGAGGATTCGTTCGCCGATCTGTTCAACGTTTTTAGCCCACAACTCGTTGCTTTCTTCCGGGCTCGCGGGTGCGAGTTGGCATTGGCCGAGGACTTGGCCCAGGAAGTGATGTTTACGGTTTATCGTAAAGCAGCGCAAGTTCGCGATCGCGCATTGTTTCGCGCCTGGCTGTTCAAAGTTGCCCGGAATGCTCTTTGCCGGCACTATGGAAAGCAGACGCGCGAGGTGGAGACGGTGGAATTATCCGATCTCATTGATCGCATGACGGCCGCTAGTCCCAAACCCGCAGGATCTCCGGCATTCGAGTTTCGGCACTGGATGGCCTTCCTGGACTCGCGCGAGCGCGAAGTGATGACGCTGCGTTTCATCGAGCAGTGGGAATACCATGAAATCGCCGCTGCTCGGGACATCCCGATCGGGACCGTGCAGTGGAGAGTGTTCAACGCAAAGAAAAAACTGGCGCCGCATCTAGCGATGCGCCAAAACAATACTCGTAAAGCAGCCTGAAGGCATTAGAAGGAGAAGTCAAATGCCGAAGCTCACGTTACTGGATCCCACGAAAACCGGAAGGCAGGCGGAAGATCTGGAAAACAATCTCCGCCGCCTCATCGTCGGACAAGAGGAAGCAATTGACCAAATCGTGAGGGCGTATCAAACTCACCTGGCGGGATTGTCTCCGGCTGGCAGGCCAATCGGTAATTTTCTTTTCCTGGGACCTACGGGTTCCGGAAAGACTCGCGTTGTGGAAGCCACGGCCGAGTCTTTGGTAAGAAATTCTCAAGCCGTGATCAAGATAGATTGCGCGGAGTTCCAACACAGCCACGAAATCGCCAAGCTGATCGGCTCACCGCCGGGATACTTGGGACACCGCGAGACGCACGCCCTATTGTCGCAGGAAGTGTTGAATCAGCATCACACCGACAAGGTCAAAATCAGTTTCCTCCTTTTCGATGAAATCGAAAAGGCATCCGACTCTCTCTGGAATCTTCTCCTCGGCATCCTCGATAAAGCGGTTTTGACCTTGGGAGACAACCGCAGAGTCGACTTCTCGTCGACCATGGTGTTCCTGACCAGCAATCTCGGCGCGGCCGAAATGAGTTCTATCGTCAGCCCGCGATTGGGCTTCCATGCGCCCTCATTCGAGACGACTGGAGACGCCGCCAAGCTCAGCGCTCGAATTTCCCAAACCGGCATTCATGCCGCTCGCCGAAAATTCACGCCCGAGTTTATCAACCGCCTGGATAAGATCGTGGTGTTCAAGTCTCTCGGCAGCGAGGAATTGCGAAAGATTGTCGATATTGAGCTCGCCATAGTACAGCAGCGCATCATGACCGCAGCTGCGAACAAGCCGTTTCTCATTAGTGTCACCGATTGCGCGCGGCAATTCTTGCTGACGGAGGGCACCGACGTCCGGTATGGTGCGCGTCACCTGAAACGCGCGATCGAGCGCCTACTCGTTCAGCCGTTGTCGAATCTGATGGCCACAGGCCAGATCCAACGCGGCGATCGCATCAGCGTGACCCACAGCGATGGCGCAGAGACTCTAATGTTCTTCCGGGAGTCAGGCGCCTTGGAAGCTTGGGAATTGGCCGGGCGCGCTGCTGCCTAGCAGCGTAGAATATCTACACGGTACATCGGCCTGACGGCCAGCTTTCGCAGGCTTCAGTGTCCGACTGAAAGTGCGAGATGCTCCGCAATTGACCGAGTGTGTCCGGTTGTGATGCAACCCTCCGTTCGTGACGAACTTGGGAGGGCGACTGACTCACAATCCCGGAGTGCGACCGACCGCTTGCTCGAGTTCCGCCCAAGCAAGCAGATATCCCAGGCTCGCCTGAAGATAATCCGCCTGAGCCTTATGTGTCGCCGCTGTAGCTTGTCGCCGGTCGGATACCAAGACCACTCCCTGAGTCAATTGGTTCTGTGCCAGCCGCTCACTTTCCTGCCGCAGTTTTACGACCTGATCCGCGACTTGTACCATATGTTTGGTCCGTTCCAGCTTGTTGTAACTTCGCTCGATCCCAACAGCAACCTCCTCTTTCAAGCGGCGCAGATTCTCTTCGGCTTGCGCCAGTTGTGCCTCGCGCTCGCGAACGGCTGCGCGCCGCTTGCCGAAGTCAAACACAGTCCAATCGAGGTTGACGCCGAACGTACCGAAGTTTCGAACCACAAAGGGAACACCATCCTGATAGCTTTGGCGCGCGTACGCGGTAATGTCGGGAATGTAGGCCGATTTCGCCGTGGTCACGCCAGCCTCCGCTTTCCGGACGGCTTCCTCCGCAGCCAAGATTTCCGGGTTCTCTGACCATGCTGTCTGGACATACTCCTCGCGCGGGCGGTCTTCGAACTTGGATGGAACAGCAGGGTCAAGTTGCAATTGAGTGTCGAGCGGAAGGCCTAGAATGTCGTTTAGTTCTGTAGTTAAATCCGAGAGCTGAAGGTCTGCGGTAAGCACCGACTGTTCGCCTTCGAGCACACCCGCGCGGCCTTGTATGGATGCCACCTTCAGTGCACTGCCATTGCGCACGTCCTCGTCACTCTCGCGCAGATTCTCGCTGGCAAACGCGGTCTGCCGTTCTGCCGCTTGCTTCTGCAACTGTGCGATCAAAATACCGTAGTAAAGCGCGTGCACTTGCAGCGCGACCTCGTTCTCTGCCTTTTTGAGATCGTCGCGTGAACTCGCGACCTCGGCCGCGGCAATCCGGTTGGCGGCATGGATCCGAATCAACTGGGTCAGCGGCTGGGAGATCTGCGTGCCGCTGGAGAATAAGGTTTTCTTACCCTGTTGTATACTGATACCTTGCTCCGGAAGGAGCGTTCCTGCCACCGTCCCAAGTGAGCCCGGTGGTATTACGATATTCTCCAAATCCGTAAAATGGAGAGCGTTTGACTGATTCGTGATTTTAGGCAAATAGTCGGAATGCTCGCCAGCCTTCTTCTGCTCGTTCTCGACCACCTTCAGGCGCGCTATCTTTAGCGCGCGGTTCTGGCTGATCGCAAGGTGGACGGCATCAGCCAGCGTCAGCTGCCGCACGTCAGCCGCGTTCTGCACACCTTGCGAAAGCGCAACGAGTGCGACAATTATGAGAATCCGATACCAAAGCGCACGATTCATCACATGTTCCTCAAGTCTTTGTAGCTGAGTTTGATAGGCCTCATGAACAGCATCACCAGCAGAAAGGCAGCCGAGATCCAACCGATAGCAATGAATCCATCGGCGATGGCCTGGGTATAAGCCTGCCCTCGAACTTGCTGGCTTAGAATATCGATCGCCCGATGTTGTGCTTCGGGCGATCCGGTGGAAGTTGGGAACAGTCCCCCGGTAAGCATTCGCACTCGCTCGTCAGTAAGCCAACTGCCGGCTTGCACATGTAGGCCTAGGAGGTTGGAATGAAACCGCTCTCGCACCGTGATGAGGCGGGTCAGGATGGCCACCCCAACTGAGCCGCCGAAAATGCGCGTGAAGTGCATGAGTCCAGAGAACGTCGCTATATTGGCAGGCTTGCTCAACGCACCGCCCCCCAGTGCTTCTAGTACAATGCTGCCCACCATTCCGATGTACGAGCTGGCAAACCCAACCGCCAGCGCAAGTTCTATCGCCTCGAAGCTGGTTCCGGCCCAAGACGAGTCAACGTGCGCACATAGCCAGCACGCCACCGCGGTAAAGGTAAGCCCTACAGCCAGGATTAGCCGCGAGTTCGTATAAATGATGATCACCGCGACGAGCCATACCACGAAGAGCTGCGGTGCGGCCACCCAGGCGAGGGCGCGGCCGGTCTGGATGGCCCGATAATGTTGGACATTTCCCAGGAACCCTGGGATGAGTACGTAACCCGACAAGAGAGTAAACCTGAAAACGAAAATCGCGCTCGCAAGAATGATGGTATTCCGAGTCTTCAGGAAGGCAAGATTTGCAATTGTGTTCGGCTGCAGTTTCCTTCGAACCCAGGTTGCTGCCAGCAGGAAGAGTCCCGCCGTTCCCATCCCGACAATCACGCCAGAGTGGAGCCAGTCCAGCCGTTCGCCCTGATCGAGCGCGCCGGTCAGCAGCGCCAGACCGAGGCTGAAGTACGCAAACCCACGCCAACTTGGGCCGGGCTCGGCCGGCACAGCTCGACGGGGAATGCCAAAATAGACGCAGATCATCATGATGGGCGTCACGATCGCGGCAGTCCAGAACATCCAATGCCATGAGAGATGCTCGGCGTACCAACCTTGCAGTGCTGAGGCCATGTTGCTGTCAAAAACGATGTCTCCGGCATAGGCCGCAATGCCGAAAATGACTAGCCGCCTCGGGAGAGCAACCAGAGCAAAGGTCAACGTCAATGAATAGAATGTCCCTGAAGTCAGTCCTGCAATCACGAGCAGGCCAAACATTACCGAGATATTCGGCGAAAAGGGAAGTAAGAAAGACGCAACCGCGAAGAGTGCCGCGGTGGGCAGTAGGATGCGGCGCGGACCTAACCGGGCGTTCAAGAAAACACAGAAAACTCCGCTGAATATCATGGCCATGTCGAGCACGGTCGGAATCCAGGAACTTTCGTCGAAGCCGAAACCACGCGCGCCCTTGAGATCAGCCAAACCTATGCTAATGAGACGCGCATTCAGCGTGGCGACTCCCGCGCCCAGAAACACTCCCAAAGTACCGATGTACGGGTTGGTCTTGATTTGCGGCGGAACTGTTTGCGAGGGAGCCGCTGCTGGTGTGGGGGCCTGCCCTGGCTTCACCTCTGTGACCGTCACCTGAGTTTCTCCCTCACCGGCTAGCGCCGTTCGTCCGGACCGTCGCGATAACGGATAGCCCAGGCCGCAATCGCTCGTCCTCTGCCTGGTCAGGATCCAACACGATCTTAACTGGCACTCGCTGCACGATCTTTGTGAAGTTGCCGGTAGCATTGTCGGGGGGCAACAAGGCGAACTGCGAACCGCTGGCTGGAGAAACATGATCGACTTTCCCACGGAAAATCACTCCCGGAACTGCGTCCACCCGAATTTCAGCCGGGTCGCCCGCGCGGATCTGGCGGAGCTGCGTTTCTTTGTAGTTGGCATCCACCCAAACGTCGTTTTGAACGAGCGAGATTACTTGAGTGCCTGGGCTAACCAGTTGTCCCGAGCGCACTTTGCGCTCGCTGACGATTCCGTTTTCGGGTGCGACGATTCGCGTGTAGCCGAGATTGACCTGTGCTAGCGAAAGCGAGGCTCTTTTTGCATTGAGATCAGCGCTGAGCAGAAGTTCCTGCGAGTCCAGCACCGCGCGCTGCCGTTTCTGTGCTTCCAGTTCGGCCTGGGTGCTCTCGAGCCGGGCATGCGCTCGAGCGAGATCGGCTTGCCGGCTGGCTAATTGCGCCGTCGCCGTGCTGAGGTCGGATTCGCGGCTCGCATGTTGCGCGCGAAAGCGCTCCGCGTCCGCCACTACCTGCTCCAGTTTCTGCCGTGTTGCAGACTCGGTTGCGATAAGCGCTTCCTGCCGCCGCCGCTCTAAAGTCGTGCGTTCTACGTCCGCTTGGCTTCCAGCAATTCCGCTCTTGGCGTTCGCGATGGATGACTTCGCCGCCTCAATGCCTGCCTCCGCCGCGGCAATGTCCGCCTGGGCCGCGCGAATACCGTCTTCAGCCTGAAGAATTCGGGCATCTTGCAATTCCTTTTGCCGCTGATTGTTGACGAGCGCATTTTCTCCGTACGCCACGGCGGCCTGGGCCTGCTGCACCTGGGCGCGAAAGTCGTCATCGCGCAACTGGACTAGCAAGTCCCCGGCTTTCACCGGTTGATAATCGGAAACCGCTACCGTGGCCACCAACCCAGCTACTTTGGTACTCAAGGGCGTCAGGTCCGCTCGCACGTAGGCGTCGTCAGTCTCTTGTGACGCCCGCTCGCTCGCCCATGTATTCCAGTTACCCGCGATTAGGAACAAGATCCCAATCGCCAGGAGCAGAATCATCGCCGGGACTAACAACCCTCGCAAGCGTTGCGCCCAGCTCGGGCTCTTCTTAAGTGGTTCCGTTGAATCAGGCATTCTTAGCTCTCCTGGCGACTCTCAATCAATCCCTACTGCTCAGCGTTGGAACGGCTCGAGTGCAGTGAAGCCACCGCTAGGCGGTCCAGCATGGAAGAAACGAGGCTGTCGACAGCACTCCCAAGCTCCCGAGACATTTCGGAAACAATGCCCGACACGGAGCGTTCATCCAGCGTGGCCGTTTTCGTCGAGGCGCCCCGCCACAGAACCTCGCCCGTCTGTAAGTTGACCAGTCGCGCGGACAGGCTCACCTCAATTGAGACATTGGAGCCCTGGTCAACTTCTTCCAGGTGATCGAGCGTTCCGGTGATCAAATATTCCGGGGACTGGCGGCCATCGTAGACGTCAACTGCCTCGAAAAGCCCCCGATTTTGTAGCTCCCGTGCCACCCCCTCGGTTACCACGCGTCGGGGGTCTTGCGCCCAGCGATCATAATTATAGAAGTCCAGTTGTTCGGGTGTTGGCCGATATACAATCGGACCTCCTCTTAAGAATCTCGGGGCGCTAAACTCCCGGACGGCGACCGATCCCAGGACCGGCATCGGTGGATCGTCAGTAGAGGGAGGTGCCGGTAGGTGCAATACGTAATAACTTGGGTACCTGATCTTGCCGCCGCATCCATAAAGGATCACGACGGCGGCCATTAGTCCGAACATAAAGATCACTTTTGAGTGGCGCATCAATTGCTCTCCAAAACCTCCGCTACGGCTTTCAAATTGATAGGATCTCGTCACTGCTAGCTTTGTTGGTGCAGCCCTGGATTCCAACAAAGACGAGCCGTGAACGACTCTTAACGATAGGAAAGGTGCGAGCAATTACAGAAGCGAAACTGGTGGCTCAATTCGACATTCCAAACGCGCTCCGGTTCGAGATGCCCCGGGCGGATTGGTGGCGCGGTGTGATCTCAACGCCAGCCGCCGAAGCCGACATTTATTTGCATGGTGCGAACGTAACGCACTGGACGCCACGAGGACATCGGCCAGTCCTGTTTATCAGCCCAAAAGTCTGTTCGCGCCCAGTAAGGCGATTCGCGGCGGTGTGCCAATCATTTTTCCCTGGTTTGGCCCTCGTAGCGCTGGAAAGCTTGGCCCGGCTCATGGCTTCGCACGCACGATGGAGTGGACGATTGAAGAAACACGCCAGCACGACGACGGAAGAGTGCAAATCACGCTCGCGCTTTCAACCAACGATGTTACGCGCGGTTTTGGGTACGCCGACTTCCACCTACGCTTTCGCGTGACGTTAGGCGCCGAGCTCGAAATGGAGCTTAAAACTCGCAACGATTCAAACGAGCCGGTCGCGTACGAAGAGGCATTGCACGCCTATTTCGCGACCAGTGACGTGCATCAAGCTTCGATCTCCGGGCTCGAGGGCACCACCCACGTCGACAAGACGGATGGATTCAAACGCAAGACTCTGGGCAGTGGACCTCTTCGCGTCACGAAAGAGACTGATCAGGTGCACTTGAGCACCAAGGCTAGTTGCGTGATACACGACCCAGTTTGGAAGCGCCGCATCATCATTGAAAAGGGCGGTTCCGGCAGCACCGTCGTGTGGAATTCCCTGGGTTGATAAGACCAAAGCTATGGTCGACATGGCCCCGGATTCGTGGCAAGAGATGATCTGTGTCGAGGCTGCCAATGTTGCTGATAACGCCGTCCATCTTCTCCCGCGCGCATCTCACGAACTCACCGCTTCAATTCGTGTAGAATAGCCACTCCGATGCGCAGACAAGACTGAGAAGCGGCAGCCAATTTGGCCTGCAAAATTCCTTGTATGGCCGCGCTCCGGCAGCCCCGTTCCGCAAGACAGAAATAGCCCGGGCAGAAGCTGGGCAGCTCTACTTCCGGTGCCGGTTCCACAGCAAATGCCGGCCCTCAGTCAATACTCGCGGCCCAGCCATACTCGATTTCCCACCTAGGCTCATTGTTTTCAAGCAAACACATCAATACTGCAGTATGGCTCTCGAACTGCCCTCATATCGGTGTGAAGCACTGCACATGCCTCCTATCAGGACTGCTCGCGTTACTCATTCCTCTGAGCGCGTCGGCAGGAGAATTGTTCGTCGCCCCCACTTCCGACGAAGCTCTCGTTTTCGCCCGTTACCTAGCTTCCATTCAGGGACGCGATCCATTGACGGAGTCGGGGCCCGTGGCGGTGGTTATCGACGCTTGGTTACCCAGCGCGCACAAAGCGAGCCGCCTGGTGACGCTCCGGGACACAAGCGACTCGGAACGCAGCGAGTATCTCGTGCTCAATTGCGAGGGCGATGCGGCGGTACTGACCGAGGTGATTGCACCTTATCTCGTCGCACAGGAGCAGCTGGAAACCCTGCCGGTAGCCTCGGTCATGATTACACCCGCGAATTATAAATTCCATTACATCGGCGCCGTAGGCACTGACGACGCGAAAGCATACGCTTTTCAAATCGCGCCGAAGCACAAACGCAATGGCCTTCTTCGAGGCGAACTCTGGATTGACGGCGCCACGGGTACTGCGCTCGTACAGGCCGGATACCTCGTTAAATTACCTTCTCGCGTTATCCGGCGCATGGATGTTGTACGGCATACCAAGCTAGCGGCCGACGGCTCTGTCTGTGCCCGTATTACTCGCATCGCTATTGAGCTGCCGCGCAAACAACGGGCGTACTTGACGATGACGGAGATCCGTCCGTCCGATGCCGTCCCGACAGCTCAACCGTCATTGGCGGCTCGCATCCCATCGGGCCCGGGCGGATTTTTTCGCTAGTGGGTTTCGACCCGCAGTATCTTCGGCGTGTTTAGCGGCGCCCTAATGACGTGAATCTTCAGAACCTTCGGCTGCACGATCGTATCGGGCCAAACGACCGGATGGAGTTCCTGCGTTACCAAGCGTCCTCGGCTTTAAATTGGATGCGCTCTTCTTCGCCTGGTTTCCGGCGCCGGTAGAGACATTACTTGACTTTGTCCAGCCGGAACAGAGGAAATTCCTTCACGGCGCGGCAGCCGTCTTGTCGAGGTCTTGTCCAGCTGACCTCTGACCGGTTGGAAGACGCTGGGTTGACCCTGGACTGATGCTGCTCTGAAGGCAATTTTTCGACGGCCCTTTGCACGTTTGCGGGGCGTCTGAAGTGATAATAGATATTTTCGTGTGCTTCGTGGGACAACCGCAGCGCGCTCAGGGCCATCACGCGGCCAGTTTCAGAGGGACTCGATGAATGACGCGAGAATAGGGATCTAACGTCACGGCCTGGCGCTTCGAGGCGCCATTCGCGGAACAGAAGGAGGATTCGCCGGCTAAGCGCTTGCTTAGGCTATTGAGAGCCGAGCGGGCCGCAGCGAGGCCTGCTTCCTTCTTAGGTCCATCGGGCCACAGCTCCATCGAGTCGATTCGATATTGTTCCACCGCGAGCCAGTCATGATGCAATGTTTGCATTAGGGTTCAATAAGGGGCGTCTGGGAAGCTATTTGCAAATCCATAATCAGACCGAGACGCCAATCCATTTGGTAGAACCGCGCCGTCGTCTTGCTGTCCAACACTTTGCGAAATACCGGAAGGTATTTGAGCCTCAATTGCATGATCTGCTGCTCGACATCCGCGCGGCCTTTTATATAGCTCTCCGCTTGTTCGTCGGTCATCGTGGTGTAATTGTGTGCGTAATCTTCCAGGAGCGCGTACTTATGATCGGTGATCGCCACTAGCTCAACGGTGTAGCGGTCGAAGATGGGCCAGAATTGTTGGGCTTCTGTGTCGGTGAGATCCAGGTTCGACGCGATAAGCTGTTTCCTGAGCGACCTCACGTCCTTCCTGAACAGCTTGATGTCGTCATCCGTGGACGTGTCTGCCGCAGGCGCTTGAGCGAACGCTCGCGCCCCACTGATCACTGAGGCTCCAGCCAGCAGAGCGATTACAATCCCCCGTTTCGTACCCATCCATTCTCCTTTTGACAACCGTTGAACTCTTCAGAAGATAAGAGGGGCGACCGCAAGTTTTTGTTGGGCGAGCGAAGTTCAAGTGCCGATCATCTCAGCTTTTTCCAGGATTCTGCTGACCGGGCGCCGAAAGGAACCTCATGCGATTAATTACGCAGGCGGGCGAGCGGGCGAGTTAGTCCGACGAAGACGCCTTGCCTCTGTCTGAGCGCTTGGGGAAAGTACCTCGGTGTGTGTTCTTGGACAGCAGCGATGAACTGATACCACAAAGAGAAACCAGCTCCAAGACTTGCGGAGCGCTTCGATGCCTGCAACAAGTGGATTTTGAACTACTTCTGACCTTGCCCTTCCTTTCGAGCTTTCTTCTCAACAGAAGAATAACTCGGACACCGCGGGGCAAGATATCTTAAATGCCAGCGGTTACCATTTCTCAACCAAACGGTTACCTGAAGCACCACTCGTACCCGATCGCGCTCTAGGTACAACTAGTTTGAATGCGTATTGCCTTGTGCGTCCGCGAACGAATCTGGGAGCTATGCCGGTACCCAAAAGTCTCTTAATTTGACCCAGCCGTTAATGCGACCTCTTGCCGCGGGAAGAGACCGGATTCTGAAAAAGCTGCGCAATGAGGTCTAACAAAAGAAGGAACATGCAGTATCCATTTATGTTTCGGTTAGCGCAGAAGCCACACGGCCCCGCCATTCAGGATGTTCCCGCGGCAGTTGAGGCCGAGCTCTCGAAGCTCAGCTTGGCGGGCAAAGTTAATTCTGGAGACACCGTTGCGATTGCCTGCGGCAGCCGCGCGATCGCCAATTACGCGGCGATCATCAAGGCAGTCGTCGACCACTTCAAGGCGCTGAGATCCGTGCCATTTTTGGTGCCCGCGATGGGCAGCCATGGCGCTGGGACGCCGGAAGGCCAGCGCGAAGTATTGCACAAATTGGGCATTCACGAAGAGACCATCGGCGCTGAGATCCGGTCATCGATGGAAATCGAAATCATCGGTCAATTGGCGGAGGGAATACCCGTTGTCTGCGACATGCAGGCATTGCACGCCGATCACCTGGTAATTGTGAACCGCGTGAAACCTCACTCCGTCTTTCACGGCGAAGTGCAGAGCGGGCTTCTCAAGATGCTGACCATGGGACTCGGTAATCTCGTTGGCGCACAACAGTATCACAGGGCCGCCGCAAATGCTCCGTTTGAAGACATAGCGCGGGGTGTTCACAAGCTGATGCTGGAGAAAGCCAATCTACTCGCGGGGTTGATCATCGTCGAGAATAGCCACCAAACCACCGCTCGTGTTCAGGGTGTTTTGGCGGAAGACTTCGTCTCGAAAGAGAAGACGATGCTACAGCATGCGCGCAGCCTCACCCCTCAGCTACCTTTCAAATTCATTGACATATTGCTTGTGGATGAGATTGGGCCGATGTTCGGCTGTGTCGGCGCCGACTCCAACGTGATCGGCCGAAAATTCAACGCTCACGCTGCAGTCGAAGAGGAATTCCCTCAGATCCGAACAATCGTTTATCGCGGGCTCAATTCCGCTTCCCGTGGGAACGCAACCGGCGTCGGTCACGCCGAGTTTGTCCGCTCCAGACTGCTGAGGCAGGCGGACACAACAGCCACACGGTTGAATTCGCTGGCGCTTGGGATGCCTACGCTCGCGGCCTCTCCCATCGATTTTGAAACAGACCGGGAGATTCTGGACGCGGCGCTTTCGCTTATGGGTTTAAGTCTTCCTGACGATGCAAGGATCGTTTGGATTCGGAATACTTCATGTATTCTTGAATTCGAATGCTCCGCGCCGTTTCTTGAGGAAGTCCAGCATTGGAAGGACCTATCTGTTCTGACCAGTCTCCAGCGTTTCGATTTTGATTCAAGAGGTAATCTACGGGATTTCGTTGTCGAATCGGGTTGCTGACCGGTGAGTCAATCGGTCGGTATTACGAGATCGACGCTGGGGTGTTTGGACGAATCGAACTTGCTCAATGTCTTTCGGTTGGACCACCGCTCTCGGTAGTTCGCCTTCAAAGTGTAATCGATATCGCCATGCAATCCACTGAAGTGGTAGCGGCCGTCCTGATCAGTGACGTAAGACAGGATCAATAGGCTGTCGATGTTCTCCAGTTGTACAGCGGCACCCCGAAGTGCATTGCCTCTCTGGTCAGTTACAACGCCGGTTACGGTGCGCGTCTCAAATTGTGGCGACGCCGAGAATCCGACCATAAGCAGCATTGCTGAAAGGCGGATAGTTTTTGTCAACATACGGATCTCGATCGCTGGCGGTTAAGACGCAATCTGGATCAGCTCCGGTTTCGGCTCTGACGCGCTGCTGACGCCACTGAGGCTAAGACGCAACTCGCGTTCGTACTCGGCTACGCGCGCCTCGATCTCGCGCTCGGCATGCGCGCGCTTGATGATGTCGTCGCGATAACGCCTAAGAAAATAATCAATGGTCTCAACGCGGATCTTTACTGAGCCGGTCGGCTTGTTCTCGTCCAGGTCTTTGAAGCAGAAATACGGCGTGTGCGATTTCTCGATGATGCCCTCGATCACTCCATAAATTGGCGCATCGTGGCCGCACTTGAAGTTGGAGATTTCCATGGCGACCAGATTCGGATGGCGCGCGGTGAACTTGGCCGCCCAGATTTTCTGATTGGTGCTTGCCGAATAACGAGTCTTCCACACATCGGCGATGTCCAGCGGATGTTTGATTACGCCGGCGCGGACCTCGTCACCGAACAGGCGCTCTAGCAAGTCTTCATCGAGGGGTAACGTGCTTTGCGAAAAGATCGGATATCCCAGCTTCTGGAATTCGTCCAGAATTTCATGATTGAGACCGGGGTCATGATGATAGGGACGGCCGAGCATTACGATCCCGATGCGGTCCTTGCGTTCGAGCTGGTCGAGCACGTCACGCGCCTTGCGCCGTATGCCGGTCTCGTAGGCTTCCAGAGCTTTGTACCCCGCCTCGATAGCGCGTTGATTTTCTTCCGGCGATAGTCCCAGCAGCGGCTGGAGCGCGGTAAACATCTGGTGCGCGAATAGCTTCCGGTCCTGCAGGTTGACCACTGGATTGACGTACTTGACGTGATTCTCGGCGAAGACGTCATTCTCTTTTGTGAAGGCTGCCTTGACGGTCTCCGGGCACGCCGTCACTGTGGGGCAGGCGTTTGAGCCCGTTAGATTCACGAGCGGTGTATGGAGAACGTCAACCATCGGGAAGAAGATCAGGTCGAGCGGCTTCTTCCCAGCCTTGATGCTGAGCAGGTTGTGGACGTGCGCGATTCCGATTTTCGCCGGGAAGCACGGGTCGATAGCGCCACGGCTCGCCCCTGCGCGATACAATTCGGGACTGGTGTAATCGGAGTAGATAACATTTTCGCCCTTCAGGCCGAGGCTTTCGAAGTAGGCGTTGAAAAGCGGCGCATAAACGTAGGCGTTTAATACGCGCGGCACGCCGATCCGTACGTTGGGCCGGTTCCGCATCAGCGACACCCGGTCCTTGGCCGATTTGGTCCAGGCGCGCGATGGAATCGGGTCGGCAACGAGATCGGTCTTCTGCGAGCGGAACGCCTCATGCGCGGCCAGATCGACGAAGTTCGGGTACTGCTTCTTCGCCGCATCCAGGCCGGCCTTGATGTCCTTCATGTCCTCCATCTCTTCGACCGTGCCTTTTTCGCAGGTGGCGATGATGAGGCGCTGCTCGCCGGCCTGGAGAGGCACCTTCGTCTTGACAACCTTGCCGATGGATATGAAATCGTTCTTGGGGGCATTGCCGGTACTCACGTCAATGAACGTACGCAGACAATTGTTCTTGCAGAAATAGCAGCGCGTGTTCTCGTTGCGCGTGGTGCGATAAGTGATGTTGCGGACGGCATCCAGGCCGATGAAGCTGGTGCGCCTCCCATTCCGATAGAGCCGGGAGGCTTCCACAGCGGCTCCAATCGCTCCCGATTCGCCACAATGCTCGTGCACGATAATCTCGGGTTTGCGATCGCCCGAGCGAAAACTCGATCGAATGAAATCGACCTCGGCCTTGACGACGGCCAGATTATTCTGCGTCCCCCCCTGCAGCACGAACCGCGATCCGAGCGCCGCCAGGTTGGGAATGCTCGCCACGTACAGAAAGACATTCTTGGGCAGCACTGCGGCAAGGCCCGCCAGGATCTCTTCCGCGCGCCAACCCTGGCGCTGGAAGTTCACGATGTCCGATTGCATGAACACTGCGCAGCCGTAGCCGAAGACGGGCATGGTGGTAGCCGAGAACGCCAGGTCCGCATACTCTTCGACCTTCAAGCCGAAACCCTCGGCCGTCGATTGCAGGAAGTACCCGTTACCGGCGGAACATTGCGTGTTGAGCTTGAAGTCTTTGACGCGGCCGTTCTTCAGAACGATCAGCTTGATATCCTGGCCACCCACATCCACGATGACGTGCGGGTCGTCGTAGAACTTCATCGCGGATTCCGTGTGCGCGACAGTCTCGACTAACGCCACATCAGCGTGCAAGACATCTTTGAGAATGTCCTTGGCGTAGCCCGTGGTGGCGACCCCAAGCACCTCCATGTTCGCGCCTTGCGACTCGACCTGAGCGCGCAGCTTCTCGAACATGTCGATGGTGTCCTGGATTGGATTGCCATTCGAAAGCTGGTAGGCCTTGCACAGGATGTCGCCACCTTCAGAGAGCAGGACAGCCTTGGTGGACGTTGAGCCTCCGTCGACGCCCACAAAACCGGCGACTGTGGTTCCGGATTGAAAGGCGGCCGGAACAAATTTCTTGCGCCGGTACGCTGACTTAAAACGATCCAAGTCGCTCTCCGATTCGATCAACCCGCCGCTCCCCGACGCGGCTTTTTCTTCGGTGCGGCCGAAATCGATATAGTGCACCAGCTTTGCAACACCGCGATAGCGGCCCACCTCATCTTCTTCGGACTTGCCGAACTCGATGGCCCCCAGCGCGGCGAAATACTGTGCATTCTGTGGAACCTTGATCAGCTCCTGCGGCGTCGCACCTTCCGGAATCTCGACTTTGCGCTCTTTCCACATGCGCGGGATGTTAGTCTGCCAAGCTTCCCGCATTCCTCGGATGAACGTGTTCGGCCCGCCGAGCAGCAACACGTGAGGCCGCAGCGTATGGCCGCGCGTTAGCACGCTGAGATTCTGCAGCACGATGGCCTCAAACAGCGAAGCCATTAGCTCATCCGGCGGAGTGCCTTCCTTTTGCAGGCTATTGATGTCGGTCTCAGCGAAGACTCCGCATTTGCCCGCCACTTTGTGCAGCTTGATGCCGTCGTATCCTTGCAGGCTGAGCTGTTCGGCGGGGATCTTCAACTTGGCGTTGATCTTGTCGACCACCGCTCCGGTGCCGCCGGCGCATTTATCGTTCATCGACGGGATCTTTTTCTTGCGCCCGCTCTCGGGATCGTCTTTAAAGACGATGATCTTGGCATCCTGACCTCCGAGCTCGATGACCGAGTAAACTTCGGGATGCATCTTCTCGACCGCCAGCGACACGGCGGTGACCTCCTGGACGAACTTCGCGCCCACCAGTTCGGCGAGCGTGCCGCCGCCCGATCCAGTCATGAATACACGCGAATTCCGGGAAGTGAGGCCTGTGTCAGCTTCGATGCGCTGGAGAAACTCCAGCACCTTCTCGGGTTGTTTGGTCTCGTGGCGTTGGTAGTCCTGCCAGACGACCTGGTCTGTCCCGCTCTCGGCGACAATAGCCTTCACTGTGGTCGAACCCACGTCGAGTCCGACCAGGTATCGGGCCTCCATGTCAGGCCACCACTGGATCGGCCACACGCGCAGTCGAGCGCTTCCACTTGCCCGCGCGAGAGTTCATCAGATCGTTGACGTGCAGGACGAACTGTGCGGCTGTGCCGGCGATGCCTTCGCGATGAGGCACATGATAAAACGGCCGCCGCAGTTCGCGATTGTCATCGACGAACTTCCGGATGTCATCCAGACTCTTGCCCGTGGATTCGAGCACCGTCTCGAACTCGGCTTTGGCCTTCACTTTGGCCTCGCCGAGCGCCATCTGCACGCGGCTATGCGCGTTGACCTCGCCTTCGCCGGAAGTTTCGATCGGCAGGAAGATCATGTCCTTGAACTTGTTGATCACGGCTGACTGAACGCCATCCGACTGCGACGACGGCATGCATCCGAACGGCTTCAGCGCCAGCACCATATGGCACTTGTGGTGAACGGTATAGTAGACGTTCTTGCCCACCTCGAGATGTCCCTCCCCGCCGCGCGCGAAGCGATGATAGAAAGGTTCAGCCAGCTTCGCCAGCTCTCTTTGATCTACCAGTTTGTGCGCTAAGCCGCCGAGCTTCTTGCCGACGCGGTGATAGAAATACGCCCACATGGACTCCCCAATGGTGAGGCCGAGAATCTTCGCTTCATAGGCCAGCTCGCGTTGGACCTTCCGTTTGTATGCATGCCAGGGCAACCGCTCGTGATGAGCACGAACTTCGTTGTTGTGCAGCGCCTTCGCTTTCGCCTGACAAAGCAGGTATGCGACCCAGGTGGCCACAGGCTCGACGATCACCTGCGCGCCCTCGCGCTCCAGGAATCGGAACATGTTGAAGTTGCCGTCACCCTCCGTGATCGACGCCCAGAACTCGCCGGTGATCTTGACCACGGGCTTGACCTTGGTTCGATCCACTTCCACTTGGTCGATGCGGGCACGGCAAGCCTCGAGAGCGTCCAGGTAGGGTTTTCCATACAAGTTCTCGTAAACCTTGCCCCAGGAGTTCCAGAAGCGCATGAATTTGTCGTGGCTCTTGAGGTAGCCTTTTGCCCAGTTCGGCGCGCGCTCAACGATCTCGAACGGCGGGCGTTCGCGCAGCATACGCGTCAGGGTATTGCCGGCCTCCTCGAAAGCGCGGTCGGTCTCACCCCGCTGCACTTCGAATGGTCGGACTTGGTAAATGATGTCGTTGAGCGTATCGCCGATGTTCATAGCGTTGAGCATGCCCATCCCGAAGTCGACCGTGAATTTCAGCCCGGCTTCGCCCGAAGCGGCCTTGATGCCGTCGTCCTGCTGGAAGAGAAGCACGCGGAAGCCGTTGAAGCCGGCGTTCTCGAGCGCGAAGCGATACTCCGCTTCGTACATGCCGAAGCGGCACGGACCGCACGATCCGGCTGTGAAGAACACGTAGTTGTCGACAATCTCCTGACGCGGAATACCGTGTTTCTCGAGTCCCTGCAAGTGTTGCACCAGGCAACCGACCGTGAAGTACGTCGGATTGCACTGGCCGTTGTTACCGAACTCCTTGCCGATCTGGAAGGCTGGGACATCCGGCACCGGCAGAGTCTCACATTTGTATCCGCAGGCTTCGAACACAGCGCGGAACATGTTGTCGTGCTTCCACGTCATGCCCCCGATGAGAATGGTGACTTTGCCTCGCTCCGCCGCGGTAAACGGACGCTCCACTGGACGCGTAAATTGTTGGCGGATATTTACCAAGCCCGCGACAGCTCGCAACCTGGCTCGCTCGGCGTTCAACTGCTGCTCAATCTCATCAGCCGCGAACGTCGAATTGTGAATTTGCGCATTGATAACTTCTTGATCGATAGCTTCTGGCATTTCCTACTCCTCCCGTGGAAATCCCTTGGAAATCAGTCGAAGTTGGTGGTTCCCTGGAACCGGTTGAGCGCCTGCCGAAACATCCATTTGATGACGCGCGCATCGTTGTAGCAGTACGCCAAAATATGATTCAGAGTAGAGAAGCAGTGCGGCTGGCACGTCTTCTTCATCTCGGTGAGCTGCTTGCTTTCAAACTTTTGGTTCTCGATGGTGCCCCAATCGTAAGTCGCGTTGTACATCGGAAAGCAGGGCGCCAGTGTGCCGTCGGTTCGAACGATGAGGGAATTCCATCCGGCCCGGCAGTTCCATTCCTGGACCTTGCCGCGCATGAAGTTGCGCATTTCATCCAGGCGGCTGGCGGAGTTCACCATCTTGTAACCTGTCCTCTTCTTTTCAATCAGCCAGTCCACTAGCTCATCCACTTTGTCCCAATCCTCACGCGTGATGAAGGTTTGGTTATTCTCCATGTGTTTGAAGTCGGGTTGGTCCATCATGGGCGACTCGTTGATGTGGTAGTCGGTGGCGATGCCGTGATCGTGCGCGATCTCTGTAAGCTGGCGAACGTCATCTATGTTGTTGCGGCAGATATTTATATTGAAGAAAACGCTGTAGCCGTATTTATATTGCTTCTTTACGAGGTAATTGAAGTAAGATTTTACGGGCGCCAGCGCTTTCGGCAGACCGGGCTTTTCGTCCACGGCGTCGACAGCGAAGTTGAAGGTGGCGACGCCAGCATCGGCCAGCCAGTCCGTTACCTGCGGCCGCAGAAGCCGCGCGTTAGTCGGAACATAGATCCAAAAACCCTTCTTGGCGGCGTAATAGCAGACCTTATGGGCAAATTGCGGCCGGAGCAGCGGTTCACCGCCCATCAGCGCCAGGACGCCCGCACCGGTATCACGCAACCAATCAATGGACCGCTTTGCAATCTCTTCGGTCATGCCTTTGACGCGATTGTCGAACGCCCAACAGTAATGACAGTCGAGATTGCACTTCCACTCGGTGAACAGGTAAGCGATGATCGGGTGAAAGTCGCCTGTCAACACGCGGGACTTCAGCCACGGGACAGCCCAACCCCGGAAAGCGCGAGAGATGTGTTCGCCGTTGTAGTGGCGCTTCGGCGGCGGCAGCGGCGGACCAAGTCCGTCGTCGCCGAGTAGCTCGGGACGCTGCGGAAATACAGGATCTGGCAAACGTGCGGGTGTTCCCGCTGGAGATACAAGAGCTCGCGACCCCGGTTGCTTCAACAAACTGTTCAGAGGTACGTCCAGCCGGAAGCTCGTTGAACGTTCGTTCGGCCCTGTTTCGACTGATTGCATTCTTTCCTTTCGGCTTAATAAGAGACCGCGCGGTGGCGCATTTTGTTGGAACTTTGTTTGGGCGCGCTTCTGCTGGAAAGTGTACGAATGGATTCCA